>Ga0190275_10003317_pt1 | contig 11467 bp, 11 predicted proteins | sample Popmic550T_FD_133745 | JGI IMG/M metagenome (GOLD analysis project Ga0190275, IMG submission 133745) | Populus adjacent soil microbial communities from riparian zone of Yellowstone River, Montana, USA - 550 T | ecosystem: Environmental > Terrestrial > Soil > Riparian zone > Trees stand | place... | reverse complement strand
GCCTTTCCTGATACTCTGTTCGTGCACCGTTTTGTCCCCCTCGTAAACGTGATTTTTTCGTCGAAACCATCGTAGCGAGAGGAGTTACAAGACGGTGCTTCTTTTTAACTGCCGTTTCCACGTTGTTGCTTGTGAGGCAGCGCCTGGGCCGTAAGCCCGTAATCCCAAGCAACCAGTAACCAGTAACGAAAACGGCCGGCGCTTGCGCGCCGGCCGTGAGTTCGTTCGGGTCGAGTTTGTTCGGAAGAGTCGTTTACGCCCAGCTCGAGCTGCGGCTGCCCGAGCGGCGCTGGTTGTAGCAATCGCGGCAATACACCGGCTTACCACTGACCGGGGTGAACGGAACCTCGGTTCCGACACCGCAGCCGTCGCAGGTGACGCTCACCATCTGGCGCGAGCGGCCTTCGCCGCCGTTGCCGTCACGGGAGGTCTTTCTCTTGTCGCGGCAGTTCTTGCAACGTTTCGGTTCGTTGGTAAATCCGCGCTCTGCGTAAAACGCCTGTTCATTCCGGCTGAAGATGAACTCCTGGCCGCAGTCTGCGCAGTTGAGGCTTTTGTCGTTGAAAGTGTCCATGAAACCTTGATCTCCTAAGCGATTGTTGCGTGAAACGTCGAATTGCCGCAGCGAGAGTGGGTGCGGGGTGCCGCGACACTGCCCCCGCTTTTTGGCTGGTTACTGCTGGGTTGGTGCGAATCGACCCCCTTCCGAACGTCGGAAACAAAACACCCCCGAGCGAACGCCGCTGTCCGGTCTGGAGTGTCGAAATTGATCCCGATGCCAGTCGTTTTAGCATAGTTTTCTCGCGTAAGGCAACGCGGAAAGACGGAACTCAAAATAAGAACGTCAAGGTGTTGACCATTGAAAAAGGCCAATAAAATAAGGGTCGGACCGGCCGGCTGGAGCTACACCGATTGGGAAAAGGTCGTCTACCCGCCGCACGGCTCGAAATTCGATCACCTCGCCTACCTCTCCGAATTCTTCGACACCATCGAGATCAACTCGCCCTTCTACCGCATCCCTCCGTCCACGCACGCGAAGAGCTGGGTGCGGCGCGTCGCCGCGAATCCGGACTTCCTCTTCACGACGAAGGTCTTCCGCGGCTTCACGCACGAGAAGGCGGAGCTCGCCGACGCCGACGTGACGGCGTTTCGCAACTATCTCGACCCGCTGATGGAGGCAAACCGCCTCGGGGCGATCCTGCTGCAGTTCCCGTGGAGCTTCAAGAACACGCCGGAGTCGTGCGACAAGCTGGAGGCACTCTTCGCCTCGTTCGCGGAGTATCCGAAGGCGCTCGAAGTCCGCCACTCGACCTTCCAGAAAGAGGAGTTCTACACCTTCCTCGACGAGCACCGGGTGTCGTGGGTGAACGTCGACCAGCCACTCTTCAACGACTCGGTGAAACCGGCCGACATCGCCACCGGCCCGATCGCCTACGCCCGCTTCCACGGCCGCAACTACGAGAAGTGGTTCGCCCACGAGGAGGCATGGGAGCGCTACAACTATCTCTACTCCGAGGAAGAGCTCGAGCCGTGGGTGAAGCGGATCGAGGGGCTGGCGAAGAGCCGCGACACCTTCGTCGTCACGAACAACCACTTCCGAGGACAGGCCATCGTGAATGCCGGGGATATCCGGGAGTCGCTCGGGCTGGAGAACAAGATGCCGCCGCAGTTGAGAGAGGTTTACGGGGATCGCATAAAAGGAGCGATGAGCGATGAGCGATGAACGATGAACGATGAACGACGAGAGATTACGGACGTTCAACTCATCTCTCATCGTTCATCTCTCATCTCTCGTTCCACGCTGTCGTCCCATGTAGGATGCGCCCGCAAATGACGCGAAAAAAGCGCGTGGTCGGGACCGCCGGTCACATCGATCACGGCAAAACCTCCCTCGTCCGGGCGCTGACCGGGATCGACACGGACCGGCTCCCCGAGGAGAAGCGGCGCGGGATCACGATCGACCTCGGCTTTGCGAGCTGGTTCACCGACGAGTACCAGATCGGCTTCGTCGACGTCCCCGGCCACGAACGGTTCGTGAAGAACATGCTGGCCGGGATCGGCGGGATCGACAGCGTCCTGTTGATCGTCGCCGCCGATGAGTCGATCAAACCGCAGACGCGCGAGCATTTCGCCATCTGCCGGCTGCTCGGCATCCCCACGGGCGTGGTCGCCATCACCAAGAGCGATCTCGTGGAGCGCGACATCCTGGAGCTGGTGAAGCTGGAGATCGAGGAGCTCGTGGCCGGCAGTTTCCTGGAAGGGCAGCCAATCGTGCCTGTCAGCAGCACGACCGGAGCGGGTCTCGGCGATTTGCGCGCGGCGATTCTGCAGTCGGTCGCGGCAGTGGACGACCGCGACGCCACGACCCGCGTCTTCCGTCTCCCGATCGATCGCGTCTTCACGATGAAAGGCTTCGGGTCGGTGATCACCGGCACGACCTACTCCGGACGCGTGCGGGTGGAAGACGAGGTGGAGGTACTGCCCGGCGGGAAGCGCAGCCGCGCCCGCGCCATCCAGGTGCACGGCGAGCCGCGCGACGGGGCTTCGGCCGGCGAGCGGACGTCGATGAATCTCTCCGACATCCCGCTCGAAGAGCTGCAGCGCGGGCAGCAGGTGCTGCATCCCGGCACGCTGCGGCCGTCGCAGGTCATCACGGTGAAGCTCGACCTGCTGGATGACGCGAAGCCGCTGAAGGAACAGACCCGCATCCGTTTCCACCATCTCTCCGCGGAGCTCCTCGGCACGCTCCGCTTCGTCGACGGCACCGGCGGCGAGCTGCCGGGCGGGATGAGCGCGTACGCGCAGGTGCGGCTGGAGGCGGAGATCGTCGCCGCCGCGGGCGACCGTTTCGTGATCCGCCGTTACTCCCCCGCCACGACCATCGGCGGCGGGGTGATTCTCGACGCGCATCTTTCGAAGCTGAGCCGCGGGACGCGCGGCGAGATCCTCGACACCCTCGGCAACGGCACGTTGCCGCAGCGCGTCGAGCTGATGGCGAAGCTGCAGGGGCTGCGCGGCGTATCGATCGAAGAGCTGCAGGCACGCACCGGCATCCGCGCCGAGACGCTGGCGAAGGAGCTGCGCACCGTCCCGAACGTCCAGAAGACCGGCACGACCTTCCTCCACAACGACGTGGTGGCCGACTTCCGCCGCCGGGCGATGGAGTTCATGCAGGCCTACTTCCAGTCGAACAAGATGGCGGTGAACGTCCCGAAGGGGGAGTTCGTCCAGAAGCTCATCCCCAATGGCGCGCCGGTCAACTATCTATTGCACGATCTCGGGAAGGAGCAGATCGCCAACCTGCAGGGCGACGCGCTCGACATCCCCGGCCGTTCGAAGACCCTCGGCGGCGCGGAAGGCGAGCTCGCCCGCGGCATCGAGGCCATCTATCTCGAGGCCGGCCTGCAGACTCCTGCCACCTCGCAGATCATCAAGGCCATCCCGCAGAAGCCGAAGGTGATCGAGGGGGTGATCGGCTTCCTGGTGAAACAGGGAACGCTGGTCCGCCTCGCCGAAGGCGTCTACCTGCACCGCGACGTCATCGACGCGGCGCGGCAGAAGCTGGCGGAAAAGAAGGGGGAGACCATCGACGTCTCCGACTTCAAGGACCTGTTCGGCATCTCCCGCAAGGTGGCGATTCCGTTACTGGAGTTTTTCGACAAGGAAGGGGCCACGAAACGCATCGGCGACACAAGGCTGGTACTCTGACAGCCGATATGCGTCCCCTGGTCCCCCTCGTGCTCCTGCTCTCGCTCTCCGTCCACGCCGCGCCGAAGGTTCAGGTGCCGCGCGTCCCCGCCAGCCCGAAAGTCGATGGCGTGATCACGTCGAAGGAGTGGAAGGACGCGGTGCGCGTCCCGCTCGGCACCGGCGGCCACGCCATGCTGCAGCACAACGGCACCTATCTCTTCGTTGCCCTGGTCGGCCGCCGCTCCGGCATCGGCAGCCTCTGCACGATGAACAAGGACGAGGTTCAGGTCCTCCACGCCTCGGCCGCCCTCGGCACAGCGACCTTCAAGCGCGACGGCACGAAGTGGGTCTCCAACCGCCCCTTCGCCTGGACCAACCGCGACACCAGCGCCTCCGAGGCTGCCATGGCGGACCGGAAGAAGTTCCTCGACACGGAAGGATGGTTCGCTAACGCGCAGCCGGTAGGCTCGCCGAAGCGCGAGTTCCAGATCCGCATCGGCGGCCGCGGCGAGATCCCCCTGACCCTCGGCTTCATGGGCTTTATCCGCAAAGGCGAGTTCGACCTCTCGTCCTGGCCGGAAAAGCTGCCGGACGGGTGCGGGGAGCTGGATCTGGCCGGCGGGTATACGGATCGGGAGTACTCGTTCGATCCGGAGACGTGGGGAGTGGCGGAGATCCGGTAGGGATCGGATTGTCATCCTGAGCCCGCCGCCCCTTCCCACGAAGCCGAAAGCATGGCGGCGAAGGACCTGGGGGGCGGGGGAGCGAATCACGCTCATCCCACCCCCACCCGCCCAGATCCTTCGCCGTCGTGCTTTTTGCTTCGTGGGAAGTGCGGCGGGCTCAGGATGACAAGCTACGGTCGCTTCTTTGCCCCCGCCGGTTTGGGCGTCACATCCCTATATCCCTTCGGCACCGCCAGCACCGACTCGCCCACTTCCTGCTGGCCGATCGACACCACCGACCTCTCCACCATCATCTTCTGCCTGCCGAAGGCGATCTCGGCGTGGTCGAGGAGGGGAAAGCCGCGGGTGTTGAGGAGGGCTTCGTCGGCGTCTTTCATCATCGGGGCGAGCGGGCCGACCGGCCCTTCGGCGGCGTGCATCAGGGCGAAGAGGGTGCGGGGGATGGCGGGGTGGTCGGCAAGCCAGAGCTCGCGTTTGTAGGCGCCGGCTTCGATCACGCTTTGCTCGGCAGTCACGTTCTGGATGGAGCGTTTCTTTCCGGTCCGCTTCAGCGTCAGCTCCGGGTAGTGGGACGGCAGCGAACGGGCCAGCGACGTGCGGCGCTGGCGGGCGATCGACGCCAGCGGCTCGGTGCGAAAGGTCTTCGCCACGTCGTCGACGAACGTAATGGTGTTGGCCTCGGTGTCGTAGAAATGCCAGACGTCCTGTTCGCCGGTGTTGCGGGCGCGCTTGCCGGCGATGACGAGCGTCCGGGTGAAGGTCTTGTCGCCGGGCTGGAGGGTGGTCTTCAGCGTCACGACGGTGGCGCGGACCTGCGGACCGGCGGCGGCCGGCTTGCCGGGCTGCGGCGCGGGCTTCTTGCACGCCGTGCCGAGCAGAACGCAGAGCAGGACGGCGAGGAATGCAGGGCGTCGGGTGATCACTACTCTTTCGCGTCGAACCAGCTCTTCCCGTAATGCGCGTCCACGGCCAGCGGCACCGCGAGCGGGAAGACGTTCTCCATCGTCTCTTTCACGATCCCCGCCACGTCGGCAGCGCTCGCCTCCGGCGCCTCGATGACGATTTCGTCGTGTACTGTCAGCAACATCCGAGGACCGTCGCGATGGGCGCCGAGGTTCTTGTCGAGCGCGATCATGGCCATCTTCAGGATGTCGGCCGCCGTCCCCTGGATCGGCGCGTTCGTGGCCATCCGCTCCGCATTGCCGCGGACGGTGAACGAGCGGTTGTGGATCTCGGGGATGTAACGGACGCGCCCGAACAGCGTCGTCACCTTGCCGGTGCGGCGGGCCTCGTCGAGCGTCCTGTCGAGGTACTCCTGGATCTTCGGATAGCGGGAGAAGTAGGCGTCGATCCAGTCCTTCGCCTGCGCGGTCGAGATATTGAGCTCGTTCGACAGGCGGAACGACGACATCCCGTACAGCACGCCGAAGTTGATCGTCTTCGCCGCGCGGCGCTGCTCGACGGTCAACTCGTCCTCCGGGATGTTGAACATCTTCGACGCCGTGGCGCGGTGGATGTCGGCGCCGCGCTGGAACGTCTCGATCAGCGACTCGTCGCCGGAGATGTGCGCGAGGATGCGCAATTCGACTTGTGAATAGTCGGCCGACAGCAGCACCCATCCCTCGTCGGCGATGAAGGCTTTGCGGATCTCGCGGCCGGTCTGCGTGCGGATGGGGATGTTCTGCAGGTTCGGGTCGGATGACGACAGCCGCCCCGTCGCCGCGACGGCCTGGTTGAACGTCGTGTGCACGCGGCCGTCGCTGCCGACGATCTGCGGCAGCGCGTCGATGTACGTCCCCTTCAATTTGTGCAGCTCGCGATGCTGGAGGATGAGCTGCGGCACCGCAAAACCGTGGGAGGCGAGCTCCTGCAGCACCTCGACGCTGGTCGAGTAGCTCTTGGTCGTCTTGGTCTTCTTGAGCGCCGGGTAGTTCATCTTCTCGAAGAGGATGTGCCCGAGCTGCTGCGGGGAGTTGAGGTTGAACTCCTGGCCGGCCTCCTCGTAGACGCGCTTCTCGATCTCGGCGAGCTGTTCGCCAAACGTCCGCGACATCTGGCGCAGCAGCCCCGCGTCGATGCGGATACCGCGCTCCTCCATCCGCCCCAGCACCGGGAAGAGCGGCATCTCGATCCGGTCATAGATATCCATCAGCGCGGCGTCGCGGCGCAGCTCCGGCTCGAGCATGTCCCGCAGCGCGAACGTAAAGTCGGACTTTTCGCCGAGGTACTGCTGGTAGGCGCCGAGCGCCGTGGCGCCGATCTCGTGGTCGAGCGCGAACAGTGGCGCTGTCTTGGCCACGTCCTTCCGCACCTGGACGTCCTGCTTCAGCCGGTCGCGGACGATATTGCCGAGCGCGTGGCTGGGGAGGCCGGGGTTGATGACGTACGACATCAGCATCACGTCCGACCATTTCGCCGGCACGGGCATCTCCGCGGCGTGCAGGCGGCGGGTCTGGGCCTTGGCGTCGTAGGTGATGAAGGTCCGGTCGGACGCGAGGAGCTCGCGCAGGGCCGCGGTCATGTCGTCGGTGGCGCCGAGGGAACGTTCGAGCGGAACGAGAAGCGAGTCCGACGGCTTGATCGAAAGCGCGGCCGCCATCGGGGCGTCGAAGCCTTCGATGGTCTTCGGCTCGAGCCAGATCGCCAGCTCTTTCGCGTCTCTGACGTACTCCCGGATGTCCTCGGCCGACACGGCCACCCGGAACTCCTTCTGCTGCGGCGGCGCCTCGGGGAGGAACTCCTGCATCAGCGACGCGAACTCGAGCCGGGAGAAGATGTCGTGCAGCTTCGGACGGTCGGGATCGGTGCGCTTCAGGGTCTCGAAGTCGATCTCCAGGTCGAGGTCGCACTTGATCCGGGCCAAGTCCTTCGACAGATAGGCCTTGTCTTTGTTCTCCTCGAGCGTCTTCCGCTGTGCGGCCTTCTTGATCTGGTCGAGGTTCTCGTAGACGCCGTCGAGGGAGCCGAACTGCTGGATCAGCCCCTTCGCCCCCTTCTCGCCGATCCCCGGGACGCCGGGGATGTTGTCGATGGCATCCCCCCAGATGGCCATGACGTCGACGACCTTTTCCGGCGGCAGGCCGAACGCCTCCTCCACTCCCTTCGTGTCGTACAGAACGTCGCGGCCGGTGTGGTAGAGGCGGATGCCGTCGCCGACGAGCTGGAAGAAGTCCTTGTCGCTGGTGGCGATGACGACGTCGTAGCCGCGGTCGCGGGCGGTGCAGGCGAGCGAGCCGATGAAATCGTCGGCCTCCCACTCCACCGAGCGGATGACCGGGATGCGGAAGCCGTCCAGGACCTCGTACACCAGCGGGATCTGCACGGACAGGTCGTCCGGCATCGGCTTACGGTCCTTCTTGTAATCGGCGAACTGCGTCGTGCGCGCCGTCTCCCGCCCCTCGTCGAACGCCACCGCGATGCAATCCGGGTTGTGGTCCTTCAGCAGCTTCCGGAGGGTGGTCACGAACCCGTAGACGGCATTCGTGGCGAACCCGTCCGAGTTCGTCAGGTGGCGAATGGCGTAGTAGGAGCGGTAGACGTTATTCGAGCCGTCGATGATGAAGAGGCTTGGGCGTTTCGGGGCGGGCATTTGCGCGGGCGATTCTATATGCCCCTGAAAGCACTAACGGAGCCTTTCGGCTCCGTTGTGGTACATCAGTGTAGGACCGCTGCGGCCAGTTGGTAGGGTTCAAGGAAGCTAAGTGAGTAATCGTCCAAAATCGGTCCAATAGTCAAGGAGGGAGCCCGCAGCAGCCACTTTGCGCAGGCAGGTTGGATGGGACCCGCGCAAGTGCGGTTTCTTCATTTCTGTCGAAACCTGTTTCATCGTGCTCTCTATCATTGCGAAGGACAGGCCAACTTTCCCTTCCGCCTCTGAATAACGGCCCAAAACGCCCTCTTCCGCCGGGCACAAGCGTCGAAGTCTCAGCAATCAAGAGAGATACGCGTTTCGCTTGTGAAAAAAGGCGCATGAGGGCAGGCGACGTTTTCTGAGGAAAGTTTTTCCATGGCTGGCTCTCCGGTTGCAATTCTGACCACCGCCATGAAGAAAATTTTGACCATAGCCGCTCTCATGCTTGCCGGAGCCCCTTCCCTGACCGCTCAAGATTGGAGTTTCGGTGCCGCCACCGGCCCCTTCGTCTTCGGCGACTTCGTCGAGCGCAGCCTTCGGGTGGGCAACGGAGGGGGGTCGGAGGATGCGGGAAAGCTCGTCCTCTCCGCGGAAACCAGCGCCGGTGTCGCTCTCGACATCGAACGGCGCTTTTCCGACCGCTGGGCCATCCGGCTCGAAGGGACCTTCACCCGCGCGCCGCTGTCGGTCGAGCAGGAAGACGGCGGCGGGGTCACGATCGACGCCGGCGACCTCGATGTCAGCACCTGGATGCTCCCGGTGGTCTTCCGCATCAATCCCCGCGGCACCTTCCGCTTCCACCTCCTGGCCGGACCTGCCCTCGCGTTCTACCGCGCCGAGGGAGGTGGGGAGCCGGTCTTTGACGAGACCCAGTCTGAATGGGGCGCCGCGTTCGGAGGCGGCGTCGGCTGGTGGATCAGCGACCGCTTCGCAATCGAAGGGAACCTCACCGACACCATCACCAGCTCCCCCTTCAGCCGGGAAGACTTTCCGGATGTGCCGGGGATCGACATCCCCAGACCGCACAACGTGCACACGACGGTGGGAGTGCGGTGGAAGTTCTGACCTAGGAGATCAGCGAGTTCAGGTCCTTCAGGAGCTCATCCAGCGGAATCCGGTACCCGTCCGCCAGTTGTTCGAGCGTCTCCTCGGAGGACCGGTCGCAGCCGGAGCAGCCGCCGACGTGGTAGGCGGCGAAGACCCACCGCGCCTTCGGGTGCAGGGCCAGCGCTTCGGCGACGACGGTCCGGGGCTCGAACATGGCCGCGCCATTCTAGCGGGCTAGAATGCCGGCGATGAAGGTCCGGCTCCTCTTTTTTGCCGTCCTCCGCGACATCGCCGGCGCGGACGAGCGGGAACTGACCCTCGCCGACGGCACGACCGCGTCCGAGGTGTGGCAGGAATTGCGGGCGTCGTACGACACGCTTGCCGATTACACCCAGCCGCCGATGATCGCCATCAACGAGACCTACGCCACGCCCGACGCCGTCCTCACCGAGGGGGACGAGCTGGCGTTCATCCCACCGGTGGCGGGAGGATGAGCTACCTGACGGACGCGCCGATCGACGCGCAGGCGCTGGTGCGGCGGGTGATCCGGCGCTCGGACGGGGCCTATGTCCTCTTCGAAGGAGTGGTCCGCAACCACCACGACGGCAAAGCGGTGGAGTCGATCTTCTACGACGCCTACCGTCCGATGGCCGAGAAAGAGATGGAGAAGATCGTCCGGGAGGTCGAGGCGCAGTTTCCTGACACCGCCGTGGCCGTCGTCCACCGCCTCGGCCAGCTCGTGGTGGGCGACTCGTCGATCGCCATCGCAGCCGCCTCCCCGCATCGCGCCGAGGCCTTCGCGGCCTGCCGGACGATCATCGACCGCGTCAAAGAGACCGTCCCGATCTGGAAGAAAGAGCGCGGCCCGGACGGCGAGGAGTGGCTAGGCTGGCAGGGCAGATCTGGCAGGGGAGGTGTTGATGGATGAAGTGATCCCTCTTCCGGCCGCGAGCGTGCTCCTGCTCCGCGACGGCCCGCTGGAGGTGCTGATGCTCCGCCGCCACGAAAAGAGCTCGTTCATGCCCGGAGCGTGGGTCTTCCCCGGCGGCATTGCCGAAAAGACGGACATGGACATGCGCGTCACCGCGGTCCGGGAGACGTTCGAAGAGAGCGGCATCTGGCTCGGCGCTCCGCTCGCAGACGCCGAGGAAAAGCGGCGGCGGCTCCTGGCTGGTGAGATCGCCTTCGGCGAGCTGCTCGCCGAGGGACCGGTCGATCTCGATCAACTGGTTCCCACCTCGCGGTGGATCACGCCGGTCGGAGTGCCGAAGCGTTTCGATACGTGGTTCTACCTGGCCGCCGTCTCTCGCGACGTCGTGGCGACGGCGGAGCTGAACGAGCTCGTGGATGCCGTGTGGATCTCCCCCCCCGAGGCGCTGGCGAAGCATGCGGAGCGTTCGATGCAGATCATGTTTCCGACGGCGCGCAACCTCGAGGCGCTCGTGGGGTTTGCTAGTGCGGCGGAGTTGATGGAGTCGCGGCGGGGGGCCGTGATAGTGCCGATTCAGCCGGTGCTGGTGAATGGGAAACCGACATTGCGGTAATACTTGGGAGAAAGAAAAGCACTGTCATCCTGAGCCGCAGGGGCTCCCCATGAACAGCAAGCAAGGCGGCGAAGGACCCCCTTCAGTTGAACGAGTAGCGTCCAGTCGGAGGGGGTCCTTCGCCGCCATGCTTTCCGCTTCCTGGGGAAGTTCCTGCGGCTCAGGATGACAGTGATTGGGGGAAGACCATGCAAATCCGATCCATCACCGCCCCCAATCCCGGCCCGTTCACGCTCGACGGGACGCAGACCTATCTCTTGGGCGAGACGGCGGTGATCGACCCCGGTCCGGCGATCGATTCGCACATCGAGGCGATTCACGCGGCGATGCCGAAACTGCGGACGATTTTGATTACGCATCGGCATGGGGACCATGCGCCGGCTTCCGTCCCACTGAAGAAAGCCACCGGCGCGATGGTCTACGCGCCTCGGGGAGTTCTCAACGACGCCACGGTCGACGTCCGCATCGCCGGCGGGGAGTCGGTCGATGTGGAAGGAACGCCAGTCGAAGTCATCGCCACTCCCGGCCACACGAACGAGCACGTTTGCTTCCTCACCGCCGACGGCGATCTCTTCACCGGCGACACGGTCCTCGGCTTCGGGACCACCGCGATCTTCCCGCCCGACGGGCATATGGGCGATTACCTCCGCTCGCTCGAAACGCTCAGAGCGCGAGAGCCGCGGCGCATCTTCCCCGCCCATGGGCCGATTCGCGAGGACGCCGTCGCGCTGATCGACGAATACATCGCTCATCGCCTCCAACGCGAGCGGCAGGTGCTGGAGGTGATCGCCGCCGGCGCATCCACCGTCAACGACATGCGCAAGCGGATCTACCCCGACCTCGACGAGCGCCTCCACGGCGCCGCGGAG
>Ga0190275_10003316_pt1 | contig 11467 bp, 13 predicted proteins | sample Popmic550T_FD_133745 | JGI IMG/M metagenome (GOLD analysis project Ga0190275, IMG submission 133745) | Populus adjacent soil microbial communities from riparian zone of Yellowstone River, Montana, USA - 550 T | ecosystem: Environmental > Terrestrial > Soil > Riparian zone > Trees stand | place... | reverse complement strand
TGGTAGGCCACGTAGGCGTCGGGGCCGGAGGTGCGCACGCGCTTGCGCGTCGAGGCGTCCATGTGCGGGCGCTCGCCCGCGTATTCCATCAGCGGTACGCCATAGCCGCACGAGGAGCCGATGCGCGAGACCTCCACGACGATGATCGCGCGCCGCCCCTCGGGCAGCGTCGGCTCGTCGAAGGAGGCGGCGTCGATCAGCTCCGCGAAGCGCGGGTCGGAGGGCATCACGATCTCCCCGCGGCCGTGCAGGCGCACGATCCGGGGCGGGCCCTCGAACGCGCACAGCATCACGACCACGCGGCCGTTCTCGCGCAGGTGCGCGATCGTCTCGGCGCCGCTGCCGACGTAGTCGAGGTAGGCGACCCGGCGCGGCCCGAGTACCCGTAGCGTCCCGGCCGGGCCCTTCGGCGAGACGTTGACGTGCCCGTCGCCGGCCAGCGGCGACGTGCCGACGAAGAACATCGGCTGGCGCGCGATCCACTCGCGCATGTGGTCGTCGATCTCGTCGTAGGTGCGTGCCACGCGTGAGACGGTAGCGGTCAGCCGAGCTCGCGCAGGGCGGCGATCAGGCGGTCCGTCGCCGCGCTGTCCCGCAGCGTGATGCGGACGTGGCGGTCGTCGCCCCAGCGCTCGCCGGGCGCGACCGCGATGCGGCGGATCCGTAGGTGGGCGGCGATCGCCTCGGCGTCGTGGCTGTCGGAGCTCAGCCACACGAACGGCGCCGCGGACGGCGCGAACGACAACGACGTCCCCTGCAGCGCCCGGCCGAGCCGGTCGCGCTCGTGCGCCGCGGCCGCGCGGCGCCCCGCGACCACCGGGTCGCCGAGCTCGAGCGCCCACGCGGCGGCCGCCTGCGCGGGCGCGTTGACCGAGAAGGAGGGCGTGAGGCGCTCGGCCAGCTCCGCCGGGGCGAGCACGTAGCCGATCCGGAAGCCCGCCATCGCGTGCGCCTTCGCGAACGTGCGGAAGACGAGCAGGTTCGGCAGCTCGGCGACGAGGCCCGCGGAGTCCTCGCCCGGTTCGAGGAAGTCGGCGAACGCCTCGTCGAGCAGCACCCACACGCGCTCGCCGACGCGTTCGCAGAGGGCACGGACGTCGGCGCGGGCGACCGTCGCGCCGGTGGGATCGTTGGGGCTGCACAGCGCGACCGCGCGCGTGTCCGCGCCGACGCGGTCGGCGAGCGCGTCGATGCCACTGTCGACGGGGACCGGGACGGCCGTGCCGCCGGCGCGCTGCGCCAGCTCGGGCAGGGGGCGCCAGCCCGGCCACGCGACGAGCAGCTCGCCCCCGCCGGTAAGGAGCTCTCCACACGCCTCCTGCAGCAGCTCGGCGGCGCCGTGGCCGACGGCGACCTGCGCGGGCTCCACGCCGTGGCGCGCCGCGGCGAGCTCGCGCACCTCGCGCGCGCCGGGATCCGGGTAGGCGTTCATGCGCCGCCGCAGCGCGAACGTGGCCGCGTTGACCGCCTCGGGATGCGGCGGCTCGTGCCAGGCCGTGCGGGCGAGGTCGAGCTCGGGCACGAAGACGACCTCGCCGGCGCGCTGCTCGTCGCGGCGGGCGATGAGCTCGCGCGAGACCTCCTCGGGCGGCAGCTGCTGGTACTGGCGATAGCGGTCGAAGAGGCGCTTCACTGCGGCGCCAGTGACGGCGCGGGCCCTTCGAGGATGAGGAACCAGAACCCGAACGCGAGCGCGGCGACGATCGCGGTGACCGCGAAGATCCGCGGCAGCGCGCCCTCGCGCTGGTCGATCCCGCCCGCGCGCCGGAGGACCTTCCAGATCGCGTCGATCCGGACCGCGAGCATGAGCGTCAGCATCAGCGTGGCGATCATCCCCGCGAACGCGACGGCGATCCCCAGCGTCACCGACCCCGCGTGGTAGTCGACCTGCGAGCCGACCCACAGCCACGCGGCCGGCTGCGGCCCCCACAGCGTCAGGCAGACGAGCGTCTCGACGAGCAGCACGAAGGCCGCGATGCCACGATCGAGGCGCTGCCGCCCAGGGGTCCCCGGCTCCGGCTCCTCGGCGTAGTGGACGCGGGCCGTGCCGGGCCGCCGCCCGATGAACAGGCCGCCCGTGTCCGTGGGATCGTTGCGCGCCATCAGGGGGCTCCGAGGATAGAGGCCGGTGGTACATTGGCCGCTCCGCTCCGCAAGGAGGTGCAGCATGGTGTACCTGGAGTCGATTGCGGGCGCCGTCGCCGCCCCGGCCACCGAAGAGGTCGATGAGCGCGCGGCGCGGCGCACGTTGCGCAGGCAGATCGCCCACCTCGAGCGCGACCTCGCCGCCGCCGTGATCGCCGCCTACCCGCGGCTGCCCGCCGGGACGGCGTCGATCTCGCACGGCGGGCCGCGCCTGCTGGGCCTCGGCGAGCTCGAGCGGACCCGCGACGACCTCGCCGACCGGATCGCCGAGGTCCGCGAGCAGGCCGCCGCCCAGGGTGAGCGCCAGGCCGCGAAGCGGCTGCTGATCGAGCGCATGCTGCTCGACCCGTCGGCCTACAGGTGGGTGCGGGTGAGCAACGAGGACATCGGCGAGCCGGGCTGCAAGAACTGGCACGTCGTCCCGCGCCTGGGCATCGTCGGCATGCTGGCCGGTTGGTGGCACGTCAAGATCTCCTCGGGCTGCCCGTTAGCCACCCCACAGCCCTAGTGGTCGCTCGCTGATGGGTCGCCGTAGCCGCGCGCGCCGCGCCGCATCCCCTGCTCCCGCCGCTTCGCCGCCGCCGGCGCCGCGTCCCGCGGCGCTGACCGATGAGCGGCCGCAGGCGCCGTGGCACCCGTTCCCGCTGGTCGAGCTGTGCGTGCTCGTCGGGATCGTGCTGCTCGTGATCGGTGTCGTGACCGGGCTCGACTCCGACCGCGGCCGCCTCGCGCTGCTGTGCGGGCTCGTGCTCGCCTCGCTCGGCGGGCTCGAGACGGTGCTGCGCGAGCACTTCACGGGCTTCCGCTCGCATTCGAGCGTGCTGGCGGGCCTGCCCGCGGTGCTCAGCGCCGGCGCGCTGTACTTCGGGCGTGCGCCGTGGATCGCGGTGGCGGGTGGCGCCGTCGTCGTCTTTCTCGCCGGATTCTGGGTCTTCCGGAACGCGTTCCGGCGCCGCTCGGGCGGCCTGTCGTTCCGCTGAGCCAGTGGGCCACTAGGCTGCCGGGGGTGAGCGAAGAGAGGCGCATGCAGCTGCGGGGGCTGCACCACGTCACGGCGATCTGCCGCGACCTCGAGGACACGACCGCGTTCTACCGCGACGTGCTGGGGCTCGCGATCGTCCACGACGGCCCCAGCGACGACGATCCGGGGACCCGGCACGTGTGGTTCGGCGCGCTCGAGGGGCAGGCCGGGGCGCTGCTCTCCTTCATGGAGTACCCCCAGCTGCCGACGGGCGTGACCGGACGCGGCTCGACCCATCACTTCGCGCTCGTGGTCGAGACGCCGGAGGAGCTCGAGGCCTGGCGCGACTACCTGCGCAGTCGGGAGGTCGAGTGCACGGACCTCTACGACCGCGGCGCGTTCAGGTCGGTGTACCTGCGCGACCCGGACGGCCACGTGGTGGAGATCGCCACACGGGGGCCGGGATTTCCCGCCGGCCCCCGCGCATGACGATCGCCCGCGTCAGTTGCGGGCGGCCCAGTCGTTGAGTGCGAACGGATCCACGTTCAGATCCGCGATGTCGCCACCCAGCCGGGCGGCGAGCGCACGCCGCTGGCGCTCGGTCATCGACCCCACCGTCTTGGTCTCCGACATCGGGATCGAGGCCAGGAACCGCCGGCAGCGCGTACGCCCCCAGCGATGCTGGCTCATGAGCAGATCAGCGATTGCCATGCTCTCGGCCTCCCATGGGCATCCGAGCACCACGTCGGCGACTGACGTCTCGCCATCTGTGACCTGCCGCTTCAGTTCCGCCCGCGCCAAGCGGACACGATTGGCCTGCTGCAACGCCCGCATGTGTTGCGGCGCGGCCACTGTCGCCGTTGCTTCCATACAACCTCCCCGCGACTCATCCTCTCCTGACGAGCCGAATAGCATTTGCATGACAGGCCCTCCGCGCCAACGATGCGGCGAGCGAGTGGATCCAGGCACCGATGGAGCCACCGCCTCCCCGGCGGCTCTCCGATCCGAGCGTTGCCCGTGATCCCCTCTCTCCCCGGCTCGCGCGCTGCGTGCCGACCGGAGGCGAACCGTAGTCACTCCGCTCGCCGAGGGTCAACGCTCAACCACCCTCTGCGCTCGCAAAAAGCGGGTGATTTCGGGCCACGGATCCTTGTGCGGGATCGGACAAGACCAGAAGGCAGAAAACCGCCAATTAGAGCCAATCGTGTGCTATAGGGAACTAAATTGATCCGGGTCGGGGTCGATGTGGGCGGCACATTCACCGACCTGGTGGCGCTCGATGGTGTCCGCGTGCTTACCGCGAAGGTGCCGAGCACGCCGGAGGACCAGTCCGAGGGCGTGATGCGCGCGCTGGAGGCCGTCGACGCCGGCGACGTCGGCGCGTTCGCGCACGGGATGACGGTCGCCACCAACGCGCTGCTCGAGCGTCGCGGCGCGCGCACCGCGCTCGTCACCACGGAGGGCTTCCGCGACCTGATCGAGCTCGCGCGGCAGGACCGGCCGGGGCTCTACGACCTTGCCGAGCGCCGCCCCGATCCGCTCGTGCCGCGCGACCTGCGCTTCACCGTGCGCGAGCGCATGGGGCCCGAGGGCGAGATCGAGCCGCTCGACGCCGAGAGCGTCGAGGAGGCGGTGGCGGCGCTGCGCGAGGCCGACGTGGAGGCGGTCGCGGTCTGCCTGCTGTTCGCGTTCCTGCATCCCGAGCACGAGCAGCGCGTGGGCGAGGCGGTGCGCGAGGCACTCGGCGACGTGCACGTCTCGCTCTCGAGCGAGGTGCTGCCGGAGTTCCGCGAGTACGAGCGCTTCTCGACCACGGTCGCCGACGCCTACCTGGCCCCGAAGCTCGCCGCCTACCTCGAGCGGCTCGCGGGCGGCGCCGACGAGGCGGGCGTCCCGGCGCCGCTGGTGATGCAGTCGTCCGGCGGCGTGCTCGACGTCGCCACGGCGGCGACTCGCGCGGCGGGCTGCGTGCTCTCGGGCCCCGCGGGCGGCGTCGTGGGCGCCGCGCACGTGGCGCGGGCGAGCGGTTACGAGGATGTGCTGACCTTCGACATGGGCGGGACGAGCACCGACGTCGCGCCGGTGCTCGGCGGCGAGGCGAGCACGACGACGGAGTCCGTCGTCGCCGGCGTCCCGATCAAACTGCCGATGGTCGACGTCCACACGGTCAGCGCGGGCGGCGGCTCGATCGCCTGGGCCGACCCCGGCGGCGCGCTGCGCGTCGGCCCACGCTCGGCCGGCGCCGACCCCGGCCCCGCGGCCTACGGCAAGGGCGGCGAGGAGCCGACGGTGACCGACGCCAACCTGCTGCTCGGCTACCTCGGCGACGGCGCGGAGCTCGGCGGCGAGCTGACGCTGTCGCGCGAGGCCGCCGAGGGTGCGCTCGAGCGGCTCGGCTCCGAGCTCGGCCTCGACGCGCTCGAGGCGGCGCTCGGCGTCGTGCGCGTCGCCAACGCCGAGATGGGGCGCGCGCTGCGGGTGATCTCCGTCGAGCGCGGGCTGGACCCGCGCGAGTTCGCCCTCGTGGCGTTCGGCGGCGCGGGCGGGCTGCACGCCTGCGCGCTCGCCGAGGAGCTCGGGATCCCCGCGGTGCTCGTGCCGCGCGCGGGCGGGGTGCTGAGCGCGCTCGGCCTCGCGATGTCCGACGTCCGGGTCGACGCCGTGCGCCCGCTGCTGGGCGGCGCGGACACCGAGGCGGCGTTCGCCGCGATGGAGGAGCAGGCCGCCGAGGACCTCGAGAGCCCCGAGCTGCGGCGGCGCGCCGACCTGCGCTACCGCGGCCAGTCGTTCGAGCTGACCGTCGAGGCCGACGACCTCGACGCCGTCGAGGAGCGCTTCGCCGAGACCCACGAGCGCCGCTACGGCTACCGCATGGAGGGCGAGGCGGTCGAGCTCGTCAACGCGCGCGTGGTGGCGACGCTGCCGGTCGAGCGGCCCGAGCTCGCGGCCGAGGACGCGGAGGGCGACGCCGACGCCGGCACGCGCAAGGCCAACTTCGACGGCGACTGGAGCGAGGTGCCGGTCTTCCGCCGCGCGGGGATGGCGGAGGGTACGGAGGTCGAGGGCCCCGCGATCGTCGAGTTCGCCGAGGCGACCTGCGTCGTGCGGCCGGGCTGGGCCGGATCGATCGACGCCGCGGGCACGCTGGTGCTGGAGCGCGGATGAGCCTCGACCCCGTCACCCTCTCGGTCCTCGCCAGCGCCCTCTCCGGGATCGCCGAGGAGGCGGGCGCGGTGCTGATCCGCGGCGCCTACTCCTCGAACATCAAGGAGCGCCGCGACTGCTCAGCCGCGCTGTTCGACGCGCAGGGCGCGATGGTCGCCCAGGCGGAGCACATCCCCGTCCACCTCGGCGCGATGCCCGAGGCGGTCGCTGCCGTGATCGAGCACGAGCCCGACCCGGGCGACGTGTGGATCGTCAACGACCCCTACCGCGGCGGCACCCACCTGCCCGACATCACGCTCGTCTCGCCGCTGGACATCGACGAGGACATCATCGCCTACGCCGTCACGCGCGCCCACCACTCCGACGTCGGCGGCATGCGCCCCGGCTCGATGCCGGCGGACTCGCGCGACATCTGGCAGGAGGGGATCGTGATCCCGCCGCTGCGGCTCGACGACGGCGTGCTCGAGCTGATCCTCGCCAACGTGCGCACGCCCGACATCCGCCGCGGCGACCTGCGCGCGCAGACCGCGGCCAACCGGCTCGCGGGGCGGCGGCTCGCGGAGCTCGTCGAGCGGCGCGGGCGCGACACGGTCGAGCAGGCCTTCGACGAGGTCGTCGCCTACGCCGAGCGGCGCACGCGCGAAGCGCTGCGCGAGGTGCCCGACGGCACGTACGAGGCCGAGCGCGCAATGGAGGGCGACGGCGTGTCCGACGAGGACGTGCGGATCGCCGCCGCCGTGACGGTCGACGGCGACGCGATCGCGATCGACTTCGCCGGCACCGCCGACCAGGTGGCCGGCAACGTCAACTGCCCGCTCTCGGTCACACGCTCGGCGTGCTACTTCGCGCTGCGCGCGCTGCTGCCCTCCGACGTCCCCGCCAACGCGGGCACCTACGCCGCGCTGTCGATCGACGCGCCCGAGGGCTCGGTGGTCAACGCGCAGTCGCCCGCCGCCGTGGTGGCCGGCAACGTCGAGACCTCGCAGGCGATCGCCGACACGGTGCTCGCCGCGCTCGCCCAGGCCGTCGACCTGCCGGCGCAGGGCCAGGGAACGATGAACAACCTGATCATCGGCGGCCGCGGCTGGACCTATTACGAGACGATCGGCGGCGGCCAGGGTGCGAGCGCGAGCGGCCCTGGCCCCTCGGGCGTGCACGTCGGCATGTCGAACACGCTCAACACCCCGATCGAGGCGCTCGAGCTCGAGTACCCGATGCGCGTCGAGCGCTACGAGCTGCGCGACGGCTCCGGCGGCGACGGCGAGCATCGGGGCGGGGACGGCGTCGAGCGCGCGGTGCGGGTGCTCGAGCCGGCGACGCTCAACCTGCTCACCGACCGCCGTCGCCACGCGCCGGAGGGGCGCGACGGCGGCGGCGACGGCGCCTGCGGGGAGAACCTGCTCAACGACGACGAGCTCCCGCCGAAGGCGACCCGGGAGCTCGCCGAGGGCGACGTCGTCACCGTCCGCACCCCCGGCGGCGGGGGCTACGGCACGCGCAGCTAGGCGCGGGCGATCAGGTAGTGCCACTCGTTCTCCATCCGGTAGCCACGGTCGGGCGTCCGGCAGACGGAGAGCGCCTCGACGATCGCGTCGCGCGCGGCCTGCTGCTGGTCGGCGCCGAGGATCGCCCCGAAGCCGCCGGCCGACGTCATGGCGCGCACGAGCTCGGGCTCGTCGGCGAACTCGTAGGCCCACTGGAGGTCGAATGCGCAGTCGGGGACGAGGGCCGCCTGCGTAGCGAGGTCCTCGAGGACACCGCCCCGCCACAGCGTGGTCGGGTCGATCCCGCCCGGCCGGCGCGGCGGCGTGAAGCGCGCGAGCACATCCTTCATCAGGTGCAGGTCGAACGCCTCGGGGCGGCCCCACACCTGGATGACGACCGGCGCGCCGGGCTTGGCGACACGCCCGGCCTCGCGCAGCGCGGCGACCATGTCGTCGGCGAAGAAGAACGAGTTGAAGCCGAGCACGGCGTCGAAGCAATCGTCGACGTAGGGGAGCCGCTGGAGGTCGCCCTGGGCAAGATCGGCTTCGGGCACGCGCTCGCGTGCGATCTCGAGCAGCGCCTCCGAGGCGTCGACGCCGCAGACCGTCGCGCCGTGGTCGGCGGCCGCGCGCAGGAAGGCGCCGCTGCCGCAGCCCACGTCGAGGACCGTCTGGCCCGGGCCGATGCCGGCGCGGCGGATCGCCTCCTCGTAGGTGGGCAGCTGCTGCGTTTCGACCTCGCTCCAGTCGCGGGCGCGCATGCCCCAGGCCTGGCCGTTGCGGTCGGCGCTGGTGGGAGTGGTGATGGACATCGGGGGATCCTCCGGTCGAGATAAGCTACGATTCATAGCTATAAACTACGGAAGATAGTTTTGTCAAGACCTGAGCTCAGCCTGTTCTCGTACGAGATCCTCGGTCTCGTCGGCCGCCAGGGCGTGGGCGCGCACGACCTGCTGCAGATGGCCAGGCGGGGCCGGATCCTCGACTGGGCGGGCGAAAGCCAGTACTACGTCGAGCCCAAGCGGCTGGCCAAGTTGGGGTATCTCGAGGCGCGCAAGGAGCCCGGCAAGACGCGCGAGCGGACGGTCTACTCCCTGACCGACTAGGGGCTGGAGGCGCTGCGCGCGTGGGCGAAGACGCCGGTCGCGTTCACGCCTCTGAAGAGTGAGGCGCTCCTCCGGCTGCTGATCGCCGACCTCGTCGGCGAGGAGGTGACGCGCGAGAGCGTCGGCACGCTGCGCTCGGACGTGGCGGACCTGCGACTGCGTGTCGCGGATCAGCGGGCGTCGGCGCGCGAGCTGCCGCACCGCGAGAAGTACCTGATGATCGTGATGGGCTTCCTGGACCGGCTGCTCGACCTACACGACGACTACATCGACGAGGTCGAGCGGGAGCTCCGGTAAGGTCGGCTGCGGCCGTGCCCCAGCCCCGGATGACCCGTGAAGACGTCGACTCGCTGGTCGAAGCTCGCCGCGAGCTCGGCGACGAGATGGAGCCGGCGGTGATCGACGCGTTCCTCGATCGCGTCGAGGCGGCCGCCGAACTCCGCGCCGCGCAGAGGAAGCCTCCGAGTTACGACGACGGGCGGGGCGAGCGGCTCGCGCTTTCGATCGTCTCGCTCGCGACGGGCATCCCCATCACCGCCATCGCCGCCGAGCAGGGCGGCATCGTCGGGATCCTGATCGTCTGGCTCGGGATCGTCGGCGTGAACTTCAGCTTCTCGCGCCAGAGGTGACGGCCCGTGGCGGCGGCGTATGCCGCGCTCGGTCAGCTGCCGAAGTCGGTGGTGTAGGTGGCGCCCGCGGCGTTGCCCATTGGGGTGCGGAGGGCGATGCCGATGCCGATGACGCGGAACTTCGCGCTCAGGATGTTGCGGCGGTGGCCGGTGCTCTTCATCCAGGCGGCGACGACCGCGCGCGGCGTGGCCAGCGTGCCGGAGCCCCAGCCGAGGTTCTCGCCGACGCTCCAGGCGCCGCGGCCGCTCATCCAGCCGGTGCGGGCGATGCGGGCGCTGAAGCGCGCGCCGCTGCGGGAATCATGGGCGAAGTACTGCTTGGCGACCATGTCGCGCGAGTGACGGCGGGCCGCCGTGCTGAGGCGACGGTCGAGACGCAGCGGGCGGAGGTCGCGGGCGCTGCGCTCGACATTGATGAGGCAGAGCGTGCTCGCGCGCATCGACGAGTCGGTGGCGCAGGGCGACGCGGCGCTCGCGGGCGTCGCGGCGGCGGTGGCGAGGACACAGGCGGCGATGGCGGGCAGTGCGAGCCGACGTAGCCGGCGGGAGGTGATGGGGCGCACGAGGCGACCTCCGTGGGTCTCGGGCGGCAAAGCTCCCGGGACGCCTTCGGTAGCCCGGCCGACTCCATGTCCTGGAGTCCCGTGGCTTTGCGGACCCGTCTCACGACGGGGGTGCCTTTGTCGGGGAAGTGCCTAAGTTGACGTAATGCTGCTCTAGAACGTTCGTCGGCTTAAACCACTCAGGACTTGAGCCCCGCGGAGGGTGACGCGGCTTGTGCCACGAGGGACTTCCTGAGTAAAGTGATCCTGCTACGCACGATGAACGACGGAGGTCGCTCGCATGCGGGAACCGCAGGCCGGCGCCGTCCTGATCGTCGACGCCAACCCGACCGAACGGGGCACGGTTCGGGAGATGCTCGCGCCGCTGGGCCTCCGCATGGTCGAGGCCGACTCCGAGACCGGCGCCCTGGACGCCGTCGCGCAGGAGAGCTTCTCCGTGATCGTCATGGACGTGCGGATGCCGAGCCTGGACGGCTACGAGACGGCCAAGCTGATCCGGCGGCAGACGCGGTCAGAGCTGACGCCGATCATCTTCCTCACCGCGTTCGGGCGCGACGAGCTCGAGACCGCGACGGCCTACGCCAGCGGCGCGGTCGACTTCGTCTTCACGCCGATCCTCGCCGGCGTGCTGCGGGCCAAGGTCTCGACCTTCGTCAAGCTCATGCTGCGCACGCAGGAGCTGGAGCGGACGCTCGGGTCGATCACGGCGCTCAACTCGGCGCTGCTCGACAGCGAGGTGGTCGCCCGGGCGGTGCTGCAGAACGTGCCGGACGGCATCGTGACGGCGAGCGAGGCGGGCCTCATCGAGTCGCTCAACCCGCCGGCGCTGCGCATGTTCGGCTATCGCGAGGAAGAGGTGATCGGGGAGTCGCTGCGGCTGATCATCGCCCCCAGCCATCACGACGGCTTCACGGACCTCGCGCGAGCGAGGTGGAACCTGCTCAGCGCGGGGGGTGACACCCCGGACGAGCCGGTGGAGACGATGGGCCGCCACAAGGACGGCTCGTGCTTCCCGATCGAGATGGGCATGAGCCAGATGCGGATCGGCGAGCGCCGGTTCACGATCGGCTCGATCCGCGACATCACCGGCCGCAAGCAGCGCGCCGCGCGCGAGCGCCGGCGCGAGCAGGCGCTGCTCGGCGACGCCCAGCGCGACCGGGTCGCGTTCGAGGAGGCGCCGATCGGCAGCGTCATCACCTCCTTCGACGGGCGGATCGAGCGCGTCAACCAGGCCGTCTGCCGGATGACCGGGCACAACTCTGCGGAGCTGATCGGCCGGCCGTTCTCAGAGCTCGCCCATCCCGCGGATCGTCACACGACCGACGCCGCGCTCGCCGCGCTGCTGGGCGGCGCCGCGGGCACGCGGCGCTTCGAGAGCCGCTACCTGCGGGCCGGCGGGCAGGTGATCGAGGCG
>Ga0190275_10003315_pt1 | contig 11470 bp, 10 predicted proteins | sample Popmic550T_FD_133745 | JGI IMG/M metagenome (GOLD analysis project Ga0190275, IMG submission 133745) | Populus adjacent soil microbial communities from riparian zone of Yellowstone River, Montana, USA - 550 T | ecosystem: Environmental > Terrestrial > Soil > Riparian zone > Trees stand | place... | reverse complement strand
GTCGGCGAGCTCGGCGACGACGACCAGCCGCGCGTGCGGGCCCCCCGGCCCACTGCTCCGGGCCTCACCGAGCTCGGTGACCGGCTCAGCGACCGCCTCGACACCCGCGTCAAGCTCGCCCTGGGGCGCAGCAAGGGCAAGATCACCATCGAGTTCGCCTCGCTGAGCGACCTCGAGCGGATCGTCGCTGTGATCGACCCCCGCAACCGGGACGACAGGCCGATCTGACGACGTACCGATCTATCGAGTAATCGACAGATCGATTTATCGACAAAGAGCTTCGGAGACGGCTGGCCCTTCCTCAACCCACCGCCGGGTCGTCGTCCTGCTCGGTCTCGCTGACGCGCTGGGCCTTCCGGGCGGCGCGGGCGGCCTTCTCCTCGGCGTCGAGCTCGGCCGCACGCTCGGGGGTGGGGGCCGTGCCCCCGCGGGAGGCGGGCAGCCACCAGGAGCCGGGAGGCTGCTCCTCGGCCGGGTAGGCGTCGATCGTCTCGGCTAGCAGTCGGGAGAGTCGGTCGTGCAGCTCCAGGGTCTCCTTCGCCGGGTCCTCGCCGGTGGGGTGCATCGGCTCGCCGACCCGGATCCCGATGGTCTTGCCGCGCGAGAGGTCGCGGGGGTGGTCCTTGGTCATCAGCCGCTGGGTGCCCCAGAGCACGACGGGCAGCAGGGGTATGCCGGCCGCGGCGGCGATCCGCGTGGCGCCGGACTTGAGCTCCTTGACCTCGAAGGACCGGGAGATCGTGGCCTCCGGGAAGATCCCGACGACCTCGCCCTCCTGGAGGTAGCGCAGCGCCTCGTCCAGGGAGGCCCCACCGTCGGCCCGGTCCACGGAGATGTGGTGCATCGAGCGCATCACCGGGCCGCCGACGGGGTGGTCGAAGACCTCCCGCTTGGCCATGAACCGCACCAGGCGCTTGGAGGGATGGGCCGCCAGCCCGCCGAGCACGAAGTCGATGTAGGAGACGTGGTTGAACGCCAGCAGCGCGCCACCGGTGCGGGGGACGTGCTCGGTCCCGCTCATCTGGAACCGGAGGCCGAGGACGCGGAAGAGCGTCTTCGCGGCCATGATCACAGGCGGGTAGCTGATGTCGAGCATGCCTGATCGTGCCACGCCTCCCGGCTCTGCGAGACTTGGCCCATGCGCCCGATCGTCCAGAGCCGCAAGCTCCAGCACGTCCGCTACGACGTACGCGGACCGATCCTGGTCGAGGCCCAGCGCCTCGAGGCCGAGGGCCACAAGATCCTCAAGCTCAACATCGGCAACCCGGCGCCATTCGGCTTCGAGGCCCCCGAGGCGATCGTGGCCGACATCGTGCACAACCTGCCCGACGCCCAGGGCTACTCCGACTCGCGCGGCATCTACTCCGCCCGCACCGCTGTCGCGCAGTACTACCAGTCCCACGGCCTGACCGACACCGCCAACGACGACGTCTTCATCGGCAACGGCGTCTCCGAGCTGATCACCCTGGTGCTGCAGGCCTACCTCGACGACGGCAACGAGATCCTGGTGCCGGCGCCGGACTACCCGCTGTGGACAGGCGCGGTCTCCCTCTCCGGGGGTACGCCCGTCCACTACCGCTGCAACGAGGAGGAGGGCTGGGACCCCGACCTCGCGGACATCGAGGCCAAGATCACGCCCAACACCAAGGGCCTGGTGATCATCAACCCCAACAACCCGACGGGCGCGGTCTACAGCGAGGGCACGGTCAAGGCACTGGTCGACATCGCCCGGCGCCACGAGCTGGTCGTCTTCAGCGACGAGATCTACGAGAAGATCCTCTTCGACAACGCGGTGCACCACCACACCGCGCGCTACGCCGGCGACGACGTGCTGTGCCTGACCTTCAGTGGCCTCTCCAAGGCCTACCGGGTGTGCGGGTACCGGGCCGGATGGGTGATGGTCTCGGGTCCCAAGCACCTCGCGGAGGACTTCCTCGAGGGGCTCACGCTGCTCGCGAACATGCGGATGTGCGCCAACGTGCCCGCCCAGCACGCGATCCAGACGGCGTTGGGCGGCTACCAGTCCATCGAGGAGTACATCCATCCCGGCGGGCGGTTCTACGAGCAGAGCAAGACCGCGGCCAAGCTGCTCAACCAGATCCCCGGCGTCAGCTGTGTCGAGCCGCGCGGGGCGCTGTACTGCTTCCCGCGGCTGGACCCGGAGGTCTACCGGATCGAGGACGACGAGCAGCTCGTGATCGACCTGCTCCGCGCCAAGAAGATCCTGGTCACCCACGGCACCGGCTTCAACTGGTTCGCGCCCGACCACTTCCGGCTGGTCACCCTCCCCGACGTCGACACGCTCACCGATGCCATCGGGCGCATCGGCGACTTCCTGGCCACCCAGCGCTAGAAAAGCCGGATAGTCCACGACGTTCTGCAGCCTGCCGGGCGCCCTTGGGCTGCAATTCGTCGTGGACTATCCGGCCCAGGCAGGATCGGCGCGGCTTACGATGTGCTGCGTGGGACGCCGTACCGAGCGACTGACGCTGGATCACCTCGACGCCCTGCCCGGCGGGTGCGGGGAGTGCGTGTTCTGGGAGCTCGATCCCGTACGCCGCGCCGCCGCGCGCGGCCACGAGGCCGAGGAGAAGGCGGCCTGGGTCTCGATGGTACTGCGCGAGTGGGGCTCGTGCGGGCGGGTCGTGACCGTGGACGGCGAGGTGGTGGGCCACATGATGTGGGCGCCTCCGGTGCACGTGCCCGGGGCGGAGGGATTCGCCACCGCGCCGGTGAGCCCGGACGCGGTGCTGATGACCACGGCGTACGTCGACCCGGCTCACCGCGGCGGCGGGCTCGGGCGGATGCTGGTGCAGGGCATGGCCAAGGACCTGATCCGGAACCACGTGCGGGCCGTCGAGGCGTTCGGCGACACCCGGGGCCGGTCGGAGGGGTGTGTGGTCCCGGCGGACTTCCTGCTCGCGGTCGGGTTCTCCACCCAGCGGGCACACAGCCTCAACCCGCGGATGCGGATGGACCTGCGCACCACGCTGTCGATCCGGGAGGAGCTCGAACGAGGGCTCGAGCACCTGCTCGGCGCCGTCAAGCGCACACCGGTGCACCGACCTGCGCCGCAGCGCTTCTCGCGCACCGGCAGCTGAGCGACCCGAGGGTCAACCGGGAAAGCTGTCCCGGATCTGGCTCAGCTGCAGCACACCCGTGCGCGAGTCAGCGTCCGGACTGAGGTAGAGGCGCTGCACCGCCACCACGATCGCCTCGGCGAGCACGTCGCGGAAGGCCGGGTCGCGGAGCCGCCCGACGTCGTCGGCGTTGGTCAGGTAGCCGGCGTCGAGCCGGATCGCGGGCATCCGGGTGCGCCGCAGGATGTCCCAGGTCTTCGGGTGCCAGCGCAGGTCGACGAGGTCACTGCGCGCGACGATCTCTCGCTGGACCAGCCCGGCGAAGCGCTCGCCGGCCGAGGACCACGTCTCGTGGTCGGCGTCGCCGAAGAAGTAGGTCGAGACCCCGCAGGCCCCCGGGTTGGCGGAGGTGTCCAGGGCCAGGGAGAGGAACAGGTCGGCGCCGGTGCGGTTGGCGAACGCCGCGCGCTCGCTCTCCTCGCCCGGGCTGGCAGCCCAGCGCGGTGTGGTCAGGAAGGCCTGGACCCCCGTGACCACCAACCGTCCCTCCACGCGCTGGGCGAGGTCGTGCAGGATCTCGTCGGAGGTGCCGGCGTACTGCTCGGGCAGGCTGTGGCCGCGGCCCACGTCGATCACCACGATCTTGCCGCCGAGGTGCGGGCCGGCCTCGCGGATGCGCTCCTGCGAGCGCAGCGCGTTGGGCGCCCCGCCCTTGACCATCGGGCTGAGCCGGTTGAGCGCCTTCAGCGTGGCCGGCCCACAGGTGCCGTCGGGCGGGATGCCGAGGTTGCGCTGGAAGTCGCGGACGCCCGACTCCGTCTCGGGGCCGAAGTAGCCGTCGACCCGTCCGACCTTGAAGCCGAGGTCGAGCAACCGCCGCTGCAGCCCGTAGACGTCGTCGCCGGCCATCAGGTTGCCGGCCAGGTGGGTCAGGATCCGGTCCCCGAGTCGCCAGCGCGCCTCGTCGAGCCGACGGAAGGTGAGGGGTCCGACCATGCCGTCGACGGTGAGTCCCCGCTGCTGCTGGAACTCGCGTACGGCGAGCTCGACTCGCTGGTCGAAGGCCGCGGAATCGGGCGCGGCGGCGTCGGGGGCGCGGTCGAGCAGACCGATCCGCCCCAGGAGGGCAGTGATCTGGTCGACCGCGGGACCCGAGTCCCCGAGCTTGAAGACTGCTGCGCTCACGGGAGCGACCCTAGACCCTCGTCAGATCGCAGGATCAGGCGATGAAGTCGGAGAGCTCCTTGAGCAGCGCGGCCTTGGGGCGCGCGCCGACGATCTGCTTGACGACCTCGCCGCCCTGGTAGACGTTGAGGGTCGGGATGCCGTTGACGCGGTAGGTGGAGGGCGTCACGGGGTTCTCGTCGACGTTCATCTTCACGAACGTGACCTTCTCGCCGTGCTCGGCGGCGAGCTCGTCGAGGATCGGGCCGACCTGGCGGCAGGGACCGCACCACTCGGCCCAGAAGTCCACCAGCACGGGCTTGTCGGACTTCAGCACCTCGGTCTCGAAGTTGTCGTCGGTGACGGCCTTCAGGTCAGACATCTGCTCTCCTCGTGATGGGTGGTTCGGGCTTACGGATCATTGAACACGCCCGGGCGGACATTTCTTCCACGACAGCGGACCGGACGGGCGCCGGCTCAGGCGGTGGCGCCGACGGTCGCCGCACCGGCCGGGGTCTTCGCCGCGAAGTCGAGGTCGGCCAGGTAGCGCTCCGCGTCGAGGGCGGCCGAGCAGCCGGTGCCGGCGGCGGTGATCGCCTGGCGGTAGTGGTGGTCCACCAGGTCGCCGCAGGCGAACACACCCGGCAGGTCCGTCCGGGTGGACGGGTGGTCCACCAGCACGTAGCCCTGGTCGTCGAGCCGGACCTGGCCGGGCAGCAGCTCCGAGCGCGGGTCGTGCCCGACCGCGATGAACAGGCCGGTGGCGTCGAGGTGGCGGGTCTCGCCGGTCTCGGTGTCGCGCAGGGTCAGCCCGGTGAGCTTGTCGTCGCCGTGGATCTCGGTCACCTCGGAGTTCCAGGCGAAGTCGATCTTGGGGTCGGCGAACGCGCGCTCCTGCATGATCTTGGAGGCGCGCAGCTCCTCGCGGCGGTGGATCAGCGTCACCTTGGACCCGAAGCGGGACAAGAAGGTGGCCTCCTCGATCGCCGAGTCACCGCCACCGACGACGGCGATGTGCTGCTCGCGGAAGAAGAAGCCGTCACAGGTGGCGCACCAGCTGACGCCGTGGCCCGAGAGACGGTCCTCGTCGGGCAGGCCGAGCTTGCGGTAGCCCGAACCCATCGCCAGGATCACGGCGCGGGCGGTGAAGGTGCCTTCGGCGGTGCGGACGATCTTGGTCTCGCCGGTGAGGTCGAGCTCGATGACGTCGTCGGAGACGATCTCGGCGCCGAAGCGCTCGGCCTGGGCGCGCATCTCGTCCATCAGGGCGGGGCCCTGGATGCCGTCGCGGAAGCCGGGGAAGTTCTCGACCTCGGTGGTGTTCATCAGGGCGCCGCCGGCGGTCACGGATCCCTCGAACATCAACGGCTCGAGGTTGGCGCGGGCGGCGTACACGGCAGCCGTGTAGCCCGCGGGGCCGGACCCGACGATGATGACGTTGCGGGTCTCCTGCGGTTCGGTCACTTCTGCTCCTCGGTGCGGGTGGTTCACGACGGCACAACAGATCCTAGGCACCGCCCATTCCGCGTGTGGCCGCGCCGCGACGGGGTGGGTCAGGTGAGGGAGACGAGGCGGGTGAGGTCTTCGACGGGCAGGTCCGGCGAGGCCGCGGCGTGCACCTTCATCGAGACCAGGTCCGCACGACCCGACTGGACGGTCAGGAAGGCAGTGTCGGAGGCGTCGCGGCCGGTCGCGATCCGGACCAGCGACTCGCGTGGGGCCAGGGTGGTGGCGTCCACGACCTGCCACCGTCCGTCGATGGCGGCCTCGACGACCGCGTGGAAGTCCATCGGGGAGAGTCCCGGGGCGTAGACGGCCACCAGGCGGGCCGGCACGTTGCGCGCGCGGAGCAGGGCGATCACGAGGTGGGCGAAGTCGCGACACACGCCCTGGCGCGCCAGCAGCGTCTGGGTGGCGCCGTCGGTGTGGCGGCTCGACCCACTGACGTAGAACAGCTGGGTGCCCACCCAGGAGCTGACGGCGTCGAGGAGGTCCTTGCCCTCGAGGTGCTTGAACTCACCCCACGCAGTGGGCCCGAGCTCGTCGGACTCGGCATAGCGGCTGGGGCGGCGGTAGACGATGTCGTCCACGTCGTCGACCAGCGCCGCTGCGGCGGTGCCGGTCACCTCGGCGGCGTACTCGAGGTGGAGGCGGCCCGGGGGAGCCGTGCAGACGTGCAGACGCCCGCCGTCCGCCACGGACAGCTCGGTGACGTCGACGGGCGCACCGTCGACGGTGACGGTGAGCGACTCCGAGCCCAGCTCGGGTCCGGTCGCGACGGACACCGACCAGACCAGCTCGGCCTCCTCACGCACGTCGAGGTCGACCTCGGCCGAGACCGTGCGGGTGCGGGCGGGCCGGACGTCAGGCCGCACGTCAGGGGAGCTGCTCATGCCCCCAGTCTCACGGCCCGCTCGCCCCGGCCGGCACGCGGGTGCTGTCGAGCACCCGGTCGCCGGCGCAGCTCCAGGCCTCGACGAGCCGCGTGCCGTCGGTCGCCGGGTGGACCACGAGCACCGCGGCAGTCTCGTCGTAGCGGACGGGCGTGGTCGTCGAGCCGTCGTCGACGGGCGGCCCGGGGCACTGCGTGGCCCGCAACGCCTGGGGCGCCTCCCGCGCCGACTGACCGTCGCCGGCCGACGACGACGGCGGCGGCTCGGCCTCGGGGGCCGTCCCCGAGGAGCTGTCGGTGGAGCTGTCCAGGGTCCCGCGCTCCGCTCCGTCGCGCAGCAGGGTGGTCACGTCGGCGGTGAAGGTGGCCGCGCTCACGGCGGGCCAGCGGCGTACGACGGCCGTGTCGGGCGCGAGCAGGGCGGACGCGTCCGGGCTGGCGGCCCCGGTGGGGCCGGACCCGGAGTCCGAGCCCCCACCCGACTCGGCACCGAGCTCGGACTTGGCGTCCTGGTCGGCCGCGGCGCCTCCCGCGGTGCTCTGCGAGGCGCTGTCGCCGGATCCGCCGAGGAGGCCGAGCTGGGCGGCGGAGGCGGCCCCACCGCCGATCACGAGGACCGCAGCGGCGGCCACGGCCAGGCGCGGGAACCAGCGCCGCAGCGGTACGACGGTCGCGTCGGTGGCAGGCTCGGTTGGTGTCGAGGGGGCCTCGGCGACACGCTCGGCCTGGAGCCTGGCCAGGGTGTCGTCGAGCCGGGTGACCACCTCGGGCGGGGTCGGCCCGGCGACCGTGCCGGCCTCGGCGAGCAGCGCCCGGATCTGCGCCTCCTGCTCAGGATGCAGGGAGGGCCCGTCCTGCTCATCCGTCATGCCGGCTCACCTCCTGTCCTGCTCCCGGTCGGGTCCTGGGTCTTGTTCTGGGTCGTGGTCTCGCGCGCGCCGGGGCCCGGCGGGTCACCTGGGTGGGACGCAGGGGGCAGCGCGTCGGTTCCCCCGCTGGGGGCCGGCGCGAGGTCGGCGAGCAGCACCGAGAGCCGGCCCCGGCCGCGCGCGCACCGGCTCTTCACCGTCCCGGTCGGGACCTCGAGGATCCGGGCTGCCTCCTGGACCGGGTAGCCCTCGAGGTCCACCAGCACCAGGGCGGCCTTCTGGTCCGGGGGCAGCTGGTCCAGGGCGGCCTGCACGCGGGTACGGCGCTCGCCTGCCAGCGCGCTGGCCTCGGGGTCGGACCCGACTCCCGCTTCCGCGGCACCGAGCAGCGCACCCCGCGCCGCGTGGTCCTCGAGGTCGTCCGGCAACGGACCGGCGGCGCGGACCTTGCGTCGGCGGAGCCGGTCGAGGCAGGCGTTGACCACGATCCGGTGCAGCCACGTGGTCACGGCAGCGTCACCGCGGAAGGAGTCGGCACGCCGGAAAGCCGAGATCAGGGCGTCCTGGAGGGCGTCGGCGGCATCCTCGGGATGGCCGGTGGTGCGCAGCGCGACCGCCCAGAGCCGGTCGCGGTGACGGGCGAACAGCACGCCGAAGGCGGCGGGGTCACCGGCCAGGTGGGCGGCCAGCAGGTCGGCGTCGGCGGGCTCCGCATCAGGTCCCGGGTCCGGCTCCTCGCTCACGCCCCGTCACCGTTCACGACCGGACCGAGATGTCGACGACCTCGCCCCGGAAGCCGCCGTCGGCCGCGGGCAACCGGGTCAGCCAGACGAGCAGGTAGCGCGTGGTCGGCGCCGGGTCGAGCGTGACGGTGGCCCGCTCCGAGGTGGCCGTGGCCGTCCCGACCCGGTCGAGCTGGTCGAGGCGGTCGGGCGCCTGGGTCACGCCCGACGCCGCGGCGTACACCTCGAAGGAGGTCGGCTGGCCGCGGAACCGGACCGTCACCGAGCCCGCTTCGGTGTCCTCGCCGAGGTCGAGCAACAGGCCCACTCCCGGCTTGAGGCCGCCCAAGGCAGGGTCACCGCGGTAGGTGCTGGTCTGCCAGGAGGTCGCCGCGTCGCCGTCGACGGCGTTGCCGGCCGTGTCGCCGTTCTCCTCCGGCGGGTCGGCGAACGGGTCGAAGTCGTCGGCGCCGGCGATCTCCACCGCCGCTCCTCGGTCACCGCTGTCCGCGGCCGGCGCGTCGCCACTGCCCGGCTGGTTCGGCCTACCGTCCTGGCGGCCCTGGTTGAACGCGATCGCCATCGCGATCACGAGCACCAGCAGGACCCCGACCACGACGGCGGTCCGCAACCAGCCGCGACCCTCGCGCCCGGTGTGGACCTCGGTCTTGGGATCGTCCTCGTCGAAGGGCCAGAACCCGGACGTGCCCGTGCCCGCAGGGTCACCGGGCCCACCGTCCGCGGACCCGTTCGTGTGGGGGGGCTCCGGCGCGCCGGGGAACCCGTCGTAGGTGCCGGTGGCACCAGCCGCCGGCGCCCCGGCCGGGACCCGGCGCTCGGTGGTCGCGAACAGCGGTCGGTCGGGGGGCTCCTCGAACGGTGGGGGAGGTGCGGGCTGCTCGGTGGGTGGGGGGCGCAGTGGCGCCAGGGCTTCCCCGGCCTGGGTGTCCTCGAGCACCTGCTGGTGGAGCGCGGTCTCCTCCAGATCGGCACCCGGGTCGAGCGTGGGCAGCGCGTCCCGGTGGATCGAGACGGTGGGTTCGGCGTGGAGGGCGGCCGCATCGATCGGTGCCGACAGTCCGGGGTCGCCGACGTAGTCGGCCAGCGCGGCCGCGATCTCGTGGGCGGTCTCGATCGGGAGGACGTGCTCGCTGGCCTCCTTGCGCAGGACCCGCTCGCAGATCGCGTCCAGCGTGCGGGGTACGCCGGCGCGCACCTGGCGCGGCCGCATCGGGCGGCGGCCCTCACGGGGGGCCTTCGGGACCGACGAGCGAGCCACGCCGGGCCAGCGTCCGGTCAGGGCGGCGTAGAGGATGCCGGCGAGGTTGATCACGTCGGCCTCGCGCGCGTCGATGTCGCCGTAGAGCGGCTCGGGGGGCATCGGCTCCTCGAGAGTCGCGTCCACGACGTACCCGATCAGCTTCACCGCACCCGAGTGCGTCACCAGGACGGACTCGGGGTTCAGCCGGCCGTGCGGGATCCCCGCCGCGTGACCCGCGGCGATCGCCTCGGCCACCTCGCGGGTCAGCCAGGCCGCGCGCGAGGGTGGGAGTGTGCCCTGCTGCAGCATCAGGTCCAGCGAGATGCCGTCACCCCACTCGTTGACCACCCAGGTGACGCCGTCGTCGTCGTCGCAGTCCAGGACCCGCAGCAGGTGGGGGTCGGTGACCGTCGCCGAGACCCGGGCGGCGTCGAGCAGGTGCGCGGCCCGCTCGTCCTCGCTCGGCAGGGCGTGGATGGCCACGTTGCGGGCCAGCACGGTGTCGGTCGCCCGCCAGAAGCGCGCGTCGCCACTCTCGGAGAGCAGGTCATCGAGGCGGTACCGGCCCGCGAGGACGGTGCCGGGTCCGATCGGGCCGGTCGTCACGTCGCTCCCCTCGCATCCCTGGGCTGCACGGTCGGCCTCCCTACCGACCCGCGTGCCCATCGTAGGGCCCGCCGCACACGGGCCGGTCGGGTCCGGCGCACGGGGGGACAAGGCCGGACCCGAAGGGATCACCGGCCGCGACGCACACGACGCCCGATCATCGAGAGGACCTCGGTGACCTCGGTGATTCTCAGCATCCGGGCGAGTGCGAGGTAGGCGGCGGCGAAGAGCGTGCTGACGAGGAAGAGCTCGACGACGGCCTGCAGGGTCCCCTCGCCGGTCCACAGGTCGTCCAGCCCGGTGCGCAGGCCCCAGGCGAGGGCGCCGCTGACCGCGACCGCGAGGGCCAGCCGCACCAGGAACCGGAGGAGCTGCCTGCCCCCCAGCCCGCCGACGGTGCGGGACAGGACGACGTACGAGGTGAGCGCGCCAACGGCGTAGGAGGCGGTGTAGGCGATCACCAGTCGCGGTGCGATCTCGCGCGGTGGCGCGTCGTGGGTCAGCACCAGTGCCGCGACGATGTTGGTGGCGGCGATCGCGCACTGGATCAGGAACACCCGACGCGTCTGCTCCAGCGCGTAGAAGCCGCGCAGCAGGAGGTAGTGGGCCGTGAACAGCACCAGCCCGGCGGAGAACAGGGCGAGGGACGGGGCGAAGTTGCCGAAGTCGGCCGCGGCACTGCCATAGCCCCAGATCACCTGGGCCACGTCGAGCGCCATCACGGCGAACAGCACTGCTACCGGGACGACCAGGGCGTACGCCGAGCGGAGGGTCGAGGCAATCTGACGCCCGACCGCGCCCAGGTTGCCCGCCGCGGCGTACGACGACAGCATCGGCAGCACCGCCGTCGCCAGAGACACCGTGATGATGGAGTGCGGCACCATCGTGAGCAGGAACGAGTTGGAGTACACGGTGTAGCCGGTGCCCTGGGGGTCGGCGGAGCCGGCCTCCCCGACCGTGCCGCTGCTGGCGATCCGGACGACCACGGTGTAGGCGATCTGGTTGACCACCACGAACAGCACCGTCCAGCTGCCGAGGCGCAGCGTGTGGCCCAGGCCGGTGCCGCGGAAGTCGAACCGCGGTCGGTAGCGGAAGCCTGCCGAGCGGAGGTAGGGGAACAGCACGAGCAGCTGGATGACGATGCCCAGCGTCGAGCCGATCCCCAGCAGGGCCTCGGCCCCCGGGCCGAAGCCGGCGTTCTTCGTCTCCCCGGTCGCGGTGCCGATGGTGAACAGGTAGGTGGCCAGGACGGCGACCGCGACGACGTTGTTCGCGATCGGGGCCCACATCATCGGCCCGAACCGCCGGCGGGAGTTCAGCACCTGGCCGAGCAGCACGAACATGCCGTAGAAGAACACCTGCGGCAGGCAGTACCG
>Ga0190275_10003314_pt1 | contig 11472 bp, 1 predicted proteins | sample Popmic550T_FD_133745 | JGI IMG/M metagenome (GOLD analysis project Ga0190275, IMG submission 133745) | Populus adjacent soil microbial communities from riparian zone of Yellowstone River, Montana, USA - 550 T | ecosystem: Environmental > Terrestrial > Soil > Riparian zone > Trees stand | place... | reverse complement strand
TGGCCGGTCTTGTGGCCTATACTTACCAGGAGAAGAAGCCGTCATTGAACATTCGTGTCAAAGAGCAGTTACAACTTCCGGCGCTGGTTTTCTGAGTTCGCTTATCCCGAACTCACGTTATTTAGCTTGACTCCCACGGACACATGCCCAAAAAGAGAACATTTGCGGCCACATCGAAGGCCGCGAGCCCGGCGGCGCAGCCCGGCGTGATGGGGAAGAAAATTGCCTCGGCTATCCGGCCGTTGGCGGACGGCCGCTACGACGAGTTCGTCCTCGTGGAGGGCCCCTCGCTTGGGGCCAACCTCGAGATGTATTGGCTGCGGGGCCGGAGCCAAACTGACTTCAAATTCCTCAGTGCGAAGCTGATATTTAACGTCCCGCCGACCGTCGGCTGTCCGGACATCCAAATCACCGAAATCGCTCAGCCCGCCAAGATCGACAACCTCAATCTGTGTAAGGGGCACACTCTTGGCATCACGCATTTTGTCCTCTATGCGGGCGACGGTGAGCCGCTCTTCGTCCTCGACGTGGTGGCGGCCAAGTCCTTCATCGAATGGCAGCCTCAGAACAACGACAAGTCGATCATGTTCCGCCTCGAAGGCGAGGTTCGGAACTTCTTCAAGAGCGACCAGAACGACGCGCTGGCCACGCTCGTCTTGAAGATTCGGAAGAAGAAGAACGACGTCATCCGGTATAAAAACATCCTCCTCAAAAACGGCGACACCGCTGTCGGGAGCGACGACGATTTTCAGTTCACAGGCATTAACACCGAGTTCGAATGGCGAAAGCTCAAAGACGAAGTCCTCAAGCTCAGGGAGGCGGTCATCCCGAAAGAGGATTCCGACTTCGACGACAAATTCCCTGCGGCGCTTGGGTTGGACTTGATAGACAGGAAAGAGGAACGCCAGGTTCGCGTCACCTTCGGCTACCCCATCAAGACCCAAGGCGGTAGGACATTCCACAGCCTCAAATTTACATCGGAGATTAAGACCGAGGCCGACCCGACCGCGCCCAGCGAGCTGCGGATTTTCGGCGAAGGCGGGTTCAACGTCAGCGGTCGGCACCTAGTCGATCGGCAGCTGAAGTTCGTCCAGTACCCCGCCAAGTCACTAGACGCTCACGGCCTAGCGAATCTTCCGCGGCCCGGCCTCCGGGCCCAGTGGATCGTGCAGGTCCAGCTGCCCGCCGACGTTTTTTACGGGGCATGGAACGAGCGGGTCTCCGGCGAGTACTACAAGTCGTTGAAGCTGATTAAGAGCGGTCATAAGCTTTCGTTCCTGCCGCAGTTCGAGCCGGGGCAGCCGGGCGTGGAGAGGTGGACGGTGGCCTACCGGCTGACCGACTCGGTGGCCTACGACTTCGAGTTCAAGCCCGGATCGGGCAAGTACGAGTTGGAGGGGCACTACCAGCAGCCGGGGTTCACTTTCGCCGCCCCCCCCGGCGGGGACGTAATCAGGGTCGAAGAGCTGACCGTCCAACCGGACGTCACCTACCTCCGACCGAACGTCCTGCGGAGGGCGACCGCCGTCTTCGAGCACCTCCAGACGCACGAGAGCGAGCCTTTGAGAAGCGCGCTCACGCTCGACGTGACGCTGATCGACAGCGGCATCGCGGACTGCGACCAGGAGCAGGGGACGCACGCGCTCTACGCCCGGTTTGAGGCGGAGAACCCGGAGTTCCATAAGAGGATAGTCGTCCCCGTCGCCAACGACGTCTACAGTTTCGGCAAGTCGCAGATCAGGATGGGCGCCCTCGACATCGGCTTCGCCATGGACTGCCCGCCGGCCCCGGCCCCGCCGGCCCCGGCCGCCTGCTCGCCGAAGCCCAAAGACCCCGCCAGGCGTGAGTTCACCGGCATCATCATCAAGCCTTACGGGAGGGACCTGTTCACCGTCGACATCCGGCGGGTCAATCTGGCCGTCTCGCGGATCAACGCCGGGGGGCAGGACGATCTGCCGCTCGAAGAGTTCGTGCCGCTGAACAGCGTCACGTCGGACCTGCGGCGGAACAAGTTCCTCGGCAACGACCAGGAGATCATCCAGGCGGTCAAGGGCTTTCCGAACTGCCAGGACCTGCCCCGCGATGACGTCAACGACCTGGAGGCCGCGATCGAGGCCCGCTTCCGCCGCGCGCGGCCGCTGGTCATCAACCCGCGGGCGGGCGCGGGGGCCAACGTCGACTGCCAGGAGCGGTACGCGCTCCGCGTGGACGAGCTGACGCAGGAGCAGGGCTCGCAGACCATCCGCCTGAGCTTGCAGCAGAAGACGGATAAGCCGCCCGACGAGCTCTACCAGGCCATCGTGCTCGACAACGAGCCTTTCCTGGTGGCGGAGGTCGAGTTCAGGCCGTTCGCCGTCTTCGAAGGCAACAGCGACCGGGAGGTCGCGACCTGGACGAACGCCGCGTTCGAAGGCGCGGGGTGGCAGCTCGCCTCCTACTCCAGCCCGATCACCCTGATCCTCCCGCCGCAGGGCGTCGGCGAGGCGATGGAGAAGGCCAAGAACATCCCCAAGGGGCGGTCCGTCGATTTCCGCCTTTCGCCGCCCGCCGAGATAGAGCTCGACCCGTCGAAGGCGCCCAAGATCTTCTTCGACAAGGAGGACGTCGGGAAGCCGCGCCAGAAGTTCAACGAGCCGCCCTGGAACCTGCGCCGCATCCTGGGGTTCCCCGGCCAGACGAGTCCGGGCCTGGAGATCAGGCACCTGCAGTTCGAGCTGCTCTACGGGCTGTCGTGCGACTCCGAGTTCCCGCTGCTGCGGCTGGCCGAGATCACCTCGCTGCTGGGGGCGATCCCGGGGCGGATGCGGCCGATCGCGAACGCCCAAACGTGCGCCTACCTCCGCGCGCGCGTGGAGTGGGCGCACCTCTACAACCTGTACTCGGCGCGCATCGCCATCTTCGAGCCCTGGACGGAGCAGCAGGTGGGCCAGCTGCTGCTGAATAAGTCCACCGTCTGCCGCATCCGAAACAGCGCCGGGGAGCAGAACCCGGCCAACCTCGAAAGGCCTCTGCGGCCGCTCGGGGAGCGGGCCGAGCTGTACAACCCGGTGGAGCGGACGGACGAGCAGTCGCAGGACGACTTGAAGGGCGGCGTCACCTGGGGCTTCGAGAGCCGGAACGTCTACAACGCGGTGATGACCCCGGGGAAGTCGAAGAACCCCGAGTCCGACCCGCAGACGACCTCGGTGAGCGACCTGCGTTTCTCCAGCTTCGGCGGGTGGGGAAGGGTCAAGGCGCCTTTCGACGAGAAGCGCAGCACCATCTACGGCGACGTCTCGATGGGCCGCACCTACACCTACAAGCTGGAGCGGATCGGGCGCATCGGCTGTTGGTGGAACGTCGCGCAGCACGTCATCGTCTACGAGCGCACGGTCATGCCCTCCAGGCAGATGAAGGAGATGCAGGAGGAGCTGAAGGGACTGCCCGTCGTCCGGAAGGTGCGCGAGTACGTCAAGATTCTACAGGCCCGCCGCGACTACCCGGACGGCGAGGCCGCGAGCACCCCCGAGCTGGCGCGGCAGCGCGGGTGCGTCAAGGCGTGCCTCTTCAAGGAGGGCGCCGAGTTCAACGTTCTCAGCTCGTGGGGCGCGGACGTGGGCGACGTGGGCTGGAAGGTGCCCCTGTGGAGCCCGAAGGCCACGCCGAAGGACGTCTACCCCGAGCCGGAAGTACAGCTCGAATTGCTCTCGAACGTCGGCGGGGCCAGCACCCCCGACCCCTGCACCATCGACAACCCGGAGAACCTCTACTTCTACACCGACACGCAGGCGGGGACGGGGGCCGACCCGAACAAGTGGCTCCCGGTCAAGGACGTGGACTTCGTGGACGTGCCCGCGCCGCGGCCGTGCAGGGATTTCCAGAGCGGCCTGAACGTCCAGACGACCCCCGACGACCCGGTCGTCCACCCGGGGATGGCCCTCTGCACGTTCCTGCTCAGGGAGAACGCGGTGCCGGCCGACCTGGTCGCGGGCCGCGTCGGCAAACCGCTCGCCGCCGTCCTCAGGTCGGTGACGATGATGCGCGCCAACTTCCGCGAGTCCTCCGGGGCCGACGAGGCTTACCACAAGCTGCTCAACCTGCGGGAGGCAGCCGTCAACGCGCACCGGGAGATCCTCACGGACATCGCCCGCGGGGTTGACCGGGCGAGCCTGGCCGTCGACGCCAGGATCAACCCGGTCTTGGACGAGTTGGGGCGGATCGGCGGCGGGTTCTCCGACCTGAAGAAGAAGCTGTCGGACAAGGTGACCGCGTACGAGAGCAACTCCTTCCGCCGACTGCGGGACAAGTACGAAGAGCTGCTGGGCGAGGGCAAGATCAATTTCGAGAAGACGTACGACGCCCTCCTGATAGCAATCAACAACGGCCTGCCCGTCGAAGAGATTCGGCGCCGCGGCTTGCAGCTCTTCCGCGCGGTGCAGGAGGGGCAGATGCTGCTCAACGGCTCGCCCGGCGCCCTGCAACGCGCGCTGAGCCAGTACGCGCCGACGTTCCAGAAATGGTTCACGGACTACACCGGGTGGATCGACACGGTGAAGCAGGCGGGCGACGACCTCTCAACCTTCCTGAGCAATCCCAACCTGCCCAACGACATCACCGGCCCCCAGCTCGTGGAGCTGAAGAACAGGCTCCGGCGGTTCAACGAGGAGGCGGACCGGTTGCAGGCGCGTCTGAACAAGGGCGACCTGCGGCGCGTCGTCGAGTGGCTGCCCGGCCCGGTCGCCGTCTTCAACTCGAACTACGCGGAGGCGGTCCTGAAAGAGTTCCAGGCGAAGTACACGGAGGCTGGAGGCAAGGTCGAGGAGATTCTGCGGAACGAGGTGAGCGTCAAAAAAGCCGAGGCCCAGGCGGCCGCCAACTTGTACCGGGACGATCTGGCGGCCTTCCGGGCGAGGTTCGACGCGGCCCGGCAAAAGCTGGAGCAGGACGTGAAGGGCTTCGGGGATATCGAGTCGGAGCTGGAGAGGCTGAAGGAGAAACTGAACGACGACATCGCCAAAAAGTTTCAGAGCGCCGTGCCGGCGGAGTTAAAGGCGGCGGTCGTCGAGATCAAGACCAAGGCGGACGCCTTCAAGACCGACCTGGCCGCTTTCGAGAAGGAGGTGGCCGATAACGCCACCAGGGTTTTCAACGAGTGGAAGTTCGACAACGCCCAGCACGCCATCGACAAGCTGAAGGGCGAGCTGGAGCAGATCAAGAAGCTGCCGGCCACCGCCGCCGCCGACCTCTTCGCCGAGGTCACCCGCGCGCGCGACCAGTTCCTGAAGGAGGCGGAGAACTTCGTCGAGTCGAACGTCCGCGCGCTGATGCCCGACAAGGACGTCTACGCCGTCGCGGACAAGATCCCGAAGCTGATCCGCGCCTTCGGCCAGCCGCCGGAAGTCCCCAACCTGACGTTCGACCGCCCGCAGCTCGCCTACTTCTACGATAAGCTGAGCGACAAGGTCGACCTGACCCCGGTGCTCTCGCGTGTGGCGCAGGCCAACCAGGCGGTCGAAGCCCTAAAGCCGCTCGGCCTCGCGCTGCCGACCGAGGCCCTGCGCGACAAGCTGGTGCCGCCGGACCTCAAGAACTTCAAGCTCTCGGACATCATGCCGAAGTTCGCCGGGCTCGACCTGTCGAACCTCTTCTCGGGCCTGAAGATGCCCGACATGAGCAACGACAACCTGCGCGTCTCGCACGGCCTCGACCCGCAGGCCCGGCGCGCGTGGGTCGCCGCCGACGTCAAGGTGCAGTTCGCCGAGGACGCGACCGTCTTCTCCATCGGGCCGGTCATCCTCCAACTGAAGGGCGCCCTCTTCGACGCGAAGGTGCTCTTCGAGACGATCCTCGGGCAGCCGCCCCGGAAGACCGTCTACGGCCGCATCAAGGGCGACTGGCACCTGGTCGTCGCCAACATGCCCGTCGTCATCTTCAAAGAGACCGAGCTGAAGTTCGACGAGAGCGGGAAGTTCCGCTTCAACCTCTCGCCCGCCAACGTCGAGCTGCCGGAGATCATGTCGTTCGTCTCGGAGTTCCTCAAGAGCTTCACCGACCCGGACAGCGGCTTCAGCATCGGCCTGACGAAGATGGGCATCCGAGCCATCCTGAGCCTGCCGATCCCCGACGTGCAGGGCGCGACCTCCGGCTTCTCCAACCTCATCCTCGGGATGTCGTTCGGCCTCGACTTCAGCGACGGCTTCAAGATCAGCGTCGGGTTCTCGCTGGGGAGGAAGGAAACCCCCTTCTCCGTCACCGTCTTCATCCTGGGCGGCGGGGGCTACATGGAGGTGACGGTCAACTACACGCCCGCCACGCGCAAGATCGACTGCGAGGTCGACATCGGCATCGTCGTAAGCGCGAGCGTGGCCATCGCCCTGGGGCCGATCAAGGGCGGCGTGTACGTCTACTTCGGCATCACCGCGCGGTACGTCCTGCGCCCCGGCGACCCCGAAAATTCCGGCCTGACCATGGGCGTGCTCTACCTGATCCGCGGGCAGGTCTCCATCCTGGGGCTCGTCTCGGCGAGCATCAGCCTGATGCTCGAAGCCACGTACCGCAACAAGAAGCTGACGGGGCGCGGGCGGTTCTCCATCAAAATAAAGATCTGCTGGTGCTTCACGCTCGAAGTCAGCGAGCAGGTCGAATATACCCTGGGCGGCGGCGGCGGTTCGAGCGGCCGGAACCTCGACGGCCGCCGCGAAGACCGGGCGGCCCTCGGCCCGCCCACGGTGGCCCCGATCCCCGCCGGCCGGCGCGAGGCACCGGCCGTCCGCGCCGCGCCGCTCTACCGGTATGCCGCCTACCGCGCCGAACCGGCCCCCTTGGCCCTGTCGGGGAGAGTGGGCGGCGGCGGGGCCGACGACGGGGCGGCCGCACACGGAGGCCCCGGCCGACGGCCCGCGGGCGTCGCGTCGGCCGGCCGTTCGGCGCAGCTCCAGCAGTTGCCCGGACCCAACTACAGGGAAAAGGCCGGTCACTACATAGACATGTTGAGCGAGGACTAATCGATGCCGCCGGAAGCCGCAAAACAGATCGTGCTCCTCTGCCACCTGGAGCACCTGCCGGCCTACGACCAGCCGCAGGGGGCGAGCCCCACCTGGCAGACGTACAGCCTCAACCTGAGCCTCGCCCTCGGCGGTCACAACACCGACCAAGAGATTAAGGATATCAGGCGGTACCTGATGCCGTGGCTGGCCGAGAACGTCACGACCATCAAGGTCTTCGACGGCGTCGCGGTCAGGGACGCCAGCCGGACGCACCCGCCGCGCTGGCGCGGCCGGCCGGTCAACAGTTCCGAGTTGAGCCGGTCGTATAGGGCGCTCGCCGACGCCCTGGAGAGTGACTTCGGCCAGACCGTGAAGTGGCCGGAGCTGTTTCTGTGGAAGGGGTTCGAGGGCAGCTTCACGCAAAAATTCAGGAAGGAGACCCCCGCCAAGCCCTGGGACCTGATGCTCGGGCAGGTGGCGCAACTTCCCACCCCGATACCCCAGCTGCTCAACCTTTCGTTCATCTTCAGCCTGAACCAGGCCGACGGCTTTGACCTGTCGCGGACGATCTACGCCGCGCCGGTCATCAGGTACGCGGCGGTGCCGGGAGCCCCGCCGGCCCCCGCACTCCCCGCGGTGGCTTTGACCCCCAAGTCGGGCAATCCGCCGCCCATCGCCGACTTCGGCGCGGGCGTCAAGAGCTGGGAGTACGAGGTGTCGCCGGCGCTCCCGAACTTCCCCGCGTTCGCCTACATCAAAGCCTGCCCGCCGCAGCAGAAGCGGGCGGGCGCCTTCCTCGACCTCGGCAGCCTCTGGGTCAAGGCGCCGGGCGGGGCGAACTACGGCGAGGACTGGCGGGCGTCGCTCGAAGACCGCTTGGCGGGCGGCTTCGACCTCTGCTCGCGAATCGTCGAGCGCATGAACGAGATCGAGCGGAGCGGGAACGCCGCCGAGAGGGCGCAACTGACGGCCGACCTGCCGACCTACCGCCAGATGTTTCTCGCCGCCCTGCGCGACCTGGCGGGCATCGGCGTGTCCCGCGCGCCGAGCGGCGACAGCCTGCTCGAATACACGTTGAGAAAGGTTGACCCCGCCGCCTATCGAGATGGGATCAAGCAGGTCGACAGGGACGCAATCCTTGAAGCGTCCCTCAAAGCCAACGCCTTCCCCGACGTGCCCGCGTGGGCGAAGTTCGTCAGGTCGAAGCTGGGCGTCGTCGATAAGCTGAACATCCTGGCCGAGCCGGGCGCCGTCAACGCCTCGCTCGCCAACTCCGCCGCCATCGCCGAATTCGAGCAGCTCTACCAGGCCGCCCTGGACCCGGCGAACCTGTCGACCCTCGTCAAAGCGCAGTGGCAGCAGCTCATCGTCGGCAATGAGCAGTTGGCCGTGACGCCGAGCCTGAATGAGGACGTGAGGAGGGCACTCTCCCTAGACCTCACGCAGACCGACGTGCGGCGCTCGCTGGCGCTGGAAAACCTGGGGAGGTTCTGGGGCAAATTCGTGCTTTCCGGCCTGACCGACGCCGCCGGCCGGCCCGCGGTCAAGGAGAGGTTCACCTGCTTTCTGCTCGCCTACTACCTGCTGAGGTTCGGGCGCGACTGCAAGGTCCTGCCGGCGGGCCTCATCCCCGGCTGCGTCGGCTCTCAGCCGGACGATTGCGACAAGTTCCTCGCCGACCTCAAGCAGAAATACGACGAGTTCAAGGTCGGCCCGCCCCTCTTCGTGGGCGACGAGAAGAAGGATCTGTTCCTCAAGCTGTTTGACTACGTCGGCGCGTGGGCCGGCCGTTTCGGTGAGAAGCTCACGCCGGGGGCGCTCGGCAGCGCGGGCGAAGAGAACAGGCCCACCGAGACGCCGCACGCGGTCACGATCATGGTCGACGAGCTGAGCGCCGACCAGCCGAGGACGGACGCGGCGGCGGGCCCCGGCGCGGACTACGACCCGCTGGAGAGCATCAGCGGCGTCGCCCTCCTGATGCGCGAGGCGCCGGGCGCGGCGAGAAAAGAGTGGCGGTGCCTGAACCTGGCCGACGTCCAGGTCAGGGACGCCTCGGACAGCTACCAGAACGCCTTCGACCCGCCGCTGCTCGTCTCCTACGGGCTGAACTACCTGAACGACCTGCGGCAGTCCTTCGTCAGCTACAACAACCACCCACTCACGGCCCGGAGCCCCATCGCGCACTTGGCGACCCGCGCCAACGAGCTGAAGGGGAACGCGGCCGGCAGGCAGCAGGGGCACGACTTCCTCACCTTCAACGAGTACCACAAGGACGCGAAGTTGACGCCGCTGAAGTTCGGCAGCGAGTACGAAGTCCTGCCCTTCATCATCGGCAACTCGGGCGCCATCCCCAGAGAGCTCGCCCGCGTCGGCTCCTTCGACCCGGCGAGCGACGCCTTCGCCCCGTGCGACATCGATCTGGACGGGTTCAACAAAACCTTCGGCGGCAGCCTGAAGCCGGCGAGCCCCGGCGTCCCGGACCTCAGGCCATACAGGCGGGCGTTCGCTTACCGCCGCCGCGTCCGCGTCGGGCAGACCCGGCTCTTCAACGCCACGGAGCAGCCGTCGCCCACCGGCGCGGCCCAGCCGGTCACCGTGGGCGGCACCTGCCTCAACATCCCGGCCATCCCGGACGACGTCTTCCCGCGCTTCCGCGACCTCGAACAGTTCGCCCGCAAAAGCTCCGCCGAGCCCAAGGCCGGGAAGGACGAGCAGCCCCTCATCCTGTTGACGGGGGCGGGCGAGTGGAAGAGGACGGTGGAGGAGTTTTCGTTCCTGGCGCGGCTGCCCTCGACCGACCTCAACACCTGGGACCGTTGGGTCGCCTCGAACCGACTCTACGGCGATGACCTTCATAACGTCGCGACGGTCAAGGAGCTGCGGAAGAAGGTCTGGGAGAAGTACCACGAGCACCTGAACGAGAACCAGGACGGCGGCCCCGAGGCGCGCTGCCTGCCGCCGAACTTCGACGCGACGCTCGACGACCCGGCGCTGGCGAGAAAGTTCCGCGTCGAGCTGTTCCGGCTCGATAAAGGGGCCTTCGTGCCGCTCGCTCAGAACGGCAGCAAGCTGATGGACGTGGACGGCCGCCCCATCGTGGTCAATCCCGCGACGACGGCCAAGGACGCGTACCTGCAGATGCAGGCGCTCCCTTTGAAGGTGGTTTGCAGGGTGGGCGCCGCCGAGGGCTTAACTGAGCCGCTGAACCCGGCGCCCGGGCCGGGCAACCCCAAGTCCCTGCTGGCCACGGTCAGGGAAGGCGAGATCTATAAACTTAAAATCTCCTGCCTGCTGCCGAAGGCCGACTACCCGGACGGCCCTACGGCCGCGCGCCGCTTCGCCGCGATCTACGGGGAACTGGATAAGGGCGGGAAGTTCTCCCCGAGACTGGAGGAGGACGGGATCTATTACAAGGTCTCGCCCTTCGAGATGTTCGTCGAAGTCGCCAAGGGGAAGCCGGACGTCACCGAGAGTGATCTGCTGGCGGCGCTGCTCCCCGGCCTGGTCAACGAGAATGGCGACGTGGTGGCCATCAACCTGAGCAACCGCGAGTTCCTCTACGTCCACAAGATCGAACTCCAGCGGCAGATGTGGCGCTGGCAGGGCCGAGACACCAAGCCCTACCCGGCCGCCGCGCCGGAGAGGGCCGACTGGGAGTCGGTCGAGTACGGCGGCCGGGACGAGAACGACCACACGGTCGTCGAGATGAGCGCGGAGAAGACCGCCGCCGGCACGCGCAGGTTCGTCTACAAGGAGCGGCTCACCGGCCGGAACTCCGACGGCCGGCAGGTCAAGGAGGAGCGGCGCGCGCTGCACTACCGCTTCCGGGCGAAGGCCTACAGCCGTTACGCGGGCCTCCTGGCGGACGGGGCGGCGTCCGTGGAGACGCCGAAGGGGACTTGGAAGTCTCTGTACGTCCCCTGCCGCCTCGGCCGCAGGCTGACCGTCCCGAAGGTGCGTTTCGTCTTCCCGCTCACGCAGAGCTTCGGCGCCGGCGACCCCGGGTCCGACTCCGCCGGACTGCTGGTGGTCTTGAGCGAGTCCTGGTACGAGGACGCGGGGATCGGCGAGGGGTTAGGGGTCGAAGTGACCACGGCCCCGGACCCCGACGTGCCGGCCCCGAAACCCGGCGCGTCGGCCCCCGCCCCCACGCCGCCAGCGAAGTTCTATTTCGAGATGGGACCCGACCCCCTGAACACGGGGGTGGCGATGCCCCTGTTCGGCGGCGACGGGGTCGCCGCCAGGTTCGGCGGGATTCGCGGCCCGGTCGGCCACACCTTCGACACCGTCGGCGATTTCCCGCTGTTCACTTCCACGTCCTTCATCATCCCGGCCCCGTACCTCGCTAAGACGGGCGTCGCCCCTTCGCCCCTCCCGGCGTGGGGCATGTGCGAGATCAAGTTCCGGCGCGTCCTGAACAGTAACGACAGGCCGAACCTGGAGAGCGAATTCACGGACCCGTACTGGGTGCAGTTCCTGCCGGAGTTCACCCGGTTCAGCGACAACG
>Ga0190275_10003313_pt1 | contig 11475 bp, 12 predicted proteins | sample Popmic550T_FD_133745 | JGI IMG/M metagenome (GOLD analysis project Ga0190275, IMG submission 133745) | Populus adjacent soil microbial communities from riparian zone of Yellowstone River, Montana, USA - 550 T | ecosystem: Environmental > Terrestrial > Soil > Riparian zone > Trees stand | place... | reverse complement strand
TCCACACCCCGGGCCAGGTGCGTTTGTGCAGCGCCCGTCGGGTCACCAGCAGCCGACCGTGGTCATCGAACAGGTAGCTGGAGAAGGCCAGGTGCAGCGGCGTTTCGTCGGTGTGTATTCCGAGCCGGGACGCGGCTCCGATGGGGAGGCCCGCATCGCTCAACAGGACGACGGCATCCTCAATGACCGACGGGTGATTCAGCACCGCGCGCCCCCTTTTTACCCATGGTTGCTGTTCAAGCTTTGTCAAAGCTTTGTCCAAGGTTAGCCTGTGACTACCATTCCCGCAGAACAGACGCGAAAGATCAATGCGGTGTACACGATCAAGCAGGCGGCGCAACTGACGGGGCTTCCCACCGCGACCCTGCGCGCCTGGGAGCGTCGTTATCCACTGCCGGCACCGGACCGCTCACCCAGCGGATACCGGCTCTACGATGAAGCGGCCCTGGCCCGCTTCAGGTTCATGGACCGGCTGGTTCGCGCCGGCTGGGCGCCGCGCAATGCCGCAGCCGTTGCGCTGGACGGCACAGACCAGACCTTCGGACTGCCCGGCCCCCGGGAGTTCGTCGAGGCGGTGGGTGCGGGACTTTCCCCAGTGCGGCGAGAGGCCCTGTTGACCGCCCGGTTCCGGGGCCAGCCCCTGCCGCAGGTGATCGAGGAGTGGCTGATGCCGATGCTGCGCGAGCTCGGCGAGGCGTGGAGCGACGGCCGGGTCACGGTCTGGCAGGAGCACGCCGTCGCCACCGCGGTGCTGCGCCAGCTGAACGTCGCCTTCGAGTCGGCGCCGGCGCCGCGCGGCGGGCCGCTGGTTCTCACCGGACTGCCGAGCGCGTGCCATCACGAGGTGGGCATCGCGGCGTTCAACGTGCTGGCCAAGTACGCGGGGCTCGAAGTCGTCTACCTCGGCCCCGACCTGCCCGAGGACGCCTGGGTCGGAGCGGTCGAGGCACACCCACCTGCCGCGGTGGTGATCGCCGTTCCGACCGCCGCGGACGTCCCGGGTGCCCGGGCAAGCCTCGCGGCGCTCGCGCGGTTCGCCGCTCCCCCGCTGTTAGCTGTGGGCGGCAGCCATCAGGACGCCGTCGCCGATCTGGCGATGCCGCTCGGACACTCGGTGACCGTTGCGGCGCAGGACCTGGCATCAAAGCTGCGGGCCGCGCTGCCCGCTCGCTGACCGCTCGGTGGGGTGAAGCGTCGCTCGACCCCACCGCTACAGTGGTGGACACCTTTCGACCCAGGAGGTTCACCATGCCGGAAGAGACCGACCCGAACGCCGACACCAAGGCCGCGTTCAAGGCCGCCCTGGACCGTAAGAAGCAGGGTCAGCATGCAGGTGCCGACCACACCGACGCCACCCGGGGCAACGCCAAGAACACCCACGCCCAGGGCGGCAAGCGTCAGTTCCGCCGCAAGTCGGGCGGCTGATCCACCTCGACGCTCCCTTTGTCAGCAGTCCTGGCGCATCGAGAAGTCGTAGTGCTCAGGAGTGGGCAGTTGGGTCCCCACGGCGGCGGCGAATGCCGCCCACAGGCTCGCCAGTGGATTGTCGCCCTCGCGCAGGTCAGGCAGTACCAGCGGCTGTTCGATCAGCCCCCGCGCCTCGTCCAGCCGGCCCAGCCCGATCAACGCCCGGCAGCGCAGCACGCCCAACCTGCCCTGGGACTCGCCCTCGGTGAGTTCCAGCACTCGTTGCCAACGTCCCAGGTCAGCGAACGCCGAAGCGGCCTCGGTGCGCAACTGCCCCGACTCGCCGCCTGCCGCCAGGGCACGCTCGTAGCACGCCGCGCGCTGCTCACCTCTGGCCAGCCTGGCCAGCGCCCGCAACGCCTCCGGAAGTGACCCCGCGGCCCGAAAACACTCCTCGGCGCCCGAGTAATTCCCGACTGACAAGGCTAGATAGCCGCGGTGTAGGTGGTCATGCGGCCCGTCGCCATGCAGCCGTGACGCCCAACGGACGCCGGTGACCGCCCGGGCCGGGCCGGGCACGGTTCCGGTTGCCAGCACGTCCACCCAGGGCCGCTGGTCGTCGGACAGCGCCTCCGCCGGGAACGGCGTCGCGAGCGAGGTGGCCAGGTGGCCGGCGACCACCTCCAGCGCACCCCAACCGTCATTGGCACGAAGCACCTCGACCGGCTCTTGCTCGATCAAAGCGAGGGTCGCATCGGCGAGCTCCAGCCGCCGGTCGACGACGGCCTCCCGGGCGGTGTTCACCGCCATCGACCAGGGCAGCGTGGCGGACGCCCCGACGTCCACCGGGCGGTAGGACTCGGTCCACGCCCAGCGCTCGCCCGGCGCCAGCGGAAGGTGCTCGAACTGGGTGCGGGCCAACCCGGACTGGATTTCGGCATACCGGCCGGTGCCCGAGAGCCAGCGCTGCCAACGCTGCCCGCCCCGCCCGGAACCCCAGGTGAACAGCTTGCGACCTCGCAACAGAGGGCCGGACGATTGGCCAAGGCCCGTGCCGGCTGCGTCAACTGCGGCGATCCAGGGATGCTCGCCGCGGGCTTCGAGGAACCGGTCGGCGGAGAAGTCGTAGCGGTCCGGGAAGCTCTGATCGAACTCGTCCCCGGGAAAGGCACACAGTTCCAGGTTGCGCGAGCTGTCGAAGGTCCAGGCCCGGCCGGCGTCGGTCAGCACCCGGGTGCCGGCGTCCAACGGCACGGCGACGTTCGACCACCAGTAGATCGGGACGGTTCGCGACCACGGATTGTGCAACAGCGGCCGGACGTACAGCGAGTCACCATCCAGCCAGCAGTCGATCCGCCAGACCAGCCGCAGCATCCTCTCGAATGCCCACAACCGCAGGACCGGCGAGCCGTCCGGCGCATCCAGGCGTCCTGCGCAGACCGAAGAGCAGGTCAATCCCCAGTGCCCGGTGAAACCAAGGTTCCATTCGACACCGCCAGCGAACCAGGCGTTACGCAGGGCCAGGTTGCCCAACTGCAGCGAGTCGGGCTGATGCAGCAACTCCCGGCCGCTGGCCAGGTCGGTCAACGACCACAGCCTGCCGCCCCAATCGAGCAGGAACGTCGCACGCAACTGGCCATTGTCGAGGACGGCCACCTCGGTGCTGGTCTGGGCGATCTCGCGGCTGTAGTCGTCCTGCGATCCATACGGCAACACGGTCGGATGCCGCTCGACGCCGGGGCCGCCGAGCAACTCGGCCTGCTGGCGGCTGAGCCGATGGGCACCCGCGTCGTCCAGGATCGGCCACGGCGCCTCGGGCCCGAGCCGGACGGCGGGCAGCGCGAGTTGCTCGATGCGAAGCCCCGCGAACACCCACCCAGCATGTCAGTTCCGTTGCGGAATAGGACGGCGCCGGTCGAGGCGGCCCACCCTCAGCGCAGGCTGGTCGGGCGTCCCATTCGATTCCACAGGTAGCCGGCGGCCAGCACAGCCGCCACGCCGGTGCCGATGGCTCCCACCAGCAGGGCCCAACGAGGACCCCAGGTGTCGCCCACCCAACCGATCACTGGCGCACCCAACGGCGTGCCGCCGATGAAGATCGCCATGTACAGGCTCATCACCCGACCGCGCATCTCCGGCGCGGTGGTCAGCTGGACGAGGGTGTTCGCCGCCGTCATCACGGTGAGCGAAGTCAGGCCGACCGGCACCAGCAGCGCGGCGTACACCCAGTACCCGGGCGACAGCGCCAAAGCGACCGTGACCAGCGAGAACGCCCCAAGCGCACCGACCAGCAAGCGCATCCTCGGGCGGCTGCGGCGAGCCGCAAGCAGCGCCGCGGCCAGCGTCCCGGACGCCATCACCGTGCCGAGCAGGCCATACCCCGCCGGTCCGACCTCGAACACCCGGGTAGCCATCAGGGCGTTGGTGATCTGGAAGTTCAACCCGAACGTGCCCAGCATGAAGATGCAGAACAGGATCAGCTGCAGGTCTGGACGATCCCGCACGTAGGTCAGCCCCTCGCGGATAGCACCGCGTCCGCGGCGCACCGGAGCGGGCCGGAGTTCGGCGCTGTGCATGCCGAACAGCCCGGCAAGCACGGCCAGAAAGCTGACCGTGTTGACCGCGAACACCGGCCAGATTCCGACCCAGGCGATCATCACTCCCGCGATCGCGGGCCCGAGCAGCCGGGCGCCGTTGAAAGAGGCGCTGTTCAGTCCGACCGCGTTGCCCAACAACTGCTCGGGCACCACCTCGGAGACGAACGCCTGGCGGGCCGGTGCATCGAACGCCCACAGAACGCCGGCCATGGCGGCGCTGGCGTAGACGTGCCACAGCTGGACCGTTCCGGTGGCGACCAGCCCGGTAAGGATTGCGAACACCAGGGCAGTGCCGGACTGGGTGACCATCATGATCCGGCGCTTGCCGAACCGGTCGGCAAGCGCCCCGGCGAACGGCGAGAACACCACCACCGGCGCAAACTGCAGGGCGGTGATGTAGCCCAGGTCGGTGGCGGAGTGATCTGTGAGCTGGGTCAGAACCAACCAGTCCTGCGCGACCCGGGCCATCCAGGTGCCGATGTTGGAGGTGAGCGAGCCGAGGAACAGCAGCCGGTAGTTGCGCACAGCCAACGACGCGAACGTGTGCACCGGTTCCAGCGGAGCGGCCTGATCGGTGTCGCTCATCGCCGGATCCGCACTCATCCCCACCATCCTATGCGCCTCTGCTGGTCGACCTCGTCGAGAACCTGGTCGAGCTTTGCCGAGACCTGATCGGGCGTTGTGAACGCGCGGACGTCCGCCGGATTTCCGGTTGGTGGGGTCCAGGGTCTTGACAACGTACAACCATATGGTTGTAGATTGATCGCATGATCGAAAGCGATGAGGACCGGGCGGATGCCCTGTTCCACGCGCTCGCCGACCGCACCAGGCGTGACATCCTGCGCCGCGTCCTGTCCGGCGAACACTCGATCAGCACGCTGGCGGGCGGCTATGACATGAGCTTCGCCGCCGTGCAGAAGCATGTGGCGGTGCTCGAACGGTCCGGCCTGCTGACCAAGCGTCGTCAGGGCCGCGAGGCACTCGCCAGTGGCGACGTGCAGGTTGTCCGCTCGGCCGGTCGCCTGCTCAGCGAACTTGAGGAAGTGTGGCGCGGCCGGATCGCCCGGATCGACGACCTGATCAACCAACTGAAGGAGTAAGCCATGCCTGTTGTCGACGTCAAGCAGGACCTCGACGCCCTGTCCATCACGATCGTCGCGGACTTCGCAGCACCCGTGCAGCGAATCTGGCAGTTGTACGCCGACCCGCGTCAACTGGAGCAGATCTGGGGCCCGCCGGACTACCCCGCCACGGTGGTGGACCATGAACTGCGGCCCGGTGGTCGGGTCAACTACTACATGACCAGCCCCGAGGGCGAGAAGTACTACGGGTATTGGAAGGTTCAGGAAGTGGCCGAGCCGCACCGGTTCTCGTTCGCGGACGGCTTCGCCGACGAGAACTTCACCCCGATCCCGGACCTGCCCGAGTCGCAGAACGCCTACGCCTTCGACTCCCATGACGACGGCACCCGGGTCACGTTCCTGGCCCAGTACGAAACCGCCGAGGGGCTGCAGCAGGTGCTCGACATGGGCATGGTCGAGGGCGCGACCTCGGCGATCGGCCAGATTGACGAGCTGCTTGCAGCTGACCGGAGCGCGCGAGTCTGACGTCCGCGGCTGGATCGAGTCCGGGATGACGCGGTGTTGTCATCCCGGCTCGACCGGGGACGCCGGCGCTGACCGCTCGCAACTCAATGTGGATGCGGGTTGACGTAGCCCAGGACGGACGGATTGAGCATCCCCAGTTGGCCGCTGGCCAGGCTCGGCGCCAGCAGCGCAGCGAGGGCCAGGACGGCGGTCAGCACCAGCACGCCGACGGCCAGGCCGGGGCTGGCGGCGGGTCGCTCGGTCGGCTCGCCTGGCCTGGGGTGATGGCTGCGCGAGCGGCATCATGGACACATTCCCCCGGGGCCGCCACCGTCGTAAAAGGTGCCACTAGGGTGGGCACCCCGGGCGGTCCGACCGCCCTCGTCACGACCGAAGGAGCAGCTTCATGGCAACGCAGAGCACCGCGCAGGCGCATTGGGAGGGCACCCTGTTCGAGGGCGCCGGAAGCGTCGACCTGGTCACCTCAGGCCTCGGCCACTTCGACCTGACCTGGGCCAAGCGAGCGGAGGCGGAAGCCGGCGGCACCAACCCCGAGGAACTGATCGCCGCCGCCCATGCGTCCTGCTACTCGATGGCGCTGTCGCTCGCGCTGGCCAAGAACGACACCCCGGCCGAGTCCATCGACACCAAAGCAGTCGTCGGCTTCCAGCCGGGCCAGGGCATCACCGGCAGCGATCTGACCGTGGTGGCCAAGGTTCCCGGACTCTCGGAGGATGAGTTCCTGAAGATCGCCGAGGCAGCCAAGACCGGCTGTCCCGTCTCCGGGGCGCTGAGCGTTCCGATCACCCTGGACGCCCAGTTCGTCTCCTGAGCAGATCGATCGTCAGCGGCGGGGCAGCTCGAACCAGAACAGGGTTCCCCGCTCCGGCACCGAGCTGACCCCGTACTGGCCGCGATGCGCGGTCACGATCGCCGCGACGATAGCCAGCCCAAGACCGCTGCCGCCGTCGCTGCGGGCGCGTCCGTGATCGACCCGGTAGAACCGGTCGTACAGGTGGGGCAACTCGCCGGCGGAGATGCCCTGGCCGGCGTCGGCCACCTCCACCCGAACCCGCTGCCCGACGTTCACCCCGCGAATCCGCAGTTCCGCGTCTTTCGGGGTGTGCCGCAGGGCGTTGGACGTGAGCGCGGTCACCGCCTGCACCAGCCGGTCCCGGTCACCGGTGACGGTCAGCCCCTCGGGCACCTCCAGCCGCACCGGGCGTTCCGGCTGAACGACGGCGATGTCCGCGGCTGCGTCCCGGAGCACGGCGGTCAGGTCGACGTGAGATGCCTGGCCGGCCGCACCTGAGTCCAGTTCGTTGAGCAGGAACAGGTCATCGACGATGCGGCCCATCCGCTTCGCCTCCGCGTTGATCCTGCGCATCGCGTCCCCTACCCCCTGCATGCGGACCAGTCCGTAGGCCTCGGTGGCGTCGACCGGCCGGGCGTAGAGCGACGAGTACCCGGTCAGCGTTGTCAGCGGCGTGCGCAGCTCGTGCGAGGCGTCGGCGATGAACCGGCGCATCCGCTGCTCGGACGCCTCGTTGGCGTCCAGCATGGTGTTGAACGCGGAGGCCAGTTGCGCCGCCTCGGTGCCGGGCGGTCCCGGCTGGACGCGGCGGCGGCGTTCTCCGCGGGTGATCGCCCTGGCCGCCTCGGTCAGATCGGCGAACGGGCGCAGCCCCAGCCGGTAGGTCCACCACACGATCAGCCCCACCACCAGCAACACAGCGAAGCCACCGGCGGTGAGGGTGCCGGCCAGCTGAGCGACGGCCCCGTCCACCTTGGTGGTCGGAATCGCGAACACCGCCTGGATGTCGCTGCGCAGTGGTGCGGTGACCACCCGAACCGCCCTCGCCTCCCCGGCCACGGTGCCTCGTCCGATCGGCACGGGGATGACGTCGCCTGGCCGGACGTCCGGCACAAGGGCAGGATCGTCGCTGGGCGCGAAGTTCGTGATCAGGCGGCCCTCGCCGGTCAGCCGGCCGACGTACACGTCGGACAGCGCCACCTGGGCGCGGTCGGTGTTGGATAGGTTGACCACGAGCCTGGGCGAGGCTGCGTAGCCGGCCAGCTCCGCGTCCACCTGGCTGATCAGGTAGTGCCGCTGGACGGCCACCACACCCGCGCCGAACACGCCGAAGGTAAGGGCCAGCGCGAACATGGCCAGCAGCAACCGGCGGCGCAGGGTCATCAGGGTTCCCGGATGGTGTAGCCGATGCCGCGCACCGTGTGGATCAGCTTCGGCTCGGCCGAGTCCACCTTGCGGCGCAGGGTGGAGATGAACGACTCGATGATCGCCGACTCGCCGGCGAAGTCGTACTGCCAGACATGGTCGAGGATCTGGGCGCGGGTGACCACCCGGCCGGCGTTGACCAGCAGCAGCCGCAACAGACTGAACTCCGTGGCGGTCAGTTGCGCCTCTGTGCCGCCGCGCCAGACCCGGTGCGCGTCAGTGTCCAGCACCAGGTCGTGCACTCGCAGCCGCCCGGGCTGGGTGGTCGCACCGCCAACCCGCCGCAGCGCCAACTGCACGCGGGCGACCAGCTCTTCCAACGCGAACGGCTTGACGATGTAGTCGTCGCCACCCGCGGTCAGCCCACGCACCCGGTCGGCGGTGGCCGTCCGCGCCGTGAGGAACAGCACCGGAGCGGAACATCCACCCTCGCGCAGCCGCCGCAGCACCTCGAAGCCGTCGAAGTCGGGCAGCATCACATCCAGCACCACCGCGTCTGGCGAGCGGTGCAGGCCGAGCTCCAGCGCCTCTGCCCCGGTGCCGGCTCGCAGGGTGCGCAGCCCGGCCAGTTGCAGGGCCGAAGCAACGAGGTAGTTGATGTTCTCCTCGTCGTCGACCACCAGCACGGTGGCAGCCTCTGCCATGCGGCTCAGCCTGCCACCAGGCACAGTCCGCACCCTGGAGGGCGGCTGGAGGTTTCCTGATGAACCTCCTTCGTCACCCGGGCTGGACCCGTCACCCCGGCGTTCGCCGGGAAGACGTGGCTGTGTGATCATTCCGGGTTGGCTGTGGATTGTCGGTACCCGACCGGTGCTTCGGCGCGCCGCTGCGCCATGATTGGCCGCATGACGATCATGCCGGGAGCGGAATCGATCAGCCTGGACGGCTCCGAGGTGGGGGTGGTGCTCTGCCACGGCTACCCGAGCACACCCCAGTCGATGCGCGGCTGGGCGGAATACCTGGCCGGCGAGGGCTGCACGGTACGGGTGCCCCTGCTGCCGGGGATGGGAACGCACTGGAAGGATCTGAACGCGACCACCTGGCAGGACTGGTACGGAGAGCTTGAGCGCAGCTGCGACGAGTTGGCAGAGCGTTGCACCACCGTGTTCGCCTGCGGTTTGTCCATGGGTGGGCTGCTCGCGACCAAGCTGGCCCAGGAGCGGCCGGCGCTGTCGGGGCTGGTGCTGGTGAACCCGATCTTCGCCCACAAGCACCTGGCACTGAAGGTGTTGCCCTGGCTACGGCACGTGGTGCCGTCTCTGGGCGGGATCGCCGGCGACATCAAGAAGGCGGACGTCGTCGAACTCGCCTATGACCGCAATCCGCTGCAATCGATGTACAGCCAGACCCTGCTGTGGCGGATCGTGGTCGAAGATCTGCCGCACCTGCGGCTGCCCGTGTTGCTCTTCACCTCACGTGAGGACCACGTCATTCCGCCGTTCTCCTGGCAGACCTTCCTGTCGCGCGTCGGTTCCGACGATGTCACCCACGTGATGCTGGAGAACTCCTACCACGTGGCAACGCTGGACAACGACGCCGACCTGATCTTCGCCGAGTCGGCCGAGTTCATCCGGCGGGTGACTACCCGAGATCAAGCTGCTGACCAACTGTGATTCAAACCACTCAGATCTGCGGGTCGTCGTCCGGCACCTGCGGCCGGTCCTCGGGTGCCACCTCGTTCGGGGTTTCGTCGTCGGTCGAGACCAGGAGAGGCTCGCCGCCCTCGGGTGCGAGTTGAACGGGCGCGTCCTCGGCAGCGACCTCGTCGGTCGGGCCGAGTCCGGCCGGCTGCGCGGGAGCGTCCGCGGCCGACTTGTCGGTGGACACCTCGCCGGTGGACGTCCGGGTGGCGTCGATCACCGGAGTGTCCTGGATCATCAGGCCTTCGGGCTCGCCGGGACTGAGTGCCGAACCCGGGGAGTCATAGAGGCCTCCAGGCGGAGGAATCGGGGGCTGACTGGTCATTGCGTCCTCCTTTGGCAGGTGCCACATTGTGCTGGCGGGATTCCCGTTGGAGACAACCCCGCGCGAACAACGGCCACCGGCCGACATTCAGGTGCCGAGCCGATGGCCGTTGGTCGAACTCAGGTCCGTGGATCATTCACCCGGTCGGCGTCATGCTCGCCGGCCGAGTACCGCTGCGGATCGTCACCGTCGCCTCGTCCTGCCGCCTCACCCTCCGCAGCCCGAACGACCGGGTCGTCCTTCGGATCGCTCACCGGCGGAATCGGCTCGACCGGAACGCCGGCATCGGAGACCCCAACCGACTCCGAGGAGCCCGAAGCTTTGGACGTCCCAACAGACTGCGAGGAGCCCGAAACACTGGACGTCCCAACCGACTCCGAGGAGCCCGAAACATTTGACGTCCCAGCCGACTGCGAGGAGCCCGAACCAGTGGCATCGATCACTGGGGTGTCCTGGATCGTCAGCACACCCTGGTCGTCGTCGCCCGAATCAGGGCTGGGCGCAGAATTGGCTGAGTCGGGGGACCCGGGCGAGCCGCGCAGGCCCGCAGCAGGTGGAATCGGTGGCTGGCTTTGGCTACTCATGGTGCCTCCTTTGGCGAGAGTGTGACGATTCTTTCCCGGCGACCAGCAGGTGGCAAGCCCCCTTGGGCCCAAATTAGAGGTCGATCACCTGAACGTCGATGACGTGGAGTTTCGCCCTGATGGCCTCCAGCACGGCGTCCGTGAGCGTGCCCTCCACGTTGATCCGGGCAACCGCCGCCTCGCCACCCTCGAAGACCACGTTCTCCATCTCCTGCACGTTCAGGCCGGCCAGGCTGATCGCGTCAAGGCTCGCCGCCAGCACCCCCGGCCGGTCGAGGTGGCGGATCACCACCGCGTGGCTGGCCGGCGTCGCCCGGGCGAGGTTGACCACGTTCGGCACCGTGCCGGTCTCGGCGAACACGGTCACGATCCGGACGGCCTCGTCCGCGATCGCCAGTTGGGCCTGCTCGGTGGACGCACCGATGTGGTGTGTGCCGTACACCCCGGGAAGGTCGACGATGTCGGGGTGGAACAAACCGGTACCGGTCGCCGGCTCGTCGGCGAACACGTCCAGGCCGGCGCGTAGCGCCCTGTTGCGCACGGCGTCGGCGAGCGCCTCCTGGTCGACCACCTCGCCACGGGAGGTGTTGATGAAGTAGGCGCCCTCGCGCATCGCAGCGAAGAAGTCGGCGCCCAGCAGGCCGCGGGTTGCGGCGTTGAGTGCGACGTGGACGCTCACGATGTCGGCCTGCCCCGCGACCTCGTGGGCCGACTCAGCCCTGGCGATGCCCAGTTCGGCGGCCCGCTCAGGCGTCAGGCTGCGACTCCAGGCCACCACCGACAGGCCGAAGGCTTTGGCCCGCGGAATCATCGCTGAACCGATGCCGCCCAGACCGATCAGGCCAAGGGTGCGGCCGTAGATACCTCGGGCCTTGCCGTACTCGGCCTTGTTCCACACCCCCGCACGCAGGTCGGCCACGTTGTCGGCGATCCGGCGGTCGAGGGCGGCGATCAGGCCGAACGCCAGTTCGGCAACCGCGATCGAGTTCCTGCCCGGGCAGTTGGACACGTAAATGCCCAGCCGGGAGGCGGCCGCGACGTCGATCGTGTTGTAGCCGGCCCCGGCGCGGACCACCAACTTCAGCGGCCCGGCACGC
>Ga0190275_10003312_pt1 | contig 11477 bp, 8 predicted proteins | sample Popmic550T_FD_133745 | JGI IMG/M metagenome (GOLD analysis project Ga0190275, IMG submission 133745) | Populus adjacent soil microbial communities from riparian zone of Yellowstone River, Montana, USA - 550 T | ecosystem: Environmental > Terrestrial > Soil > Riparian zone > Trees stand | place... | reverse complement strand
GACGGGATCCTCGCCGACCTCGACCGGATCGTGCTGCCGCACCTGACCCACTGGCAGCACCCCGGCTTCTTCGCCTACTTCCCGGCGAACACCAGCGGCCCGAGCGTGCTCGGCGACCTGGTCGGCGCCGGGCTCGGCACACAGGGCATGCTCTGGTCTACCGGGCCGGCCTGCACCGAGGTCGAGACCGTCATGCTCGACTGGCTGGCGCAGCTGCTCGACCTGCCGGCCGCGTTCCGGTCCACCGGCCCGGGCGGCGGCGTCATCCAGGACTCGGCCTCCTCCGCCACCCTGGTCGCCACGCTCGCCGGCCTGCACCGCGCCGGCGGCGGCGCGTGGCGGGCGTCCGGTGTGGACGGACGGTTCACGGTGTACACCTCGACCCAGGGCCACTCCTCCATCGAGAAGGCGGCCCGGATCGCGGGGATCGGCGACGGTAACGTCCGCGCGGTCGCGGTCGACCCCGCGACGCTGGCGATGGACCCGGCGGCCCTGCGGGCGGCGCTGGCCGCGGACGTCGCGGACGGCCGGCGCCCGGCGGTCGTGGTCGCCACGATCGGCACCACCTCCACGACCGCGGTGGACCCGCTGCCCGCGATCGGTGCGATCTGCCGGGAGTACGGGGTGTGGCTGCACGTCGACGCCGCCTACGCCGGGGCGGCCGCGGTCTGCCCCGAGCTGCGCTGGACGCACGACGGGCTGGAGTACGCCGACTCGTACTGCTTCGACCCGCACAAGTGGCTGCTCACCGGCTTCGACTGCGACGCGTTCTGGGTCGCCGACCGGGGCGCCCTGGTCGAGGCGCTGACGGTGATGCCGGACTACCTGCGCAACGCGGCGACCGAGTCCGGCGCGGTGATCGACTACCGGGACTGGCAGGTGCCGCTGGGCCGGCGGTTCCGGGCGCTGAAGCTGTGGTTCGTGCTGCGCTGGTACGGGGCGGCGGGGTTGCGCGCGCACGTCCGGTCGGGGGTCGACCTGGCCGCGCGGTTCGCGGCGCGGGTGGCGGCCGACCCGCGGTTCGAGGTCGTGGCGCCGTACCCGTTCTCGCTGGTGTGCTTCCGGCTGCGGGCCGGCGACGCGGCGACCGAGGCCGTGCTGGCCCGGGTCAACGCGACCGGCCGGGTCTACCTGACCCACACCCGGGTGCGCGGCGACTACACGATCCGGCTCGCGGTGGGCGCTCCCCGCACCGGGCCGGAGCACGTCGACGAGGCCTGGCGACTGGTCGACGAGGCGGCTGCATCGATTCTTGCCAGTGCGGCCGCCGACGGCGAAGATGGCCGAACGCCGACGCAGTGACCCGGCGACATGTTTCGATAGTCCCATCACGGCGATGGCCACCGGTCGGGCCGTGCGCCCCGCGACGCCGCGGCGGTCCGCGATGCGAACTCCGGACCGCCCCGGCCTTCCGCGGGGTTTCGAAGCTCAGACGGTGCCGAAGGTCAGAGGTTGGACGGCGCGGACGCGACCGCCGGTGACACCGGCCGCGCCTCGGCGAGCGCCCGGGTGCGGCGCAACGCCCGCACCGCGAAGAAACCCGCCACGATCCAGCCGGCGACGACGACCGCGTAGACGGCGATCCGCCAGCCGCCCGGCACGTCGTACGCCCGCATCAGGGTGCGGCCGTTGGTCAGCACGATGATGCCGCCCACCGCGGCGCCCAGGACCTGCGCCGGCACGATGCGCACCAGGTAGGCCGCCAGCGGCGCCGCGATCAGGCCGCCGACCAGCAGCGCGGCGACGGTCGGCAGCACGAAGCCCTCGCTGCCCAGGCCGATCAGGAAGCCGACGCTCGCCGCGGCGGCGACCACGAACTCCGAGGTGTCCACCGAGCCGATCACCTTGCGCGGCTCCATCCGGCCGGAGACCAGCAGGGACGGCGTCGCGACCGGGCCCCAGCCGCCGCCACCGGTCGAGTCGATGAAGCCGGCGACCAGGCCGAGCGGGGCGAGGAACCGGCTGCGCAGCGGCGCCTGACCGAGCCGGCGCTCGCGCAGCGGCCGGGAGAAGCGCAGCAGCAGATAGATGCCCAGGGCCAGCAGGATGCCCGCCATCCACGGGCCGGCGGCCTCGGTGGAGATCGAGCTGAGGAAGGTGGCGCCGGCGAACGCGCCGATCGCGCCGGGCAGGGCGATGCGGCGGACGACCTTCCAGTCGACGTTGCCGAACCGCCAGTGGGCGACGCCGGAGGCGAGGGTGGTGCCGATCTCGGCCAGGTGCACCGAGGCGGAGGCGGAGGCCGGCGCGACGCCGGCGACCAGCAGCAGGGTCGTGGAGGTGACGCCGTAGGCCATGCCGAGCGCGCCGTCGACGAGCTGGGCGGCGAGGCCGACCAGCGCCAGGACGATCAGCTTCCGCATCGCCTACCACCCCCACTAAGTCGATGTTTCCTACTAACTTAGTGGAGAATGTCGAGGTGTCAAGCCCAGGCGGCCGGGTCGGCGGCCAGATCGCGGACCCGGTCGGGAAGCTTTCCGGTGGCCACGTCGGCGATCGTCACCAGCTCGAGAATCTCCCGCTCGCTGGCCCGCAGGGCGATCCAGACCTCCTGGAGCGCCGCCGCCGCGCCCTGGTAACCGACCGTCTCCGGCCGCTGCCCGCGGACGTTGGCCAGCGGCCCGTCGACCGCCCGGATGAGCTGGGCCAGGGTGATCTCCGCGGCCGGACGGGCCAGCCAGTAGCCGCCGTCCGGGCCGCGCTGGGCGTGCACGATCCCCGATCGGCGCAGCTGGAGCAGGATGCTCTCCAGGAACTTCGGTGGGATCTCCTGGGCGACGGCCAGCTGCTCGGCGGTGCGCGGCGCGGGGACGGTGTCCGCGGGCGCCGCCGCGGCGAGCTCCGCCATCGCGCGCAGCGCGTAGTCGACCCGGGCGGACAGACGCATGCCGAAAGGCTAGCCCCTCCGGGCCGTCTCTCGCCCACGCGACGCAGCAGCCCCTCCTGCACGGCGCTGGCGATGTGCCGTCCGTCGCGGGTGAACATCCGGCCGGTGGCCAGGCCGCGCGCGTCCGACGCCGACGGGCTCCAGCAGTCGTAGAGGAACCACTCGTCGGCCCGGAACGGGCGGTGGAACCACAGCGCGTGGTCGAGGCTGGCGCCCACGACGCCGCCGGGCCCCCACACCTCACCGTGCACCGAGAGCACCGAGTCGAGCAGGGTCAGGTCGGACGCGTACGTCAGCGCGCAGGCGTGGATCAGCGGGTCGTCCGGCAGCCGGCCGTCGATCCGCATCCACACCCGCTGGTTGGGGTCGGCCGCGCGGTCGCCGGGCGGCACCCAGCCGGGCACGCCGACGTACCGCACGTCGATCGGTCGTGGCATGAGAGCCCAGAACCCGATCCGGTCCGGGTACGCCGAGAGCCGCTCCGACATCGTCGGGACGTCCTCCGGCGGCGGCACGTCGACCGGGGCGGGCGCGTGGTGGTCCAGGCCGCCCTCCTGCCGGTGGAAGGAGGCCGACATCAGGAAGATCGGCTTGTCGTGCTGGTAGGCCACCGAGCGGCGGACCGAGAACGACCGGCCGTCGCGGATGTTCTCGACCCGGTACTCGATCGGCTCGACCGGGTCGCCGGGGCGCACGAAGTAGCCGTGCAGGGAGTGGACGTGCCGCTCCGGGTCGACGGTGCGGCCGGCGGCGACCAGCGCCTGCCCGGCCACCTGACCGCCGTACACCCGCAGCGGCCCGTCCAACGGGCTCGTCCCGCGGAAGGTCATCCCGCCCGCCGGCTTGAGGTCGAGCACCTCGAGGAGGAGGTCGACCGCCGCCTGGCCGACGGCGACCTCGGTCACCGGCGGTTCACCGTCGCCGGATCGACGAGGGAGCCGAGCTGGTGGACCCGCAGCGTGTTGGTCGAGCCGGGCGTGCCGGGCGGGCTGCCCGCGACCACGACGACGTAGTCGCCGGGGTCGGCCCGGCCCAGGCCGATCAGGGCCTGGTCGACCTGCCGGAACATGTCGTCGGTGTGCTGCACGAACGGCATGTGGAAGGTCTCCACGCCCCACGACAGGGCCAGCTGGTGCTCCACCTCGGGCACCGGGGTGAACGCGAGCAGCGGCAGGTCGCAGTGCAGGCGGGCCAGCCGCCGGACGGTGTCGCCGGTCTGCGAGAAGGCCACCAGCGCCTTGGCGCCGATCATGCGGGCGATCTGGGACGCCGCCACCGTCAGCGCGCCGCCGTGGGTCTTCGGGTCGTGCTGCAGGCGCGGGACGCCCAGCCCGCCGGCCTCGGTGGTCGTGATGATCCGCGCCATCGTGCTGACCGTGAGGATCGGGTATTTGCCGATGCTGGTCTCGCCGGAGAGCATCACCGCGTCGGCGCCGTCGAGCACCGCGTTGGCGACGTCGGAGGCCTCCGCGCGGGTCGGGCGGGCGTTCTCGATCATCGAGTCGAGCATCTGGGTGGCGACGATGACCGGCTTCGCGTCCTCCCGGCACATCTGGACGGCCGTCTTCTGCACCAGTGGCACCTGGTCGAGCGGCAGCTCGACGCCCAGGTCGCCGCGGGCCACCATGATGCCGTCGAACGCGTCGACGATGGCCTCGAGCCGGCTGACCGCCTCGGGCTTCTCCAGCTTGGCCAGCACCGGCCGGCGGATGCCGACCTCCTCCATGATCCCGTGGACCAGCTTGACGTCGTCGGGCGAGCGGACGAACGACAGCGCGACGATGTCGACGCCCAGCCGCAGCGCGAACCGCAGGTCGGCGCTGTCCTTGTCGGACATCGCCGGGACGCTGACCGCGACGTTGGGCAGCGAGACGCCCTTGTTGTTGGAGACCTGGCCGCCCTCGACGACGAGCACCCGGATGTCGGTGCCGGTGACCTCGGTGACCTCGACGGCGACCTTGCCGTCGTCGATCAGCAGACGGTCGCCGGGGTGCACCTCGGCCGGCAGCTTGCGGTAAGTGCAGGAGACCCTTTCGGCCGTGCCCTCCACCTCGTCGCTGGTGATCACCACCGTGTCGCCGGTGCGCCACTCGTGCGGGCCGTCGACGAACCGGCCCAGCCGGATCTTCGGACCCTGCAGGTCGGCGAGCACGGCGACCGGCCGGCCGGCGGCCTCGGCGGCCTGACGTACGAGCTTGTAGACGTTCTCGTGGTCGGCGTGGTCGCCGTGGCTGAAGTTGAGCCGGGCCACGTCCATGCCGGCGTCGACCAGGCCGCGGATGCGCTCCGGCGACGAGGTGGCGGGGCCAAGCGTGCAGACGATTTTCGCGCGGCGTGTCACGGCCATCAGGCTAGTCTCTCTCCCGGGTCGGCACCGTGGCCGGTCCCTTTCGCGGCGGTTTCCGGTCTGTCAACGACGCATGGCGTCGGCGGGCGACGGTGACCGCGAAGGGCCAGCCTACCGGGGTCGGCCACTCAACCCTTCCGGCGCCGCGGGCGTCTTACCCTCCATGGAACGCGACCGGAGGCGCCATGGCCGACGATGACTTCCGCGCCTTCGTCGGGCGGCAGTGGGGACCGCTGACCCGGACGGCGTACCTGCTCACCGGCGATCGGGGGTACGCCGAGGACCTGGTGCAGGCGGCGCTGGAGAAGGCGCACCGGCGGTGGAGCCGGATCGAGGCGCCCGAGCTGTACGTGCGCCGGGTCATGGTCAACACCGTCCGCTCCTGGCGGCGACGACGCAGGGTGTCCGAGGTCACGCTGTTGCCCGTCGACGACGCGGCGGCGCCGGACGACCCGTACCGGCGGGCCGACGACCGGCAGCTGGTCCTCGCCGCGCTGCGCCACCTGCCGCCGAAGACCCGGGCGATCCTCGTGCTGCGCTACTTCGAGGACCGCAGCGAGGCCGACATCGCCCGGCTGCTCGGCTGCTCCACCGGCTCGGTCAAGAGCCAGGCGTCCCGTGGGCTGGCCCGGCTCCGCGCCGAGCTGGGGCCCGCGGACCGCCTTCACCGTGCCTTCGAGACGCAGGGAGAGATCGCATGACCGACGTCGAGGCCCGCCTGCGGGACACGTTCGCGACCGAGGGCGCCCGGCTCCCCGTACCGGAGGACCCCTGGCCACGCTTCGCGACGCGGGAAGCCCGGCACCGACGGCGTCGCCGGGCCCGGCTCGGCGCGGCCGCGGCACTCGTCGGCGGGCTCGCGGCCGTGCAGACCAACGTGTTCCCGCTGCCCGGCTGGATGCCCGGTATCGCGATCGCCGCACCCGCGGCGAGCCTGGTGGACGCGCCCGCACGGGGCGCCGTCGCCGCCGACGCCGCCTGGGTCGACGCGTTGCGGGCACGGGTGGTCGGCGTCGAGGACCCGGACGGCATGTGGCGGGTGACCGACCACGACGACGTCCGGGTGCTCTGGGCCGACGACGTCCCCGGACGGCGCCTGGCCCTGGTGTACACCCCGCTGCGCCTGGGGCTCATCGAGTCCGCCGAGCTGTTCCTGTGGACGGGCCCGGCCGGCGCCGGCCCCGACGCGATGGAACAGGGCTCCAATGTGGACGCGGGCACGCCGGTCGTCAGTTGGATGGAGGTCGACGCGGCCGCCGGCGGCGTCGCGGTCGTGATCGCGCCACCGGGCGCCACCGTGCGGGTCGGTAGCGGGCTGCGGTACGCGGCCGACGGCGTCGTGCGGCCGCGGACCACGGACACGTCCACGGACGGGATCGCGGTCGTCGAGGTGCCGCCGAGCGCGGCGCCGCCCCGGGTCACAGCCCGGGTGACGGACGGCGGGCGGGTGCTCTACGACGGCGCGGTCAACGGGGGCTGGGGCTCGTCCGGCGACGCCGCGCCGGGGCCGGCGTACGGCCCGGCGGTGGTCGGCGCCCGCGGACCGGCCCTCGATCCGGCGCTGTTCACCGCGTTCGCGACGGACGCGCTGCGCGACAGCGGGTTGACCGCGGCCGACGCCGAGGTCCGCGTGCGCTGGACGGGCCGGGTCAACGGGCAGGACGCCGTGCTGGTCACCATCCACCCGACGGGCGGCGGTGTGCTCGCCTACGCGTACCACGGCTCCCCCGCGGCGTACCGGACAGATCTGCGGCTCCTGCTGCCGGCCGCCGGCGCCGACGAGCGGCCGATCGCGTGGCGGCTGCGGGCCGAGGGCGCGGACGGCCGGACCGATCGGGTGGTCGTCATCGCCCCACCCGGCGCGCAGACGCTGACCGTCACGCCGCACGGCGGTACGCCGACCGCCGTCACGGTGGACGGCGACGGTTTCGGGACGACCACCCTCGGGCCCGACCGCGCCGCGGTGGTCACGTCGACCGACCCGCGGGGGCACGCCGTCAGCACGCCGGTGCCACCGTTCGACTCGGACATGGGCGGCCCGCCCGGCACCACGCCGGGCACCCGCGTGGTGGGCTGACGGGGGACAATGACCGGATGAGACGCGTCGCCCCACTGGTGGTGCTGTTCGCCCTCGCCGGGTGCGGCGGCGGCGGATCCGCCCTGGAGCACGACGGGGTGCGCACGTTCGTCGGTCCGGCCGCGAGCGCCGGCACCGACGCGCGGATCGCCGGCGAGCTGGTGGTCACCGACGGGCGCTGCCTGGCCGTCGAAACCGCGGAGGGCCTGCGGTACGTGCTGGTCTGGCCGGACGGCACGTCGATGGTCGACAACGGGGTGGAGGTGCGCGGCGCCGGCCGCATCCTCGTCGGCGACCGGTTCGCCGCCGGCGGCGGTTACGGCCCGTCCGACGCGCCGCCGGTGCCGAAGGACTGCCGGTCCGGCGCGGACCCGGACGAGATCGCGGTCATCCAGCGTGCCGACACGGTCCGGAAGGGCTAGCGGGCGCCGATCGGCTGCGCCGCGGGAGTCACCGGCGCCGGCAGCGCCCCCGCCCCGCCGAGGTAGGAATGGATCGCCGCGGCGGCCGCCCGGCCCTCGGCGATCGCCCACACGATCAACGACGCCCCCCGGTGCATGTCGCCGGCGACGAAGACCCCGTCGGCCCCGGTCTGCCAGTCGGGCCGCGCCTCCACGACGCCGCGCCGGTTGCGGGCGACGCCGAGCTGGTCCAGCAACGGCTGGTCCTCGGTGCCGTCGAACCCGATCGCCAGCAGCACCAGGTCGGCCGGCAGCTCGCGCTCGGTGCCGGGCACGACGCGCACGTGCCGTACGCCGTCGCGCTTGTCGACCGTGACCTCGGCGATCCGCACCGCCCGCACCGCGCCGGCGCCGTCGTCGACGAACTCCTGGACGGCCACCGCGAAGTCGCGGACGCCGCCCTCCTCGTGCGCCGGATAGTTGCGCAGGATCCACGGCCAGGTCGGCCACGGGTCGCGTTCCTCGTCGCGCTCGTGCGGCGGCAGCGGGTAGAGGTCGAGCTGGTGCACTCCGGCCGCGCCCTGGCGGTGGGCCACGCCCAGGCAGTCGGCGGCCGTGTCGCCACCGCCGATGATGACCACGTGCCGACCGGCGGCGTCGATCGGCGTCGTCTTCTGCAGCCCGGCGGCCACCCGGTTGGACGGCACGAGGTGGTCCATCGCGAGGTGCACGCCGCGCAACGACCGGCCCGGGGTGTCGGTGTCGCGGCCGGCCAGCGCGCCGCAGGCCAGGAGCACCGCGTCGTGCTCCGCGCGCAGCGTCTCGCCGGTCACCTCGACGCCGACGTCGACCCCGACCTCGAACCGCACGCCCTCGGCGACCAGCTGCTCGAGCCGCCGGTCGATGTGCTGCTTCTCCAGCTTGAAGTCCGGGATGCCGTACCGCATCAGGCCGCCCGGCGCGTCGTCGCGCTCGTACACGGTGACCGCGTGACCGGCCCGGACGAGCTGCTGCGCGGCGGCGAGCCCGGCCGGCCCCGAGCCGACCACCGCCACCCGCCGGCCGGACGACTCCGCCGGGCGCTGCGGCGTGAGCAGGCCCAGGTCGAACGCGTGGTTGGCGATCTCCACCTCGACCTGTTTGATCGTGACCGGCTCGCCGCCGGCGATGCCGAGCACGCACGCCGCCTCGCACGGCGCCGGGCACAGCCGCCCGGTGAACTCCGGGAAGTTGTTGGTCGCGTGCAGCGACTCGACGGCCGCCTCCCACGAGCCGGTGCGCACCAGGTCGTTCCAGTCCGGGATGCGGTTGCCCAGCGGGCAGCCCTCGTGGCAGAACGGGATCCCGCAGTCCATGCAGCGGGTGGCCTGCTCGCGCACGAGCGCGTCGGGCGCCGGCGGGTAGACCTCCCGCCAGTCAGTGAGGCGGACGGGCACCGGACGGCGCGCCGGCAGCCGCCGCTCGTGGCGCAGGAAGCCGGACGGATCAGGCACGAGCGACCTCCATGACGGCCCGGTCGACGTCGTGGCCGGCTGCCTCGGCGGCCCGGATCGTCTCCATGACCCGCTTGTAGTCGCGGGGCACGACGGCGGTGAACTCGCGCGCGGCCTCCGGCCAGCGCTTGAGCAGGTCCTCGGCGACGGCCGAGTCGGTCTCCGCGAAGTGGCGCTGGACGAGCGCGTGCAGCGTGACCTGCTCGTCGTCGGTGAGCGAGGTCAGCTCGACCAGCTCGGCGTTGACCCGCCCGCGATCCAGGCGCCAGACGTACGCCGTACCGCCGGACATGCCCGCGGCGAAGTTGCGGCCGGTGGCGCCGAGCACCACGACCGTGCCGCCGGTCATGTACTCGCAGGCGTGATCCCCCACACCCTCGACGACCGTCGTGGCGCCGGAGTTGCGCACGGCGAAGCGCTCGCCGACCCGGCCGCGCAGGAACAGCTCGCCGGCCGTCGCTCCGTAGAGGATGGTGTTGCCGGCGATGATCTGGTCCTCGGCCGCGAACGGCGCCGTCTCATGTGGACGGATGACGAGCCGGCCGCCGGACAGGCCCTTGCCCACGTAGTCGTTGGCGTCGCCGTGCAGACGCATGGTCACCCCGCGCGGCAGGAACGCGCCGAACGACTGGCCGCCGGTGCCGACGAGGTCGAGCTCGATCGTGTCCTCCGGGAGCCCGGCGCCGCCGTAGCGGCGGGCGACCGCGCCGCCGAGCATGGCGCCGACGCTGCGGTGCTCGTTGCGCACCGCGACGGTGGCCCGCACCGGCGCGCCGCGCTCCAGCGCCGGAGCGGCGATCCGCAGCAGCTCGTTGTCCAACGCCTTGTCCAGCCCGTGGTCCTGGTCGCGGACCCGGCGCCGGGCCGCGCCCGCGGGCAGGTCCGGCACGTGCAGCACGGCGGACAGGTCCAGGCCGCGCGCCTTCCAGTGGTCGACCGCCGGCACGATGTCGAGCAGGTCGGCGCGGCCGGTCGCCTCGTCGAGGCTGCGCAGGCCGAGCTCGGCGAGGATCTCGCGGACCTGCTCGGCGAGGAACAGGAAGAAGGCCTCCACGAACTCCGGCCTGCCGGTGAACCGCTCCCGCAGCACCGGGTTCTGGGTGGCGATGCCGACCGGGCAGGTGTCGAGGTGGCAGACCCGCATCATCACGCAGCCGGCCACGATCAATGGCGCGGTCGCGAAGCCGAACTCCTCCGCGCCGAGCAACGCGGCGACCACCACGTCGCGACCGGTCTTGAGCTGGCCGTCGACCTGCACGGTCACCCGGTCCCGCAGGCCGTTGAGCAGCAACGTCTGCTGCGCCTCGGCGAGGCCGAGCTCCCACGGTGTGCCGGCGTGCTTGAGGGAGTTGAGCGGCGAGGCGCCGGTGCCGCCGTCGTGGCCGGAGATGAGGATGACGTCGGCCTTGAGCTTGGCGACGCCGGCGGCGATCGTGCCGACGCCCACCTCGGAGACCAGCTTGACGTGCACCCGCGCGGCGGGGTTGACGCACTTGAGGTCGTGGACCAGCTGCGCGAGGTCCTCGATGGAGTAGATGTCGTGGTGCGGCGGCGGCGAGATCAGCCCGACCCCCGGCGTGGCGTGCCGGGTCTTCGCGATCCACGGCCACACCTTGTTGCCGGGCAGCTGGCCACCCTCGCCGGGCTTGGCGCCCTGCGCCATCTTGATCTGCAGGTCGTCGGCGTTGACGAGATATTCGGTGGTGACCCCGAACCGGCCGCTGGCGACCTGCTTGACCGCGGACCGACGGCGCGGGTCGTGCAGCCGGTCGACGTCCTCGCCGCCCTCGCCGGTGTTGGAGCGCCCGCCGAGGTTGTTCATCGCGATCGCGAGGGTCTCGTGCGCCTCGGCGGAGATCGAGCCGTAGGACATCGCGCCGGTGGCGAAGCGCTTGACGATCTCGCTGACCGGCTCGACCTCCTCGACCGGGATCGGCTCGGCGGCGCGGAAGCGGAACAGCCCGCGCAACGAACCGGCCTTCTCGGCCAGACCGTCCACCGTGGACGTATAGGCGCGGAACACGTCGTACTGCCGGCTGCGGGTCGCGTGCTGGAGCAGGAAGACCGTCTCCGGGTTGAACAGGTGCAGCTCGCCCTCGCGCCGCCACTGGTACTCGCCGCCGACCTCGAGCCGGCGGTGCGACCGCTCGGCGACGTTGGCGGGGTAGGCGCGGGCGTGGCGGGCGGCGATCTCGGCGTGGATCTCGGGGAGCCCGGCGCCGCCGATCGTGCCGGGGGTTCCGGCGAAGTAGCGCTGCACGAGCCGGGTGTC
>Ga0190275_10003311_pt1 | contig 11477 bp, 6 predicted proteins | sample Popmic550T_FD_133745 | JGI IMG/M metagenome (GOLD analysis project Ga0190275, IMG submission 133745) | Populus adjacent soil microbial communities from riparian zone of Yellowstone River, Montana, USA - 550 T | ecosystem: Environmental > Terrestrial > Soil > Riparian zone > Trees stand | place... | reverse complement strand
GCGAGGGGAGCGGGGCCGCGGTGCTACACGGTCCGGAGACCGGGCGAACTCAGCACATGCCGCCCGTCTGCGCTTCGTTCGAGCACAGGCTGGCACAGTTTGTCGAAGTAGCGCGCTCGCCGACCTGGTACTCCCACGTCTTCGCCTTCGTCGTGCCTCGAGTCCTGCGTGCCACTCCTTCCTCCTGTCTCGGAACGGCCCTCCGCAATCGCAGACGGTGGGGGATTTCCGCGTAAACGCCAACCACGAGTCCCCCTATGCCGCAGCTGTCCCTGTTCGATTGCGAGAAGCGGTGGAGGGGGAGAAGAGAACGATGGGTCACCCCATCGGACTGCTTCCAGCCGACCGGGTACGCCGTCGACGGACTCGCCGAAGCACGGGCCCGAACGTTCATCGAGCGGGAACACGCGAGGGAGTCGAGCTCGTCGAGCACGCGCGCGGGCGACTTCGACCGGAACCCCGTTGGCGCCACCAGCTTTCCAAAACCCCACCGCATGTGGGGTATCGCCCAGAGTGTGGACCCAATGCGAATTGGTATCAGACGCCGCGGAGCCTACTCGACGACCTCCAGCAGCGCGCCGGTCTCCGCGCCGCGGCGGGCGTTCACCACGCCGTGCCCACCCTGGGCCTGCATGCGCAGCCACGCCCCCCCGAAGTGGTCGCCGAAGGCGAAGAGGCCCCACACCAGCTCGTGCCGGGCCGCCCCGGTCTCGCCGCTCTGGAAGACGTAGGGGACGGTCTCCAGGTACTCCTGCACCACCCAGTCCTCCTCCCAGAGCGCCCGCCGGATCGCCTCTTTCCACTCGGCGTCCGAACGGAGACGCCCGATCTCCACGAAGGTCCCGCCCACGGACGACGCCTTCTTGAGCACGAACGCTTCCCTGCCCTCCAGCAGCGCTTCGGGGAGCCGGACGGCGCGCCCGCGACGGGTGGTGCGGCCGGGGAGCAGCCGGCGCGTCCAGGGGAGGTGCCGCTCGATCAGTGAGCGTTCCGCGGCCGTGAACTCGTCGGAGCCGGCGTGCTCCGAGAGGAGGACCAGGTTGCGCTTGTCGCGAAGGACGTGGCTGATGGGGCCGCTGAACAGGTTGACGCCCCCCATCTTGAACGCCCGGAAGACCGGGCGGATGTCGCCCTCGCCGTTGTCCTGCTCCACGACCGCATGGACCGGGTGCCCGCCCAGCGACACGGCGCCTCCCCGCTCCTGGACGAGCTCGTCGAGCGCGCAGAGGAGGACCCTGCCCCGCGGCGCGCCCGCGCGCTCGTCGAGCACGCGGCAAAGCTCGCGCGTGTAGATCTCCGCCGAGTGCATGGCAATGCGGCCGGGGGCGTGCGGGCGGACCGCCACGGCCACGTTGAAGTCGCCGCCCCGCCACACACCCAGGTCGGCGGTGTCCTCCACCAGGTGGCGGAAGAACGCCCTCAGCAGCCCCGACCCACGGGCCCGCCGGCCCCCCTCGCGCAGGAAGCGCGCGGTGGGCGCCGCCTCGAGGTAGAGTTCCGCGATGGCGTCGTTCTGCATCCCCCCCAGGCAGGCGCCGGCATTGTACTCGATGCACTGGAGCCCGTCGCGCGTCTCGATGTAGTCGGCCCGCGAGGGCGCGCTGCGGACGCCGTTGGGCTCCTCCAGGATCAGGGCGAGCATGTCCTCGCTCAGCTCCAGCACGAGCGACGGCGCGCCGTCCATCGTCCCCTTCGTCCCGTAGAACTCCACGAGCCGCTTCGGATCGTTCTCCAGGAAGCGCTCGAGCACGTCCTTGACCAGCCGGTCCATCCCCAGCGCCACCGCCTCCATCTCCCGCCGCTGCTCGGCGCCGACGAACAGGGGCCACGGCTGGATGGGGAAGTACTGCATCGAGGGATCGGCGTAGATGGAGGCGAAGCTGGCCCGGTCCAGGCACGCCGGGTTGCGCTCCACGAACTCCAGGAACTCGCGGTTCACCTCCGACCACCTCGCGTGGACCGGCTTCGCATCGGCCAGCAGCATCTCGGCTCCCTGGAAGGCTGGATAAAAGCGGCGCAGCGGACCACCTCCGTCCACACCGCGCGCGGTGTCGCATCGGCGCCGCGGGGCCTCGCCCGACGCCCCTCCACGGGGCCGACGCCGAGCCGCCGCCGCGCGCCCGTGACGGCTCGTTCCGTCGTTCCCCGTGCCCCGCTCGGCCGGTATCGCATGAGTCCCGGGCGGCGACGCGCCGGCGTCCGGACGCTCCGTGCGAAGCGGACCGGCCGCACCCGTCTGGCGTGGCGCGTGCCGCTTCCCGGTCACCGGGCTGGGCCGCGCTACTCCACGATCTCCAGCATCGTACTGATCTCCGCGCCCCGGCAGCCGTTCACCACGCCCCCGTTTCCGGCAGGCTGCATGCGCAGGAAGACGCCCCCGAAGTGCTCGCCGAAGGCGAAGAGCGCCCACACCACCTCGTGCCGCACCGCCCCGCCCTGGCGCCCCTGGAACACGTACGAGACCGGCTCCAGGTACTCCTGGACCACCCAGTCCTCCTCGCCCACCGCCCGGCGGACCGCCTCGTTCCACCCGTCGGCGGTGTGGAACCTCCCGACCTCGACGAACTGGCCTCCCAGCGAAGCGCCCTTCTTCAGGACGAGCTCTTCCCTGCGCCCCGGCAGGTCCTCGGGAATCCGGAGGGGGCTCCCGCGGAAGGCGGTGCGGGCCGGGAGCACCCTGCGCGTCCAGGGAAGGTGCCGCTCCAGGAAGGCGCGCTCCGCGGCCGTGAGAAGGTCGGAACCGGCGTTCTGGGAGAGAAGCGCCAGGTTCCGCTTGTCGCCCAGCAGCGCGCCGACCGGCCCGCCGAACAGGTTGGCGCGCCCCAGCTTGAAGGCGCGGAAGAGGCGGCTGACGTCGCCGCCTCCGTCGTGCCGGTCGACCACCGCGTGCACGGGGCGGCCCCGCACGGCCAGGCCGCCCCCGTCGGGCGCGATGTCGTCGACGGCGCAGAGCAGGACCCTCCCCGCCGCGGCGGGCCCGTGCGCCTCCAGCGCCGCGCACAGCTCCCGCGTCCAGGCCTCCTCAACGTGCCGGGCGATCCAGGAGGGCTCGTGCGGGCGGATCGGCATGGCGACGTTGAAGTCGCCCCCGTTCCACGCCCCCAGGCGCACCGTGTCGTCCACCAGGTGGCGGAAGTACGCGCCGAGCACCGGCTGCGGGCGGGCGCGCCGGCCCCCCTCGCGCAGGAAGCGCGCGGTGGGGGCCGACTTGAGGTAGAGCTCGCCCAGCGCGCCGCTCTGCAGCCCTCCCAGGCAGCGCCCGGTGTTGAACTCCACGCAGTGGAGCCCGTCGCGCGTCTCCACGTAGTCCGCCCGCGAGGGCGCCGACTGGACCCCGTCGGGCTCCTCCAGGAAGATCTCGACAAGCGCCTCGCTCAGCCCCGGAGTGCGGAAGAAATCCACCACCCGGGCGGGATCGTTGTCCAGGAATAGCTCGATCGCGAGCTTCATCAGCCGGTCCATCCCCAGCGCGACCGCCGCCAGCTCGCGCCGCTGCCCGGCGCCCACGAACAGCGGCCACGGCTGGATCGAGTCCATGGCCAGCGTGGGCTCCTGGGCCAGCGGCGCGTAGCTCTCCCGCCGCAGGCACTCCGGGTTGCGCGCCACGAAGTCCAGGAACTCGCCGTTGGCCTCGGACCACCTCGCGTGGGCCGGCCGGGCTTCGGCCAGGAGCATCTCGGTTCCCTGCGGCTGGGGGAGGCGGGCGGCCGGCGTCAGTACAGCACCCGCGACGCGGCCGACAGGCGTGACTCGCGGCTCTTACGGAGGTCGCGCACCACGTTGATGCGCCGCAGCCACCGGTCGGTGCCGTCGAAGCGGGCCGTGAAGGCCTTGCGCCCGTGCACCGCCTGGAAGTTGTCGATGAAGCAGAAGTCGCCCGGCTCCAGCACGCGCTCCTCGATCGCCAGGTCCATCTGCCGGGTGAACTCGTCCAGGGCGGCCTGCGCGGCGGGGTTCTCCACCGGGTCCATGAAGTACGGGTCCAGGCGGATGTAGGGCGCCCTGGGGTCGCCGAAGATGACCGGGATCTTCTCGGGGTGGTTCCACATCCCCTCGATCTTGGCGTAGGCGCGCTCGCGCACCGCCGTCTCCTCGGCCGAGTGGGTGTCGTTGCCGTTGCCGCGGTTCTTCGGCAGGTGCGACTCGTCGGGGCGGATGGTGAAGTGCGGGCTGGCCAGCACCGCGAGCTCGTCGGGCGTCAGCGTCACCTTGGAGACCGGCGCGAAGGTGGTGGGAACCGCGTCGGGGTTGCGCAGGCACATCATCCCCAGGTAGTCGCCCCGGTACGGGTGGAAGGCGTCTTCCACGTGCCAGGTGAGGAGCTCCTCGCTCCCGCTCCCCAGCTGCTCGTGCTCGTGCCCCTTGATGGGGAGGATGTCGTGCACCACGCGGCCGTCCTGTTGCGTGCTCCAGCCGATCGGCTCGCCCAACTGCGACCCCAGCAGCACCAGGAGCATGTCCTCCTCCACGATGTCGTTCGCCGGGTGGTGCGTCTTCCAGTGGCCGGGGGTGGGCCCGATCTTCGGCTGATCGATGGGGAAGCCCGACACCACCAGGATGCCGTCCTCCGGCTCGTGCAGCCGGAAGCGGCTGAGCGCCTGCCGCACGCGGCGCGGGAGGTCGGCGGCGTTCACGCCGGCCTCGTCAAGGAACTCCTCCGTCTCGGCCGAGCCGTAGCGCGCGGCCATCTCCCGCAGGAGCGCCTTGGTCTGCGCGATCTCGGTCGTATCCAGTACGATCTTCATCTTCCTGTCTCCGTCGTAGGGGTCCTGGAGCCGTGCGTCCCGTGGCATTCGCGGGACTGCGGCGGGCCAGAATCGGGTCCACGAAACACGTCGCACGCTGCCCTGCCCTGTCCTCGCTGCGCGTTCCCCGCGCGGCGCGACACACCCCGCCGGCCGCGGGTCCATCCTCCACCCCGGAGCCCCCGGGGACCGGCGCCGCCCTGCCGGGCCCGGCGCGGCGTCCCGCGCGCTCCGCCGACTCCAGCGAGACGCCGCGCTACTCCACGCGGAGCGCCGAGCTCGGCTCGATCCTGGCCGCGCGGCGCGCCGGGAGCCAGCTGGCAAGCAGCCCCACGCCGGCCAGGAGGAGCGCGGCCGCGGCGAAGGTGGCGGGATCGGTGGGGCGGACCTGGAAGAGCATGGAGGCCATCAGGCGCGAGAGCATCCATGCCGCGGCCGCCCCCAACGCGATCCCCGCCAGCGTGGGCACCGCCGCGCGCCGCACCACCATCCCCACCACGTCGCGCGCCCGCGCCCCCAGCGCCATCCGGATCCCGATCTCGCCGGTGCGGCGGGTGACCGAGTACGCCACCACGCCGTACAGGCCCAGCGCCGCCAGGAGCACCGCCAAGCCGCCGAAGAGCCCTAGGACGAGGGTGAAGAAGCGCGGCTGCGCCACCGTCTCGGCCATCGCGCTGCGCAGCGGGCGGATCGCGGCGATCGGCTGGAGCGGGTCTGCGGCGCGGATGGCGCCCCGCACCGCCGAGGCAGCGGCGCCGGGATCGCCCGAGGTGCGCACGAAGAGCTGCGTGGAGGCGCGCGGCGCCATGCCGAAGGGGAGGTAGACGGCCGGGTCGGCGGAGGCCGCGAGCCCGTCGTTGCGCACGTCGCCGACCACGCCGGCCACGGTGATCGGGGTGGCGCGGACCCGCACCGTCTGCCCCACCGGGTCGGCGCCCGGCCAGTAGCGCCGCGCCGCCGCCTGGTTGACCACCACCACCAGCGGCGCGCCCCGCACGTCGTCGCGCGCGGTGAACACCCGCCCCCGGACCAGGGGGATCCCCAGCGCGTCGAAGTAGCCGGGGCTCACCACGAACACCCCCGACTTCGGCTTCAGCACCGCGGCCTCGCCCGAGCGGCCGGGGATGGTGAACTCCATCGGCTCGCCGCCACCACGCAGCGGCTGCGTCTTGGCCGCGCCCACGGCCGCCACGCCGGGGATCTCACCCACCCGCCGCAGCACCTCGTCGCGGTAGGCGGCCATCTTGGCCGGGGTGTCGTAGCGGATGGGGATGCTGAAGGTGGCCGCCAGCACCTTCTCGGGGCGGAACCCCGGATCCACGGTCACCAGCCGCCAGAAGGAGTTGATCAGGAGACCGGCGCCCACCAGCAGCACCATGGCGACCGCAGACTGCCCCAGCACCAGCGCGTCGCGGATGTGCCCGCCGCGACGCGCGGTGCCGCCGCGCCCGCCGTCGCGGAGCGTCTCGGCGGTGACGCCGCGCGCCGCGCGCACCGCGGGGACCAGCCCGAAGAGCACCACCGTCAGCAGGGAAAGGAGGAGGGCGAAGGCGGCCACGCGGGCGTCGAGCCCGACTTCGCCGGCACGGGGAATGGTGCCGGCGCTCACGGCCAAGAGCGCGGGCACGCCCAGCCGGGCCAGCACCAGCCCCACCCCGCCGCCGGCGAGCGCCAGCACCACGCTCTCGGTGAGCATCTGCCTCACCAGCCGCCCCCGCCCGGCGCCCAGCGCGGTGCGCACGGCGAGCTCGCGCTCGCGCGCCGAGGCGCGGGCCAGGAGGAGGTTGGCCAGGTTGGCGCACGCCACCAGCAGCACCATCATGACGGTGCCCAGCAGCACCAGGAGCGCCGGCCGCACCGGGCCCACCACCGAGTTGCGCAGCGTCTCCAGCCGCGCGCGGCTCCACCCCTCGTTGCTCCCGGGATGCTCGGTGGCCAGCCGCGAGAGCACGGCATTGGCCGAGCCCGCAGCGGCCTCGGGCGTGGTTCCCGGGGCCAGGCGCCCCACCACGTCCAGCCAGCGGAGCCCGCGCTCGCGGGGGATGTCGTCCTCGCCGATCAACGACACGGGGACCCACGCCTGGACCTCGCGCGCCGGGAAGGCGAAGCGGGGCGGCATCACCCCCACCACCGTGAACGGCTTCGCGTCGAGGGTCACGCTGCGCCCCACCACGCCGGGGTCGGCGTTGAAGCGGGCGCGCCAGAAGGCGTCGCTCAGCACCACCGAGCGGTCGGCGCCGGGAACGTTCTCCTCGGGGCGCAGGGTGCGGCCGCGCGCCGCGGAGACGCCCAGGACGGAGAAGAACTCGGGAGACACGAACACCCCCGCCACGATCTCCGGCTCGCCGCCGCTGGTGAGGCTGAGCCCCGCGTCGCCGGCGTCGTAGAGGTAGCTGGCCAGCGACTGGAAGCCGCGCGCCCCCGCCTTCAGGTCGTCGAAGTCCTGGGGCGAGAAGACGCCGCCGTCGGGCGCCTCCTCGGGGTGCACGTGGTGCAGCCGCACCAGCGCGCCGGGGTCGCGGTAGGGGAGCGGCCGCAGGAGGACGCCGTTGACCACGCTGAAGATGGCCGTGTTGAGCCCGATCCCCAGCCCCAGCGTGAGCACCGCCACCAGGGTGAACCCGGGAGAGCGGCGGAGCGCGCGCGCCGCGTATCGAACGTCCTGAAGAAAGGTTTCCATTCTCCTGTCCCCCATGGTGGGTCCCCGGCCCCGGCATCCCGCCGGGGTCCTTTGCATCCCCCTCGTCCTGGAGCGTCCGGGACGACGTCCGCACGTCCGCCGCATGACATCGATCGGATACTCCGCCGTCCACTCACCCTCACGCACTCACGAATTCCTCGACCCCGCTCGTTCGTGCGAGCATTCGACGCGGGCGCGGCGAGGCGTGGCCGGCCTCAGCCTCGGCCTCAGGATGACACCGCTTGGGTTGCACGGTTGATCCTTGGAACTGGTAGCACTTCCGCACTTCCGCACTTCCGCACCCGGCTACGCCGCGGCCTCGGCGAAGTCGGGCAGCGCCACGGGCATCGAGATCGGGCGGACCGGCGGGACGATCAGGCTCATCCAGCGCTCGCCCTCGTGAAAGATGAGTCCGCGCGTCGCCAGCCCGGCGATCTCGGCGTCGACGTCGACGTCGTCCAGCTCCTTCGCCAGGTTGGCGGGCTTCTTCGCCGTGGCGAGCCCGTCGAGCACCCGCCGGGCGTCGTCGCTGATCGGGTATTCGGCGGCCGCGCCCGAGCGCGAGTCGAAGACGTACGCCGTTCCGCCGCGCTCGGTGAGCCGCAGCTCGGGCGTGGGGCCGCCCTTCCAGAGCGCCTTCCAGCGCTCCACCTTCTCGCGGAGCTGGAGCACCATCCGCGCGGCGTTCATGGCGTAGGGCGCGGCGTAGTTGTGGTCGGAGAAGTAGTAGGCGAGGTTCGCCAGCGCCCCGGGAGGGTACGGGTAGGTGAGCTCGTACCAGTCGAGCGGGTGCAGGTCGAGCCCGTACTCCGCGGCCTCGGTGTAGTAGGGGCTGAAGCGGTCGAAGCGCACCGGGAAGACGCCCGCCGGCGGGTACAGGTGCGTGAGGAGGTGGAGGTCGCGGAGGTACTTCTCGTAGACCTCGATCCCCTCGCCGGGAAAGCCGATCAGCAGGTTCCACGCAGGGGTGATCCCGTAGCGGACCGCGTTGACCAGGAACGACAGGTTCTGGAAGACCGACGTTCCCTTGCGCATCAGCTTGAGCGTGGAGGTGTTGAGCGCCTCGATCCCCGGCTGGATGCGCACCACGCGGGATTTGGCCAGCACCCGGAAGTCGTTCTCGTCCAGGTCGGCCTTGACCTCGTAGAACATCGACACGCTCCGCGGCGTGTCGAGGAAGGGGAGGACGTCGGCGAGGTAGCTCCTGGGCAGGATGTTGTCGACGCTCTGCAGCTCGCTGACGCGCCCGGCGTGCTGGAAGAGGTCGTTGAACACCTTGAAGGCGCTCTCCGCCCTCATGGAGCGGTAGTTGATGGTGGAGCCGTTGAGGCCGCAGAAGGTGCAGTGCGCCCGCTCGCCCCACCAGCAGCCGCGCGACGTCTCGAAGAGGAGGACGGGCCGCTCGCGGCCGGGGAAGGAGGCCTCGTACCGCTGCAGGAAGGGCTCGTAGTCGAAGTCCAGCAGCTCGTTGATGTCGTTCTCCTCGCCGAAGGAACGCACGGCCGGGGCGCCGCCGGGCGCCGCCATCGCCACCGACCCGCACGCCGCGTCTTCCACCCGGTTCCGGCGCGAGAACACGCCGTCGATCCGGTCACACCCGTCGGCGTCGCCGTCGATCAGCGCGCGGACCAGCGCGGGGAAGCTCCTCAGCGAGGGGCCGGAGCAGACGAAGTCGGCCGCGCGGGCGTGCTCGATCAGCTCGCGCCCCATCACCCCCTCGCAGTTGGCGCCGCCCACCACGACCACCACCTCGGGGTTGCGCGCCCTGATCATCCGCGCCATCGCCAGGGTGGCCACGTTCTGCGAGAACATGGAGGTGAAGCCCACCAGGTGGGCCTGGTCGAGGTCGTAGCGGCCGATCATCTCCTCGAAGTGGGCGGCGAGCCCGGTGCGCTTCTCGGCCACCAGCTCGCGGATGGCGCGGCTGTGCGGCGCGTGGTTCGGGTAGTAGCGCTGGAAGTAGGCCTCCGAGTTGTCGGGCTCGTCGGGGAACGCCACGGCGCGGAAGAACCAGTCGCCCAGCCCCGAGGGGTGGTGGTCGAAGGAGATCAGCTCGTCGTGCGCCGGCAGCCCCACGAAGCGGGCGAAGTCGTGGCTCAGGTAGTGGATCTCCGACTCCACCTCGCGGCCGAAGACCTTTCCCACCACGGCCTCGAGCTGGGTGAGCGCCAGCGAGGGCATGGAGAGGTTGGCCAGCGGCATGTTCACCAGGGCGATCCTGTACATCGTGGTCCGCTTTTCGGTCTGGAGTTCCCCGCCGGCGTCTGCGCCTCGCGCCCGCGAAGGGCGCGTGGACGGGTCGTGTCGTCGTAGCGTCCCTCTAGGCCACCGGCACCGCCGCGGCCGTGCCGGCGGACACTCCCCGGAGCGGGATCCCCCGGCCCTCGGCCAGCGCCGCCTGCACGCCGCGGATCAGCGCGGGATAGGCGTCGAAGGCGATGCGGGCGGAGTCGAGCGCCAGCCGCTCGCGGTTGGTGTGGGCGAGCGCCTCCACCCCCGGCGCGAAGCCGATGGTGGGGACGCCGTGCGTCCCGCACGAGTGCCCGCCGTCGGTGCCGAACTTCCACTGGCGGACGGCGGGGACGCGGCCCGTGGCCGCGTGCACCGCCCCGGCCGCGGCGAGGACGACCGGGTGGTCGTCGCTCATCAGGAAGCCCGGGGTGAAGTTGCTGTGCTCGTCCTCCCACCCCGTCCAAGCGCGGTGGACGACGAGGCCGGGAAGCACCTCCACGCGGAGCCCCTCCATCAACGGCACCCGGTCCTTGAGCAGGGCGCGGATCTGCGTGACCGCGCGGTACTCCTCCCACCCGGGGAGCACCCGCATGTCCAGCGTGATCCGGATGCGGTCGGGGATCACGTTCCCGCTCTTCGGCCACGTCTCCACCATCGTGGGCGTCAGCGTGGCGCGCCCCAGGACCGGGTGCCGGGGCTGCGCGTCCGAGATCTCGCGCAGCGCCATGAGGATGCGCGGGAGGACGAGGACGGGGTTGCGGCCCCGCTCGGGGGCGCTGGCGTGCGCGGCGCGGCCGTGGATCTCCACCGCCAGCTCGGCGTGGCCGCGGTGGCCGGTGCACACGTCGAGGTCCGTCGCCTCGCTCAGGATCACCGCGCCGGGGGTAACCTCGAGCGACTCCATCAGGTGCATCATCCCCCACCCGCCCTTCTCCTCGAAGACGGAGAAGACGGCCAGGATGTCGCCCGCGGGGCGCTGGTCAACGAAGCTGGCTGCGGCGTACACCTGGATCGCCAGCGGGCCCTTCACGTCCATCGACCCGCGACCGTGCAGGCACCCGTCGGCCACGTCGCCGCCGAAGGGGTCGTGCTCCCACGCCTCCACGTCGCCCACGTCCACGACGTCCATGTGCGAGGAGAGGATCACGGCGGGCGCGTCGCCGGTCCCCGCGATCCGGCCGATCACGTTTCCCGCGCGGTCGGTGCGCGCCTGGTCGAAACCGAGCGCCACCAGCTCCGCCACGATCCTCCCCGCCACAGCCCCCTCCTCGCCCGGAAGCGACGGCGTGCGGACGAGCTCCGCGGCGAAGCGGATCGCGCGCTCGAACGACAGGTCACGTCCCATGGCCATCCCCCGCCGCGGGTGCCGGGGCTCGATCCGCCCTGCGTGTCCGCTCGCCGCCGCCTCCCACTTCGCCGAACCGGACGGCGCCGGGCAGGACAGCGCCCGATCGCACATCGCCGCATCCGTCGCCGCGTCCGACGTCGCCGGGACGGACATCGCCGGGACGGACATCGCCGGGACGGACCTCGGCGGGGTCGGCGAGCGACGGGCAGGACAGGGCCGGGTCAGACATACGACCGCGCCTGGAGGAGGTAGAGCTCGGCGTAGAGCCCGTCGCGCAGGAGGAGCTCGTCGTGGCCGCCCAGCTCGGTGACGCCGCCGCCGTGGATCACCAGGATCAGGTCGGCGGAGCGCACGGTGGAGAAGCGATGGGAGACGAGCACCGTCACCGAGCCGCGCGCCGAGCCGGAGCGCGCCTCGCCGGCGTAGCGCTCGAAGAGCGCGTGCTCGGCCAGCGCGTCGAGCGCCGCGGTGG
>Ga0190275_10003310_pt1 | contig 11481 bp, 9 predicted proteins | sample Popmic550T_FD_133745 | JGI IMG/M metagenome (GOLD analysis project Ga0190275, IMG submission 133745) | Populus adjacent soil microbial communities from riparian zone of Yellowstone River, Montana, USA - 550 T | ecosystem: Environmental > Terrestrial > Soil > Riparian zone > Trees stand | place... | reverse complement strand
GGGGCCGGCGCCGGATGTCTTCCTCGTGGGTCTGGGTCTGCTGGGGCTTCTCGCCGGTGCGGGTCAGGAGACACCGCTGGTGTGTGCGATCGACGAGGCCCACTGGCTCGATCCGGAGTCGCTGGAGGTGCTCACTTTCGTGGCGCGCCGGCTTCAGGCCGAGTCCGTGGTCATGTTGTTCGCCCTGCGTGATGATCCGGCCTTGGAGGTGCGGGTGGCGGGCATCTCGACGATGCGACTCAGGGGACTCGACCAAGGCGCTGCGGTGGCCCTCCTCACCGACTCCCTGGAAGCAGTGATCGACCCACTGGCCGCGGCGCAGATCGCCCGTTCGACCGGCGGCAACCCGTTGGCGTTGATCGATCTCGCCCATGACTTGTCGATCAGGCAGCTCACCGAGTCGAGCCTGGCCGACGAGCCGATGCCGGTCGGTCGTCGCCTGGAAGAGCTGTACGTGCGCCAGGTACGCCAGCTGCCGCCGGCAGTGCAGATCTGGCTGTTGCTGGCTGCGGCCGACTCGACCGGGAACCTCGATCTCCTCAGGGAAGCCGCCCACCAGCTCGACATCGACGACAACACGGGCGAGGTCGCCGATCGGGCTCGGCTGGTCGACGTGGATCGGGTGGTGCGCTTTCGCCATCCCCTCATCCGTGCCGCCGTCTACAACGCCGCCTCCGGTGCCGAGCGTCGACGCGCCCACCGCGCGGTGTCGGCCGCAGCCTCGGCGTTGGGACAGCCGGACGCTGCAGCCTGGCACGCGGCCAAGGCGCAGCTCGGGACCAACGTGACGGTGGCTGCGCAGCTCGAGCGTGTCGCCGACCGAGCAGGTCAACGCGGTGGCTTCGCCTCGCGGGCCAACGTGCTTTCGAAGGCGGCGGACCTGACGCCTCCCGGCGCTCTTCAGACTGCTCGCCTGATCGCCGCCGCCGAGGCTGCGTTGGCGGCCGGTGCGGCGCAGATCGGGTTGGATCTGGTGGACCGTCTCGACGACGACGCGTTGGACCCGGTCCAGAAGTGCCGGACGGCAACGGTGCGCACGTCGTTCGTGCAGTTCTCTCCGAATCCCACCGACCTGGTCTGGGGATCCGCCAGGTTGCTCGACGCCGCTTCGGCGGTCCGGGGGGTCGATCCTCAGCTGGAGCAGACCACCCTGATCCGGGCCTTCGAGGCCTGCCTCTCGACCGAACGACTCACTCGAGGCGTCACCCTCCGACACATGGGTGAGAGGTTGCGTGCGGGTGCACGGGTCGCCGACGGGACCACGTCGATCATCCTGGATGGTTTGGCGGCACACATCCTGCTCCCGTACGAGGAAGCAGTGCCGGTGATGCGTGCGGCCGTCGATGTGCTGCTGAGCATCGACGATGATCAAGATCTGCTCCGGTTGGGGGCGGTGAGCATCGCCTTGACGACGGCGCTGTGGGACCGCAGGTCTCGAGAGACCTGCCTGCAACGAGCCGCTGACGCAGCGAGAAGCGCGGGCTCGCTTCACCTGCTGGACAGTGTGTTGTGGATCCTCTCTCTCGCCGAGCTGACCGGTGGGACCCCCCGCCGGGCCGGGGAATACGTGGATCAGGTCCGTGAGCTCCGACGGGCGATCGGCTATGAGGCCGAGCATGTGGTCAACGCGGCCTATCTGGCATGGATCGGAGCACCACGGCCGCAGGTGGAGGCACTGGCCGAGGCGATGCGACAGATCGGCTACGGCGGTGTGGAATCCTCCGCCGTCGCCGCACTGGCTCTCCGTGATCTTGCCGAGGGCCACTACCGCGACGCCTACCACCGGCTCAAGCCGTTGATCGACGACCCGTTCCTCCAGGTCACACCGCTGGAGTACCCAGACTTCGTCGAAGCAGCGGTCCGGGCCGGACACGCCGCGGAGGCGGTTCCGTTCGCGGCCCGCCTGACAGCGATGGCAGCGGCCAACGGGTCGGAATGGGCGCGCGGTGTCGCCCTACGATCCCGCGCACTGCTCGCTGACGATCCGGAATCCCTCTACCTCGAGGCCATCCAGATCCTGACCGGGGCCCAGACCGGCGTCGATGCTGCTCGAACCGAGCTGCTCTACGGCGAGTGGCTGCGCCGCCGGAAGCGGCGACGTGAGGCTCGCGTGCACCTGCGCGCCGCCATGAACCAGCTGGAGGACCACGGCGCCGTCTGCTTCGCGCAGCGGGCCCGCGCCGAACTCGAAGCCACCGGTGAGCACGTCTGGGCAGAACACCGAGCGAGTTTCGACCTGACCGCGCAGGAAGCCAACGTCGCCCGGCTGGCCGCTCGTGGACACACCAACGCCGAGATCGGCTCGAGTCTGTTCATCAGCCCCAACACCGTTGACTACCACCTTCGCAAGGTGTTCCAGAAGCTCGGCATCTCGTCCCGCCGCCAGCTCGCCGATCGCCTGCACACCGCCGACGCGCCGATCTGACCCCCTGGTCATGACTACGTGCGACGCGTGGTCCCCGTGTCGGCACCACTGCGCCACTCTCGGATGGAACCGGGAGAGGAGCACCCGATGCCATTCATCACCGCCGACGACGGCGCCCAGATCTTCTACAAGGACTGGGGGAACTGCGGCACACCAGTCATCCTGAGCCACGGCTGGCCGTTGAACGCCGACGCCTGGGACGCGGCGGCCCTGTTCCTCGCCGGTCACGGTCATCGGGCCATCGCCCACGATCGGAGGGGACATGGCAGGTCGAGCCAGACCTGGCACGGCAACGAGATGGACACCTACGCCGACGACCTCGCCACCTTGATCGAGACTCTCGACCTCCGGGAGGTCACCCTGGTCGGGCACTCCACCGGCGGCGGCGAGATCGTCCACTATGTCGGCCGGCACGGAACCCGCCGGGTGGCGAAGCTGATCTTGGTCTCGGCCGTACCACCGTTGATGCTCCGCACCGACGACAATCCTGAGGGGCTCCCGATCGAGACCTTCGACGCGATCAGATCCGGGGAGTCCGACGACCGGTCCCAGCTCTACCGAGATCTGGCCGATGGACCGTTCTTCGGTCACAACCGCAACAACGACATCTCTCGAGGCGTCCGGGACGCGTTCTGGCTGCAGAGCATGGCCTGCGGACACCGCGGCGCCTACGAGTGCATCGCCGCGTTCTCCGCCACCGACTTCCGTTCCGACCTTGCCGCCATCGACGTACCAACTCTCATCATCCACGGCGACGACGACCAGATCGTCCCCTTCGAGGTCGGAGGGAAGCGCTCCGCCGAGATGATCGAGGGGGCCGAGCTGACGGTCTACGAGGGCGGCGCCCACGGACTGCCCGACTCCGACCGTGGTCGACTGCACGCCGACATCCTCACCTTCATTGACGCCTGACCGAAAGGAATCACGCCATGACCGACTCCGCACCAGACAACACAGTGACCCCGGACACCGTCGTCCTCGTCCACGGCCTGTGGATGACCCCCCGCAGCTGGGAGAACTGGGTCACCTACTACAACGCCAAGGGCTACCAGGTGATCGCGCCGCCGTACCCCGGCTTCGACATCGAGGTCGAAGCCCTGCGCGAGAACCCCGAGATCATCGCGAACCTCACCGTTCCGGAGACCGTGGACCATCTCGCCGGCGTGATCGAAAAGATCGAGACCCCGCCGATCATCATCGGCCACTCCTTCGGTGGAACGCTCACCCAGCTGCTCCTGGCGCGAGGCCTGGGCTCGGCCGGGGTGGTGATCAACTCCGCACCCACCGAAGGCGTTCGGGTCAGCCCGGTGTCGCAGGCCAAGTCGCTGTTCCCGGCCCTGAAGAACCCGGCCAACCGTCACAAGGCAGTCGGATTCACCCCCGAGGAGTTCCACTACGCCTTCACCAACACCCTCAGCGAAGAAGACTCCCGAGCTGTCTGGGACCGGTACGCCATCGCTGCGCCGGGGAACTGGGTGTGGGCGTACGGGCTGATCGCCAACTTCAAACCGGGTCACCAGGAGACCTGGGTCGACTACGGACAGGACCGTGCCCCGTTGCTGTTCATCGCCGGCGAGAGGGACCACATCATGCCCCCCTCGGTCAACCGGTCCAACGCCAAGCACTACAAGAACTCGCCCGCCCTGACCGACTACCACGAGTTCGAGGGCCGCGATCACTGGACCTGCGCCGCACCCGGCTGGGAGGCCGTCGCCGACTACGCGCTCGACTGGGCCGTCAACAACGCGAGCATCCGACAGACCGACCACGCCCTCGACTGACGCGGAGGCTCCCGCCGAAGGGCCGGCGCGTGCGGCAGACCTGGGCTGTTCGAGAGTGGTTGGCGCGTCTGCCGCATGCCGGCAGCCGCTCTACCTGCTCGCCGCGCCACACCATGTGGTCAGCGCCTCGGTGAGCCCCTCGGGGGAGCCCTCGCCCACCCACGCCACGTGGCCGTCGGGGCGCACCAGGACGGCCGTGGGCGCCGGCACCTCGCCCACCACCGGCAGCTTCCAGGCGCCGTTGCAGGTCGCCGACAGGTGCTGGACCCGGTCGGTCCAGGCAGCGGCGTCAAGCCGTGGCTCGCCGAACTCCAGCAGTACCGGCCGGGCCGCGTGCAACAACTCGAACACTCGTCGCGGACCGTCGGGGATGACGATGTCGAGGTCGGGTACCCGGCGTCCCAGCAGCGGATGTCCTGGGCCCAGGTCGTATGCGACATCCAGTCCGGTGATCAGCGCCGCGATCGGGGTGGCTGCGCCGTCGACGCGCAGCACCTCGTCGATCAGGTCGCGCAGCGCCTCCTGCCTGGGGTCAGCCTTCTGGAACAGCGACTGCGCCATGGTGTACCTCAGCGACCGCGCCCCGGCCGGGTGCCGCTCCGCGTGGTAGGTGTCGAGCAGCTCCTCTCCGGACACGCCTCGCACCACCTGGCCGAGCTTCCAGCCGAGGTTGACGGCGTCCTGCATCCCCAGGCCGATGCCCTGTCCGCCCGTGGGCGAATGCACGTGTGCGGCGTCGCCGGCCAGCAGCACCCGACCGACGCGATAGGAACCAGCCTGCCGGGTGGCGTCGGTGAACCGCGACAACCAGGTGGGACTGTGCACGCCGAAGTCGGTGCCGAACACCTCGAGCAGTCCTCGCCGCAGGTCCTCCAGCGTGGGTTCGGCAATCGGACCCAGATCGGCCTCGGTCAACACCACTCGCACCATGCCATCGCCCATCGGGTGCAGCCCGTGGACGCCCCGTTCGTCGACCTTCCCGGTCTGCGGTAGCTCCTCGGTCACCTGCACCTCGGCGATCAGGCTGCTGCGAGTGGCGTCCGGCCCTACGAACTCGACGCCGGCCGCACGGCGGACGACGCTGCGACCGCCGTCCGCTCCCACCACCCAGCGGGCGCGCAGTGACTCGCCGGACACCAGCCGAACGTCGACGCCCTCGTCGTCCGGCGTGACGCCGACGACCTCCGCGCCGCGCCGGATCGGCACCTCCAGCTCCTCGACCCATCGCAGCAGCAGGCGTTCGATGTGGTTCTGGAACAGCGCCAGCGTGTACGGGTGACGCGTGGGCAGATCAGTCAGGTCGAGCATCGTGCCGGCGAACGTGGCCACCTGCATCGTCGTGCCCTCGGCGAGGAACCGTTCGGCGATCCCGCGCTGGTCGAGCAGCTCGATCGTTCGGGCATGGAACCCGCCACCGCGACTGCCTGCCAGGGACTGCGTCTCACGCCGCTCGAGAACGACGACTCCGACCCCCGCGAGTCGCAGCTCCCCTGCCAGCATCATCCCCGTCGGCCCACTACCGACGATGACCACGTCATGCATCTCGACCCCGCTCCCTGCGTTCCCGCACCTTGAATCGAAGGTGCAGCACACGAGTTCCCTGAATGACGACGTCAGGGTCGTCGAGCAGGTGCTGGCTGTCGACCCGACCGAAGTATCGCTTGCCTGTGCCGAACACCACCGGCACGACGTCCATCGCGACCTCGTCCACCAGGCCCAGTCCGAGGGCCTGGCCGCCGACGTCGCCGGCGCACACGGCCACAACACCGTCGCCGGCACGCCGCTTGGCCTCGGCGACCGCCTCGGCGACGTCGTCGAAGAACGGTACGTCGGCCTCGGGATGCCACCCGTCGGGCTTGGGCCGATGCGACACGACGAGAAGGTGGTCTCCGGCGGGCGGTCGAGCGTTCCAGCCGTTGGTCAGGTCGAACAGGTGCCGCCCCTGGATCGTTGCCCGGATGCTCGACCAGAAACCTCGGACATGAGGCAGCGAGACCGACGAGACGCGGAACCGAGCGTGCTGCTCCTCCAGCGATTCGTCCACAATCGCCTGATCGCCGTTGAAGTACCAGTCGAAGAGGGGTCCGACCTCGTCGTTCTCGTCGGCGATGTATCCGTCGACGGATGTCACGGCGTGCATCACTACCCGGCTCATTGCTTCTCCTCACCTCGGTAAAGCCCTTCGCTCGAAGAGACTGCCGAACACCGGGATACTCATCGGTCCGATCGTGGCCATCGGGACTGCGCAGGTCGTGCACTCGCGCCGTTCCTCCAGCGCTCACCGGATCGTGTAGCCACCGTCGATGAGGAGATCAGCACCGTTGATCATCGCCGCCGCGTCGGAGGCCAGGAACACCGCAGCCGCGGCGACCTCCCCCGGCTCGGCGAAACGGCCGGTGGGGATCTGCGTCTTGAGCTGGTCGCCCTTCTCACCCTCCCAGGCGGTACGACCGAGATCGGTCAACACCACCGTCGGGCTGATGGTGTTGACGGTGATTCCACGGCCGGCCCACTCCGAGGCGAGCACCCTGGTGAGCCCCAGCAGACCCGACTTGGACGCGCAGTAGGCCGCATGATCGGTCAGCGCGACGCTGGCCGCTTGCGAGGCCAGGCTGATGATCCTGCCGCTGCCCTGGACGAGCATGATCCGGCCGACCGCTTGGCACATCTGGAAGGCGCCGGTGAGGTTCACCGCCAGCGTCGTCGCCCAGGCCTGCTCGGAGAGCGTCTCGGCCGGTCCGAGCAGCGCGACCCCCGCCGAGTTGACCAGGATGTCGAGCGCACCGAGCTCCGCCGCAGCAGACGAGACCGCCTCGCTGACAGACGCCGCGTCGCTCACGTCGCAGCGATAGCCGACGCAGCCCTCACCGAGCGCTTCAGCCCGAGAACGTGCTCGTTCCTCGGCCAGATCGAGGATCGCGACCCTGGCGCCTCGTTGGATGAAGGCCGCCGCGATCGCGGCACCGATGCCGGAGGCACCACCGGTGATCACCGCGGTACGGCCCTGCAGGGAGAACGTGAGGTCGACGGCTGTTGGCGCACTCATGCCTGCACCCTTCCTTGGTCGGCCCGTGCTGGCGCAGCGGGCGGGAAGCTCGGTCCCCGCCCGCCAGGCTAGTGCCGCGTCTCCGTCAGGCCGACGGTAGCGGCGCCTCGAGGTTGGTCATCCGGTCGTTCTCCTCGGGGTACCGTGCGCCGACGATCTGGATCTCGTCGGCGGCCGCGCGGATCTCCGACAGCTGAGCGTCGGTCAGCACGACGGCGGCCGCGCCGACGTTCTCCTCGAGCCGCTCGAGCCGCTTCGTGCCGGGGATGGGCACGATCCACGGTTGCTGGCGGAGGAGCCACTGCAGTGCGAGCTGCGCCGGCGTGGCACCCACCTCGGTGGCGATCTTGGTCAGCACCTCCACCAGGGCAAGATTGGCCTGCAGTGCCTCCCCCTGGAACCTGGGTGTGCGGGCTCGCATGTCCGAGGACGCGAACGTCGTCGTGGCGTCGATGGTGCCAGTCAGGAATCCCTTGCCCAGTGGGCTGTACGGGACCAGACCGATACCGAGGTCAGCCAGCGCCGGAATCGTGTCCTGCTCCCGGTCGCGCCACCACATCGAGTACTCACTCTGCACCGCTGACACCGGGTGCACGGCGTGCGCCCGACGAATCGTCCCGGCGGCGGCCTCGGACAGCCCGAAGTGCAGCACCTTGCCCGCCTCCACCAGCTCCGCGACTGTCGCGGCCACGTCTTCGATCGGCACCTCGGTGTCGACCCGATGCTGGTAGTACAGGTCGATGTGGTCCGTTCGCAAACGGCGCAGTGAGTTGTCCACCGCCCGCCGGATGCTCTCCGGGCGACTGCACACGCCACCGCCCTCGACGCCGTTCTCGGCGAACGCGAAACCGAACTTGGTGGCGATCTTCACCTGGTCCCGGACCGGCTCGAGCGCCTCTCCGACGATCTCCTCGTTGGTGAACGGGCCGTACACCTCCGCGGTGTCGAAGAACGTGACACCCAGATCGACCGCCCGCCGGATCAGCGCGACCGCGTCTGGCCGGGAGACGTCGCCGGCGTTGCCGTACGCTCCGGTCAGGCTCATGCAGCCCAGACCGACCTCCGAGACACTCAGGCCGTTGCTGCCGATAATGCGTTCCTGCATGAGAGATTCCTTTCTGACAGGGGTTTCCACAAGGTTTGACGGTTCAAGGACGGACCAGGGACTTGATCGCCCGCCGCTCGTCCATCGCCGCATAGGCCTCGGCGATCTCTGACAACGGCAGCTCGAGGTCGAACACCCGACCCGGGTTGATCTTCCGCGCGAGCACCAGGTCGAGCAGCTGAGGCAGGTAGGCCCGACAATGCGCCGGGCCACCCTTGATGCCGACGTTGCGCCAGAACAGGTCGTTCACCGGCAGCTCGCCGTGCGGCACTCCGACCAGACCGATGTTCCCACCGCTGCGGACACAGCCCACCGCCTGCAGCCGAGCTTGCTCGGTGCCGACACACTCCAGCACGCAGTCGGCGCCGATCCCGTCAGTCAGCTCCTGCACGGCGGCGATGCCTGCCTCATCCCGTACCGCGATGATGTGGGTGGCGCCGAACTCACGCGCCACCTGCTGCCGGTCCTCGTGCCGGCTCATCGCGATCACCGTCTCCGCCCCCAGCTGCACCGAAGCCAGCACCGCGCACAGTCCGACCGCACCGTCCCCGACCACGGCAACGCTCGTGCCTGGCCCGACGCCGGCGCTCACCGCGGCGTGCCAGCCGGTGCACATCACGTCCGACAGGGCCAGGATGCTCGGGATGAGGTCATCGGTCGGTAGCGACGGCGTGGCGATCAAGGTCCCGTCGGCCCAGGGGATCCGAATCCGGTCGGCCTGGGCGCCGTCGTAGTGGGCGCCGTGCTGGCAGTTCGCCTGGGCGCCCTTGCGGCAGACCGAGCATGTGTTGTCGGCCGGGTTGAAACCACCGACCACGAACTCCCCGACCTCGACCGTCGTGACGTCGTCGCCGATCTCTTCGACAACCCCGCAGAACTCGTGACCGATCGGCGTCGGTTTCGGCACCGCCGAGATGCCGCGATACCGCCACAAGTCCGACCCGCAGACACAGGCAGCAACCGTACGCACCACCGCGTCGGTGGGCTCCAGGATCGAGGGATCGGGACGTTCCACGTAGCGAACGTCCCCTGGCGCATGGATGACAGCTCCGAACATGGCCCTATCTCACCACCGGAGGCGGCTGCGAGGGAGGCACAGCCAGAACACCCTTCCGAGGGTCAAGAGGTCGGCGACATGTTCGTCCGCGCGCACTCAGCACACCGAGGACGGATCCCAGCCGGACACCAGCCGTGTTGCGTACGAGCGTACATATAGCGTACGGTCGTACACATGCCTGCTGACCAACTCACGCTCGATCCCGCCATCCCGGTCCGTTTGGCACGAGCCCGGGTCGGCGTCTTCGCCACCTTCTTCATCGTCGGCTTCGGCATGGCGTCCTGGTTGGTCAGCATTCCGGCCGTCCAGCAGCGCACGGGCATCTCCCACGGCACCCTCGGTTTGCTGCTCCTCGTTCTCGGACTCGGCGGCGTCATCGGCATGCAGGTCGTCGGCTTCGTCATCCAGCGGCTCGGCAGCAAGATCGTCACCGCCGCCGCTCTCAGCCTCTACGTGATCGGAGTCAACTTACCCGTCCATGCCAGCGGAGCGATCGGCCTCGGACTCGCGCTGTTGATGTTCGGATTCGCCAACGGTGCGGTCGACGTCGCCATGAATGATCAAGCGGTGATCGTCGAGCGCGACTACGGCCGGCCGATCATGTCTGCCTTCCACGCGTTCTGGTCCGTCGGTGGAGCGGCGGGCGCCCTGCTCGGCGCAGCGACGCAGGTTGCGGGCTTGTCCGTCACGGTCGCCGTGCTGATCTCCTCTGCCCTGGTCGCGATCGGCGGCCTGGTCTTCGTCCGGCTGCTGCTGCCCGCAGACCGCGCAAGCACTTCCGGCCCGAACACCGGCGTGCATCAGTCGGCCGAGCCCACCAAGCTGTCGACGGCGGTTCGCAGGAGAGTCATCGGCTTCGGGGTCCTCGCCTTTCTCCTGTTCCTCGCCGAGGGTGTCGCCAATGACTGGTCCGCGCTGCACGCCATCGAGCACCTCGGCCTTCCCGCCGCCACCGCCGCCCTCGCCTACGCAACGTTCGCGGTGTCCATGACCGTCGGCCGCCTCACCGTCGACCGGATCGCCGGACGCTTCGGGCCCGCCTTCGTCGTCCGGTACGGGTCGCTCACCGCCGCCGCGGGGCTCCTGCTGGTGATGCTGTCGCCCGCTTTCGCGGTGACCCTCATCGGCTGGGCGATCTTCGGAGTCGGCCTCTCCGGGGTCGTACCGCAGATCTTCACAGCGGCCGGCAATGTCAGCTCGACCAACCAGAGCATCCTGCTGTCGCGCGTTGTCGGCGCAGGCTACGTCGGCCACCTTGCCGGTCCCGCTCTGGTGGGTGCCGTCGGTGGCTGGATCGGACTCAACCTGGCCTTCGGCCTGCCCCTGGTGTTCTGCCTCGTCGCCGTGGTCCTGGCACCGATCGTCACCCTCCGGACCGAACGCACAGGCAGCACGACGAGCCCCGCTCATGCCTGACCCAGCCGCCGCGCTCAGTCCTGGCAGGAACATCTCGCACCGGCGCTACGATCCCGAACGTCGTGACCGGATCATCGAGGTCTGCCTCGACGTCATCGCCGAGGTCGGCGTCGCCGGTGTCTCGCATCGCAGGGTTGCCGCAGCTGCGGACGTACCCCTCGGCTCGATGACCTACCACTTCACCAGCATGGACGAGCTGCTGCGTGAGGCTTTCAACCGCTTCGCCCACACCGTGAGCGATCGCTTCGCGCAGCGGATGAGCGAAGCCACCAATCCCGACGAGGCCGAACGTGCGGTGGTGACCTTGATCACCGAGGACGTCTTCGGCTCGCCACGTGATCTCGTCCTCTCACACGAGCTCTACACTTTGGCCGCCCGCGAAGCCGCCTACCGCGATATCACCAACGCCTGGATGTCCCGTAGCCGCGCCGCCCTCGAACTGCACTTCGACCCGCTCACTGCTGTCCTCGTGGACGCGCTGATCGAAGGTCTCACCATCCACCGCGCCCTCGACATCGAGCCGCAGGATCCCGAGGTCGTGATCCAGGCCGTCCGGCGGGTGACGGCGAGCGACTCAGGCCGTACCGACAGCGAGAGGCTGCGTCGACGGTGATCCTGACGACCCACCTGGCGTCGTCGTTTCGACCGGTC
>Ga0190275_10003309_pt1 | contig 11481 bp, 2 predicted proteins | sample Popmic550T_FD_133745 | JGI IMG/M metagenome (GOLD analysis project Ga0190275, IMG submission 133745) | Populus adjacent soil microbial communities from riparian zone of Yellowstone River, Montana, USA - 550 T | ecosystem: Environmental > Terrestrial > Soil > Riparian zone > Trees stand | place... | reverse complement strand
TGCAGGTAGTCGAGGACCAGCCGCGAGGCGTCCTCGAAGCTGGTCATCGTGGCGAGCGCAGGCGGAGGCGCAAGGGCTGGGCTCAGCGAGGGCACGTCTTACCTCGAACGTGTCGGCAGAAGGTCGGGATCATTGTCGCCGCAACGTCGGTGTCCGCGCAGGCGCATGCGACGGAAAGGTCAGCGTTCGCCGCCGGGCACCCACAGGACGTCGCCGTTCGCGCGGTTGGCGTGCCGGGCGAGGATGAAGAGCAGGTCCGAGAGGCGGTTGAGGTAGGTGATCGCGAGGATGTTCATGGTGTCCTCGTGCTCGGCCCACGCCGCCCACCCGGCCCGCTCGGCACGGCGTACGACGGTGCGCGCGACGTGGAGGTGGGCGGCCGCGGTCGTCCCGCCGTTGAGGATGAACGACCGCAGGGCCGGCAGGGCCTCGTTGTAGTGGTCGCACCAGGCCTCGAGCCGGTCGACGTAGTCCTGCTCGATCCGCAGCGGCGGGTACGCCGGGTCCGCGACGACCGGGGTGCAGAAGTCGGCGCCCACGTCGAAGAGGTCGTTCTGCACGCGGGTGAGCACCGTGACGACGTCGTCCTCGAGACCGCCGTGGGCGAGGGCGACGCCGATGTGCGCGTTGCCCTCGTCGACGCAGGCGTACGCCTCGAGGCGCAGGTCCGTCTTCGAGGTCTCGCTCATGTCGCCGAGCCGGGTGCGCCCGGCATCGCCGGTGCGGGTGTAGATGCGCGTCAGGTTGACCATGTCCCGAGCCTAGTGGTGAGGACGCGCCGAAAAGATGAGGCATCGACGCAGCCGTTCGGGGTACAACTGCGTCAGGAACAGTGACAGAGGTCACGGTCGGGCGTCGGGGGACGCCGGTGAGGAGCACACCGGATGGAGATCGTCTCGGACATCGTCGCGGACACACACGTGCTTGTCCTGCACGGGGACTTCGACGTGCGCAGCACGGGGGAGGTCCGCAACGCCATCTACGAGTGCATCGACGTCCACGACGACGACGTCGTCGTCGACATGACCGACGTCTCCACGATCGACGCGACGGCCCTGCGCCTCCTCGCGGTCGCCACCCGCCACGCCTGGCTCTCCGGTCACCACCTGACGGTCCGCAACCCGGGCCCGGCGGTGCGTCGGATGGCGCACCTGACGCGGCTCGCCCACGCCATCGAGGTCGAGCGGGTCGCCGCGACCGCTTGAGCGCGGGCCGCGGCGACCGTCCCGGCCGGCAGGGCTCAGCCCGCCGGCAACACCTCGATCGCCGAGATCTTGGCCTGGTCGACCACGGAGTCGAGGTCGACGTCGACCTTCCCGTCGGTGACCTGCACCGTGTAGGACTTCACCACGGCTGTCGCCGACCCGACGTCGGCGACGATGTCGTAGTTGTCGAGCCGCAGCTGTCCCTCGAGCGCGACGTCGAAGATCCGCCGCCCGACCCCGCCCGGACCACCACCGGGAGCGCCGAAATAGATCTCGGCGAAGTGCAGGCGCACCGTGTAGGCGCCGTTCTGCACCGGGATGTCGTAGTCGATCGCGCCGGTCGCGGTCGAGTACTCCGACTGGTAGAGCACGTCGTCGGTGGTCCCGGCGATGGCCACGGCGTTGGTGTAGGTCTTGCCGCCGGTGCCGTACTGCTGTGCGCCCCAGGCGACGCCCCCCGTGGTGACCGCCGGCCCGCCGGCGTTGACGCGGATCGCCGCCTGCGGCCGCGGCGGCGTGGTGACGCTCGCGGTCGTGGACGGCGCAGAGGCGTTCTGCGAGGTGTCCACGGCGAGCACCCGGTAGGTGACCTGGGTGCTGCCCGGCGCCGTCGTGTCGACCAGTGACAACCCCGCGACGGGCGTCCCGTTCACCCGTGTCCAGGTGGTGGATCCCGCTGCCTGACGCTCGACGACGTATCCGCCGAGGTCGGCCGCGGTGACAGCGTTCCACGCGATCCGGACGTCGTTGCCCTCGACCGACGCCGAGACGCCCGTGGGCGCCGATGCAGGACCGGTCGTGTCGGCCGACGCGACGGGGGCGATGTTGGTCATCAGGAACACGTTGTCCTGGTAGTCGCAGTTGGCGCTGCCACCACCGCACCCGTTCTGCACGAAGTCCTGCCCGACGAGGTAGGCGCCGGGGACGGTGCGGCCACCGATCTCCACCGGCCAGACCCGGATGCCGAGGTTGGCGGGATCGGTCGCGGTCGGGGCCTTGTTGGTGGTGTATCCCGCGATCGTCAACGGGAAGGTCCCCGAGGGGTTGGCCTGCCCCTGCTGGAACGGCGCCGAGGCGGGCGCGGTGCCGTTCTGCGCCACCCGCGGGTAGAAGGACTGTCCCCAGGCGCCGTCGTGGGAGCCGGAGACCGGGCTCGAGATGTTGTCGCCCGTCTCACCGCAGCACCCGTGCAGGGCCGTCAGCTGGCGTGCGGTGACCGGCCGGGAGGGATCGAGCCGCTTCCACAGCAGGGACCGCACCTCGTCACCCTGGAGTGGACCGTCGTAGGCGTCCTCGAGCGGTTCGCCGATGGCGGTGGAGTAGCCGAAGACGCGCGCGACGTCGGTCATCGTGGGCTCCACGCCACCCTCGGGCTGCGGCTGCCAGTAGCCCCGCAGCTGGACCGGCAGCTCGGGCCGGTTGGCGGCGTTGGAGGTGATGGTCATCGTCGCGCCGTACGCGCCCCGACTGCCCGCTCCGCCGAACTGCACGCGCAGGTCGTAGGTCCCGCCCGGTGCGACGGTGAGCGGCAGGGTGGTGCCCGGGGTGGTGAAGCTGGTCGTGCTGGCGCGCACGCCCGGGGTCGGGTCCATCGGGGCCGAGAGGCCCAGGCCGGTCACCACGAGCGGGTCGTCGGGATCGGTGTTGCTGATCCTGAGGGTGGCCGTGTCGTGGGTGAGCGCGGCCGCGTGGGTGGGCGTGCTCGTCGTCCGGTTGTTGAGGTGGTGCATGACGAGGAAGTCCTCGGCCATGCCCGGGACCACGGCGCCGGCGACGCGCTGGGCGTCCTGGTTCGCGATGGCGATGGCAGCCACGCTGCCGTCGACGATGGTGAACGTCCGGGTCGCGGTCGTGTCGTTGCCGGCCGCGTCGGTGGCCGTGACGGTCACCGTGTGCGCGCCCAGGCCGGTGACCTCCAGCCGGTCGCCGGCCGGACGCGGGACGTCCGCACCGTCGAGCGTCCAGTCGACGAACTCGGTCCCCGAGCCGCCGCGGTCGACGACGTCGGCGACGACCGTGGCCTTGGTGACGTAGCCGCCGGGGCCGGTGACGCCGGTGACGGACAGGTCGACGGTCGGTGGGATGACGTCCACGTCGGAGCCCGAGGCGACGCTGACCCACTGCACCTTGGTGTTGCTGCCGGTGGAGGCGAGCGTGAGCCGCCCATCCGTCACGTCGACCGACGCGGTGGCCACGCGGTAGTCGCCGGGTCCGGTCGGGACGAAGCCCGACACGAGCGGCACGCCCTCGGCCGCGAGGCCGTGGGAGGAGTCCGCGAAGCCGGCGTCGCCCACCGACACCGAGACGGTGTAGGTGCCGTCGGCGACCGCGAGCTCCCACTCCCCGTCCACCACGCCGGCGACCTGGGTGTCGTCGACGATCATCAGCGTGCTGGTCAGCGGGTCGGGGTCCTGCGTGCGGGCCCGGGTGTCGGCGGTCTTGGTCGCCCCGCCCTCGGTCCGCACCCAGCCGTAGCCGCGCGCCTCGGTGAACAGCTGCCCGCTGTCGGCCGACCAGCCGGACGGCGTCGGCGACGTGGCGGGCTGGAAGCTCACCTGGGCCACCGTCTCGCCGCCCCCGCCGGTGACCGGGCTGACCTCGATGTAGTCGATCTTGGAGTTGGTGCCGCCCACGGCGTCGAGGGTGAGCTCACCGTCGGAGACCGTGACCACCTGCGTGCCGGTCGCGTGGTGACCGGGGCTGCCCGCCGGACCGCTCGGGACGTGGGGCGCTGCGAGCAGCGGCACACCCTCCACACGGACCTGGTGGGCCTCGGGGTCGGAGTTGGCCGCCGGGTCGCCGACGGCCGCCGTGACCTGGTAGGTGCCGTCGCCGATCGCGAGCCCCCACGTGCCGGTGTTGCAGTTGTTGGCCGTGCAGTTGGGCGCGCTCTGCTGCTGGTACTGCATGTGCATGAACGTGTCGAGTCGCTGGTCGCTGTTGAGGTTCCGCTCGCGGCCCGACGTGGTGCGGGCCTCGGGGGCCAGCGTCGTGGCGTTGCGCCAGCCGTAGGTCAGTCCGCCCTGGTCGGCGAGGGTGCGCGGACCGTAGGCCTGGCCGAAGTCACGCAGGTGACCCGCGGGCACCGGCGCCGTCTCGCTCTGGAAGTTGACCCGGATGGTCTGTCCCGGCGGCTGGGTGCCGCCGGCGGGCTCGACGTTGCGGACGATGAAGACCACGTCGTTGAAGTCGAACCCGGACGTGTGCTCCTCGGTCGCGACGACGTACGCGTGCGGCACCGGCTGCCCGCCCTCCACGAGCGGGTAGACCCGGACGTGGTTGCCGATCGCGCCGGCGAAGGTGTTGAGCGAGTCCTGGGTGTGGACCAGCCGGTTGGCGAAGAACGGCCACCGCGAGACGAACCCGAACGTCGACTGGCCCGGGTCGAGCTGCAGCGCTCCCGTGGTCGTCGGCGTCAGTGTCTGCCCGTTGGAGGCCGGCGAGTTCGAGACCGAGAACAGGGCGTTGCGGGTCGCCGGTGCGGCGTCGTCGTACCACGACACCTCGGTCACCGGCGCGCTGTCGGTGGGCCCGAACACCGAGATCGGCTCGACCGTGACCGGGCCGTCCGCGAAGCGGGTGAACGTCTCCACGTCGATGCTGTCGCCCAGGGTCGGCGAGACGCGCTCGCTCGAGCTGGAGTGGATCTCGTTGGTGGCGTCGTTGTCGTCACCTGTGTCGATGCCCAGCTCCCAGGCGTCGAAGACGTACTGGAGCGAGGGCTCCGCGGACCCACCGAGCCCGTCCGTCCCGAGCCCGCGCAGCGAGACCGTCGGCGCGCTCCCGGCGCTGAGGGTCAGCCCGAGCGAGGCAGGGGCCACGCCCTCGGTGCTGGGGTCGAACGAGACCTGGACGGTCATCGACGCGCCGGGGGCGAGCGTGGCCGGCAGCGGCGTGCTGGGCGTGCGCGTGTACGCCGCCGCGCCCGTCCCGCTGATGGTCGCCCCGGTCACCGTCGTGGCCTCGCTGCCCTCGTTGGTCACCGTCACGGTGCCGAGCGTCCGCGATCCGGCGCTGGTGACCTGGTTGCCCACGAGGCGGCGGGTGCTGACCGACACGTCGGCGCCGCCCTGACCGTCCGGGACCCGGAGCAGGTAGAGCCGCGGCTGGCCGCTGCTCTGGTCGTAGGAGTTGACGTAGAGGTTGCCGGTGTCGAGGTCCTCGACGATGTCCAGCGGGTCGTCGAAGCCGGAGAATCCACCGATCGTCGACCCGGCCTGGCCGCCCTCGATCTGCCCGTTGGCCGCGGCCTCGAGGGTGAAGACGTCGTCGAAGTTGGAGAACCGGACGACCATCAGGCGGCCCTTGAGCTTGCCGCCGAAGGTGTTGGAGCGGTACTCGATGACACCGTTGGGCGACTTGTTGAACTCGAAGTCGTAGGCCCAGCCGCGGTAGTTGCGGTCGGGTACCACCGAGGCGGGGTACTTCGACCCGCCCGAGCCGGCCCCCTCGGGGTTGCCGCCGTTGTTGAGGACCCACTCGCAGCGGGAGGGGTTCGGGTGGCCGTAGTAGCCGCCCGCCTCGACGTCGAAGAGGAAGTCGCGCTGGGTGTTGTGGTTGGTCACCGCGGGGACTGACGGGGCCGTGTAGGGCGTGCCGTCGATGCGACGCGAGGCGCACTCGGAGGTCACGTTCCCGCCGGGCACCTGGCCGGTGCGGGTCAGTGTGCCGCCGCTGGCGGTGACGCCGGGGCTGTTGCCGCCGCTGGCCGTGCCGTTGGTCGGCACGTAGAGGCTGCCGTTGGAGGCGTGCACGAGGTCGTACGCGTTGCGGATGCCGGTGGCGTAGATCTTCAGCGGCGCCGACGCGGCGAACGGGTCGTAGGACCCGCCCTTGTCGACGGTCTGGACGTCGACAGGACCGGAGGCCTGCACGCGCTGCCAGGTGGTCACCGGGTCGAAGGTCAGCATCGCCGCGGTCAGCAGCGTCTCGCCACGGTCGCCCCAGGCGCCGTCGGGGTCGCCCGCGGCCTGGTTGGAGCCCTGGAGGAAGTAGAGCCTCCCGCCGGGGCCGTAGGAGATGGAGTTGGACAGGTGGTCCTTCTGCGAGCGCGGCAGGTTGACGAACACGTCGGAGATGACCGGGTTCGCCACGCTGCTCGAGAAGTCGACCCGGCTCAGCTTGGAGCCGAAGGCCTGGGACTCGTTGCCGATGTTGGCCGTCGCGTGGGTCACCCACGCCACGTCGGGGTCCGTGCGGTCGAACACGAAGCCGACCGCGGCGCGGCCCAGGAAGGCGTTGATGGGCTGCTCGGCACCGAGCGTGCCGTCGACGTTGATCGGGTAGCGGAACATGCCTTGCCCGATGGTCGTGGCCCACAGGTGGCCGTCGTGGACCACGAGGGAGGCGTAGTACTTGCCGTTCTTGCCCAGGTCGACCTTCTGGAAGTCGACGCCGTTGACCGGGTCGAAGGTGCCGTCGGGCGGCTCCACGTCACCGCTGCCGGTCGTGAACAGCGAGCGGAAGGGGACGAAGGTGCGACCCGTGGTGTCCTTCACGCCGTCGACCACGAACCGGTAGGTGGTGGTGGCCTTGAGGTCGCCGCTCTGCTGGAAGTTGATCGAGTCACCACCGCCGGTCGTGTTGCGGTTGCCCGCGACCTCGACGTCGGGTGCGCTGCCCGGGACGACCTCGAAGAGCCGCACCGTGGCGTCGGTGACGGTGGCCGGGTCGACCGGTCCCGGCTCGGCGCTGGTGCCGACGAGGTGGACGTCGGCCGCCACGCCCTCGCCGAGCGGAGCACCGAGCGACCGGTTGGCCGGACGCGTCTGCACGACGAACGGCAGCGGGTCGGCCGCGGTGGGGCTCGCCGACCGGACCTCGACGTAGGCCAGCTTGGTGTTGGTGCCGCCCGTGGCGTTGATCGTCAGCTCGCCGTCGACGACCCCGACCCGCGTGGTGGCGGTGTCGAACTCCGCCGACGCGCTGCCGGTGAAGCCCTCGATGAGTGCCGAGTTCTCCACGTTGACCGCGTGGAGGCTGTCGTAGCTGGTGGCACCCGGCTGGTCGCCGACCGCTACGGTCACGTCATAGGTGCCATTGGCGACCGCGAGCTGCCAGTCGCCGTCCTGGCACACGTTGGGCGGGCACGCGGCGTTGGGTACGTCGGCGAACTGCATGTGGATGATCGAGTCGAGCCGGGGGTCCACGCCGGTCCGGCCGCGCACGCGGCCGTTGCCGACGAGGGAGAGCTCCTCCTCGCTGTTCTCCTTCACCCAGCCGTAGACGTGCTCACCGCCGCCCTGCGAGGCGCCGCTGCGCTGGCCGTAGGGCTGCCCGTAGTCCTTGAGGTAGCCCGGGGCCGGGGTGCCGGCCTCGGAGGTGAAGTCGACCTTGACGTCGAGCGGGGTGTAGGGCTCGACGACGCCACCGATGAGCTCGGCGGAGAAGTCGGCGAAGGACACCACGACGTTGTCGGAGGCCGGAGCGCCGCGCTTGGTGGCGTAGACGCCACCGAAGGTGACCGGTCCGCCCGCCCCCGAGGGGAGGTCGGTGCCCTCGAGGAAGCTCGCCGGCACGGGGAGCTGGGTGGATCCCGCCGTGTTGGCCGGGTCGGTCAGCGCGCCGAGCTGGCCGTCGCCCACGGCGTACGACCCGCGGACCACCGGCTGGGCACCGGAAGCGTCGACCTGGAGGACCAGGCGGACCCGCTGGCCGCTCGGGAAGGTGGCGGAGTTGAGCTCGTACGTCGTCGCGGGTTGGGCGATCCCACCGACCTCCTTGACCAGCTGGACCTTGTTGGTCGTGGCCGAGACCCGGACCACGGCGAGCTTGACGTAGTTGTCCTCGTCGAGGCCGAACCAGAGACCGCCCTGCTGGCTGCCGTTGGTGGCGCCGGGGAAGGTCGGGTCGACGACCGTCGTCTGGAGCTCGTAGCCGTCGGTGCCGCCCGCGAGGCCGACGCCCAGCGTGTTGAGCTGGGAGTTGGTGCCGGCGCTGTCAGCCGGACGACGGTAGGCGATGCCCTTGGTGGCGGTGATCCTCAGGTTGCCGGCCGCCTGGCCGAGCAGTCCGGGCTCGAACCCGGGCACGTCAGGCGTGCTGGCGGTCGCCGGCGCCGGCGCCTGGTCCACGTTGGTGCGGGCCGAGGGGTCGTCCACCATGGTGAAGCCGGTGCCGGCCAGCCCGCTCTGCGAGCCGTCGAAGTCGAGCACGTACGGCGTGTCGACCCGCACCGTGGAGCAGGGCTCCCTCGTGATCGGCAGGCACGGCGCGCCCGCCTCGGCGACGACGATCCGGACCGTCCGGGAGCCGGACGCCCGGCCGTCGCTCGCGGTCACGACGACGTCGTACGGGCTCGCTGCTGCCGTGCCCGCGGCCGGCGTGCCGGCCAGGGTGGCGGTGCCGTCGCCGTTGTCGGTGAGGACGAGCCCGTCGACGTCGAGGTCGGAGGTGATGGTCACCTCGTCACCCTCGGCGTCGGCCGCGGTGATCGTGACCGGGTCGAGGGCAGCACCCTCGACGGCGGCGACGTCGGGGACCGGTGTGACGACCGGGGCTGTGTTGGGCACCTCGTGCACGGCGGCGGAGAAGTCGCCGAACGTCACGGGCGTGACGTCACCGACGGCGGCGTTGCGCTTGGTGGCGAACAGCCCGGCGAAGGACTGTGCCGCCTCGCCGCCGACCGCCGTGCCGGTCAGGAAGGACTCCGCCACCGGGACGGCGTCCGTGTCGACCGTGTTCGCCGTGTCGACGAGGAGCGTCCGCGCCCCGGCGCCGACGGTGTAGTGGAGCTGCGCCTGCCCGCCGGGGCCTGTGGTGTCCACGACCTGCAGCTCGAGCCGGACGTCCTGCCCGGAGGGGAAGGCCGAGCTGTTGAGCTCGTACTCCGTGCCGGGGGTCGCCACTCCGCCGACCTCGCGCAGCAGCTGCACCTTGTTGGTGGTCGAGGAGACACGGGACACCACGGCCTTGACGTAGTCGTCCTCGCCGAGGCCGAACCAGAGACCGCCCTGCTGGGATCCGTTGCTGCTTCCCGGGAAGGTCGGGGCGACCACGGTGGTGGCGAGGTCGTAACCGGTGGCCGACCCGCGCACCCCCACGCCGAGGGCGTTGAGCTGGGCGTTCGGTGCGGTCGCGGCCGGGCTCTGTCCCGGGGCGCGGTACATGATGCCCTTGGTCGCGGTGATCGTGAGCTGGTCACCGCCCGCGGCGAGCAGGCCGGGCTCGAAGCCGGGAGCGTCGGCGTACGTCGGCGTGGCGGGTGCCGGTGACTGGTCGACGCCCGCGCGCAGCGACGGCGGGTCGACCATGGTGAAGCCGGTGTCGTCCAGCCCACCCTCGTCGCCGGTGAAGTCGAGCGAGACGGGCAGGTCGACGGCGATGTCGGCGCACGGGAGCGTGGAACGCTTCGGGCACGGAGTGGTCGGCGCGGCCGCCACCACGACCTCGAACGTCGCGGTGTCCTCGCCACCGTCACCGTCGGAGACCGTGACGGTCGCGGTGTAGGTGCCGTCCTCGGTCGGCGTGCCTCCGAGCTCGATGCCGGTGCTCGTCCCGGTGCCCGTCATCCCGGCCGGGAGCCCGGTGACGGCGCGGGTGAGCTCGCCACCCTCCTCGTCGGTGGCGGGCACCAGCACCGTGGTGTCCACGGCCTGGCCCTCGGTCACCTGGACCGTCGCGGGGCTCGGGTCCCCGGCGACCGGGGCGTCGTTGACCTCCGTGACGGTGAGCACGAACGTGTCGCTCGCCTTGTCGCCCGCCGCGTCGGTGGCCGTGACCGTCACCGAGAAGGTGCCGCCGACGGTCGGGGTGCCGCTGATCTTCCCGGTGGCGGCGTCGTAGGAGACACCGTTCGGGAGGCCCGACACGGTGATGGCCGGCTTGCCGTCCTCCTCGTCGCTGGCCACGACGGTGATCGCAGCCAGTGCCTGGCCCTCCGTCGCGGTGGCGTCGTCGACCGCGACGAGCACGGGGGCGTCGTTGACCGCGGTGACGGTGATGGTGAGCTCCTCGGCGGAGGCCGTCGTGCCGTCGGAGGCGGACACCGTGACGGTGGACGTGCCGGGCACGGTCGGGGTGCCCACGATCGTGGTGCCGTCGAGCCGTAGCCCCGCCGGGAGGCCGGTGGCCGACAGCGTGACGGGCTTGCCCTCGGGGTCGCTGGCCTCGACCTGGATCGCGGTGATGGCCTTGTCCTCGGCGGCGGTGACGTCGGCGATCGGCGTGATCACCGGGGCCTCGTCGACGTCGGTCACCTTCACGGTGACGGTGGCCTCGTCGCTGTCGGGGCCCGTGGTGGCGCGCACCGTCAGCGAGTAGGTCGTGACGTCCTCGAAGTCGACCGCTCCGGCGAGGGCGAGCTTGCCGGTGGCCGGGTCGATCGCGAACCGGCCGGCCTCGTTGCCTGCGGTGACGGAGAAGGCGATGGTGTCGTCATCGGCGTCCGTGGCGACGACGGTGCCGACCACGGAGCCGACGGCGGTGTCCTCGGCGACCTCGAGCTGCTGGTCGTCGATCACCGGCGGGTGCGGGACGTCGCCCACCTCGACGGTGATGGTGGCGCTGGACTGACGTGCACCGTCGTCGACGGTCGCGTCGAAGGTCTTCGTACCGACGGCGGCGGTTGCTGCGGTGCGGGCGACGGTCACGACGCCGGTGGCCGAGACGGTGAAGTCGGCGTTGCCGCCGGTGAAGGCGAGACCGCTGCGCTGCGTCTCCTCGTCGGTCGCGGCCAAGGTGCCGACGACCGTGCCGACAGGGGTGCCCTCGGGGACGGTGAAGGTCTGAGCCGTGATCACCGGCGCGTCGTTCGCGGCGGTCACCTTGATGGCGAAGGTCGCGGCGCTCGGGTTGGAGGTGCCGTCGTTGGCGGAGACGGTGACGTCGGTTGTCCCGTCACGGGTCGGTGTGCCGGTGATCGTGCCGGTCGCGGCGTCGTACGTCAGGCCGCTGGGAAGTCCCGTCACGCGGATCGTGACGTCCTTGCCCTCCGGGTCGGTGGCCTCGACGGCGATCGGCGTGAGCGCCTGGTCCTCGATGACCGTCACGTCGGCGACCTTCGTGATGACGGGGGACTCGTCGACGTCGGTGACCTTCACGGTGAGGGTCGCGTCGTCGCTGAGCCGGCCGTCACTGGCACGGACCTTGAGCGTGTGGGTCGCGGTGGTCTCGCGGTCGAGCGCGGAGGTGGCGGTGACGACGCCGGTGGTCGGGTCGATCGAGAAGCCGTCTCCGACCAGGGTCCAGGTGAGGGGGTCGCCGTCGGGGTCACTGCCGGTGACGGCACCGACCTTGGTGCCGGCCGGTCCCTCCCTCACCTCGAGGGTGCTGTCGT
>Ga0190275_10003308_pt1 | contig 11483 bp, 7 predicted proteins | sample Popmic550T_FD_133745 | JGI IMG/M metagenome (GOLD analysis project Ga0190275, IMG submission 133745) | Populus adjacent soil microbial communities from riparian zone of Yellowstone River, Montana, USA - 550 T | ecosystem: Environmental > Terrestrial > Soil > Riparian zone > Trees stand | place... | reverse complement strand
CCCGCGTAGAGGGCCTCCAGATTCTGGCTGAGCACGTTCTGCGCGAAGACTGCACCGGCAAGGGTCGCGTCATCTGTGCCGAACCCCCAACGGCTTATCGCTTCGGTGCCCTCTCCCAGCGCGGTCACGACCTCGTCGCCGTAGACGTCGGCGATGGACAGCTCACTACCCGGCGTGGCGCCGAAGGGCAAAGCCCCCCAAGCGTCGATGTATTCGGTCGGGTTGTCCGCGGTTCCGGCCCGCAGCGGAACCCTCCCCTCAGTGGCTACGCCGAGGGTGTCCACGTAACCGTCCGACATGAGGTAGGTGATGAACTGCTGCGCCTCATCGACGTTGGCGCCAGTCGGGATGGCGTAGTTGAGCGTGGTGCCGTACTGAGCACCTTCGGCGCCGCCGTCCAGCACTGTTACGAAGCCACTGTTCTCGGCCAGGAAGGCGGGGTTGGCGGCGCACTCCGCGCAGGTCGGCGGGTTGGCGGCGTCCAGGCCGGCCAGCTCGTCGAGGATGTGCGAGGAGAACACGAGCATGGCTGCGTTGCCGGCCAAGTAGGCCGCGCGGGCGCTGGTCACGTCGAACTGCCCCGCGGCAGAGGATTCACTGAGCTGCTGGAAAATCTCCAGGCCCTCGACGCATTCCGACGAGTCGATCGTGACCTCGCCATCGGTGACGAGCTCGCAGCCGGTCGGCTGAAGCATCGATTCCAGGGCCTCGGTCGAGGACGGGGTGCCGGGCTGGGTCCCCATTGCCATACCCGACACGGTGCCCGACTTCATCTCGGTAGCCACGTCAGCAAGATCCTCGATGCTGCTTGGCGGATCGATACCTGCTGCCTCGAGTAGATCGGCCCGGTAGACGACCAGATGTGCCCAACCGTCGGAGGGAACGACGGCCAACTCGCCGTCCAGGGTGACGAGCTCGAGGGCCTGCTCGTTGAACGTCTCGGCTCCGAGTTCGTCCATCACTGCCTGCGCCGCTTCGGTGTCCAGTAATCCCTGCTCGTTCCAGGCTGTGGTCTGGTCAGGCGCATGCAGGATGACGTCCGGCACGTCACCGGAGGCCGCACCCGTGACCAGAGCTTGATTCTGGTCGGCCCCCGCCAGCGGGACGACCTCGACCTCGATCCCACTCTCCGCGGTGAAGGCGGCGGCGATCTCCTGCTGTGCCGTCATCCGTTCCGGTGTCGTCTGAGGCGTCCAGAACACGATCGACTCCGCGGATTCTCCGTCCTCGGCGGCGTCCTCCTCCCCTCCGCCGCAGGCCCCCAGGGCCAGCACGACGGCCAGGGTGGCTGTGCCGGCAAATATCCGGCGGATGAACGGGCGGGTGGTGATCACGTTGTGGTCCCCTCGTCGGTACGGATTGGATGGTCACTATCGATCGAGCAGGCCTCGGACGTCGGCACTGGAAGTCCTCTGCCCTCGAGGGTGGCGAGGGCCAGCAACACCGTTGCGCTCGTGAGTGGCAGCGGCGCCACGGCCGCCGGGTGCCCGTCCGCGGTCACTTTTTCGGGCAAAGATCCCCAGCGGGTGGTGCGCTCGGCGAGCCACCGCAGCAGGTCAGTGGCCATCGAGCTGTCACCCGAGCAGGCTGCGGTCAGAGCGAACAACGCGGTCTGTGGCGTCCAGGCGGTCTGCGTATCCGACCACTCCTGACCAGGCCGCAGACCCCCGTTGTCCACCCGAAGACGGGCGAAGGTCTTGCGCCAGGCGCGCTCGACCTTCGCATCCGCTGGCGCGAAGGGTGGCATCAGAAAGGCGATGGATGCGTCGCCCCCGTCGACGCGGCCCGAGATGCGTGGATAGCCACCGCCGCTGAACGTGTCCCGGATGGCCGCCTCCAGTCGATAGGCGGTGGTGCGTGCCGCATCGGCCAGGGAGACCTCGCCCCGCCACCTGGCGATGTCGCCACCCGTGCGAAGCGCCAGCAGCAATGGCGCGGCCACGCCGAGGGTGACCTCTTCGACGTCGACCTCCCAGTAGTCCTGGGAGGGTGGTGGCAGGCCGGTCGACGAATCGATCATGTCTATGACCGCCCGCAATGCGAAGCTTGCGGCCCCCGAGAGCTGTTCGGGGACAACCGGTCGCGACGGAGCTGCCAGTTGAGCCCCGACCCAGGTTGCCCATAGGAACCAGCCGCTGTTGTCCAGCTGACGCCCTCGGTCGTCGGGCACTCCGCCGGACCCGTCCGGCAGGTAGCGGGCCTGCCACGTGCCGTCGGGCTCCTGCATCGATGCCACGTACTGGAGCAGGTGCTGCGCCTGGCCGTGCCGCCCGAGGATACTGAAGGCCGCCGCCAAGTAGCTGGCGTCGCGTGGCCAGACATAGGACCAGTGCGGGCTGGCCGCAGCCACGGCGGCACCGTTGGGCAGGCACACCGCCTCCATGTCGAGGAGTGCGGTCACGGCCATTCCGGCGAACTGGCCGTTTCTGCCAGGCAGGTCAGTGTGGGCCAACCGTCTGTTTGCCTCGGCCACCTCAGCCGGGGTGGCGACATGAGCGCCGTCAAGCCACCCATGCCCCGGATCGAGGAAGCAGGTTCCGGGTAGGCGCTGGTAGCCGCTGTGCGAGGGGACCACGAGGGGTCCGCCAGCGGTCGCACGTACGACGCCGTCGGAATACAGCCGCGTCTCTGGGGTCCATGTCGTACCTACCGACCCGAGGATGGCCGACGATCCCTGCCCGGCCGCCTCACATGTGACCTGTGCCGGTCCCCGGGGACAGGCATCGGCGAGGACACGACTGGTACGGACCATTGCCTAGGACCCTACGACCTCCTAGCGCGAAAAGTAACCGCGCGATGTGTCAATTCGACACACAACGCCCCAGCGGCACCGACGCCAGCTGCCACGCCGACGTCCAGCGCGGTGATCGACATCAGGAACAGACCCTCGCCGATCGCGGGCACGGCCACCACCAGAGCGGCTGCGCCGGCCAGGACGGCAACCAGCCCCAGCTTCCACCCCGTCAGCGGACGTGCGAGCACGACGACGGTCCACAACGAGACGATGAGCACCACGATCGTGGCCGTCGTCCGCGCTTCGGGCACGCCGGCTGCAGCATCGAGAAGTCGGGTCGCCAGGTATCCGAGGTAGGCACTGAGCCCGGTCACGATTCCGATCGGCAGCGAGAAGCGCAGCACCCGATGCATGAACCCGCGCGCATACCGTCGAGTGTTCGGCCCCAGCGCCAGAAAGACACCGGGTACGCCGATGGTCAGCGTGGAGATGAGGGTGAGCTGAATGGGCTCCAGCGGATAGGCAGTGAGCGTCGCTGCGGCGATCAGCGCGAGCACCAGGGCATACACGTTCTTGATCAAGAAGAGGTTCGCGGCCCGCTCGATGTTCGCGATGACCCGGCGCCCCTGCGCGACGACACCGGGTAACCGTGCGAAGCGACCGTCGAGCAGCACGATCTGGGCAACGGCGCGGGATGCCGCAGAACCATTGCCCATCGCGATGCCGATGTCCGCGTCCTTGAGGGCCAGCGCGTCGTTGACACCGTCCCCGGTCATCGCGACAACGTGGCCGGTGTGCTGTAGAGCAGCCACGATCTGACGCTTCTGCTCCGGGGTGACCCGTCCGAAGACCGAGTGTCGCTCCAGCTCGACAGCGAGGTCATCCACGTCGTCGGGCAGGGTTCGCGCGTCCACCGCCTCGGCCGCGCCGGGTATACCCACGGCTCTGGCGACTGCCCCGACCGTCCTCGGGTTGTCACCAGAGATGACCTTCAGTGCGACGCCCTGCTCGCTGAAGTAACGCAGGGTCTCCGATGCGTCCTCCCGGACTCGTTCGGCCAGAACCACCAGAGCGGCCGGCACGAGATCCGGCGGCAGAGACACCGCACCGCTCGACCCATCGCCGGCCTGCGCGCCGGGCCAGCCGACCGCGCCACTGTGTGCCAGCAGCAGCACCCGCCCTCCGGTCGATGCGATCCGATCAGCCATGGCGCGGGCCTGCTCCTGCGATCCCCCCTTTGGCGCCGGGAGAACCATCTCAGGAGCACCGAGCACCCAGCAGCCGTGCTCGGGAATCGTGACCGCAGACCACTTGCGGGTCGAATCGAACGGCACGCTGTGCGCGCTGCGCCACGACGTCTCCGGAAACGCTGTGGCCACTGCGGCTGCGGTCGCATTTCCCGCGCTGTCCTGGGTCAGAAGCGCAAGCGCCTGCCCGATCTCAGTCTCGGTGTAACCGCCCAGAGTGTCGAGATGGTCGAAGACCACGTCGCCGTAGGTCAGGGTTCCGGTCTTGTCCAGGCAGACGACATCCACCCGGGCAAGCCCCTCGACGGCCGGCAGTTCCTGGACCAGCGTCTGCTGCCGGGCCAGGCTGACTGTGGCCAGCATGAAGGCCAGACTCGTGAGCAGGACCAGCCCCTCCGGAACCATTCCGACCATCCCCGCGACGGCACCTGTCACCGCGTCACGCCAGCCCTCGTTGTCCTCGCTGCGGAACTGGCTCCACAGCAACACCGGGCCGACGAAGAGCATCAGGACCGAGATCCACCGCAGGATTCGGTTGGTAGCCGCGACTAGCTCGGAATGGGTGAGCTTGAACCGGCGTGCGTCGGCTGCCAGACGCGCGGCATATGCCTCTGCTCCGACCGCCGTGGCCAGAAACCTGCCGCGTCCGCCGACCACGATCGAACCGGATCGAACGTCATCGTCGCGGGCCTTGAGCACCGGGTCCGCTTCGCCGGTGAGCAGCGACTCGTCCACCTCGAGACCGGAGGAGTCCACCACGACTCCGTCGGCGGGGACCTGGTCGCCGGCGCGCAGCTCGACCAGGTCATCGGCCACGATCTGAGCCACATCGATCTCGGAGGTAGCTCCCTGCCGAACGACGCGGGCCAGCGGCGTACGCATCACTGCGAGTCGATCGAGTATCCGCTTGGCACGAACCTCTTGCACTATGCCGATCGCCGCATTGGCAACGATCACTGCACCGAACAGACCGTTCTGCCAGCGACCGGTCGCGACGGTGATCACGAACAACGTGAGGAGAAGACCGTTGAAAAAGGTGAAGACGTTGGCGCGAACGATCTCACCGGTGGTCCGGCTGGTGCGCAGGACCACCGCGTTGGTCCGCCCGGCGGCGACTCGCTCAGCGACCTCGGCGGCTGTCAGACCCGTCGCAGAAGATTGCGAACGCTCAGCCTGCACCTATGGGATTGTGCCTCCATGGAGAAGTTCTCGTTGACCGCCCTGGCCCGTGAACAGTTGAAGCTCGCCGGAGGTGCCTCGAGTGGGCGCAGCGCGCATACCGTCTACGGCGGCCACGAACACGCGCTGCGCCAGACCCTCATCGCGCTGTCATCCGGTCAGCGCCTCGACGAGCACGAGAACCCGGGTGAGGCCACCGTGCACGTCCTGCAGGGACGAGTTCGGCTCACCGCTGGGGATGTCGCCTGGGAGGGCTCAGCCGGCGATCTCCTTGTCGTTCCCGACGCGCTGCACGCACTGGAGGCCCTAGAAGACTCCGCAGTGTTGCTCACCGTCGCCAAGCACGGCTATCCGAACCCGCGTACCTAGAGCACCGGGAGGTAGCGAGACAGTTCGAATGGGGTGACCTCGCGGCGGTAGGCCGCCCATTCGGCCCACTTGTTGCGGAGGAAGAAGTCGAAGGTGTGCTCGCCGAGAGTTTCGGCAACCAGCTCGCTGCTCTCCATCGCCCGCAGCGCCCCGTCCAGGCTGTGCGGGAGATCGTCGTAGCCCGCAGCCAACCGTTCGGTATCGGTTAGCGACCAGACGTCGTCCTCGGCCTCGGGCGGAAGTTCGTACCCCTTCTCGATCCCCCGTAGTCCCGCGGCCAGCATCAGGGCGAAGGCGAGGTAGGGGTTGCACGCCGAGTCCGGAGAGCGGATCTCGACCCGGGTGGAGTTGGCCTTGCCCGGCTTGTAGGACGGCAAGCGGACCAGGGCCGACCGGTTGGCGCGCCCCCAGCACACCGACGACGGTGCCTCTCCCCCGGTGACCAGGCGCCGGTAGGAGTTCACCCACTGGTTGGTGACCGCGGTGATCTCCACAGCGTGTTGCAGCAGGCCGGCCACGAACGCACGTCCGGTCTGCGAGAGCCCGACCGGGTCACTGGCATCGTGGAAGGCGTTACGGTCGCCCTCGAAGAGCGAGACGTGGGTGTGCATGGCAGAACCCGGCTGATCTGTGAACGGCTTCGGCATGAACGTCGCGTACACACCTTGGGACAGGGCAATCTCCCGTACGACATGGCGCAGGGTCATGATGTTGTCGGCCATGCTCAGCGCGTCGGCGTAGCGCAGGTCGATCTCCTGCTGCCCGGGCGCGACCTCGTGATGGCTGAACTCCACCGAGATTCCCATCGCTTCCAGTGCGAAGACCGCCTCCCGGCGGAAGTCATGGGCCACGTCGTGGGTGGACAGGTCGAAGTAGCCGCCGTGATCGGCGGGTTCGGGCGCGCTGCCGTCGGTGGGCAGGTTCTTGAGCAGGAAGAATTCGATCTCGGGATGGGTGTAGAAGGTGAATCCCATGTCGGCGGCCTTGGACAACGTCCGGCGCAGTACGTGTCGGGGATCGGCCCAGGACGGTGACCCGTCGGGCATCGTGATGTCACAGAAGATCCGCGCGGAATCCGGCCCGGTGTCGTTGGCCCATGGGAGCACCTGGAAGGTTGCCGGATCGGGCTTGGCCAGCATGTCCGATTCGAAGACACGGGCGAACCCCTCGACGGCCGACCCGTCGAACCCGATCCCTTCGGCGAAGGCTGCCTCGATCTCGGCCGGGGCCACAGCCACCGACTTCAGATAACCCAGGACGTCTGTGAACCAGAGGCGGACGAAGCGGATCTCCCGTTCCTCGAGCGTACGGAGCACGAACTCCTGCTGACGGTCCATATTTCGGCAGTCTGCCCGCGCCGTGTTACCAACGAGTTACGTCGCCGGGGGTGGAATCGGACGGGATCAGGACAGGGCAGAGCCGAGGAGCCACTGCTCCCAGGGGATGTTCCAGTCACCGAAGCCGTCGGTCGGCTCCAATGCCACCCCGGTGCCGGTGACCTGGACGAGGTCACCCCACCCGAAATTGTCGTAGAAGTAGGCCGCATTGGACGTACTCACGTTCAGGCAACCGTGCGAGACGTTGCGTCGCCCCTGATCGCCCACCGACCAGGGGGCGGCGTGCACGAAGATGCCCGAGTAGGAGATCCGGCTGGCGTACTCCACCTCGGTCCGGTAGCCATCCGGTGAGTCGACATCGACGCCGTAGGTCGAGGAGTCCATCGTGTAATAGCGATCCTGCTGCATCACGACGTATGTGCCGCTCGGGGTGCGATTGCCGGGCTTGCCCATCGAGGTAGGCATCTCGCGTTCCAGAGCGCCATTGCGGTAGATGCGCAGGACCAGCTCGCTGTTGTCCACCTGGGCGACCATCGCGTCGTGGATGTCGAACTCCAGATGCTGGTTGGCTTCTCCGTAGACGTCGTTACCGACGTGGACCCCGTAGACGTTGACATCGACGATGACGTGCGTGCCTGGTGCCCAGTATTCCGCTGGCCGGTAGTGGACCTCGCGGTCGCTGAACCAGTGCCAGCCGCCGACCACCGGCGGGGTCGTGGAGACCGCGAGCCGGCGCTCCACGGCGGCCTTGTCCAGGATGTCCTCGTCGAACCTGACTGCGATCGGCATGCCGACACCGACACTGGTCATGTCCTCGTTCGGGAGCACGTAGGGCATCGTGAAGGTGCGCGGCGTGACCGTCGTGATCGCACCGGTCTGGGTGGTGGCCTGCCCGTCGAGATTGACCGCGGTGGCCGACACGTTGTAGGTCGTGCCATACCCCAGCAGCCCGGATTGCCAGACCTTGCCGTCAGCAGACAACGTGCCAGGAATCGGCACGCCGTCCGGACCGGCGATGAGCACCTCGGTCAGGGTCCCGTTGCCCGCGGACACGACGACGGGGGTGATCGGAGCGAACAGCGCAGTGGAGGTCAGCGGCGGGTCCATGCTGACCACTGCGGGAGGAGAGGGTTCGTCCGAGGGCTGCGCCTCGTCGGACTCGCTGGCCGCCGTCCCGGTTGCCTCGGCCTTCACATCGGCGCAACCGGTCGCGGTGACGAGCAGGGCGAGCACGGCCAGCCAGGCAGCGGCAGCGCGCAAGCGAGGCTGTCGCCTACTTGCCCGTGGCAGCGACCGGCTCGTCGCCGCGGTCCGATTCGCCACTACACCCATACCTATCTGACGCGCTCACGAGGCCACGTGGTTGTGCCGAATGCGGAACTATCTCGACTTTCTCGATTCGCCGCGTCGGCTCTACCAGATCATCTCACATCAGGATCACCGGCACAGTGGAGGAAGATGGCCCCATGGTGGCCTTCAGAATCGCGCTGGCCCAGGTGAACATGTGCGTCGGGGATCTCAAGGGCAACACAGCGCGGATTCGGGCTATCGCGCGGGAATCGCAACGCGTTGGGGCCGACCTGGTGGCCTTCCCGGAGATGATGATCACCGGCTATCCCCCGGAGGATCTTGTCCTGCGGAAATCGTTCGCCTCGGCCAGCCAGGCCGCGCTGGAGGGGCTGACGACCGATCTGGTGGCCGACGGGTGTGGTGAGCTGCCGACCGTCGTCGGTTACCTCGCTCATGACGACGGCGCTCGTAACGCCGCGGCGGTGCTGCACCGCGGAGGCATCGCGGCTCGGTACTACAAGCATCACCTGCCCAACTACGGAGTCTTCGACGAGGCGCGGTACTTCCGAGCGGGCACCGCCCTGCCGGTGTTCACCGTTGCCGGCGTTGACGTGGCCATCACGATTTGTGAGGACCTTTGGGTGGACGGCGGCCCCTTCGCTGTTGCTGGCGAGGCCGGCGTGGACCTGATCGTGTGCATCAACGGGTCGCCCTACGAGCGCGCCAAGGACGACGTCCGCTTACCTCTCGTGCAGCGCCGGGCCGCTGAGTCCGGCGCTGTCGTGGCGTACGTGAACACCGTGGGCGCGCAAGACGAACTCGTCTTCGACGGCGACTCGATGATCGTCGGCCCGAACGGCGAGGTGCTGGCCCGAGCGCAGCAGTTCGAGGAACGTCTGCTTGTCGTCGACATCGATCTGGAACCCGGCAACTCACGACGAGATGGGCTGATCGGGCCGATGACAGTCACCAGGGCGGTGCTGGCGGTGCAGGCGGACGAGGCCGCACAGCAGAGCCGTCCCGAGTTGCCGGCAGTTCCGCACTTCGAGCCCATGCCCGACGCCGCCGAGGTGTGGGGGGCACTGGTGCTCGGGCTGCGCGACTACGTCGAGAAGAATCGGTTCGAGTCGGTCATCCTGGGTTTGTCCGGGGGAATCGACTCTGCGCTCGTGGCCACCCTTGCCGCCGATGCCATCGGGGCCGGTCGGGTGCACTGCGTCTCGATGCCGAGCCGGTACTCCTCCGAGCACTCTCGCGACGATGCCGCAGAACTGGCCGAGCGGATCGGATGCCGCTTCGAGACAGTCCCCATCGGGGCGATGGTGGCCGCCTACCTCGATGCGGTGAAGCTGACCGGCCTGGCCGAGGAGAACCTGCAGGCACGAGTACGCGGTGCGCTGCTGATGGGCCTGTCCAACGAGCACGGGCACCTGGTCCTGGCCACCGGGAACAAGAGCGAGATCTCAGTGGGCTACTCCACCTTGTACGGCGACAGCGTGGGCGGTTTTGCGCCCATCAAGGACGTCCCCAAGACGTTGGTCTGGAAACTCGCTCGCTGGCGCAACGAGTCGGCTCGCGCGCACGGGAAGGTCGAGCCAATCCCGGAGAACTCGATCACCAAGCCACCGTCGGCTGAACTCCGGCCGGGCCAACGAGACAGCGATTCGCTGCCCGACTATGCAGTGCTGGACGCGATCCTTGCCGACTACATCGACCGTGATCTGGGCCATGCAGAGCTGGTGGAGCGCGGCCATGACCCCGAGACGGTGGCCGCAATCCTGCAACTGGTCGACCGCGCGGAATACAAGCGCCGCCAGTTCGCCCCCGGTACCAAGATCTCACTGAAGTCCTTCGGACGTGATCGACGTCTCCCGATTACCAGTCGCTGGCGGGAGACCCCCGAGTCATAGTCGTGCCAGGCTTGACCCCGGAGGTCCGGGAATGACGAGCAGCACCGAGGCAAGTGTGTACGGGGCGGCACGGCCCGCACGGGTCCGCATCCCGCACCTGCAGGCGCTCAAGGACTCCCGCGAACCCTGGCCGATGCTCACCGCGTACGACCAGTACGCGGCGGCGATCTTCGACCAAGCCGGCATTCCGGTGCTGCTGGTGGGCGATTCCGCGGCCAACAACGTCTACGGCTATCCGTCCTCGATCGGCGTCACCATCGAGGAGTTGCTTCCCCTCGTCCGCGCTGTGATCGGTGCGACCGAGCGGGCGATGGTGGTTGCCGATCTTCCGTTCGGAAGCTACGAGTCATCACCAGAACTTGCCCTCGCATCAGCAGTTCGGATGATGAAAGAGGCTGGCGCGCATGCGGTGAAGCTCGAAGGCGGGGTACGGGTGGCCGCGCACATCCGCAAATTGGCCGACGCTGGCGTTGCGGTAATGGCTCACATCGGCTTCACCCCGCAGAGTGAGCACCGCCTTGGCGGCTACAAGATCCAGGGCCGCGGGCCCGGTGCCGACCAGCTGCGGGCCGATGCACTAGCTGTGCAGGACGCCGGAGCGTTCGCCGTCGTGATGGAGATGGTTCCCGGTGACCTCGCCGGTGAAGTCACCAAGGAGTTGACGATCCCGACCATCGGCATCGGCGCGGGCCCGGACTGCGACGCGCAGGTGCTCGTTTGGCAGGACATGGCCGGTTTGAACGCGGGCAAGGTGCCGAAATTCGTCAAGCGCTACGCCGATCTCGACGGCGTTCTTCGCAATGCAGCCGCGTCGTTCGCAGACGATGTCCGTGGGAGGTCCTTTCCCGGACCGGAGCACACCTACAGCTGACCTGATCGGACAGCTGGCCCGCAGAACCTCCGGCGCCTCCAGCAGTGACGGCCCGTACCAGGTCTGGTGCCGACCGCTGAGGGCAATCGCTTCGGTCAGTGATGGAACGAGGCAGACCACCCGCCCAGGATCGGTGACCTCCATCGCTCGACCTTGGTCATCCAAAGACGAGGCCGCCGTCTGAATCAGACGGCGGCCTCGTTCAGAACTCAGATTCAATCTGCTAGCGGCGTGCGGCCTTCTTTGCCGGTGCCTTCTTCGCAACCGTCTTCTTCGCTGCCTTCTTGGCACCGACCTTCTTGAGGGTGGTCTTGGTCCCACCGGTGGTGCGACCCGCCGCCTTCTTGGCCGGAGCTTTCTTCGCAGCCGTCTTCTTCGCTGGCGATTTCTTGGCGGTTGTCTTCTTCGCTGGCGCCTTCTTCGCGGTGGTCTTCTTGGCCACCTTCTTGACGGCGCGCTTCACGGTTGACTTGGCAGCTGACGCCTTCTTGGCAACAGCCTTCTTGGCAGGTGTCTTCTTCGCCGTTGCCTTCTTTGCGGTGCTTG
>Ga0190275_10003307_pt1 | contig 11485 bp, 14 predicted proteins | sample Popmic550T_FD_133745 | JGI IMG/M metagenome (GOLD analysis project Ga0190275, IMG submission 133745) | Populus adjacent soil microbial communities from riparian zone of Yellowstone River, Montana, USA - 550 T | ecosystem: Environmental > Terrestrial > Soil > Riparian zone > Trees stand | place... | reverse complement strand
GGGCCCTGATGGATATCCGGCGTGTTCACAGAGGCTCGCACTGGGTAGTGTGACGCAAATCGCACCACAAGCACGCGATCCCAGGAGTGAGATGCCGATGCCTACGCGCAGTGGACACCGATCAAGGACCCTTCGGGGTCTGGCAGCAGCAACGAGCCTGCTTTCGATCATGGTGTTGAGCGGATGCCTGCAGAACCCGAACCAGACCGGCGGCGGTGGAGGTGGTGGCGGCGAGGCCTTCGCCGACGGCGGGTCGGCGGACGGTGACAAGATCGTCACGATCCTGGGCGCCTTCGGCGGTGCTGAGCAAGAGGCTTTCGAGGCTTCGTTGGCCCCGTTCGAGCAGAGCAGCGGGATCGACGTGCAGTACGTCTCCGACACCGACTTCACCACCACGATCAAGCAGAAGGTCAACGCCGGCGACGCGCCCGACATCGGCCTGTTCCCACAGCCCGGCGGCATCCTGGAGCTCGCCGCCGAGAGCAGGATCCAACCGATCGACACCTATCTCGACTACGACGCCATCGACCGAAGTCTCGTGCCCGGGTTCCTGGACGCGGCACGCTACAAGGGCCGGGTCTACGGCGCGCCGATGCGGATGGCCGTCAAGAGCATCGTCTGGTATCCGAAACCGGCCTACACGGAGGGCCAGTACACCACCAGTCCGGCCTCGATCCAGGCGCTGCAGTCCGACGTCGCCGACAAGATCGAGGCCGAGGGCACCCCGCCCTGGTGCATGGGCTGGGAGTCCGACCAGGCCACCGGCTGGGTGGGCACCGACTGGCTCGAGGAGTACATGCTGCGCATGTACGGCCCGGACATCTACGACGACTGGGTGACGCACCGGATCCCGTTCAACGACGAGCAGGTGGTCAAGGCGCTGGACGAGGTGGCCAAGATCACCAAGACCCAGGGGCAGGTCCTGGGTGACACCAAGGGCATCCTCAACACCGCGTTCGGTGACGCGATGACGCCCGCCTTCGACGACCCGCCGAAGTGCATGATCATGCGACAGGGCAACTTCATCAGCGGCTTCTTCCCTGCGCCCGTGCAGGAGAACCTGGACGACCGGGTCGGGATCTACGTGTTCCCGCCCTACGACGGCGGGTACCAGGGACAGCCCATCCTGGGCGGCGGTGATCTGGCTTCCCTGTTCAACGGCAACGACCCCGACGCGCAGGCGGTCGCCCAGTTCCTCACCTCGGACAAGTTCGGCGCGGAGTGGGCCGAGGTCGGCGGCTGGCTGTCGCCGCACACCACGTTCGACGCCAGCAACTACCCGAACGAGACCACCCGGGAGATGGCCAAGATCGTCGCCGATGCCGACATCTTCCGCTTCGACGGGTCGGACCTGATGCCGAAGTCCGTCGGATCGGACTCGTTCTGGAAAGAGATGGTCAAGTGGCAGAACGGCCAGTCGTCCCAGGCGACCGCGGATGCCATCGAAGCCACGTGGCCGAAGTGACGAGGTCGCAGTGATGAGCACTGACACGGAACCGGTCACCGCACCGCAGCAGAAGACGGACGACGCGCAGAAGCTCACCAAGTTCCAGCCAGGCCGCGGCCTGCTCGGTCTGCTGGGCATGCTGATCGTGGTCTGGTTCCTGGCCAACCTCTTCCTGGCCTTCGGCTACTACCCGCAGTGGTTCGGACACAAGATCGTCATCGCAGTCCTGGCCCTGATCGCCGGCGTCGGCGGGGCAGCCCTGCTTTTCTGGTTCCTCAACATGTTCGTCGAGTCGCTGCCGCAGCGCTTCTCCTTGGCGGTGATCCCGTACGCCTTCTTGCTGCCGGCCTTCGGGCTGGTGGCGCTGGTGCTGCTCTACCCGACCATCCAAACCGTCAACTACTCCTTCGCCAACTCCGACAGCACCGCCTACGTCGGGCTTCAGAACTACGCGACGATTTTCCAGGACAGCGAGTTCTGGGCCTCGTGGATCAACAACGTGTTGTGGCTGTTGATCGTGCCGGCGTTCACGGTGGGCCTAGGCATCGTCGTCGCGGTGCTGGCCGACAAGCTGTCGGCCACCGGCGAGCGAGCCTCCAAGGGCCTGATCTTCCTGCCGATGGCCATCTCGTTCGTCAGCGCGACAGCCGTCTGGGGTCTGATCTACGCCTACAACAACCCCGGTCAGGCCCAGACCGGTCTGCTGAACGCCATCGTGGTCGGTCTCGGCGGCGAGCCGCAGACCTGGCTGGCCATCGAGACCGCGAAGCTCAACTCGCTGCTCCTGATGGTGATCTTGATCTGGATGCAGGCCGGGTTCGCCATGGTGCTGCTCAGCTCGGCGATCAAGGGCGTGCCGGAAGACACGTTGGAGGCGGCCCGCATCGACGGGGCGACGGAGTTCCAGATCTTCCGCTTGGTGGTGATACCTCAGATCAGCAGCACGATCATCACGGTCTACGTGACCGTCTTCATCATCGTGTTGAAGGTGTTCGACATCGTCTACGTCTCGACGAACGGCTCCTACGACACCAACGTGATCGCTAACCTGTTCTTCAACCGGCTGTTCGCCGCCAGCGAGGCCGGTCAAGCCGCAGCGATCGTGGTCACGCTGCTGATCGCGGTCACCCCGCTGATCATCTTCCAGATCAAGACCTTCCGAGACGCGGAGGCCGCACGATGAGCCAGTCCTTGATGCGCGACGGTCGCCCGCGCAGCTACGTGGCGATCGTCACCATGCTCCTGTTGACCTTGCTGTGGTGCATCCCCACCATCGGCGTGCTGACCACTTCCTTCCGCACCCGGGACGACGCGATCACATCGGGCTGGTGGACCGCCCTGTTCAATCCCGTGGCCGCGGATTGGACCACCGCCAACTACGGCGGCGCCTGGGTCGGGGCCAACATGGGCGCGGCGTTTCTCAACACGATCGTGGTGTCGGTGCCGGGCACCCTCATCCCGATCATGTTCGCGGCTTTCGCCGCCTACGCGTTCACCTTCATCGACTTCAAGTTCAAGGAGTTCTTCTTCCTCCTGATCATCGCCGTGATGGTGGTGCCCATCCAGGTGGCCTTCCAGCCGATGCTGAATCTCCTGGGGCCCAACGGCCTCGGGATCTCGGGGCAGTACATCGCGGTCTGGCTGCTGCACACCGGCTTCGGCATGCCGCTGTGCATCTACACCCTGCGCAACTACATGACCACGCTGCCGCACAGCGTGGTCGAGTCGGCCAAGGTCGACGGCTGCTCGCACTACCAGACGTTCTGGCGGCTGGTGGCGCCGATGTCGATGCCGGCCATCGCCGCCTTCGCCACCCTGCAGTTCCTCTGGGTGTGGAACGACCTGCTGATCGCCAAGCTGTTCCTGAAGCAGGAGAACACCACCGTGATCGTCCAGCTGCAGCAGCTGCTCGGCACTCAGGGTCAGGGCCAGGAGCTGCTCACGGCGGGTGCCATCATCTCCATGATCGTGCCGCTGCTCGTGTTCATCAGCCTTCAGCAGTTCATGGTCCGCGGCATGACCTCAGGCGCGGTCAAGGGCTGACCAGCGCGTTGCCGACGGCCCTGGCGCGCCGGGGCCGTCGTCGCGTTCAGAGATAGAGACCCGTCTGTCCGTCGGACACACCCTCGGTGGCCACTGCATGCAGATCGCGCTCCCGCAACAGCACGTAGTCCTTGCCCCGGACCTCGACCTCGGCCTTGTCATCGGGATCGAAGAGCACCCGGTCACCGACCTTGACACTGCGGACGTTCGCTCCGGTCGCGACGACCGAAGCCCAGGCCAGGCGCTTGCCGATCGCCACCGTGGCCGGGATGACGATGCCACCGCCGCTGCGGCGCTCTCCGGTTTCGCCCTCGGTCGAGACCAGCACCCGGTCGTGCAGCATCCGGATCGGCAGCGGGGCGCCCGGCTCGCTCGCGCCGCTGCTCGGCACGGTCAGCTGCTCCGCCCTCGGCGGACCAGCCCACGGACGACGGTCAGGAACACCAGGCCGCCCACGACAGCGCCGGCGATGACCAGCACCCGGTCGGTCCGCAGGTCACCACGCGCGTTGAACACCAGCGCCTTCGCGGCATCGATCTCGTTGCCGACGAACTGTTTCACGCTGTCGATCTCGCGCTGCTTGATCCGGGTCGGATGAACCTGGTCGACGAACTCCTCGGCGGAGTTGGCCAACCGCAGCCGCGCCGCGGCCAGGTCGGCCTCGATCTGCTCCGGCGTCCGGGTGGGCTGGGTCTTGTCGTTCGCGGCCACGTCACTCCTCATCTCGAAACTCGCGTCAGCCTAGTGCAGTGCCGAAGGAGGGACTCGAACCCTCATGCCCGAAGGCACAGGAACCTAAATCCTGCGTGTCTGCCAATTCCACCACTTCGGCCGTGGCGATCCAGGATCCGCCCCACGCAGCCCCGGAGTGCCCGTCAGATCCTCAGGTCGCGCCTGAGCTTGTCCACGTGCCCGGTCGCCTTCACGTTGTACTGCGCCACCGCGATCTTCCCCGCACCGTCGGCGTCGACGTCGACCACGAACGTGGAACGGATCACTCCCTCGACCAGCTTGCCGTACAACATCTTGCTTCCGTACGCCCCGTACGCCGCCAGCGCCTCCTTGTCCGGGTCGGCCAGCAGCGGAAAGGCCACCGATGACGCGGCCTTGAACTGGGCGAGCTTCTCGGGAGTGTCCGGTGAGATGCCGACGACAGCCAGTCCGGCGGAGTCCAGGGCGTCGACGGCGGCCGTGAAGTCGACCGCCTGGGTTGTGCAGCCCGGGGTCATCGCGGCCGGATAGAAGTAGACGATCACCTTGCCGCCGGCGTAGTCGGCCAGCGACACCTGATTTCCGTCGGCATCGGTCAGGGTGAAGGGCGGCGCGGTGTCGCCGGCGGCGAGTCGATCACTCATGGCGCCCACCCTAGCGACCCCGACGGGTGTCGCCGGAATCGTGCTCTCCGCGTCGACGGGAACCCGTCCTGTCGCCAGCCGGCCAACAATGACACGCCGTCACGATCCAGGCCGAACGCTCCTGGACATCGTCTGGTCCAACGAGCGCGTCCACCTTCGTCACCACCACCGAGCTGCCTGACCGGCCGTCGCCCGAGCGCTACTCACTGCTGGCCCTGGCGCATCCGACCGTGACGAGGAAGCCTTGGGGGATGTCACTGCACATCCAATGCGTCGACATCGACGCCGCCGACCCGGACCGACTAGCCACGTTCTGGGCTGAGGCGCTGGGCTGGCGGCGTACGTACGACTCGCCGGACGAGGTCGCTCTGGAGCCGCCAGAGCGTTCAGTGTGGGACGGCGTCGCTCCCGACCTGCTGTTCCTGCGGGTGCCGGACCGGAAGTCCGTCAAGAACCGCCTGCACTTCGACCTACGCCCCGATGACCAAGCCGTCGAGGTCGGCCGCCTGGAGGCGCTCGGGGCTCGGCGGGCCGATGTCGGCCAGGCAGACGATGTCGGATGGGTGGTGATGGCCGACCCGGAGGGGAACGAGTTCTGCGTGCTGCGGCCGCTCACGTCTGAGCAACAAGAGGAGATCGACGCGATCGTCGCGTCCCGGGCGGCTCCGTGACGCCAATCCGACGACCGAGGGCCGCCTCGGCGCCTTCGACTGCGGCCAGTTCGCGCGACCACGTCCTCACCAACACCAACCGCCGGTCAGATTCGACTGCCGTCACCCGACAAGACGCAGGCAGCACGACACGAGCTACAGGGGCCCGGGAGCGTCTGCCGCCGGGCCCACTGCGAGCTCGTCCTGACCAGGGTCAGCTTGCGGGCCTGGCGGTGCCGACGTCCGGGTTGTTGGCCACGCCCTCGTCGACGGCGTTCCTGGAGGCGGTGATGGCCGCGTAGGTGGCACCGGCGATGGCCGCGCCGATCAGTGGGGCGACGATGAACAGCCAGACCTGGGCGAGCGCCGCACCTCCGGCGAACCAGGCGACGCCGAGCGAGCGGGCCGGGTTGACCGAGGTGTTGGTCACCGGGATCGAGATCAGGTGGATCAGCGTCAGGGCCAGACCGATGGCGATGCCGGCGAAGCCCTTCGGCGCCCGGGTGTCGGTGGCGCCGAGGATCACGTACACGAAGACCGCGGTCAGCAGGACCTCGATCACCAAGCAGGCCAGCAGGCCGTACCCATCGGGTGACCGGTCGCCGTAGCCGTTGGTGGCGAAGCCGCTCTCGACCGGGTTGAAGCCGGCCTTGCCGTAGGCGATCAGCAGCAGGACGGCACCGGCGAGGGTCGCGGCAACCACCTGGGTGATCATGTACAGGCCGACGAACTTCCACTCGATCCGCTTGGCGATCGCCAGACCGAGGGTGACGGCCGGGTTGAAGTGACCGCCGGAGATGTGGCCGAAGGCGTACACCCCGGTCAGCACGGTCAGACCGAAGGCCAGGGAGACGCCGAGGAACCCGATGCCCATGTTGATGGTGTTGCCCTCGCCGCTGAGGACCTGAGCGGCGATCACGGCGGATCCGCAGCCGCCGAAGACCAGCCAGAAGGTGCCGAGAGCCTCGGCGCCGAGCTTGGCGCTCAGCGGGGTCTCTTTCATGGAACGCTCTCCTTGCGCAGGTCCGCCCACCGCGGACCGTTCGCCAGGACCTTACGGCCTCAGCCCCGAGTCACGGCAGTATCGACACCGCAGGAATCCGCAACGATTTTCTATCTTTTCTTGAAGGTAATAAAAGCGAAACCGTTTCGTGACTCGCGATTCGTCTCGGACCACTCCGGGCCGATGACCGGGAACCGCACGTCACCGGCCGGCTCCGCGTCGACCGCGGTGATCTCCAGCCGGTCCAGCCGGTTCCACGCCGCGGCGTAGATCTGGCCTCCACCGGCGACGAACACCTGAGTGGGCGACAACTCGTGTGCCCGGGCGAACGCCTCGTCGAGATCGGCGGCCACGATCACCCCGTCGACGTGCCAACCCGGATCACGGGACACCACCACCGTGGTCCGACCCGGCAGCGGGCGACCGATGGAGTCGTACGTCTTGCGACCCATGATCAGCACATGGCCCATGGTGATCGCCTTGAACCGGGCCCAGTCCTCCGGAATCCGCCAAGGGATGTCGTTTCCCGACCCGATCACCCCATTGCGGGCTACCGCGGCGATCCCGATCACCTCTGGCCGGGCTCCTGCTGCCTCCATCACCACTCAGACCGCGATCGGGGCCTTGATCCCGGGCTGTGGGTCGTAGCCCTCGATGCTGATGTGCTCCATGGCGAAGTCGTCGATGGCCGTGATGCTCCGGTCCAGCCGGAGCGTCGGCAGTGTCCGCGGTTGTCGTGTCAGCTGCAGCCGGGCCTGCTCGAGGTGGTTGGTGTAGAGGTGCGCATCGCCGAGGGTGTGCACGAAGTCGCCCACCGCGAGGTCGCAGACCTGGGCGACGAGGTGGGTGAGCAGCGCGTACGAGGCGATGTTGAACGGGACGCCGAGGAAGATGTCGGCCGACCGCTGGTAGAGCTGGCAGGACAGTCGGCCCCGAGGATCGTCGCTGTCAGCGGGAGCCGGCGCGACGTAGAACTGGAACATGGTGTGACAGGGGGGCAGCGCCATCAGCTCCAGATCGGACACGTTCCAGGCGCTGACCAGGTGCCGCCGGGAGTCGGGACTGGACTTGAGACCATCGATGACCGCGGCGATCTGGTCCACGTGGCGCTCGTCCGGGGTCGGCCAAGACCGCCACTGGTAGCCGTAGATCGGGCCCAGCTCGCCGGACTCGTCGGCCCACTCGTCCCAGATGGTCACCCCTTGCTCGTGCAGCCACTTGACGTTGGTCGATCCCTGCAGGAACCACAACAGCTCGGCCACCACCGATCGGACGTGCACCTTCTTGGTGGTGAGCAGCGGGAAGCCGGCCTGCAGGTCGAAGCGCATCTGGTACCCGAAGACGCTGAGTGTCCCGGTTCCGGTGCGGTCGGACTTCTCCACCCCGTGGTCGAGAACGTGCTGCAGCAGGTCGAGATAGGTCTTCACGACTGAGTCCTCCTCATGCGCCGGTTCCTCGGGTGGCATCCAGCCAGTCCTGCAGATCGACCAGGATCGCTCGCACCGCGCGCCCCCGGTGGCTGATCGCGTCCTTGACCGACGGGTCGAGCTCAGCGGTGGTCTGCTCGTAGCCGTCGGGCACGAAGAGCGGGTCGTAGCCGAAGCCATTCTCGCCCCTGGGTGCCGTCAGCAGCCGCCCGTCCACGACACCGTGCCGCACCACCTCGCGGCCGTCGGGGCTGACCAGGGCCATCGCGCAGATGAAGTGGGCGGTGCGGTGGGGATCGGGCACATCGTCGAGCTGGCGCAGCAGCAGGTCGTTGTTGGCGACGTCGCCGGAGCCGGATCCCGCCCAGCGGGCCGAACGGACGCCGGGCATCCCGTTCAACCGATCCACGGCCAGGCCGGAGTCGTCGGCGAGTGTGATCCGACCCGTCTCGGCGACCGCGGCGCGCGCCTTGATGAGGGCGTTGCCCTCGAAGGTGGTCTCGGTCTCGGCCGGCTCCGGGTACGGCGGCAGGTCGCCCAGTCCCAGGACCACGACCGGGAGCCCGGCGGCCTCGACCAGCCGACGCAGCTCGGCGAGCTTCTTGCCGTTGTGCGTGGCCAGCACCACCTCGGTGTGACTCACGAGGCAAGCGCGGCCTGCTGCAGCCGGGTCAGCTCCGCGCAGCCGGCGGCGCCCAGGTCGAGCAGCCGGTCCAGGGTGGCCCGGTCGAAGGGCCGACCCTCCGCAGTGCCCTGCACCTCGATGAACTCCCCGCTACCACTCATCACCACGTTCATGTCGGTGTCGGCACCGGCGTCCTCGGTGTAGCACAGGTCGAGCATGGGTGTGCCGCCGACGACCCCGACCGACACCGCCGCCACCGAGCCGACCAGCGGATCACCGGCCAGCAGGTTGCGCTGTCGCAGCCAGTCGACGGCATCGTGCAGCGCCACGTACGCGCCGGTGATGGACGCCGTCCTGGTGCCTCCGTCGGCTTGCAGCACGTCGCAGTCGAGGACGATCGTGTTCTCCCCCAGCGCTCGGTAGTCGATGACCGCGCGCAGGCTGCGGCCGATCAGCCGACTGATCTCATGGGTCCGGCCTCCGATCCGGCCCTTGACCGACTCCCGATCGGACCGCGTGTTGGTCGCCCGGGGCAGCATCGCGTACTCACTGGTCACCCAGCCCAACCCGGATCCCTTCCGCCAGCGCGGCACCCCCTCGGTGACGCTGGCGGCCACCAGCACCCGGGTGGCGCCGAACTCGACCAGCACCGAGCCTTCGGCGGAGTCGAGCCAGCCGCGGCTGAACCGCACCGCTCTCAGCTGGTCGTGGGTGCGGCCGTCGGCGCGGGTGGTCGTCTCCGTGGCTTGCTCAGCGCTGGTCGTCACGGGAGAGAACGATAGGCGCTGCCCCTGACAGGGCCCAGCTGGTCAGCCGATCGTCCACCGAGCGCCGGCCACGGCGAGCTCGACCGGACGGTGCGTCACCCTGCGAGCCTCGGCCAGCACCTGCTCAGGATCGTGCCACGGGGGAATGTGAGTGAGCACCAGCAGCCCGACGCCCGCCTCGTCGGCGATCGCCGCTGCGTCGGCGCCGGTCAGGTGCAGATCGGGTGGGTTCTCTGCGCCGGTCAGGAACGCGGCCTCGGAGAGGAGCAGGTCGACGCCGTGCGCCAGCTCGGACAGCACCGGGGTCGGGCCGGTGTCGCCGGTGAACACGAGGCTGCCGCCGGCGTCGCTGTTCTCGCTGAGCCGGATCGCGTACGCCTCGACCGGGTGCGCGACGCGGCGGGTGTGCACCGTGAACGGGCCGATCATCTGCTCCGCTTGCCAGACCCGGTGGTCGAACCACTCCGCGATGCTCAGACCCGGTTCGTCAGCCCCGTTCACCTCGTACGCCCGAGCCAGCCGGGCCGGCGTGCCGAGCGGTCCGTAGACCGCGATCCGCCGCCACGGGGCGGTGGCGGCGTACCGACCGGCGACGTAGAGACCACACATGTCGACGCAGTGATCGGGATGCAGGTGGCTGAGCGCCACCGCGTCCAGCTCGGCGGGATCCAGGTAGCGGTAGAGGGCGCCGAACGAGCCCGGCCCGAGGTCGAGCAGCAGCGAGAAGGTCCGACCCTCGAAGGGCGCCTGCACCAGATAGCAGGAGGCCGGAGACTCCGGCCCCGACACCGAGCCGCTCGCGCCGACGATCGTTAGCTGCACGCAGATGACTCTAGGGGTGGAGTGGTCAGGGTCGCGGGGTGGCTGCGAACTGCTCCACCCCCGCGATCAGATCGGCTCCCATCAGCCGGCGGCCGATGCCGGCGAAGGCCTCCGGGTGCCCGGTGGTCCAGAACCGGTGGTCGCTCGTCCGAGGTCGGTCGTGGGCGAGTCCGCGGCGGGTCAGCGCGCCGTAGACGTCCTTGGCGCACTCGTCGGCGCTCGACACCAAGGTGACGTTGTCGCCGAGGACGTAGGAGATGACGCCGGTCAGCAGGGGGTAGTGGGTGCAGCCCAGGATCAAGGTGTCGATCCGGTCGGTCCGTAGCGCGCTGAGATAGTCCTCGGCACAGGCCAGCAGCTCCGGGCCGCCCGTGATGCCGGCCTCGACGAAGCCGACGAAGCGGGGACACGCGACGGTGAGCACGTCGAGATGCGGAGCGGCGGTGAAGGCGTCGTCGTACGCCTGCGAGGTGGCGGTGGCGGTCGTGCAGATGACGCCTACCTGACCGGAGCGGGTGGCGGCCACGGCGCGACGGACGGCGGGCATGATCACCTCGACGACAGGGACGGCATAACGCTCCCGGGCGTCCCGGAGGACCGCCGCGCTGGCGGAGTTGCAGGCGATCACCAGCATCTTCACCCCCTGTTCGACCAGGTGGTCCAGACACTCCAGCGCGAACTCGCGGACGTCGGCGATCGGCTGGTCCCCGTAGGGGGCGCGGGCGGTGTCACCCAGGTAGACCACATCCTCGTACGGGAGCTGGTCGATGACCGCGCGGGCGACCGTCAGGCCGCCGAAGCCGGAGTCGAAGATGCCGATCGGCGCCTCGGCACGACGGCTGGGATGCTGACTCACGGCCGCTCAGCCTAGGCTGGCGCCCGCCGCAATGACGAGGAGGACCATCGATGACCCTGGACCTGACCCATCCCGCCGAGCAGCTGACGATCATGGTCACCGGCGTACGCGAGGACCAGCTGGACGGGCCGACCCCGTGTGAGGGACGGAGCGTGCGGGTGCTGCTGGCGCATGTGGCCGGATTGGCCCAGGCGTTCACCCATGCTGCGGCCAAGGTGGTGGGACCGACGACGACCACGCCGCCGGATGCGAGCGAGCCCGTGCTGCCGGACGACTGGCGGACCGTGATTCCCGAGCGGCTGACGGCTTTGGTGGCCGCCTGGGAGGACCCGGCGGCCTGGGAGGGTGAGGCGACCGCGGGCGGCGTCACGATGCCGGCGGAGGACCTGGGCTACGTGGCGAACAACGAGCTGGTGCTGCACGGTTGGGACCTCTCGGTGGCCACGGATCAGCCGTTCGAGGTCGCCGAGCCGAATCTGGACGCGTCCTG
>Ga0190275_10003306_pt1 | contig 11485 bp, 11 predicted proteins | sample Popmic550T_FD_133745 | JGI IMG/M metagenome (GOLD analysis project Ga0190275, IMG submission 133745) | Populus adjacent soil microbial communities from riparian zone of Yellowstone River, Montana, USA - 550 T | ecosystem: Environmental > Terrestrial > Soil > Riparian zone > Trees stand | place... | reverse complement strand
GCGACGTCCGGATTGCCCTGCTCCAGGCCCTTCTGGTACATCAGGAAGACCGGTGACGTGGAGGCCCCGTTCGGGCCGCCGCCATTGGTGAGGAGGTACGGCTCGGTGAAGAGGTTCGCGCCCGTGATCGTCGCAAGGAGGAGTACGAGCACCGTCGCAGGCCGCACGCCGGGCACGGTGACCGCGAAGAAGGTGCGCACGGCTCCTGCCCCGTCGGTCGCGGCCGACTCGTAGAGCTCCTTCGGAACGGCCTGCAGCGCCGCCAGGTACAGCAGGATGTAGAAGCCCATCCCCTTCCACGTCACGAAGAGCGCGATCGTCGGCATCGCCAGGAAGGGGTTGATCAGCCAGGAGGGGTCGGGGGCGAGCGGGCCGAGCAGCTGATTCACGAGTCCTGGACCGCTGAACAGGAACAGCCAGACCGCGACGAGCGCGACTGAGGCCGTCACGTACGGCACATAGAAGCTGACCCGTAGGAATACCCTCGCGTGGACTGCCTTATTGAGTGCTGTGGCGAGCAGAAGGGACAGCACCACGGTGAGCGGCACGTTGATGATGAGGAACACCCCGACGTTGAGGAACGAGCGCCACACCTCGGGGTCGGTGAGCACCGTGACGAAGTTTTGGAACCCGACGAATTCGCGCTCGACGTCGGCGCCAGGGGCCGCGAAGAAGTAGTCGTGAAGCGACATCCAGACCGCGAAGATGAGCGGGTAGGCGAAGACCACAGCGATGAAGATCACGTAGGGCGCGCTGAGGAGGATCCCCAGCGGGTTCTCGCCGAGCAGCCGCCGGCGGCGCCGGGCGGAGCGCGCGTGCTGCGCGTCCGCCCGGACCGTCGCGGTGCCTGGCTCCGGGGCGACGGTTACCATGTCCGTGACCTCAGTCCTGGCCGACCAGGGTGTCGATCTCGGCCGCGGTGTCGGCGAGGAACGACGGGATGTCGACCTCACCGAAGATGACCGAACGCGAGTAGCCGTCGCGGAACGCCTGCCACACTTCGATCGAGTTCGCCACGTTCGGCACCTCGACCACACGATCGGCCTGGTCTCCGAACTGCTGGAAGGCGGGATTCGCCTCGAAGAAGTCGGGGTAAGCGGCGGTCAGGTCCTGGCGCAACGGCATCTGGCCGGAGATCTCGAGGAGCTGTCCATCCTGCTCCTCGCTCGTGGCGAACTTCAGAACGTCCCAGGCGGTGCCCTTGGACTCGCACGCCGTGAACAGCCCGACGTTCTTGGCGTCGCTGAACGTGTAGGTCTCCTCGGCCGGCGTGCCGGCAGATGTGGGCACCGGAACAGTTCCCCAGTCGACGTCATCGCCGAAGTAGTCGATCGCCCAGGGTCCGGCGATCGTCATTGCCGAGTTGCCGTCGACGAACGAGTCGCCCTGGTAGGGCTCTTTCCCGGCGAGGCCTTCCTCGTAAATCGTCGCCCAGAACTCCGACACCGACGCGCCTGCGTCGGAATCGAACGTGGCTTTGCCGTCCTCGACGAGCAGCGTGCCGCCGGTCTCCGCCCCGTACAGCGGGTAGAAGTCGAACCACGACTGGAAGAATTCGCTCGCCGGGGAGGGGTAGATCGCATACGGCGCGGCGCCGGACTCTACCAGCGTGCGCGAGGTCTCGAGGAACTCGTCGTAGGTCGACAGCGCAGGCGCTTCGGGGTCCAGGCCCGCGGCGGTGAACATCGCCTTGTTATAGAAGATCATGACGGGGTTCGACTTCCAGGGCATCTGGTAGAACTCTCCGTCAGCCGATGCGTACTGGGCCGCGTTGTCGCCGCTGCGCTCCTCGATTTATGCGTCGCCGTCCTCGAAGCTCGACAGGGAGACGAGGCCGCCGGCCTTCTCGAACTGCGGCACGGCTGCAGGCGAAGTGTTGAAGATCAGGCACGGCGCGTTTCCCGCGGTGATCGCGGCGGAGATGACCTCTTCGCTGCTGTTGCCTGCGGGGATCTCCTGGGCCTTGACCTGTTCGTCGGGGTGGTCGGCGTTCCACGCTTCCACCATCTGCTTGCCCCACTCGATCTCGCCTGCGTTGTTCGAGTACCAGATCGTGATGTCGCCGCGCGCATCGTCGCCGCCGCCGCCGCCGCCTCCTCCGCCGCAGGCCGTGAGTGTCAGTGCTCCGGCCGCGGCGATCGCCGCGATCTTGATGCTTCTTCGCATTTTTCTTTCCTTCCTAGAAGGATCCGACATCCGTCGAATCCCGAAACGATCTGCCTGGATCGGCCAGGCTGCCGAGCGAGGGGAGGCTAGCGTCGCGGGTGAGTCTGAGGCGCGGGGCCGGTGGATTCGCGCACCACGAGGCGCGCCGGGGTCAGCTCGGTGTCGGCGAGGGGGACACGGGCGATCGAAGCGAGGAGCGAACGCGCCGCCACGGCGCCCCACTCGACGGCATCCGTCGCGACGGACGTGAGCGACGGGTACACGTAGCGCGCGATGTCGCTGTCGTCGAATCCCGAGACGGAGAGGTCATGCGGCACTGACATGCCGGCCCGCTGCGCGACCGCGACTCCCGCGAGCGCCATCAGGTCGTTCGAGTAGGTGATGGCGGTGGGCCGGCCCGACTCCTCGGCCAGCAGCATCCGCGTCGCTTCCCCGCCCTGACGGGCGCTGAAGTCGGTCTCCACCACGCGGCCCTCGACGCCGTGCGCCGCGCAGGCCACCTCGAACGCCGCACTTCGTCGCCGGGCGTGCAGCATGTCGTGGGACCCCGCCACGTGAGCGAGGGTGCGGTGACCGAGGCCGACGAGGTGGGTCACCGTCGCCGCGACCCCGTCCACGTCGTCGACGGAGACCGCGGGGAACGGGGACTCGATGTCGGGGTGGCCGAGTGTCACCGCCGAAAGTCCGAGCGATTCGACGAGCGCGAGCCTCTCGTCGCCCGCGCGGAGGTCGGCGAGGAACACGCCGTCGACGCGGCGTTCGGCGGCGAGCTTGCGGTAGGTGTCGGCCTCGAGCAACCCGGTCGCCACCGATGCGAGCACCAGCGCCTGGCCGGCCGGGGACAGCTCGCGCTCGACCCCGGCGATGAAGGCGGGGAAGAACGGATCTCCGGCGACGATCTCGGTGTCGCGTCGGAGCACGAGCCCGAGTGCGAACGAGCGATTCGTGCTGAGCGAGCGGGCCCGCAGGTCGGGCGCCCAGCCCATCTCGGCGGCGACGGCGAGGATGCGGTCGCGGGTGGCGACGTTGACGCCCGGCCGGTCGTTGAGCGCGAACGAGACGAGTCCCTTGCTCACGCCGGCACGCTGTGCGACGTCCGCGATCGTGGGGCGTCGTCCCCGACCCGCGTGCGTTTCGTCGCTCATTCGGCTGCGCTGCCTTCTGAACCGGTTTAATAAACCGGTTTAGCTCACCATACATGTGGACCGGCAGCTTGTCGATGACCCGACGGATGCCGCGGCATCCTGTCAAGCCCTGACCCGCTTTTCGCGCCCGGGCGGCGACGTGCGACGCTTGTGGCATGAAGAGAGACGTCGCGAGCCGAGTCGAATTGAATGTCACCGAACCCGCGGAGCTCGTCTTCTCGATGGCGGTGAGCGGCCACCACACCCCCGTCACAGAGCATGTCTCCTTCACGCTCGACGGCCGGCCGCTGGAGTTCGAGACCGTTCCGGACTCGCACGGCACGCGCCTGCAGAGGGTGCTGAGCCAGACCGGCCGGCTGGTCGCCTCGTACGACGCCTCGATCGCCGGCGAAGCGGCGGCAACGGTGGCGAACGCGACCGACCTGGTCACCTACCGTCGGCCGAGCCGGTACGCCGAGTCCGACGCGCTCGGTCCCACCGCGTTCGCCGAGTTCGGCAGCATCACCGATCCCGCCGAGCTGCTCGCCTCGGTCTCTTCGTGGGTCGGCACGCACCTGTCGTACGTGAGCGGTTCGAGCCTGCCCACCGACGGCGCGATCCGCACCCTGCTGGCCCGACAGGGCGTGTGTCGCGACTACGCGCACCTGACCGTCGCCCTGCTGCGCGCTCTGAACGTGCCGGCCCGTCTCGTCTCGGTCTACGCGCCCGGACTGTATCCGATGGACTTCCACGCGGTGGCCGAGGCGTGGGTCGAGGACGGCTGGTACGTCGTGGACGCGACGACCCTCGCGCCGCGCTCGACGCTCGTGCGAATCGCGACGGGCCGGGATGCCGCCGACTCCGCCTTCCTGACCACGATCTCCGGCCGGGTCGACCTGGTCGACATGGAGGTCATGGCGATCGTCGACGAGCTGCCGAACGACGACCTCGACCAGCTCGTCCGCATGCACTGACGCTCGCTTCGGTGCGGCGCAGTGGCGCCCCGGCAGGGGCCGTGGCAACGTATCCCCTATGAAGAAGTGGGTCGTGCGGTTCCTGTCGCTGCTGCTGTTCAACGTCGTCGTGCTGCTCGTCATCGGCTGGCTCACGCCCGCGCGGGTCGGCTGGTCGGCGCTGTGGGCGGGCGTGATCCTCACGGCGCTCACGATCTGGATCAAGCCTCTGATCCACCGGCTGTTCCAGTCGATGGCGGCACGATCGGCCGGTCAGCGCACGAAGATCGGCGAGAAGCTCGTGCAGGGCTTCCTCGTCTTCGTCGTCGCCCTCCTCGTCTGGATCGTCACCGTCGCGCTCTCCGGTGTGAGTGTCGGCGGGTGGTTCTGGGGCTATCTCCTCCCGCCGGTGATCATCCTCATCGGCTGGGCGATCTACGATGCGATCGACGACAGGGTGGAAGGCCACGCGGGCGCCCTCTACGACAAGGCGACCGGAACGAAGACGACGGGCCCCGCCGCGGCGGGCGCCACGAGCACGCTCCCCTCCGCTGAGACCGCCGCCGGCCGGCGGGAGCTGCAGGACGGGCTGACCGACGAGCAGCGGCGCATGCTGGACGAACTCGGCAAGAGCTGATTCGCCGTCGCGTGTCGATCGGACCGATGCCCGACCGTCATAGGGGTGTCACTGATCGACGAGACGAAGGATGGAAACCATGCGGTACGCACTCCTGCTCCACTACCCCGAGATGAACGCCGACGAACTCGGTCCTGAGGCCCTCGCCGAGGGCATGCGTGAATTCGACGAATACGCCAAGGCGCTGGATGCCGCGGGCGTGCTGCGGTCGGCGGAGGTGCTCCAGCCGTCCTCCGCCACCACGACCGTGCGCGGCGGCGAGAACGGCGCCGCACTCCTCGTGCAGGACGGCCCCTACGCCGACACGAAGGAGCAGCTCGGCGGAACCTTCGTGATCGACGTGGATGACCTCGACGCGGCGATCCACTGGGCCGGCAAGGCGCCGTCGGTGAGCTGGGGAGCCGTCGAGATCCGGCCGAGCGGCACCCGCTTCGAAGGCGGCGCATGGACGGCGTTCGACTACAGGTGACCACCACCGCCGACGACGTGCGCGCTGCGGCCGAACACGCGGCCCGCGCGTCGTACGGCCGCATCCTCGCCGTGGTCGCCACCGCGACCCGCGACGTCGCACTCGCCGAGGACGCGCTGTCGGATGCCTTCGAGAAGGCGCTGCGCACGTGGCCGGGTTCCGGCATCCCCGACAATCCCGAAGGGTGGCTGGTCACCGTGGCGCGCAACCGGCTCCGCGATCTGCTGCGGTCTCCCGCCGTCCGGTCGAGCGCTCCCCTGCTGGAGGGCGTGCTCGAGGCGGACGATCAGGATGCCGGGATGATCCTCGCGGAACGCGAGCGGATTCCCGACCGCCGACTGGAGCTCCTGTTCGCCTGCGGGCACCCGGCGATCGATTCCGCGATCCGCACGCCGTTGATGCTGCAGACGGTGCTCGGCTTCGACGCGGCCGAGATCGCCCGCGCGTTCGCCGTCGAGCCCGCCACCATGGCGCAGCGCCTGGTGCGCGCGAAGCGGCGGATCCGCGACGCGGGAATCCCGTTCGCGATCCCGACGCGCGCGGACATGCCGGCCCGCCTCGCGGCGGTGCTGGAGGCCGTGTACGGGGCCTACGCGATCGATTGGCTCGAGCCGGCGGCATCCGATCGCGACCGCGTGAGCGAATCGATCGCCGATGAGGCGAGATGGCTCGCCGTGCTGCTGGCGAGCCTGCTCGAGACCGAACCGGAGGCGTGGGGGCTGGCGGCGCTGCTGACGTTCGCACAGTCGCGCGCGCCTGCTCGTGCCGCGCGCCCGTGGCCGCCGCTGGATGAGCAGGATCCCGGGCAGTGGGATGCCGCCCTCATCGCCGAGGGCAGGGCTCTGCTGCGGCGGGCGTCGTCACTCGGAGAGCCGCTCGGCCGCTTCCAGCTCGAAGCGGCGATCCAGGCCGTGCACTGCGACCGCGCGCGCACCGGCGTGCTGGATGTCGAGACCCTCGTCACGCTCTACCGCGGACTCGTGGCGATCGCTCCGACCGCCGGCGCCCGCGCCGCGCTCGCTGCCGCGGAGGCCCGGCTGTGAGACGCCGCCGGACGCGGGTCGGCGCCCCCGGCATGAAGATCGTGTAACAGAGCGACTCCGGACGATCCACGGATGCCGATCCCCGGTCATGATGGAAGGCAGCGATCGCGCCGCCAGCACGTGCGCGCCGCTTTCCCGAGTTCTGGAGGCACCCATGTCGCGTCGTCACACTTCCCTGCGGGCCGCCGTCGCCGGCATCGCGCTCACGGCCCTCGCCCTGGCAGGCTGCGCGAGCGGTGGCACGACCGCGGGCGGCGAGACCGACGCGCCCGCCGACGAGGGCTACATCACGCCCGGAAAGCTCACGATCGCCACGGGCGAGCCGGCGTACTTCCCGTACGTGATCGATGACGACCCGGCATCCGGTGAGGGATTCGAAGCCGCGATCGCCTACGCCGTCGCCGAGGAGCTCGGCTTCGCGGCGGAAGACGTCGAGTGGGTGCGCACGACCTTCGATGCCGCGATCGCACCCGGCCCGAAGACCTTCGACTTCAACATCCAGCAGTACACGATCACCGACGAGCGCAAGCAGAACGTCGACTTCTCGTCGCCGTACTACGCCGCCAGCCAGGCGGTCGTCTCGATCGAAGGCTCGGCCGCCGAGGGCGTCACGACCATCGACGGGCTGAAGGACCTCGTGCTCGGCGCGATGGTCGGCTCCACGAGCGCGCAGACGATCGAGGATGCCGTCAAGCCCACCGTCGCCGCCCAGCTGTACAACTCGAACGAAGACGCCAAGGCGGCCCTGGAGGCCGGGCAGATCGACGGCCTGGTGCTGGATCTGCCGACCGCGTACTACGCCACGGGCGTCTACATCGAGAACTCCTTCATCGTCGGCGAGCTGCCCACGGCCGGGGTTCCCGACGAGTGGGGTCTTGTGCTCGCCAAGGACTCCCCGCTCACCCCGGCGGTGACAGCGGCGGTGGATGCGCTGCGCGAGAACGGCACGCTCGACGAGATCACCGAGGAGTGGCTCGGCGAAGGCCAGGGTGTGACCCAGCTGCAGTGACCATTGCCGTGACACGGAACGTGCAGCGGTCGATGAGCGTCGGATCGTGACCGACGCCGCGTACCCGCCGAGCGCACTCGAGCTCGATCGGCGGGCATATCGCAAACGCCAGTCGACGAAGTCGGTGTTCGTGGCGCTCGTCTCGACGCTCGCGTTCGCGGCCGTCGTCTGGCTCACGGTCCTCAACACGCCCGGATGGGCGGGCGTGCAGCAGTCGTTCTTCGACCCCGCCACGTTCTGGTCCTCGCTCCCCCGCGTGTGGGAGGGGTTCCTGCTGAACCTGCAGGTGCTCGCCCTGTCGGTCGTCACCGTCGCGATCTTCGCGACGGTGATCGCGCTGCTGCGGACGCTGCGCGGTGCGGTGTTCTTCCCGGTGCGGGTGCTCGCCGCCGCGTACACGGACGTCTTCCGCGGCATCCCGCTGATCATCGTGCTGTACCTCATCGGCTTCGGCGTGCCGGCCCTCCTGAACCAGCGCGTGCCCCTCATCCTGCTCGGCACCGCCGCGATCACGATCACCTACTCGGCGTACGTGAGCGAGGTCATCCGCGCGGGCATCGAGGCGGTGCATCCGTCGCAGCGGATCGCGGCCCGCGCGATGGGGCTCGGCTATGCTCAGACGCTCCGCCTCGTCGTGCTGCCGCAGGCGCTGCGCAAGATGACACCGCCGCTCATGAACGACTTCGTCGCCATGCAGAAGGACGTCGGGCTCGTCTCGATCATCGGTCTCGTGGACGCCGTGCGCGCCGCGCAGATCGAGACGTCGCTGTCGTACAACTTCACCCCGTACATCGTCGCGGCGCTGCTGTTCGTGCTCCTCGCCATCCCCACCATCCGGCTCACCGACTGGTACACGGCGCGGCTGCAGCGGCGCGAGCAGATGGGATCGGTCGTATGAGCGCCCTGCTCCAGGCGATCGATCTGCGCAAGTCGTTCGGCGAGCGCTCCGTGCTGCGCGGCGTCTCGGTGGAGATCGCGGCGCACGAGGTCGTCGCCGTGATCGGCGCGAGCGGGTCGGGCAAGTCGACCCTGCTGCGCTGCCTCAACCTGCTCGAGACGATCGACGACGGGCAGATCCTGCTCGGCGGCGAGGACATCTCCGACCCGCGCGTCGACGCGAACCGCGTGCGGGCCCGGTTCGGCGCCGTGTTCCAGAGCTACAACCTCTTTCCCCACCTCTCGGTGCTCGACAACGTGACGCTGTCGCTGCGCTACGTGCACAAGGTGCCGCGAGCCGCTGCGGACGAGCGGGGGATGCGGCTGCTGGAGCGCGTCGGGCTCGCCGACAAGGCGCGCGAGCATCCCGACCGCCTCTCCGGCGGCCAGCAGCAGCGCGCCGCGATCGTGCGGGCGATCGCGACCGATCCGGAGATCCTCCTCCTCGACGAGATCACGTCGGCGCTGGACCCCGAGCTGGTCGGCGAGGTGCTCGAGCTCGTGCGCGAGCTCGCGGACGAGGGCACCACGATCCTGATGGCCACGCACGAGATGGCCTTCGCGCGCGATGTCGCACACCGGGTCGTGTTCCTCGACGCGGGCCGCATCCTCGAGCACGGTCCGCCCGCGGAGGTCTTCGCGAACCCCCGCGAGGAGCGGACGAAGGAGTTCCTCACGCGCTTCCGCGCGTAGGCGGTCTCAGGCGAGCGAGCGCTCGGCGGCCTCGACGACGTTCGTCATCAGCAGGGCCACGGTCATCGGGCCCACGCCCCCGGGATTCGGCGAGAGATACCCGGCGACCTCGGCGACGTCGGGGTGCACGTCTCCATACACCTTGCTCTTGCCCGTCGCCGGGTCGTCCTCGCGCGTGACGCCCACATCGAGCACGGCCGCGCCGGGCTTCACGTCCTCCGCGCGCACGATGTGCTTCACGCCGGCGGCGGCGACCACGACATCGGCGTGCCGCAGGTGGGAGCCCAGATCGACCGTGCCGGTGTGGGTGAGGGTGACCGTCGCGTTGTACTCACGTCGGGTCAGCAGCAGGCCGATCGAGCGACCGATGGTCACACCGCGACCGACGACGACCACGTTCTTGCCGGCGAGGTCGTACCCGTTGCGCACGAGCAGCTCGATGACCCCCCGTGGCGTGCACGGCAGCGGGGAGGTGATCGGGTTGTTCACGTTGAGCACGAGCCGTCCGAGGTTCGTCGGATGCAGCCCGTCCGCGTCCTTGTCGGGATCGATCCGCTCCAGGATCGCGTCGGTGTCGAGATGCTTGGGCAGCGGCAGCTGCACGATGTACCCGTGACACTCGGGATCGGCGTTCAGCTCGTCGATCAGGGTCTCGACCTCCGCCTGGGTGGCGTCGGCCGGCAGTTCGCGCTGGATCGAGTTCATGCCGATCTCCTCGGACTGCCGGTGCTTCATGCCGACGTACAGCTCTGACGCGGGATCAGCGCCCACGAGCACCGTGGCGATGCCGGGCACGATTCCGCGGTCTTTGAGAGCCGAGACGCGTTCGCGCAGCTCCTCCTTGATCTCGGCAGCGGCTGCGCGACCGTCCAGCTTGCGTGCCGTCATGGTGCTCTCCTCATCACTTCTTCGCGGCCGGCGCGGTCGCAAGCCTCACATCACTATGCCCGTAGGTATACGCCCTCGCAACCATCGCTCTCCCCGTGAGACTGCATGCGGTGCTCGAGACTGCGGGTAAAGCCTGCAGTCTCGACCACCCGATGCAGTCTCGCCGGCAGGGATGCGGGAGCCTACTGCTCCAGGCCGGGGTAGAGCGGGAACGTCGCGGTGAGAGCGGCCACCCGGGCACGCAGAGCTTGCGCATCGGCATCCGGCAGGAGGGCGAGGGCGATGATGTCGGCCACTTCGTGGAACTCCGTGTCTCCGAACCCGCGCGTCGCGAGCGCAGGCGTGCCGATGCGCAGGCCGGACGTGATCATCGGCGGTCGCGGGTCGTTCGGCACCGCGTTGCGGTTCACGGTGATGTGGATCTCGTGCAGCAGGTCTTCGGCCTGCTTGCCGTCGATGGCGGCGTCGCGCAGGTCGACCAGCACCAGGTGCACGTCGGTGCCGCCCGAGCGGACCGCGATGCCGGCATCCTTCACATCCTGCTGCGAGAGCCGCTCGGCGATGATGTGCGCGCCGCTCAGCACCCGCTCCTGACGCTCCTTGAACTCCGGGGTCGCGGCGAGCTTGAACGCGGTCGCCTTGGCGGCGATGACGTGCATGAGCGGGCCGCCCTGCTGGCCCGGGAAGACCGCCGTGTTGATCTTCTTGGCGATGTCGGCGTCGTTGGTCAGGATGAAGCCCGAGCGGGGTCCGCCGATCGTCTTGTGCACGGTCGAGGAGACGACGTGGGCGTGCGGCACCGGGTTCGGGTGCAGCCCGGCCGCCACGAGGCCGGCGAAGTGCGCCATGTCGACCCACAGCAGAGCGCCGACCTCGTCGGCGATCGCACGGAAGGCCTCGAAGTCGAGCTGGCGGGGGTATGCCGACCATCCCGCGATGATGACCTTGGGCTGGTGCTCGATCGCGAGGCGTCGCACCTCGTCCATGTCGATCACCGAGGTCTCCGGGTCGACGCCGTAGGCGACGATGTTGAACAGACGGCCCGAGAAGTTGATCTTCATGCCGTGCGTGAGGTGACCGCCCTGGTCGAGGGAGAGGCCCAGCAGCGTGTCACCGGGGCGGGCGATCGCGTGCAGCACGGCGGCGTTGGCGGTCGCGCCGGAGTGCGGCTGGACGTTCGCGAACGCGGCGCCGAACAGCGACTTGGCGCGCTCGATCGCGAGCTTCTCCGCCACGTCGACCTCTTCGCATCCGCCGTAGTAGCGGCGCCCGGGGTAGCCCTCGGCGTATTTGTTGGTCAGCACCGATCCCTGCGACTGCAGCACCGAGACCGGCACGAAGTTCTCGGATGCGATCATCTCGAGGTATCCGCGCTGGCGCTGCAGTTCGCGATCGAGCACCTGGGCGATCTCGGGGTCGACCTCCGCGAGCGGCGCGGTGAAGTAATGGTCGGTCATGGCGTTCTCCTCTGACGACGGCTTCGGGTGGTGGAGGCCCGTCGCACGGGCTGCTTCCATCGGTGTTCCGCATCGACCCAGGCGTACGGTCGAGTGCCGTGTCGGTCGCT
>Ga0190275_10003305_pt1 | contig 11487 bp, 10 predicted proteins | sample Popmic550T_FD_133745 | JGI IMG/M metagenome (GOLD analysis project Ga0190275, IMG submission 133745) | Populus adjacent soil microbial communities from riparian zone of Yellowstone River, Montana, USA - 550 T | ecosystem: Environmental > Terrestrial > Soil > Riparian zone > Trees stand | place... | reverse complement strand
GGCTCAGGCTGTCGGAGATCAGGACTTTGGGCATACGGCACGTTCCCCCGTTCAGGAAGCTTTGACGGTCTCCGACTTGACGGTCGCGAAGGCCCACTCGATCCAGGGGATCAGCGCCTCGATGTCGCTGCGCTCCACCGTGGCTCCGCCCCAGATCCGCAGACCCGCCGGTGCGTCCCGGTACGAAGCAGTGTCATAGGCGACACCTTCTTTCTCCAGCAGCGACGCCACCTTCTTCGCGACATCGGCCTGTGTCGCCTGATCGAGCGCCGTGATCTCCGGATCGGTGATCCGCAGACAGATCGAGGTGCAGGACCGGATGGCGGGATCGACGGGGAGGAAGCCGATCCAGGGCGTCCTCTCGACCCAATCCGCCAGAGCCGCCAGGTTGCTTTCCGACCGGGCGATCAGGCCGGACAGCCCGCCGACCGATTGTGCCCAGTGCAGGCCGTCGATCGCATCCTCTACCGCCAGCATCGACGGCGTGTTGATGGTCTCGCCCTTGAAGACGCCTTCGGAGATCTTGCCGTCCTTGGTCAGGCGGAAGATCTTGGGCATCGGCCAGGCAGGCTTGTAGCTTTCCAGCCGCTCGACGGCGCGCGGGCTGAGCACCAGCATGCCGTGCTGCGCTTCGCCCCCCAGCACCTTCTGCCAGGACCACGTCACGACATCCAGCTTGTCCCAGGGCAGGTCCATCGCGAAGGCGGCCGAGGTCGCGTCGCAGATGGTCAGGCCTTCGCGGTCCGCCGGTATCCAGTCGCCATTGGGAACGCGGACGCCCGAGGTCGTGCCGTTCCAGGTGAACACCACGTCATGGCTGAAATCAACCTGGGTGAGGTCGGGCAGCTTGCCGTAATCGGCCTGAATGCTCCGCGTGTCCGACAGCTTCAACTGCTTGACGACATCGGTCACCCAGTCCTTGCCGAAGCTTTCCCACGCCAGCATGTCCACCGGACGCGCGCCCAGCAGCGACCACATCGCCATCTCGACGGCGCCGGTATCGGACGCGGGCACGATGCCGATGCGGTAACCGTCGGGAATGCCGAGGATCGAGCGGCTGAGGTCGAGAACCTCGGCGAGCTTGGCCTTGCCCGGCTTCGAGCGGTGCGAGCGGCCGACGAGGGCGTCGGACAACGCTTCGAGCGACCAACCCGGACGTTTGGCGCAGGGACCGGAGGAGAAATGGGTACTGACTGGCCGCGTATTCGGCTTCATGACGGCTATTCCTTGCAGAATAGTTGCGACCCGGTGGGGGGTCGTGGCCCGGCGCGGATACTACGGAGAGCTTTTCATCAAATCAACGGCGCAATACTGTGCCGCGCATAGGGCATGAATGACTAATTTAATTAGTCATTCATGCCGGAAGCGTCGAGCGTCGATTTGATCAGACGGAGATGGCGGCGGGAGAGCGGCGGGCGACGATGTGGTCGAGCAGGACGCTCAGCACCGCCTCGTCCCGCTGATTGTACGTCGTGTACTGGAGCCGCACGCGGCCACGGTCGTCGCGGGTGCGCGACGGCACGATTTCGACCGCCTCCGCGATGACATGCAGCGTGTCGCCCGGACGGACGGGACGCAGCCAGCGCAGCTCATCGCCGCCGCTGCCGCCCAGGCTGCTGTCATGGATGACGCCGGTATCGCGGAACAGCCGGAAGGTCAGCGCCAGCGTCTGAAAACCACTGGCGATCAGGCCGCCGAAAGGGCCTTTGGAGGCGGCGACGGTATCGACATGGATCGGCTGCGGGTCGTAAACCAGCGCGAAGTCGATGATTTGGGCTTCCGTCAGGGTAATGCCCGACGTCTCGATCCGTTCGCCGATCAGGAAGTCCTCGAAATACTTGGTCTGCATGCGCCGGATCGCTCCCAAAAGGCACGGGCTGCCGTCTCAGCCTCATCATTGCTTAATTACAAATATACGGTGCCTTCGAGGTACAGCACGGCGGTCCCGGAAATCAAGACCCTGTCGCCCGCCAGTTTGAGCTTCAACAGCCCTCCGCGCTTGGAAAGCTGTCGGGCGACAAGCTCCGTCTTGCCCAGCCGCTCCGCCCAGTACGGCGTCAGCGTGCAGTGGGTCGAACCGGTGACGGGGTCTTCCGCGATACCATGGCCGGGCGCGAAGTAGCGGGAGACGAAATCGACCTCGCCACTGCCGGGGGCGGTGACCAGCACGTCACGGTCGAGCTGGCTCAGCGCCGAGAAATCGGGCGAGAGCCCCGCAACCGAAGCCGCGTCGTCGTAGACGACCATGTAGTCCCGCGCGACCAGGATATCGGCAGGAGCGCCGCCGCCCAGTGCCGCCACGATGTCGGCCTTGACCTGATCGGACTCGGCGGGAACCGGTTCAGCCGGGCGGGAGGGAAAGTTCAGGGTGAACAGATCGCCCGAGCGGGTGACCGACAATGTACCCGCGACCTGAGTGGTGAACTCGACCCGCTCCGTCCCTGGACGCAGGATTGTCATGATGACAAAGGCGCTGGCCAGGGTGGCGTGGCCGCACAGATCGACTTCGGTCGTGGGAGTGAACCAGCGCAGCCGGTAGCCGTCTTGCCCTTCAGGCGCGAAGAAGGCGGTTTCGGACAGATTGTTCTCGGCGGCGAGATCCTGGAGCATCCTGTCCGGCAGCCAGGTATCGAGCGGCATGACCGCCGCCGGGTTGCCGCCGAAGACGCTGCCGGTGAAGGCGTCCACCTGATAAATGCGCTGGCTCATGATCCGTCTTACCCGTTTAAGTCTTACCCGTTCAGGTTGGTAAAGTCGAAACAGTTCGGATGCCGTTCCAGCCCTACCTTCTCATAGAATTCGATCGCCGCCGGGGCGGAGAGCAGGATGCAGCGGACGCCGTCGCCAAACTCCGCCACGGCGGCCTCCTTGGTCCGCAGCATCAGTCCGGTGCCGATCCCCCTGCCCTGCCAGTGCCGGTCCACCGCCAGATCGGACAGGTAGCAGCAATAGCTGAAGTCGGTGACCGATCGGGCGACACCGACCAGCACGCCGCCGGCGCGGGCAGTGACGATAATGTCAGCCCGCTCCAGCATTGTACCGATACGCTTCAGGTCCGCGACCGGGCGGCGCTCGGCGAGGCTGGACCGTACCAGCACATCGACGAACTCCGCCACGGACAATCCGGGCTCCAGTGCGTATACGACTTCGGTGTCGTCCGTTTGGGTCTTCATGGTCAATCCCGCCAAAATGGCTTGCTCCCCTCGGCATCGGCCTGCGATCTGCTGATGCCGATATCCTTCAGCATCTCGTCGCTGAGCGCAAGCAAGGCCAAGCGCTGGCGGCGTTTCTCGTCCCAGGCGAGATAGGCGTCGACCATCTTCAGGAGCATGCGGACCGGGAACCCGGCGGAGGCGCGCAGACCCTTCGGGAAAACCACCGGAACGCCCGCCGTCGTGCGGGCCGTCGCATTAATTGTACGCATACAATCCTCCATCCACCAGCGTTCTGCCTCGCTACAATCGAGACAATGCGATTATGTCTTGATTCGGATGGGGGTCAATTATAACATTGTCACCATGACAAATTGGCTTCCCGACCTTGCGAACTTCCCCGGCCCGCGTTATCGCGCCATCGCGGACGCATTGGCCGCCGACATATCCGCCAACCGCCTGTCCGTCGGCGCCCGCCTGCCGACGCACAGGGACTTGGCCTATCACCTGAAGGTGACGGTCGGCACGGTGACCCGCGCCTATGCGGAAGCGGAGCGGCGCGGCCTGATCGGGGGAGAGGTCGGGCGCGGGACCTATGTCAAGGCTGGCACTCCCGCCAGCGCCATGGACCAATGGCCGCAACTACCGCCGCCTCCCGGCGACATTCCGGCGGTGGTGGATCTGTCGCTCTGCACGCCGAGCAGCGCCGGAGTCGCCGAGGCGCTGGCCGCGATGTTTGCCAGCATGTCGAACCCTGCCGACTTCAGGGGGCTGCTGGAATACCCGCCCCATGGCGGGTTGCCAGCGCATCGCGCGGCAGGGGCCGAATGGCTGAGCCGGCACCAGCTTTCCGTTGAGCCGGAAAACGTGCTGGTGACCAGCGGCGCGCAGAACGGCATGGCCATTTCCATCTCGACCGTGGCGCGGCCGGGTGACCTGATCCTGACGGAGCGGCTGACCTATTTCGGCATGAAGGCCCTGACCTCCACCTTGGGGCTGCGGCTGGAAGGTGTCGCGATGGACGAGGACGGTTTGCTGCCGGACGCGTTCGAGGCGGCCTGCCGCCAGTCTGCCCCGCGCGCCCTCTACACCGTGCCGACGCTGCACAACCCGACGACGGCAGTGATGCCGCTGGAGCGGCGGCAGCGCATCATCGAGATCGCCCGGCAATACGATGTCACGATCATCGAGGACGACGTCTTCGGCTTCCTGATGCCGGATGCGCCGCCGCCGATGCAGACGCTGGCGCCGGATATCACGCTGCATATCAGCAGCATGTCCAAGAGCATCGCGCCGGGCCTGCGGATTGGCTATCTGGTCGCGCCGTCGCGCCTGATGCCCCGGCTGGAAGGCACGATGCGGGCGCTCAACTACGCGGTGCCGCCGCTGATGAGCGAGCTGGCGAGCCGCTGGATCGAGGACGGCAGCGCCGACCGCTTCGCCGAGGCGCAACGCCGCGAGTGCCGGATCAGGCATGCCATGGCGCAGGACATCCTGCGCGACTGCCCGGTGATCGCGGTGCCGTCGGTCGGCCAGCATCTCTGGCTGAAGTTGCAGGAGCCGTGGCGGCGGGAGGACTTCGTTTCGGAAACGCGCCAACGCGGCATCATGCTGACCGGCGCAGATGTCTTCATGGTCGGGCGGGGTGCTGCACCCCACGCCGTCCGCGTCGGCCTGTCGATGCCGCAGCGGCGCGACGATGTTCGCCATGGGCTGGAGGTCATCGCCGAGTTGCTGATGAACCCGGTCGGCGCGTCCTTGTCGGTGGTTTAGAACCCGTCGTCTACCGTCCAGGCATGGTTCAGCGGGCCATGGCCCTTGCCGTAGCCGGGAGCCTGCCGGATCGCCTGATCGACGTAGTTCCGCGCCCGCGTCACCGCTTCGGGCAGGGTCAGCCGTTGCGCCAGACCGGTTGCGATGGCGGAGGCCAGCGTGCAGCCGGTGCCGTGGGTGTGGACCGTGTCGATCCTGCGGGAGGTGAAGACCTCCTCCCCGTCGTTGGTGACCAGGATATCGGTGACGGTCTCGCCTTCCATATGCCCGCCCTTGATCAGCACGGCCTGGGGGCCGTAGCTGAGGATCAGGTTGGCGGCATGGCGCATGTCGTTGATGTCGAGGATCTCCATCCCGCTCAGCACCTGGGCTTCCGGGATGTTGGGCGTCAGGACCTCCGCCAGCGGCAGCAGCCGGCGCTGAAGGGCTTGGCCGGCGTCGGGGTCGAGCAGCGAGGCTCCCCCCTTGGCAACCATGACGGGATCGACCACCAGCGGGATGTCGGTCCCCAGTTCCTCGATCACGTCGGCAACAGTGTTGATGACCTCGGCGCTGTGGAGCATGCCTGTCTTGATCGCGTCGGCGCCGATGTCTTCCAGCACCAGCCGCATCTGCTGGGCGATGAACTCGACCGGCACCGCATGGATGCCGAACACGCCCAGCGTGTTCTGGGCGGTCAGGGCCGTGATCGCCGTCGCGGCATATCCCGTGAGTGCAGTGACAGTCTTGATGTCACCCTGGATACCGGCGCCGCCTCCGCTGTCGGAGCCGGCGACGATCAAGACCCTTCCCTTCATTCCGCCGCTTCCTGTTCCCGTGCAGCCGCCTGCTGAATGCTGTTTACGATATCCCCCACGACTGCATTAACCAAGGACTCATCGTCGCCCTCAGCCATGACGCGGATGACCGGCTCGGTCCCGGACTTGCGGATCAGCAGGCGTCCGATGCCGTCAAGACGGGCTGCGCCGTCGCGGATGGCTTCCTTGACGAGGTCGTCATCGAGCGGAGCGCCGCCAGCGAACCGAACGTTCTTGAGCAATTGCGGCAGCGGGTCGAAGACGCGGCAGACTTCGCTGACCCGGCGTCCGCTCTCCTGAATCACCGCCAGCACCTGCAAGGCGGCGACAAGGCCGTCGCCGGTCGTGCCGTAGTCGCTCAGCACGATATGGCCGGACTGCTCGCCGCCGACGTTGAAGCCGTGCTCGCGCATGTGCTCGACCACGTAGCGGTCTCCCACCGGCGTCCGGACGAGGTCGAGGCCGATGCCCTTCAGGTAGCGCTCAAGTCCCAGGTTGGACATGACGGTGGCGACGACGCCGTTGCCCTTCAGCCGGCCCGTTTCGCACCATGAGCGGCCGACCATGCCCATGAGCTGGTCGCCATCGACCTGCCGGCCCTTCTCGTCCACCAGGATCAGCCGGTCGGCGTCGCCGTCCAGCGCGATGCCGAGATCGGCGCCGTTGGCGAGCACCTCGCTCTGGAGCATCGCGGGGGCGGTGGCGCCGCAGCCGCGATTGATGTTGATGCCGTCGGGCTTGACGCCGACCGCGACGACTTCGGCGCCCAGTTCCCACAGGACCTTGGGAGCGACCTTGTAGGCGGCGCCATGGGCACAATCGACAACGATCTTCAGCCCGTCGAGCCGCAGGCCGCGCGGGAAGGTGTTCTTGACGAACTCGATATAACGGCCGCTGGCGTCGTCCAGACGGCTGGCGCGGCCAAGGGCCGCCGGCTTGACCAGACCGGTTCCGAGGGGATCGTTCAGCCGGGCCTCGATCTCGCCCTCGACCTCGTCGGACAGCTTGTAGCCGTCGGGACCGAACAGCTTGATGCCGTTGTCCTGGAACGGGTTGTGGGAGGCCGAAATCATGATGCCGAGATCCGCGCGGAGGCTGCGGGTCAGCATGGCGACAGCCGGGGTCGGCATTGGACCTACCAGCACGACGTCCATACCCATGGAGATCAGCCCCGCCGTCAGCGCCGGCTCCAGCATGTAGCCGGATAGGCGTGTGTCCTTGCCGATCACGGCCAGATGCCGGTGATCGCCGCGATGGAACTGGATCGCCGTGGACATGGCGACCTTCAATGCGGTTTCGGCGGTCATCGGCTCGATGTTGGCGGTGCCGCGGATGCCGTCGGTACCAAACAGTTTTCGCGTCATGATTCCCCTCGAACAATCGAGGTGTTCTAGCGGAAAAACCAGCAATATGCCAACCATGGGGGCAGACGCATTCGGTCAGGTGGCGCTTTGCCCCTGGAGAGCCAGCCACAAAGCCCTGGCCTGATACGTCTCCGCGACATCGTGGACCCGGACGATCTGAGCGCCCTGCTCCAGGCTCGCGAGGGCTCCGGCCAGCGATCCGGCGAGCCGGTCCTTCGGCGGTTCCTTCCGGCTCAGGGCACCGATGAAGCCCTTGCGCGACAGGCCGATCAAGACGGGCAATCCTAAGCCGTGGAACAGCGCGGTATGGCGCAGGACATCCAGGTTGTGCGCAACCGTCTTGCCGAAGCCGATGCCCGGATCGACGCAGAGGTTCTCCGGCCGGATCCCGGCCTCCAGGCACACCGCGACCCGTTCCGCCAGATACGCGTAGACGTCGGTCGAAACGTCCACATAGTCGGGAGCCTGCTGCATCGTGCGCGGCTCCCCCTTCATATGCATCAGGACGACCGGGGCCGCCGAACGGACCGCCACCCCAAGACTCTCCGGGTCGCCGGTCAGGGCGGTGACGTCGTTGATGATGGCCGCACCCGCCTCCAGCGCCGCCGCCATGACGGCGGCGTGTCGGGTATCGATCGACACCTTGGCGCCTGTTCCGGCGAAATGACGAACCACGGGGACGACGCGCCGGATTTCCTCCTCCGGCGCTACCGGATCGGCGCCGGGGCGTGTCGATTCACCGCCGACGTCCAGGATATCGGCTCCGGCATTCAGCAGCGCCGTGCCCTGGGCGATCGCGTTGGCGTGGTCGAGGAAGTCGCCGCCGTCGCTGAAGCTGTCGGGGGTGACGTTGACGATCCCCATGATCGCCGGCTTGTCGAGGGCAAGACCGGCGAAGGGTTGCCTAGGCCGCGACAGCATATCCAGCCACCGTGCCGCCGGTTTCCAGCCCGCGATTTCAGCCAGCGGACCGGATGCGCGGGCGATCCGCCCATCCGGCCACCTAGTGATCACTTCCACCATCGCGAAGGCCAACGGTCCGCCGGCCAGCCAGCGGGAGGTGCCAGCCTCCACTGCGGCCGCCGCAGCGGCATGCCCCAGGATGCCCAGCGGGCGGACGAAGACCGCGCCGCCATTGCGCTCTGCCGACAAGCAAAAGCCCCGGAGTGATCCGGGGCTCGTCGCCGGCTCCATGTCGTTTGGAGCCATCGGTTCTCAGTCCTTACGTGCCCGGCTGGGGTTCCGGCTCAAGACCGCCAGAGTCCTTGCTGCCGCTGGTCGGAACCGACGCCCGGCGGCCCGGAGTCGGCTGCTTGGGGGGCGGCGGCGTGTCCTGCTTGTCGGTGCGGATGATCGCCTCACCGCGCAGCAGGGCGTTGATCTCTTCGCCCGACAAGGTCTCGTATTCAAGCAGACCCTTGCCCAGCGTATGGAGCTGGTCGAGGTTTTCGGTCAGGACCTTGCGGGCCGTCATGTATGCTTCGTCCACGATCCGACGGACTTCGGCATCGACTTGAGCGGCGGTCGCGTCGGACATGTTCTTATGCTGGGTTACCGAGTGGCCCAGGAACACCTCCTGGCTCGGCTCGCCGTAGAGCAGCGGCCCCAGCTTCTCGCTCATGCCCCACTCGGTCACCATGCGGCGCGAGATGTCGGTCGCCATCTTGATGTCCGACGAAGCGCCCGTGGTGACACGGTCGATGCCGAAAATAATCTCCTCGGCGACGCGGCCACCCATGGCAACCGCAAGGTCGGCTTCCAGCTTGGCGCGGCTGAGGGAGATACGATCGCCTTCCGGCAGACGCATCACCATGCCGAGCGCACGGCCGCGCGGGATGATGGTGGCCTTGTGGACCGGATCGCTGTCCTTCATGTGGATCGCGACGATTGCGTGGCCGCCCTCGTGGTAGGCCGTCAGCTTCTTCTCGTCCTCGGTCATGACCATGGAGCGGCGCTCCGCACCCATCATGACCTTGTCCTTGGCGTTCTCGAACTCGGCCATCCCGACAACGCGCTTGCCGGCACGGGCGGCCAGCAGAGCCGCTTCGTTGACGAGGTTGGCCAGATCGGCGCCCGAGAAGCCGGGAGTGCCACGGGCGATGATGCGGGCTTCGACGTCCGGAGCCAGCGGCACCTTCCGCATATGGACCTTGAGGATCTTTTCGCGGCCGAGCACGTCAGGGTTCGGCACCACGACCTGACGGTCGAAACGGCCGGGACGCAGCAGCGCGGGATCGAGCACGTCGGGACGGTTGGTCGCGGCGATCAGGATGACGCCTTCGTTCGCCTCGAAGCCGTCCATCTCGACCAGCAACTGGTTGAGGGTCTGTTCGCGTTCGTCGTTACCGCCGCCGAGACCGGCGCCGCGATGACGGCCGACCGCGTCGATTTCGTCGATGAAGATGATGCAGGGAGCGTTCTTCTTGCCCTGCTCGAACATGTCGCGGACACGGCTGGCGCCGACGCCGACGAACATCTCGACGAAATCGGAACCGGAGATGGTGAAGAAGGGAACGTTGGCTTCACCCGCGACGGCACGCGCCGTCAGGGTCTTACCTGTACCGGGAGGACCGACCAGCAGCACGCCCTTGGGGATCTTGCCGCCCAGGCGCTGGAACTTCTGCGGGTCCTTTAGGAACTCGACGATCTCCTCGAGCTCCTGCTTGGCCTCGTCGATGCCGGCAACGTCATCGAACGTCACTCGTCCGACCTTTTCGGTCAGCAGGCGCGCCCGCGATTTGCCGAAACCCATCGCCTTGCCGCCGCCCGACTGCATCTGGCGCATGAAGAATATCCATACGCCGATCAGGAGCAGCATCGGGAACCAGGACAGCAGCACACTGAACAACGACGGCACATTGCTGTCGTCGGGCATGGCGCTGATCCGGACGCCCCGATCGGCCAGACGATCGACCACATTGGCGTCAGGCGGGGAATAGGTGCTGAACGAGCGGCCATCAGTGAAGTGGCCGCTGATTTGATTGCCCTTGATCGTCACATCCGCGACCTGGCCCCGTTCGACCTCGTTCAGGAAGTCGCTAAACGGCACGCTTGCCTGCGGACTACGGGTAGATGAACTCTGGAACAGATTGAAAAGGGCTACCAGCAGGAGCCCGATGATGATCCAGAGAGCCAGGTTTTTACCGAAATTGTTCACGGTTCACGCCTTTCGTCGGACAACCTCGGCGTCAATGAACACACGCCGGGCGCCAGCCCTCGCCACTTGATCCCCGATACTTGGGAAGTCCATCAGATTAGATAATGCCGCCCTCACTTTAAACAACTACGAATGCGAAGGCCGCAAAAGGTTCCTGCGGTCTGAACAGGGCAAGCGCCCCCTCCGGAGGCGGCAACCCTGCCGGATCGTTGGATTCATTGGGAAAACCGAATCGGGGAACGAACACCTCGCCACCCTCCGGCACGACGGCGGGAAGCGTCTGCCGGACCGGCGCCGGCAGCTTCCGATGCTCCGGACGCATCGCTTCCGGATGCAGGCCCAGGCGCACGACCGTAGCGCCTCGCGAGGACTGCGACTTTACCACGAACCTTCCATCCCACCGGATCGTTCCGCCGGGAGCGAGTTCCGCCCGTTCATCGGCGGCATCGGGCTCCCGAGCCACCAGCAGACGCCCATCGCGAAAAGGCATGATCCGGCAGCCGCCCAGGGTTCGTCCGCGCTCGATACCACCGTCCCGCAGGCTGGCATACAGGCGCTCGACAGGGTCGAGCTTCGGGCGGTAGCGGGAACCTCCGACCACCGCGAGACAGCGCGAGAGCAGGCGCAGCGCCGTTTCCTCCTCGGCATCGCGCAGCAGGTCGGGCCGCATCAGGACGCAGCCTTCCGGCCAGACATCCACCGCTAGGGCTGCCAAATTGGCGGCGGCGAGATCCAGCGCGGACCGCGCCCGGCCAAGCCGGCGTGCTGTGTCGGCGGCGCGGTCGGCACTCCACCCTTCCCCGGACAGGATATCCGCCACGCCGCGCAGGCGAGCACGCGCGTAGGCCGGAGACTGGTTGGACGGGTCCTCAATCCAGGGCTGACCGGCGTCATTCAGGAAAGCCCTGAGGCGGCCTCGTCCGACCGACAGCAAAGGCCGCAGAAACCGGACGGAACCAGTTTCCCGCACTGCGGCCATGCCGCTCAGGCCATCCACGCCGCTGCCATGGGCAAAGCGCAGCAGCAATGTTTCCGCCTGATCCTCGCGGTGATGCGCCAGCGCCAGGTGAAGAACACCTTCGGCATGACAGCGCTCGGTCAAGAGGCGATATCGCGCATCCCTTGCCGCCGATTGGATACCGGAAGCCGGCTTGGCGCCGTCCCACCGCAGAACGTCATGGTCGATGCCGCGCGCCTTCAGCCATGATCCTACTTGGATTGCCTCATCTGCGGCGTTTTGCCGC
>Ga0190275_10003304_pt1 | contig 11489 bp, 10 predicted proteins | sample Popmic550T_FD_133745 | JGI IMG/M metagenome (GOLD analysis project Ga0190275, IMG submission 133745) | Populus adjacent soil microbial communities from riparian zone of Yellowstone River, Montana, USA - 550 T | ecosystem: Environmental > Terrestrial > Soil > Riparian zone > Trees stand | place... | reverse complement strand
GCCGCGTCCGACCTGGCCCGCAAGGTCGACCGCTCCGACTTCATGCCCGACGTGATCGTCGCGCTGAGCGAGCGCGGCGCACTGGTCGCCCATCTGGTGGCGCGCGAGCTGCGCACCCAGGTGCCGATCATCACGGTCGCCTACCTGGCCCGGCCCGGCGAGAACGTCCTGCTTCCGGGCTACACCCCGATCCCCGGCACGAAGGCGACCGTCTACCTGCCCGAGGGACTGGCCGCGCTCCAGCACCGCCGGCTGCTGCTGCTCGACGACTACGTGATGTCGGGCGACGGGCTGGCCGCGGCGGTCAAGGCGCTGGAGGCCTGGGGCTTCGACCGCGAGCGGATGCGCAGCGGCGCGGTGGTGGCGACGAAGCTGTCGATCGCCAGCCGCAAGGGCCCGGACTTCCACGCCCGCGAGTCGCGGGACCTCGACTTCTACTTCCCGTGGGGCAAGGCGGAGTGACGGGGTTGATAGGCAAGTAGCTACTTGCCTATGATGGTCGGCATGGGCGACGTCTTCAAAGCCCTGGCCGACCCGACCCGGCGCACGATCCTCGACGAGCTGACCGATCGCGACGGCCAGACCCTGTTCGAGCTGTGCACCCGGCTGATCATGAAGCACCAGATCTCGTCGTCCCGGCAGGCGATCTCGCAGCACCTCGACCTGCTCGAGGCGGCCGGGCTGGTGCGCACCCGCAGGGAAGGCCGGTACAAGTTCCACTACCTCGACACGGCGCCGCTGGATCGCATCGCCGAGCGGTGGCGCCCCAAGGAGCAGAAACCGACATGAAGATCAATCTCGCAGGCATCCACGTCGACGACCAGGACCGGGCGTTGGCCTTCTACACCGAGAAGCTGGGCTTTCTGAAGAAGACCGAGGCGCCCATCGGCGACGACGCGAAGTGGATCACCGTCGTGTCGCCGGAGGAGCCGGACGGCGTCGAGCTCGTCCTCGAGCCCAGCGATCACCCGGCGGTGAAGCCCTACAAGGACGCGCTGGTCGCCGACGGGATCCCGTTCACCTCGTTCGCCGTGGCCGACGTGCAGGCCGAGTACCAGCGGTTGAGCGCGCTCGGGGTGACGTTCGTGCAGGAGCCGGCCGTCATGGGGCCGGTCACCACGGCCGTCCTCGACGACACCTGCGGCAACCTGATCCAGATCGCCGCGATGAACGAATAGCCGCGACGAACGATCAGACCGGGAAGGACTCCAGCGGCGTGCTGGCGGCCGCGGGCGGCGGGAACCTACGCATCCCCGCCTTCTGCGCCGCCAGCCGCGCGGCGTACGCCGGGTTGAGGATCACGTACCGCCGCCACAGCCGGCGCGGCTCGAGCCCGAGCCGCCACAGCCACTCCAGCCCGCGCTTCTGCATCCACTCCGGCGGCTTGCGCAGCAGCCCGGCGTGATAGTCGAACGCCGCACCGACCGCCAGCAGCGGCATGTCCAGCTGCTGGCGCATGGCGTAGGCGAAGATCTCCTGCCGCGGGCAGCCCAGCCCGACCAGCACCACCCGCGCGCCCGACGACCGGATCCGGTCGGCGATCTCGACCGCCTCGCCCGGGTGCGCGGCGCGGAACTTCGATGGCTCGACGCCGGCGATCTTCAGGGCGGGGTGCATCGCCTCGAGGCGGGGGATCAGGCGGGCGAGGGTGGCCTCGGTCGACCCGTACAGGTAGACCGGCAGGCCCTCGTCGGCGCACCGGGCCAGGACGCGCAGCGTGAGGGTCGGCCCGTAGACGCGGTCGGCCAGCGCCGCGCCGTGCAGGAGGTTGAGGCCCCACCGCACCGGCTGCCCGTCGGGCGTCACGACGTCGAACGCGTTGAGCCGGGCGTTGTGGGCAGGGTCGAGCACCCCGGTCATCACCCCGTGCACGGCGAGCGCGGTCAGGGCCAGCGGGCGTCGCTCCCGGGCGGCCGTCAGCACGCGCTCGACGGCGGCGTCGTAGTCCACGACGTCGACCAGGACCCCGAGGACGCTCTCCTTGCCGCGGTCGATCACGACGACGGCACCCACTTGTCGACGTTGGCCTCGTAGATCTCCCGAAGGATCATCGGCACGTCGTACGTCTGCTTCCAGTCCGGGTAGTGCTCCTGGAACCTGGCCATGCTGCTGATCCACCACTGGTGGTCGCCGACCCGGGCCTGCTCCACATAGTTGATCTTCGCGTCCCGACCGCTGATCTCCGACGCGAGCGCGAACGCCTCGATATGGGAGGCGTTGGAGAACCGGCCGCCGCCGATGTTGTAGATCTGCGCGGACCGCGGGGCCCGGAAGAACGCCTCGAAGGCGGTGAGCACGTCGTGGGAGTGGATGGCGTCGCGCACCATCTTTCCCTTGTAGCCGAACAGGTTGTACGTCCGGCCCTCCATCACGCAGCGCATGAGGTAACCGAGGTAGCCGTGCAGCTCGGCCGCCGAGTGCGCCGGGCCGGTGAGGGTGCCGCCGCGGAAGGCCGCCGTCTTCATGCCGAAGTAGCGGCCGTACTCCTGCACCATCACGTCGGCCGCGACCTTGGAGACGCCGAAGATCGAGTGGAGACAGTCGTCGATCGACATGTCCTCCGTGATGCCCTGGTAGTACGGGTGGTCGGCCGGCAGGTCGTACCGCGTCTCCTCCTCGACCAACGGGAGCGAGTTGGGCCGGTCGCCGTACACCTTGTTGGTCGAGCAGTGGATGAACGGCGCCTCGATCGCGTGCTGGCGGGTGTTCTCCAGGAGGTTGAGCGTGCCGACCGCATTGACGTCGAAGTCGGTGAACGGCTCCTTGGCGGCCCAGTCGTGCGACGGCTGCGCGGCGCTGTGGATCACGACCGCGATGTCGGCGCCGTACTTCTTGAAGATCTGCTCCAGGCCGGCCCGGTCGCGGATGTCCACGTCGTAGTGGGTGTAGGCGCCGGCGAGGTCGGCCGTCAGCCGCTGCAGGCTCCACGCGGTGGAGCCGTCCTCGCCGAAGAAGTACCGGCGCATGTCGTTGTCGATGCCGACGACGTCGAGCCCCAGCCCGGCGAAGTGCCGTACGGCCTCCGAGCCGATCAGGCCGCCCGATCCGGTCACCAACGCGACAGTCACTCGCCACTCCCGACAGGTAGCTCGCGGATAAACCACCGGAGCATAACGCGGTCGCTCCGCCGGCTTCCCGACAGCGGAAGGGCCGACAAGCGGAAGGGCCCCGCGGATGCGGAGCCCTTCGATGGTGGGGAAGGGGGGAGTTGAACCCCCACGCCCTTTCGGGCACACGGACCTGAACCGTGCGCGTCTGCCATTCCGCCACTTCCCCAGGAACAGCTGCGGGGACAGACTACGCTGTCCCTGCCTGTGGCCGCGTGCAGGTTACCCGCCTGCGGCGCCTGGGAAGAATAGCACGACACCACCGGTCAAATCGGGGAGGCCGGAGCAAGGTCAGCAAGGCAGGAAAGCCGGATCGACGCGGCGTCCGAGAGGACACGAACGGCCCGGCGAGGACAACTGGTCACTTCGTGTGCGGACTCATGTGCCCCGGCCGGATACCATCATGTCCTCGGAACCGAGGAGGAGCCGGTGAGCGTGCTGCAACGCTTCGAGAAGCGTCTAGAGGGCCTGGTCGAGGGGGCCTTCGCAAAGGTGTTCAAGGGGGTCGTCCACCCCGTGGAGATCCTCAACGCCATGCAGCGGGAGGCTGAAGCGCACAAGGCGATCCTGGCCGGCGGACGCACTCTCGTGCCCAACCGCTACGTGATCGACCTCTCGCCTTATGACCACAGCCGTCTCGCGCCCTACGCCGCGGCGCTCGCCCAGGAGCTCGCCCAATCGCAGGCGGAGTTCATCGGCGAGCAGGCCTGGACGGTCTACGGCGACGTGATCGTCGAGATCGAGCGCGGCGACGGTCTGGACACCGGCATGTTCCGGGTGACCGCGGAGGTCTACACCGGCGGCGACGTGGCGCCCGCGCCGGCGCAGGGCTACGACGCGCCCGGCCAGGGCTTCCCGCCCGGCGGTGGCGGCTACGACCAGCAGGCCGGCGGGTACGGCCAGCCTCCCGGCCAGGGTGGCGGCGGCCGCAACATCCGGCTCGTGTCCGGCGACGGTCGCACGTACCCGCTCCAGATGGGCTCGACCGTGATCGGCCGCGGCGACCAGGCCAACCTCCGTCTGCCCGATGTCGGGATATCGCGCCGGCACGCACGGCTCGACTTCGACGGTGCCCAGGTCGTCCTCACGGATCTGGGCTCCACGAACGGCACGATGGTCAACGGCCAGCGGGTCTCGGCCGTGGCGCTCAACCCCGGCGACATGATCCAGCTCGGCACGACCACGCTGACGTTCCGGGTGGACGGTTAGGCCGTTGCCCGCAGATTTCGTCGTCCAGGTTGCCCGGATCGGCTTCCTCATCCTGCTGTGGATCTTCGTGTTCACGGTGGTGGGCGTGGTCCGGCGCGACCTCTTCGCCGGTGGACGCTCCAGCCGGCTCGTGGCCGCCCCGCGTGGGGTGGGCGCGTCGGCCGGGTCGGCGAAACCGGCGAAGGTCAAGCGCGGTCGCGCCGCTCATCAGCTCGTGGTGACGGCGGGCCAGCTGGCCGGCACGCGAATAACTCTCGGCGACGCGCAAATCACGATCGGTCGCGCCGAGGATTCCACTCTCGTAATAACGGATGACTACGCGTCAGCCCGTCACGCACGCCTGGTCCCCCGCTCGGGTCAGTGGTTCGTCGAAGACCTCGGCTCCACTAACGGCACCTACCTCGATCGCGCTAAGGTCACCGGTCTGACCCCCGTCCCCCTCGGCGTGCCGATTCGAATCGGCCGCACCTCCCTCGAATTACGGCCATGACTCTGACCTTGCGCTATGCGGCACGAAGCGACCGCGGTCTGATCCGAGACGGAAACCAGGATTCCGTCTACGCCGGCCCGCGGCTCCTTGCCGTGGCCGACGGGATGGGCGGCATGGCCGCCGGCGACGTCGCCAGCAACATCGTCATCGGCGCGATGGCGCCGCTCGACGAGGACGTGCCGGGTGACGCGCTCGTCGACGCCCTGCGCACGGCCGTCGAGACCGCCAACCAGCAGTTACGCGACACGGTCGACGCCAATCCACAGCTCGAGGGCATGGGCACCACGCTCACCGCCACGCTCTTCTCGGGCAGCAAGATCGGGATGGTGCACATCGGCGACTCGCGGGCCTATCTGCTGCGCGAGGGCGAGTTCACCCAGATCACCAAGGACGACACCTACGTACAGATGCTGGTCGACGAGGGCCGGATCAGCGCGGAGGAGGCGAGCAGCCACCCGCAGCGGTCCCTGCTCACCCGCGCGCTGGACGGGCGCGACATCGACCCCGAATACTCCGTACGTCAGGTGCTCCCCGGCGACCGCTACCTGATCTGCAGCGACGGCCTGTCCGGCGTGGTGAGCGCCGAGACGATCGGCGACTCGCTGCGCGAATACACCGACCCGCAGCAGTGCGTCGAGCGGCTGGTCGCCCTGGCGCTGCGCGGCGGCGGTCCCGACAACATCACCGTGGTCATCGCCGACGCCACCGACCAGGACATCCTGGAGGCGACCCCGATCGTGGGCGGCGCCGCCGCGCGTGACCGCGGCATGACGTCGACCGTCGACGACACCCCGGCCTCGCGCGCCTCGGCGGCCCTTTCCCCGCCGCGGGCGGCGACCCCGGAGCCGGCGCCGGTCAATCACGCCAACGGCCGCGACGACGAGCCGGAGCGGTCCCGCCGCCACCCGGTGCGGACCGCGATCCTGCTGAGCGTGCTCCTCCTCGCCCTCGGCGGCGGCCTGTGGGCGGGCTGGAGCTGGACCCAGAAGCAGTTCTACGTCGGCGCCACCGAGCAGGGCCAGCTCGCGGTGTTCCGCGGCGTACCGGGCGAGATCGCCGGCCTCGACCTGTCCAGCGTGCGCTCGACCAGCAGCACCAGCCTCGACGACCTGACCATGGTGGCCCAGGAGCGGGTCAAGCAGGGCATCCAGGCCGACGACGAGCCCGACGCGCAGCGCCGCCTCGCCGAGCTGACCCACGACGACCCGCTCAACCCCAACCTCAAGCCCTCCTGCCTTCTGCCCAGCGCGAGCGCGTCCCCCAGCGCCGCGGCCTCGCCGAGCGGCCAGCCCTCGGTGACCGGCTCCGCCTCGACGGCCGTGTCCACCACGCCGAGCCCCGGCGGCACCGCCACGGGCACTACGTCGCCCTCCGTCCCCGCCACGACGCCCGACGCCCCGCCGTCCGACCAGGTGCCGCCGGTGATCGACCCGGCCGATTGCCGACCGTCCGACTGAGCGCTCCGCGCCGCAACCCGAGGGACGACCACTAGCAGTGACCTCACACGCCGGACCGGCTGCCTCGCCCGCACAGACGGGTGAGCTTCCACGCGTCCGGGCGACCCGGACCCGGCGCAACGCCGAGCTCGGTCTGCTCGCCTTCGCGATGGTGCTGGTCGCCATCTACTCGGCCACGGTCGAGGGCAACATGCTCGACACGGTCACGCCCGACTTCTGGGTGCCGGCGGCCGTGCTCGGCGTCCTGTTCTTCGCGCTGCACATGGTGATCCGGTTCCTGGCGCCGTACTCCGACCCCGCGCTGGTCCCGTGCGTGGCCCTGCTCAACGGCCTCGGCGTGGGCTTCCTGCGCCGGCTCGACCTCGCCGAGGCGCCACCGGCCGACCGGGCCGACTACCCGATCTTCGCCGGCACCGGCGGGCGACAGCTCGCCTGGACGCTCGCCTCGGTGATCCTGGCCGCGGCCCTCCTCGCGATCATCCGCGACCACCGGGTCATCTCCCGGTACGCCTACACGCTCGGCCTGGCCGGCATCGTGCTGGTGATGATCCCGGCGCTGCTCCCGGCGTCCATCTCCGAGATCAACGGCGCCAAGCTGTGGGTGCGGATCGGCGGCTTCTCGATCCAGCCCGGTGAGTTCGCCAAGCTCGCCCTGCTGGCGTTCTTCGCGTACTACCTCGTGCGAAAACGCGAGGTGCTCTCGCTCGCGAGCCACCGCTTCCTCGGCATCGACTTCCCGCGCGGCCGCGACCTGGGTCCGGTGGTCGTGGTGTGGATGGTCAGCCTCCTCGTGCTCGTCTTCGAGAAGGACCTCGGCACCTCGCTGCTCTACTTCGGGATGTTCGTCGTCACGCTGTACATCGCGACGGAACGGGTCAGCTGGCTGATCATCGGTCTGCTGCTGTTCTTCGGCGGCGCCTACTCGGCCTACCTGCTCGGTGCGACGGTCGGCGGCCCGTTCGCCAACTTCTACGACCGGGCGCGGATCTGGCTCGACCCGTTCGCGGCCCCGTACGGCGAGGGCTACCAGCTCGTCCAGTCGCTGCTCGGCCTGGGCACCGGTGGCCTCTTCGGCGCCGGCCCGGGCGCCGGGCAGCCGACCAAGGTGCCCGAGGTGCACAACGACTTCATCTTCGCGGGCATGGGTGAGGAGATCGGCCTCTTCGGGCTCTCCGCGCTGCTGATCATCTACCTGCTGATCGTCGAGCGGGGCCTGCGCGCCGGCCTGGCCGTGCGCGACTCGTTCGGGAAACTGCTCGCCGGCGGCCTGGCGTTCACGCTGGCCTTGCAGGTGTTCGTCATTGTGGGTGGCGTCAGCAAGTTGATCCCGCTCACCGGCCAGACCACGCCGTTCCTGTCCGCCGGCGGTTCGTCGTTGATGGCCAACTGGATGCTGATCGCCCTGCTGCTGCGGATCTCCGACGCGGCGCGGCGACCGGTGTCCGGCATCGACTCGTCGCGCCCGTCGGGCGCATCGGCGAGCGCACCCGCCCAGCTGCACGGCGCCCCGACGGAGGTGATCAGGCCGTGAACGCCCCGCTCCGCCGTGTCGGTGTCGTCGTCCTGGTCCTCTTCGGCCTGCTGTTCGCCAACCTCAACTGGGTGCAGGCCTACCGCGCCGACGCCTACCGCAACAGCGACTACAACGGCCGCGTGCAGATCGCCGAGTACGAGCGGCAGCGCGGCAACATCGAGGCCGGCAAGACGGCGCTGGCGCAGAGCAAGGCCTCCGACGGAGAGCTCAAGTTCCTGCGGGAGTACCCCTTCGACGCGGAGTACGCCCACGTGGTGGGCTACAAGCCGGTCAACCTCGCGGCGACCGGCATCGAGCGCACGGAGAACGAGTTCCTCAACGGCACCGCCGACGCGCTCATCGCCGACCGGATCTCCGACTGGTTCAAGTCCGAGAAGACGCCCGGCGGCAGCGTGCTGATGACCCTGTCGCGGCGCGCCCAGGACGTCGCGTTCAAGCAGCTCAGCGACAACCGGGTGGACGCCACCCGGGGCGCGGCGATCGCCCTCGACCCGCGTACCGGTGCCGTGCAGGCGCTGGTGTCGATGCCGAGCTTCAACCCCAACCCGCTGGTCAGCCACGACACCGTGGCCGCCGAGAAGGCGTACGACAAGCTCGAGAAGGACCGCGACAAGCCGCTCAACAACCGGGCGCTCGGCGAGGTCTACCCGCCCGGCTCGACGTTCAAGGTGATCGACGCGGCGGCGGCGCTGGAGAACGGCTACACACCGCAGACGCAGATCCCGGCCGGCCCGGTCTACCGCGCGCCGACCTCCGGCACCGACATCCGCAACGCCGCCGACTCGATCTGCCCGGAGGCGCAGGTCACCCTCGACGACGCGCTGACCGAGTCGTGCAACACCGGCTTCGCCCAGCTGGCGGTCAAGCTCGGCGGCGAGGTCATCAAGGACAAGGCCCGCGACTTCGGCTTCACCCAGACCGACCTCAAGGTCGGCCGGCTGGCCGGCGCCAACGCCGACGGCATCCCGGTGGCCGCCAGCGAGACCGGCGAGATCAAGAACCCGGACGGCGGCGACGACCCGGCCGCGCTGGCCCAGTCGGGGATCGGGCAGAACAACGTACGGATGACGCCGCTGCAGGGCGCCCTGATCGCCGCCGCGGTGGCCAACAACGGCCGCCAGATGCGGCCGTACCTGGTCCAGCAGCTCCTCGGGCCGGACCGGACGACCAACCACTACACGGCCTCGCCGCGCGAGCTCAACGGCGCGGTCGTCAGCCCCGAGGTGGCGACCACGCTCCAGGGCATGATGGTCAACGTCGTCGAGAGCGGCACCGGCGGCAACGCCCGCGTCGACGGTTTCCGGGTCGGCGGCAAGACCGGCACCGCCCAGTCCGCGGAGGACCGCAAGGACCACGGCTGGTTCATCGGGTTCGCGATGCGCCCGGACGGCACCCCGGTCACCGCGGTGTGCGTGTTCCTGGAGGAGGCGGGCCCCGGCGGCAGCGGCGAGGCGGCCCGGATCGCCGGCCAGATCATGCGCGCGGTCACCACCGACCGGGAAGGCAGCTAGCCGTGATCAGCCCGGGGGTGATGCTCGGGGGGCGTTACCGGTTGGACGAGCGCATCGCCGGCGGCGGGATGGGCGATGTCTGGCGGGGCACCGACGAGGTGCTCGGCCGTACGGTCGCCGTGAAGATCCTGCTCCCCGCGCTGCTGGACGAGCCCGGCTTCGCCGAACGCTTCCGCGGCGAGGCACGGACGATGGCGACGATCAACCATCCGGGCGTCGTGGACGTGTACGACTACGCGACCGATCAGCAGATCGCATTCCTCGTCATGGAGTACGTCGAGGGAGACGCCCTGTCCCGCACGCTGAGCCGGGTCGGCCGGCTCACCCCGGCCCGCACGATGGCGTTGGTGGCGCAGGCCGCCGACGCGCTGCAGGCCGCCCACGAGAAGGGCATCGTCCACCGCGACGTCAAGCCCGGCAATCTGCTCGTACGCCCCAACGGCACGCTCGTGTTGACCGACTTCGGCATCGCCCGCTCGGCGATCGTGGGCCAGCTCACCGCCGCCGGTTCGGTGCTCGGCACGGCCTCGTACATCTCGCCCGAGCAGGCGTCCGGCGCGACCGCCACCCCGTCGTCCGACGTCTACGCGCTGGGGATCGTGGCCTACCAGTGCCTCTCCGGCCGCCGGCCGTTCGAGGGCGACAGTCCGATCGAGATCGCGATGAAGCACGTACGGGAGCCCGCCCGGCCACTGCCCGGCGACATCCCGCCGGCGATCCGGGCCATCGTGGACCGCTCGATGGCCAAGGACCCGGCCGCCCGCTGGCCCACCGCGGCGACCCTGGCCGCCGTCGCCCGCCAGGCCGCCGCGACCCTGGCCGGGCAGGCGGTCAACCAGACCACCCGCCCGGTGCCGCCGGCCGGTCAGCAGTCGCCCAACGCCGGCCCGGTGTCGTCGCCGCCGTCATCGCCGGCCATGGCTCCCGGCGCGCATCCGCACCAGCATCCGCATCAGCCGACGCATCAGCCGACCTACCAACCGCCGTATCAGCCGCCGCCGAATCCGCCCGTCGGGCCGGTGCCGCCGACCAACCGGATGCCGCACGCTCCCCACCAACCGGTCACTCCCGGTCACGTGGCGACTCCGAGCGGTCCACCTGCGAGCCCGATTGGTCCCGGAAACTACCCGAGAGGGTCGGCAGCCGTCCCGCCGCCACCGTCACGGGCGGACGGAGGATACGGTTATCCGGTGGCGCCGGTCGCCGCGTCCGGCGAAGGCGACGGAGGCGCCAACCGGCAACTGCTGATCATGTTGGCCGTGGTTCTGGGAGTGCTCGTGCTGCTGTGTGCCGGGGTGATCTCGTACCTTTACAGCCGGGAGTCCAGCAAGGCCGATGCGCTCTCGGTCGGGATGGTCACGTCTGTGCGCCAGATCCCCACCGGTCGCGACGCACCGATCGGTGCCCCGTACCGTCGGGGTGACGACCGGATAACCGAAGGACGATGGACGAGATGACCGCGCAGGCCCGCCTGCTAGGTGGCAGGTATCAGGTCGGCGAGCTGCTCGGATACGGCGGCATGGCCGAGGTGCACCGGGGTCGCGACCTCCGGCTCGGCCGGGACGTCGCGATCAAGATGCTGCGTACGGACCTGGCGCGCGACCAGACGTTCCAGATGCGGTTCCGCCGCGAGGCGCAGAACGCGGCCTCCCTCAACCACCCGGCGATCGTCGCCGTCTACGACACCGGCGAGGAGATCGCGCCGACCGGCGAGACGCTGCCGTTCATCGTCATGGAGTTCGTCAACGGGCGCACGCTCAAGGAGGTGCTCGCCGCCGAGGGCCGCTTGATGCCCCGCCGCGCGCTCGAGATCTCCGCCGACATCTCCGCCGCCCTGGAGTTCAGCCACCGGCACGGCATCATCCACCGGGACATCAAGCCCGGCAACGTGATGTTGACCCAGAACGGCCAGGTCAAGGTCATGGACTTCGGCATCGCCCGGGCCCTGGCCAGCGGTGCGACGACCATGACGCAGACCAGCGCGGTCATCGGCACCGCGCAGTACCTCTCGCCGGAGCAGGCGCGCGGTGAGGCGGTCGACGCCCGCTCCGACGTCTACGCCGCCGGCTGCGTGCTCTTCGAGCTGCTCTGCGGACACCCGCCGTTCGTCGGCGACAGCCCGGTCAGCGTGGCCTACCAGCACGTGCGGGAAGACCCGCGGGCGCCGAGCGAGATCAACCG
>Ga0190275_10003303_pt1 | contig 11490 bp, 13 predicted proteins | sample Popmic550T_FD_133745 | JGI IMG/M metagenome (GOLD analysis project Ga0190275, IMG submission 133745) | Populus adjacent soil microbial communities from riparian zone of Yellowstone River, Montana, USA - 550 T | ecosystem: Environmental > Terrestrial > Soil > Riparian zone > Trees stand | place... | reverse complement strand
GCGAAGGCATGGTGGTCATCATCGACAAGAACACGAGCGACGAGGTCTGCATCGGCTAGCGCCACGCGCCCATGTTAGGGCAAGGGCGGGACTTTGTCTTTAGGTCCTTCGAGCTTCCAGACCAGCAGGTAGCCGGCGCCGATCAGGAACGGGATGATGCCGAGCGCCCAGGCGCCGCCTTCCCATTCACTCATCGCTCCGAAGAAGATCATGACGCCGAAACCGACCATCATCAGGACAACACCGCGGCGCATGTCCGACCGGGCGCGCACGACCGGCGGGGGCGCGAAGAGGGCGGCGGGCACCGGCTCGCCTTTCTCCACCATCGTCCGCACGGTGCGATGCAGGGAGCGGCTCTTGAGATAACTGAAGAACATGATCGCGGCGACCACCAGGACGGGGGCGCCGAAGAGAGTCGTGAAAATGATCCCGACGATGGGAATCGCCATCAAAGCCCCAAAGTCTTCGTCATCATCTCCATGCCGATCGTGGCGGGTGACGTGAGTGACCCCCTTCTTGTCGATGGTGACCCCAAATTTGCGCTTCAGTTTTCGGGCGACCTCACGTTCGATCGAGTCTTCCTCGTAAGGCGTGACTGTTGGCGCGACTGAGGGCGAAACGGCCGCCGTAGTGCTCGTCGAGGTGACGGCGGTAGCGGTGGGCGAAGCGGGTGGAGTTGGGGTTTGGCCGAACACGGTCAAGGCGAGCGCGAACGAGCAGAGGTAGGTTAAGAGCGTTGTTTTCATAGGTATCCTTTTGCAGTGAGATGCAGGAAGAGGCCGCTTTGGATTCAGAAAAATCCGAGGCGCGAAGAACGTTTTCGCCGTCTGCGGCCCCGTCTTGCGAGGGCAATGTCGTTTCACGGAATCCAGGTAACAACTGCGTTACCTTCCATTTCTAGACCCTGCGTAAATTCCACTCTATCTCCCTCCAGGAAACAAAAACAGGGAAGAAATTATGACAAACAACTTGAATCAGGACTACGCAGGACAAATCGGGCGCTCTCTCCAGACGCCACCAGCGAAACGGCCATTGTGGACCCAATGGGCGGCCCTCGCCCTCGGCGTAATTTTTCTCAGCGTCGGCGCCACTCATTCGCTGGCCCAGGCAAGCCCCTCGCCCAGCCCGAGCCCTTCGCCCAGCGCCAGCCCCTCACCCAGCCCGAACCCATTGCCAGGTTGCGCTTTCACCGGCACCGCTAACGTGACCATCACCGGCGGCGGCGGATCTTTCAGCCCCTTCTCGCTCACCATCAATGCGGCCACGCGGGTCACCTGGACCAATACCGGCAACAGCCGGGCGCGCGTCCGCGACGTTGATCATAATTTCCTCGATAGCGACGACCTCCAGCCGGGCCAGTCGTTCTCGTTCACTTTTTGCGTGGGCGGGACCTACCAGATCGAAGATGCTCGGAGCGGTGTCCGATCGACCATTACCGTCGTGGGAGGCGCGGATCCCTCGCCGAGCCCCAGCCCTCTCCCCACGGCAAGCCCATCCCCCTCGCCTAGCGCAAGCCCCTCCCCCAGCGCGAGTCCTTCGCCCAGCGCCAGCCCATCACCGAGCCCAAGCCCACAGCCGACGTGCGACGCGACCGCCATCTCGAGCGTCGCGATCACGGGCGGCGGCGGGCCATTCAACCCGAGTTTGCTGACAGTTAATGCAGGCACGCGAGTTACCTGGACCAATATTGGCGATAGCCGGGCCCGCGTCCGCGATATCGACCACAGTTTCCTCGATAGCGACGACCTCGAACCGGGCCAGTCGTTCTCATTTACGTTCTGTGTGGGCGGCACCTTCCGAATCGAGGATGCCCGCAGCAATGCCAGGGCAACCATAAGCGTCCTGGGCGGCGCCAATCCTTCGCCGAGCCCAAGTCCCTCGCCCAGCCCGGGCACATCACCGAGTCCCTCTCCGAGCCCCGGCACATCGCCGAGCCCGAGCCCGTCGCCCAGTGCGAGCCCATCGCCAGGCGTAAGCCCGTCGCCTTCGCCGAGCCCTGCCACGCAGCCAGTCAACATCTCCACCCGTCTCCGGGTAGATGCGGGTGAAGGCCTGATGATTGGCGGTTTCATCATCACGGGCAACGACGCGAAGCGCGTTATCATCCGCGGCGTTGGCCCTTCGCTGGCGAACTTCGGGGTTCCTGACTTCGTCAACGATCCGCTTCTGCGCCTTTACGGGCCGAATGGCTCCGCCATCGCGGTGAACGACAACTGGAAGGACATTCAGCAGCCTGAAGTCGAAGCAACCGGCATCCCGCCGCAGGATTTGCGCGAGTCGGCCATCGTCGCCACGCTGGTGCCCGCCACCTACACGGCCTCGCTCGCGGAGGTGAACGGCGGCAGCGGCGTCGGGCTGATCGAAATCTACGACCTCAACTCCGGGGCTCCCGCGAAGCTGGCCAACATCAGCACGCGCGGTTCGGTCCAGACGGCGGACAACGTGATGATCGGCGGCTTCTCCCTCGGCGGCAGCAGCACCAACCCGGTCAAGATCGTCGTCCGCGCGATGGGGCCGTCCCTGACGCAGGCTGGAATCAACAATGCGCTCAGCAATCCGACCCTCGAACTGTTCGACAACAACGGCCAGCGCGTCGCCTTCAATGACAACTGGGGAGACGATGCGAGCCAGGCAACTCAATTGCAGGCGCTCAACATCGCTCCCGGTAACGCAGCCGAGTCGGCCATCGTGACCACGTTGTCCCCGGGCCTCTACACCGCCGTGGTCGCAGGCCAGGGCGGCGGAGTCGGGATCGGGCTGATCGAAGTTTACGCAATCCAATAACCTCGGGGTGCTTTTTAGTCCCTCGCTCAGGGCGCTCCGCGGGAAACTGCGGAGCGCCGGGTGGCAACTTCAGAACTCCCCGGGGCACCCTGTTGACGCGTGCGGCGATTAGCCTCGCCGCTTACGCTGGTCCAAATACATTCGGCAAAGTGGAAACGACGAAGGAGAATCCGCCAGCGCCGCTCCCTTTGCCCGTGCGTCTGCGCTGGTCCCCGGCCGATACCGAGACCGCGCTTCTCGTCCTAATCCTCAAGGGTCTCGTGCTCGGCGCGGCGGTCCTGAGCATCGGGGTGCTCTTCGACCAGACGGGAGCCTGGCAGACGCTTTGGAATCGGTGGGACGCCACCCATTATTTGCGGCTGGCCGAGAAAGGCTATACCGCCAAGGGCGACGGGCGGTTTTCCATTGTCTTCTATCCGCTCTACCCCTGGCTGGTGCGGGCGGTCGCCGTTGTCTGCCGGAACTATTTCGGCGCTGCGCTGGTGGTCTCGGGCCTGGCCTCGGTCTGCGCCGGTTTGCTCTTCCGCCGCCTGGTGGCGCTGGACCAACCGCCCAAAGTCGCGCGGCTGGCGGTTTGGTTCCTTTTCATCTTCCCGACCGCTTACTTTCTGCACATCGGCTATTCGGAGAGCCTGTTCCTCGCGCTCGTGGTGGGATGTTTGCTCGCGGCCCGGACCCAATCCTGGGCGTTAGCCGGTCTCCTCGGAGCGCTCGCCTGCCTCACTCGCGTGAACGGACTCCTGCTCGTGCCCACTTTGCTCCTGGAAGCCTGGCTGCAATATCGGACGACGCGGCGGTTCGATTGGCGGTGGCTTTGGATCGCCGCCGCCGGTCTCGGCTTCGCCGGTTACCTCCTGCTCAACTATCGCGTCACGGGCGATCCCTTCGCGTTTACCGCGATCATGGAGAAGCAATGGTACAAGAAGCTCGCTCCGCCCTGGCTCGGGATCCGCGATGTCTGGCTGCGCATCCCCCATTTCAATCTCACGGAAGGGCTGCTCGAGTTCGTCTTCATCGTCTTCTCATTTCTCTGCACCGTCTGGTGCTGGTGGAAACTGCGCCCGACCTACGCGATCTGGATGAGTTTGAACTGGCTCCTCATCAACAGCACCACCTATGTCGTCAGCGTGCCGCGGTATTGCCTCACCTTTTTTCCCATTTTTATCCTGCTCGCCCGCGTTGCGGCGAAGCGCCCGCTGGCTGGCCAGATCATCAGCGCCATTTCCCTGCTTTTGCTCGCCCTTTTCGCGATGAAATTCGCCCACGGTACCTGGGCCTTCTGAGGGCGCGTTCGCCGTTCCGTCGAAAATAAGGAGGAAAGCGGGTGACGAGACTCGAACTCGCGACGTCCTCCTTGGCAAGGAGGTGCTCTACCACTGAGCTACACCCGCATTTTGAAGAGGGAGGAATAATGTCCACTGCCCCGGGAGACGCAAGGCTTTTGTCGAATGGAGGGGCGAGCCCTCCAATTTACGTTTTCCGGCGCAAACGTTAGCGGGCCCCTAGCCTACATGCGTCGCCACTACATCAACAGCGGCTGCCAGCTCAGCGGCCCGGACCATCAACCGGAAGCACAAACCGCGGAGGAAAACCTTAATACGATATTTCGGCTCGAAAGTTTCTCTTTTTTTTGATCAGGCAGAGAATTTTCTTCGCAGAATTCTTGACGCTCAAATGGCGTGTTTGCTGAAATCAAAAAGGCGGCCCCCAAAAAGACGCCGCCCCCAGTAAACAACCAACAAAAAAGAAGGGCAGTCCATTAAGAAGATCAGAACAATCGTCATCGCGCTGTGTTTGGTGGTGCTCGTCGCGCTCACCGCACCAGCGCCTTACAACGTCTATCAGTATAAGGAGAGCGGTGGGTCGAGTGGCGGGGCGTGGTTTCAATACGTCGCGACGGTGCAGGGCACGGTTGGCGGGAACGTCGCAATCAACTCGTCTGGCACGGGGCTCATGCTGGACAACCGCAACTACACGAACAGCACTCCGACCTATATCACTTACAATCCTCCCGCCGGGAATTGCAACTCCAGTTGGATTCCCTGTAAGCTGGAGAACTAACCGCAGGGGCGCGTGGGGATGGCCAAAGCAATAAAATATCTGCTGTTCGCTGTAGCGGTCGCGCTGGCGGCGGCGGCAATTTTTTATCCGTCGAAGAAGAAGTCGCCTTCGGCGCGCACGCACGCAATGGTGCCATCCCCACCCACTTCTGCTGACCCCAGGATTTCACGCGAGCAGATCGAGCAACAAGAATTGTCGCTGGACAAGATAGCGGGTCTCTCCGGTGAGCAGACTGTTGGGTTGCTCAGTCGAATGAACCCCACGGAACGCGCGGAGCTGGGGCGGCGGTTGACGGACTTATCGCCGGGGGCGCTGAACAACGAGAAGATTGGGTTGTATTTTCGCGCATGGGCGAAGTTCGACGCGCGAGCTGCCTTTCAGATGGCGATGAATTTCAAACACACTTCACAGACATGGGCCGCACTCTCGTCCGTTTTTGAAGGCGCAGAAGCCAACGACGCGGCGAGTCTCGTGGACAGCTTGAAGAACATCGCGCCGATAATTCCCGGCGAAATGCACCAATCACTCCTTGGTGTCGGATTATCGAAATGGGCCTCAGTTGATGTCGCCGGTGCAGCGCGATTCCTCGACAGTTACGGCGGAAACATCCCCCCGTCTGTGTGGCAGGCGGTGGCCGAGCGGTGGGGAACGCTCGACCCAGCGGGCGCGCTTGCCTGGCTCAACAAACAGTCCAACCCAACCATCAAGGAGAAGCAGATGGACGGTTTGATGACGGGGTGGTTGAAAACAGACCTCCCGGCTGCGGCAGAATACGCGCGCGCTCATCTCGACGGAACCCCCGCGAGCGATAGGTATGCGGCTGTTGCCGCCAACTACCTTGCGGCCAACGACCCGCAAGCGGCGATGGCGTATATTGAAACGTTGCCGGAAGGGACGACGAAACAGTTCGCGCAAACGCTGGCCGCTGCGAAATGGGCCTACCTCGACCCAGCGGCAGCAGCGGCCTGGGTTTCCTCATTGCCACCGGAGGGTCAAGGTGCGGCGGCGGTCAGCGTCATCTCGCAGTGGGCAAATCAAGACCCGCAAGCTGCGGGCAACTGGATGAACACCCTCGAAGGCCCAGGCAAAGATTCCGCGATCAGTGCGTATGCCGCGCACCTCGCGCCGCGCGACCCCGGCACCGCGCTCGGATGGGCGCAGTCCATAGCGAATCCTGAGATTCGAACTGCGACCGTCGAGGCGCTTGTCCAGCAGTGGCGAGAGCGCGACCCGACGCGAGCAACAGACTGGATTAACAGCAGCCAGCTCCCCGACGCGGACAAGATGCGTCTGTTGGGGCTGTCGCCCCCGACTGCGGTCGAGCTACCCGTCAAATAGGCCCTGGGGCCGGTTTACTTACGGATTCCTTACGGCGGTGAACTGAAAAGACCTTCTTTGATCGGTTAAGATCGGTCACGCACAGCAGCAGAAACGCCCGTTCACCCGGCGTAGCGCCATCAAACGCTGGAGATCAACAGACGGCGGAAAATCGCCGGAAAATTTTGGCAATGAGGTGCACTACCACTGAGCTACATCCGCATTCTGACGCAAGGCTTTTGTGACCGGCCGGCCTTTGCAAAACCCCATTCTCATTGACCGTTAGCCGATGTCCGATCTCACCGTCGTCCCTTCTCGCGAACGTTTCGAGGAACTGGCGAAACTCGGCAACGTTGTCCCAGTCTTCGTCGATCTCGTGGCGGACGATCAAACTCCGGCTTCGGCATTCCAAAAGTTGGATGAGGGCGGTTATTCGTTTCTCTTTGAATCAGCCGAGCAAACTGAGCAATCGGGCCGTTACTCCTTCCTCGGGTTCCGCCCGCGCTTAACGATCCGCAGCAGCGACGGCAGCATTTCGGTTGAGGAAAATGGACGCGTCGAAAAAACCGGGGCGGGTGAAGATCCGCTGAGTTCCCTCGAGAAAATCATGAGCCGCTTCCGGTTCGTCGCGGAGCCGGACCTTCCGCGCTTCGCCGGCGGCGCGGTTGGATTTCTCGGCTACGACATGGCCCGGCATTTCGAAAAATCGGTGCCGCCGCCGCCCGAGGACGACCTCAAGCTCCCCGAAATGGTTTTCATGATCATGGGTCTGCTCATCGTGTTCGACCATCGTTACCGGCGGCTGAAGATCGTCGCGAACGTTTTTCTCGACGATCACGAAAGCCCCGCCGCCGCGCATGCAGCAGCCGAGCGAAAAATCCAGGACGCGCTCGCGAAGCTGGCCAGTCCCCTGCGTTTGCCGCTGATCGATGCGCAGAAACCCGTTTCCCGCCTGCCCGTGCGGAGCAACATTACCCAGGAAAAATTTGAAGCCGCGGTGGTGAAAGCCAAGGAACACATCCGGGCGGGCGATGTATTTCAGGTCGTCCTCTCCCAGCGTTTTGAAACCGACTTCCACGGCGATCCGCTCAAGCTTTACCGCTGCCTGCGCCTGGTGAATCCGTCGCCTTACATGTTTTGCCTGCGTTTCGGCGATCTGTTTTCGCTCGTCGGCAGCTCGCCCGAGCTGCATGTGCGCGTGACCGACCATCTCGCCGAGGTCCGTCCCATCGCCGGCACCCGGCGTCGCGGCCGGACGCCGGAAGAAGATGCCCAAAACGCCGCGGAACTCCTGGCCGACCCAAAAGAGCGGGCCGAGCACGTGATGCTCATCGATCTCGCGCGGAACGATCTCGGCCGCATCGCCGAGATCGGCAGCGTCCGCGTGACCGAGCAAAAGGTCGTCGAGCGTTACAGTCACGTGATGCACATCGGCTCGCACGTGGTGGCGCGTTTGCGGAAGGACAAAACTTCCTACGACGTCATGCGCGCGACGTTCCCGGCCGGAACTGTTTCGGGCGCGCCGAAGATCCGGGCGATGCAAATTATCAGCGAGCTGGAAACCAAAAAGCGCGGCTGTTATGCGGGCGCTGTCGGCTATTTCGGATTCGATGGCGCGCTCGATTGCTGCATTGCCTTGCGCTCGATCGTTCTCAAAGATGGCCGGGCTTATCTTCAGGCGGGCGCCGGCATCGTGGCGGATTCCGATCCGGCAAGTGAATACCAGGAGACCGTGAACAAGGCGATGGCGATGGTGGATGCCATCAGCCGCGCCACGGACGAGTGAGCCGCATGCTGCTGATCATCGATAACTACGATTCGTTTACCTACAATCTCGTCCAGTACTTCAGCGTGCTCGGTTGCGACGTGATCGTAAAGCGGAACGACGAAATCACGATCGGAGAGATCGAAGCGCTGGATCCGGAGCGCATCTGCATTTCGCCGGGCCCCGGGAGACCAGAGGACGCGGGCATCAGCAATGAACTCATTCGCCACCTCGGACCAAAGAAGCCGATCCTGGGGGTTTGTCTCGGCCATCAATGCATTGGGGCCGTCTATGGCGGTCAGGTCGTTCCGGCGCAGCGTCTGATGCATGGCAAAACTTCGCCGGTGCGTCATCAGGGAACCGGAGTGTTTGCGGACCTCCCGAATCCATTCGAGGCCACGCGTTATCATTCTCTGATCGTCCGCCGCGAGTCGCTGCCTGCCTGTCTCGCAATCACCGCCGAGACCGCCGAAGGCGAAGTGATGGGATTGCAACATCGCGAGTTTCCGATTCACGGAGTGCAGTTCCATCCCGAATCGGTTCTGACCGACGAGGGAATGAAGCTGCTCCGAAATTTCCTGGCGGTGTGAATGGTAGGGACGCCGCGCTGCGGCGTCCGCAGGATAGAGCGATGAAATGCCCGGGAATCGATCCGGACGCCGCAGCGCGGCGTCCCTACCAATTAATGCGAAATCACTTCCCGTATCGCCCGCAGCTGCCCCAGCATCTCATCATACTCCCCCAGCGTCAGCGCCTGGGCCGCGTCGCAAAGCGCAATCTTCGGATCGTTGTGCACCTCGACCAGCACTCCGTCCGCTCCGGCCGCGACGCCGGCCCGCGCCAGCGGGGCAACCATGTAGTTCTTCCCCGCCGCATGCGAGGCATCGATCACCACCGGCAAATGCGAAATCCGCCGGACCGCCGGAATCGCGGCCAGGTCGAGCGTGTTCCGCGTGTGCAATGCGAACGTCCGCACCCCGCGCTCACACAGGATCACCTGATAGTTCCCTTCCGACATGACGTACTCGGCGGCGAGCAGCCATTCATCGAGCGTCGCCGCCATCCCGCGCTTCAACAGAACCGGAAGCTTGGAACGGCCGGCCCGGCGCAGGAGCGAAAAGTTCTGCATGTTGCGCGCGCCGATCTGGATGATGTCGCCATATTGTTCGACCAAATCCACGCCCGCCACGTCGAGCGCCTCCGTCACAATCTTCAGTCCGAATTGATCGCGGACCTCCGCCATGATTTTGAGGCCTTCTTCGCCGAGACCAGGAAATTCATAAGGCGAGCTGCGTGGCTTGAAGGCGCCGCCGCGGAAAAAACGCGCGCCGCTCCGCTGCACGGTCTCGGCCACCGCAAAAGCCTGCGCGCGGCTCTCGATCGCGCATGGCCCGGCGATCACCGCCAGCTCATCGCCGCCAATCGTCGCATCGCCCACCCGCACCACCGTCTTGTCCGGGCGCAGATCGAGCGTGATCAGCTTATACGGCTTGCTCACGCGGATGGCTTCGGCCACGCCGGCCATGTTTTCGAAACGCGCGGGATCGACCGCCCCCTGGTTGCCGGTGATCCCGATCGCGGTCCGCGTCGCCCCCGGCATGACATGCGAGCGATACCCGAGCTGTTCGATCAAGGTGACGACGTCCGCGATCTCGCGCTCCGCCGCGCCGGCTTTCATTACGATTAACATCTGGCCTTACCTTATACTGGATTCAGAGTCGACCAAGCGGCCAGCGCGCGATCGCACGTGACCGTTAAGTTGTAGCCACGGCCCTGTGGGCCGTCCCGTTGGCGGCGCGCGCCTCGAATCGACGGCCCGCAGGGCCGTGGCTACAACCAAAATCGTGCCCTACGATTCGCCCAGCCAACTTTTTGCGGCAGCGATCTCGGCGAAGACCAGCTGATGTCCCGCGTCTTCGAAGCGCAGGGTAACGTCCGCGCCCGTCTGGCGCAGCATCGCGGCCAGACGCTCTACGTTTTCGATGGGAACGATCGGGTCGTGTTTACCGGAGCAGATCAGGACACGCGTGTCCGTGAGAGTGGGCTGGGTCGCCGGCGTGAGCGGCACCATTGCGCGGAAAAGGATTGCGCGCGTCAGCACGCCGGGCCGAAGGAGGAGAACGGCGGCAGCTACGTTCGCCCCGTTGGAATAGCCGACCACGGTGAGCGAACTCGGATCGAAACTGTACTTCGCCCCCGCCGCGCCAATAAAGTCAGCCAGCTCGTTAGCGCGACGAATGACGTCTTCTTCGTCGAACACGCCTTCAGCCAGGCGCCGGAAAAAGCGCGGCATCCCATTTTCCAGGACGTTCCCGCGCAGACTAAGGATCGCCGCCGATTGATCGACATCGCGGCCGAGAGGAATCATGTCATTCTCGTTCCCGCCCGTCCCATGCAGGAGCAAAAGGACGCGCCGCGGGGGTGTCTCCCGGCTCGGAATGAAGCGGTGCGTGTAATCCATATAACGTTGCTGCAAATCAAGCACCCAAGGAGCGGCGATTTGAAATCGCCGAACCAAATAAATCGGCGGTTGCAAATCGCCGCTCCTTGATTGCTTACACTATACTCAACCATCCCCATGTATATCTGGCGAAAACAGGTGACGTCCGATTGGCTTCGACTCCGAAGCGAGGGGTTGAACGCGCGATTTGGCGCAGCGCTCGCGATCGTGGAGCAACCTGGGAAACGCCAAATAGCGCTTCAAGTCTCCTGCCCCACAGCCAGGCAAGCCCGCTCCCTGGTTCTCGAATTCGGCGGGCAGGCCGAGAAACTGCCGCGCGACTGGCTGCGGGATTTTGCGAAGCGAGCGCAAACCAAGCCGCTCCGCATCGGATCGCGGCTGATCGTTCGGTCCGCCCCGGAGCAGACAGAGCCCGCGCGGGGCGCGCGCACCATCATCATCCCGGCCGAAGCCGCCTTCGGCACGGGCGAGCATGCGACCACGGCGATGTGCCTGCGTTTGCTGGAACGCCAGATGCGGCGGCGACCGTCCGGCTGGTCGATGCTCGACGCCGGCACCGGCAGCGGCATTCTCGCCATCGCGGGGCGTTGCCTGGGAGCGGCCCGAGTGCTGGCAATCGATAACGATCCCATGGCCTGCGCGATCGCGAAACGGAACGCGCACGCGAATGGCGTTCGCCACATTGAATTCCAGACCGGTGACGTGCTGAAGCTGAAGCCCGCGCAAAAGTTCGACGTCATCACCGCCAATCTTTTCAGCGAGATCCTGATCGCAGCCCTGCCCGGCTGGTCCAAGCATCTTGCCCGTGGCGGATTTCTGATTCTGTCCGGAATTCTGCGAACGCAGGAAAAGGCCGTCGTTTTCGCATTGCGCAGGAATGGTTTCGCTCTTCAGGAAGCCCGGCGGCGGGGAAAATGGGTCGCGCTGCTGGCGGACCGGCGGACGGCGCAGCGCGCCGTCCCTACCTAGGAAAAACAGTTTGACGCAGGCAAGGGGCGCAAGCATTTTCTCCGTCCCGTTCGCGGCCTCGATTTTCCTGCATTCACGCGGTTGATCTGTCGAAGCCGCCTGGGAAAAATCGCATGCCGAACGAACAGCTTTC
>Ga0190275_10003302_pt1 | contig 11492 bp, 13 predicted proteins | sample Popmic550T_FD_133745 | JGI IMG/M metagenome (GOLD analysis project Ga0190275, IMG submission 133745) | Populus adjacent soil microbial communities from riparian zone of Yellowstone River, Montana, USA - 550 T | ecosystem: Environmental > Terrestrial > Soil > Riparian zone > Trees stand | place... | reverse complement strand
GCGCCCGGTCGAGCGGAGCTTCGAGGGTTGGCGGTTCGATTCGTTCGAGCAAGGCCTGACCGCGATCCGTCGGCTGGCGCAGGACGGTCCGCTGCCGACGGTACTGCGGCTGTCCGATGAAGCAGAAACAGCCATCAACCTCGCTGACCCCGATGTCCTCGGTGGTGGATCCGGCGGGGTGCTCGCCATCGTCGGCTTCGAAGGCAGCCGTACTGCGGTACGCCGCGCCGAGGTCGCCGAGGTTCTCAGCGCGGCAGGCGGCGAGGCGGCGGGAGAGGGTCCGGGCGAGACCTGGCGCCAGGGCCGGTACCGCGCTCCCTATCTCCGCGATCCGCTCCTCGACGAAGGAGCGTTGGTCGAGACCCTCGAGACAGCCGGCTTCTGGTCGACACTGCCGGCGTTGAAGGCGAAAGTCACCGAGGCGCTGGTCGGCTCGCTGTCCGGGCAAGGGACGCCGCCAATCGTGCTCTGCCATGTCTCACACGTCTATGAGACCGGCGCCTCGCTCTACTTCACCGTCATCTCTGCCCAGACCGACGACCCGGTCGCGCAGTGGCGCCAAGCAAAGGCCCAAGCCAGTCAGGCGATCGCAGCCGCGGGCGGCACCATCACTCATCACCACGCCGTCGGCACCGACCATCGTGACGCTTACGAGCAAGAGATCGGGCCGCTGGCGGTCGAGGCTTTGCGCGCGGTCAAGCACGTCCTCGACCCGAACGGCATCCTCAACCCCGGCATCCTCATCCCGAAGATCAGTGCCGATGAGGGCTAGGTCTCGTTGACAGACCCAGGTGTGAGGTGTGAGGCTCGGTCCATGATTGAGACCCAGCAGGCGAGTCGTAGCCGTACCTTCTCGTGGTCGGATCCGGCGTTGACGGCGGCGTCACTCGGGGCCCTCTCCGGGCTGGAGATGCTGCAGGCGATGAAGGACGGGAAGATCCCGGCGCCACCGATCCTTCAGCTGGTTGGTGGGACCGGGATGGAGGTCGAGGAGGGCAAGGTCTCGGTCTTCATGCCGGCGGAGGAGTTCCACTACAACCCGCTCGGCACGGTGCACGGCGGGATCATCGCGACCCTGCTCGACACCGCCGCCGCCTGCACCGTGCACTCGACGCTGCCGGCTGGGATTGGCTACACCTCGCTCGATCTGATGACGCGCTTCCTGAAGCCGGTCACGATCGCCTCCGGCGTGCTCCGCTGTGAAGGCGCCATCATCAGCCGCGGCCGCCGGACCGCCGCCGCCGAGGCCCACCTGTTCGACGAGCGCGGCACCTTGCTCGCCCATGCCACGTCCACCTGCCTGCTCTTCGAGATTCCCACCCAGTAAGGCAGCTCGCGGGTGAGGCTTGACCTCAAGTCCGCTTGAGGTATGAGGGTGACGGGTATGACTCCTGAAGCCCTGACCCGTCCCGTTGCTCTCATCACCGGCGCTTCCGCCGGTCTCGGTCTCGCGCTGGCCCATGGGCTGGCCGACCGGGGCTGGGCGCTGATCATCGATGCCCGGAACGCTGATGCCCTCAAGAACGCGGCCGACGCACTCGCCGGCCGCACCGACGTCGTACCGCTCGCCGGTGACGTCACGGATCCCGAACACAGGGCCGACCTAGTCGATGCTGTCGGCGAGCTCGGTCGGCTGGACCTTCTCGTCAACAACGCCAGCTACCTCGGGCCGAGCCCGCTCCAGCGGTTGGCCGCGGCAGACCTCGACGAACTCCGCCGCGTCTACGAGGTTGATGTGATCGCTCCGATTGCGCTGACCCAGGCACTGGTACCCGAGTTGGCCGCTGCCGACGGCACCGTGATCAACCTCAGTTCCGACGCGGCAGTCGAGGCGTATGAAGGATGGGGTGGCTACGGCTCGGCAAAGGCCGCGCTGGACCACGCGAGCGCGGTACTGGCCGCAGAGCACCCTGGACTTGCTGTCTACGCGATCGACCCGGGTGACCTCCGTACCGCGATGCACCAGGCTGCGTTCCCCGGCGAGGACATCTCCGACCGGCCCGAGCCGGCGACCGTAGTACCGGCGTTCCTGCAGTTGCTGGACAGCCGGCCGGCGAGTGGTCGCTACCGGGCTGCTGAGTTCGCACCGGCGGTGACTTCGTGAGCCTGCATCCACAGACCAGGTTCACGCTGCCCGATGAGCTGAACGCGGTCGAACCCCCGGAGGCGCGTGGGCTCGCGCGCGACCAGGTGAAGCTGCTGGTCGCGGAGGGGTCGACCGTCACGCACACCAGGTTCGACCGGATCGGCGAACACCTTCGGCCCGGCGATCTGCTGCTGGTGAACACCTCAGGAACGCTGGCCGCCGCAGTCGACGGCTCCTGGATCACCGGCTCGGGTGTTGCCCCGGTGGTCGTGCACTTCTCGACAGCACTCGACGACGGCTCCTGGGTGGTCGAACTGCGCAACGGCGGCTCGCCCCTGTTCGGAGGCTCAGCAGGCGACCAGGTGGAGCTGCCTGAAGGAGTACTCACCCTGCTGGAGCCCTATGAGCCGAGTAGCTCCCGGCTGTGGCGGGCCAAGCCGCCAGTGGCGGACGTGGTCAGCTACTTGCGGAGGAACGGCCGTCCGATCACCTACAAGTACGTCGGCCAGCGGTGGCCGTTGGCGCTGTACCAGACGGTGTTCGCGAACCAGCCGGGCTCTGCGGAGATGCCAAGTGCCGGCAGGCCCTTCAGCTTCGAGTTGGTGAGCCAGCTGGCGTCTGCCGGAGTACTGATCGCGCCGATCCTGCTGCACTGTGGCGTCTCCTCGTTGGAGAGCCACGAAGCGCCGCTGCCCGAGCGGTACGACGTACCGGAGCACACTGCGCGGTTGGTGAACTGGGTGCACGCCAACGGCGGTCGGGTGATCGCTGTCGGGACCACGGCGGTCCGGGCGATCGAGTCGGCCGCTCAAGCCGACGGATCAGTGGCCGCCTCGAAGGCGTGGACCGACCTGGTGCTCGGGCCCGACCATCCTGCAGCGGTCGTGGACGGGCTGATCACCGGCATGCACGCGCCGGAGGCCTCGCATCTCCTGCTGCTGGAATCGGTGGTCGGGGGCGACGTCGTCCAGCGTGCCTACGACGCCGCCCTCGAGCAGTCCTACCTCTGGCATGAGTTCGGGGACGTCAGCCTGCTGCTCCGTCCTTGAGCTCACCGTCGTCCGCGGGGAGCTCAACTTCTTCGGTCGGATCGAAGTCGGGCGTGAGGAATGGCCCGGCGGGCGCCGGGGTGTCGTCGTTGCCCGGCCGGGCCCGCTTGTCGATCGCCCGCGGACTCACCGCAGCCTCCACCGCTCGTTTGTCAGCACCATGAATGTCCTTACCTGCAAAGGTCCCCCGTTGGGACTTCACTCTCATGACGAGTGACAGGTGCCCAAGGTCATGCACCGACGCGAAATTGTGGCCTAGGCCCGAACGGGGCTGGAGAGCCAGGCGAGAGTCGCCGGGAGGGCTTCGGCGAGCGGAGGGAGGTGGGGATGCCACTTCAGTTCCCACTCGAGGGAGAGCCAGTAGTCGGTGCCCTGCAAGGTCGCCAGCAGGTCGGCGATCGGGTAGTCGCCGGTACCGATCGGGACCGGCTTGTAGTCCTTGCTGGAGTCCTCGTCCTTGATCTGGATGAAGTCGATCCAGGGCTTGAGCAGCTCGAAGGCTTCGGCCGGTGTCTCGCCGTGGCTCCAGGTGTGGGCGCTGTCCCAGATCACCTTCACGCCGTGCCCGGGCGCCTCGGCATCCAGCAACCGGCAGAGCCGGGACATCTTGTGCGCGGCCGAGTGCGAGTCGTGGGTCTCGAGCAGGATGCGCGATTCCTTTGGGGCGGAGGTCACCCGGTCCAGGGCCCGGATCTCACCCGGGCTGGGCGAGTCCGTGCTGGGTGAGTCCGTGCGGTCGGGGTCATCGCCCGGGAACACCCGAACCCCTCGGGCGCCGAGGTCGGCGGCCAGCTCGAGATGGGCTTCGAGCGGCTGCTCCTCGACGGCACACAGCCCGATGTAGCTGTTGACGGCCAGGATCTCCAGGCCGGCGTCCTCGATCCGGGTCCGCAGCTCGCGCCGCTCGGCGGCGGTCAGCCCGACGTGGGTGAACTCGTCGTCGGCGGTCCGCAGCTCGAGACCGGTGAAGTTATTGCCTTTGGCAAGCTCCAGGACGTGGTCGAGGGGCTCGCCGGGACAGCCGAGGGTGGAGAAGCCGAGTGAGGTCACTCGTCAGACCCAACGCCGCCGCGGGTGGGTCCGCGGTGCGGTGGTCTCCGAGTCGTCCTTCTCCGGAGCGGCCGGAGCGGCGGGCTCGGCCGGGGTCTCGTAGGAGTACGACGACTGCTGGTAGTCCGTCGCCGGCTGGTCGGAGTAGTTGGTGCTGTAGTCCGGGGTGTAGCCGGTGGAGTAGCTCTCCGGCGTGTAGTTCGGGCTGTAGGAGCTGTCGTAGCTCGTGGTGCTGTAGTCCGCCGGCGGGGTGTACTCCGGCTGCGGCGTGTACGAGTCGTAGCTCGTGTTCGAGCTGTAGGTGTCGTACGAGCTCTCCGACGAGTAGGTGTCGTACGACGGCGAGCTGTAGCTGCTGTCAGTCGTGTAGGTCGGCTCTGGCGCGGCCGGCTCGGAGTACGAGTAGTTGGACGAGTAGTCCGAGGTGTACGACGTCTCGTAGTTCGGCGTGCTCGACGGCGCTGCCGGGGCCTCGTAGGTGAGGTACGTCGGCTCGGGCACGTAGCTCGGCTCCGGCGTGGGAGACGGCTCAGGACCGTACGACGGGACCGGCGGGAGCGGCTTCGACGGGGTCAGGAAGTCGTCCTGCTCGGGCAGGGACGGTGCCTGCTGGTAGTAGCTGTCCGAGGAGGGCACCTCGGCCTGGATCGTCGACGGGCTGTCGACCGCGACCCGAGCGGCCCGGCGACCAGCGCGCGCAACGGGCGCGGGCTCAGGCTCGGGTGCGGGCTGAGGTGCGGCTACCGGCTCCGAGGAGGTGAGGTAGTCCGAGGTGCTGCTGTACGAGTACGGCTCGGAGTACGAGCTGGCCCAGGAAGGCTCCGACGACTCAGCGGCGCGGCCGGCCGGCTGGTAGGCGTACGGCTCGGGCTGGGCGTACGACGGCGGTGCGACGGTCTCGGCCTGCCAGCTCGGCAGCGGCGCGGACAGCAGGTCGTCGCTGGGCACCGGCGGGTACGGGTTGGACGGGCTCGACCAAGTGGGCGTCTCGAGACCGGAGGCCGTCTGGAGGTACGACGGGGTCGCCTCGATGACCTGGCCGGTGTCCTCGCGCCAGCTCTCGATCGGGTTGAACTGCTCGGTGGCCGGGCCGGAGTCCTGCTCCCAGGACTCGATCGGCGCGGTGGCGACCGGAGTGCTGGCGACCGGGGCGAACGGGCTCCACTTCGGCGCCTCCTCAGCCGGGGCGCCGACAGTGGCCAGCTGCAGCGCGGGTTGCCGCTGAGCCGGTGCGGCGATCGGCTCGGCGATCGCGGGCTGCTCGGAGGTGTCGTCGTCGGCGGCGACCCGGTAGGACGGGACTGCCACCAGCTTCGGCTCGCGCTGGTCCCACCAGGGCATCCACTCGCGGGTGGTCTGCATGGAGTTGATCTTGCGGATGATCATCGTCGCGGCGACGGCGGAGACGGCGGTCAGCAGCAGGGACGCCGTACCAGCCAGGGCGATCCCGCGCAGGGAGCCGATGGTGGCCTCCATCCACATCAGAGCCCGGCGGACCACCACGTCGAACACGAGAGCGCCGACCCAGGCGACCCACCACACGTTCGTGAGGAGGGGCTTCCTGAGCCGGCGGAGGTCATCGGCGTAGACCGGCGTCTTCGGATCGCTGGCCAGCCAGATGTCATCGACGATCTGTTTCGGATAGACCAAATTCGGGCCGGGGCAGAACCAGCTGGCCAGTACCCAGCCGTGGCTGCGGCGGTGGTCGGCCTGGCAGAACACCTCGGAGTTGACCCGGACCCGCCAGAGCCAGATCACGAAGACCACGGCGGCGGCGACGGAGACGATGACGTTGGGGATCGCGGTGAGGCGGGAGATCACGTCGGCGCGGTTCAGGTCCGGGTTGTCGACACCGGGCCCGCCGCTGAGATAGGTGTTGACGACGCCGTAGGTGTTCCAGTCGGACCACGTACAAAGCAGATGGGTGACGGTGGAGGCGCCGAGCAGCCCGATCGCGATCTTGCCGACCGTGCCGACCTGCTGAAACTCCTCAGCGGCATGTGGCTGCCACTCATCTTTTTCTTCGACAGCAGAAAGAACTGCCCGTTGCGGGTGGCTCACGTCGTGCGTCCCTCGCGTTGCTGGAACTCCGTCTGTTCGGCGTTTCGGTCGAATCCTGCCCCCGCGTGACCGAGCCACATTGATACCACGAAGTAAGTACCTCTGTGGAGTCGATGCCAGCACGGAGGGTATCGACTTAACACGGTCTTTTCGTACGCCCATCACCACCTTGTAACGACCAAGTCGGCCGTCCGTGACGGTTTGGTTTACCCGGCAGGAGGCTGAAATCCGCGTCCCAGCGGATATCCGGCCTGGTCGGAGGACCACCACGGCGTCCACGGACGGTTCAGCTGGAGTTCGTTGACGCGCTGGATCACCATCACAGCGAGTACTGCTGCCGCCGTCGTACTGACCGCGGAAATGCCGGACATCACAGCATTCGTCCGAAGTTCGGAGAGCTCCACTGCGCCGTCCAGCGCACTGCGCTGCGAGACGTTGCCCAGCACCAGCCCGACCACCCAGGTCACCCACCAGGCCCAGACCAGGGAGGTACCGGGAATACCTCGCAGCGACTCCGTCCGGGCCGGCGTCCGTGGGTCGCTCGCCGCGACGACGTCGTCGACCACCCACTTCGGGTACCAGAGATTCACCACCGGGCAGATCCAGCTGCCGAGCACCCAGCCGCGGGTCAGCCGGTGCTCACCGCGGCAGAACATCTCCGCGTTCCACCGGACCCGCCAGAGCCAGACGATGAACACGACGGCGGCCGCGAACAGCGCGAGTGCGGAGACGATGCCGAGCGAGCCGGAGATCAGGTCGGCCCGGTCGAGCCTGGCCTCGTCATCGGGATACCGGTCGAGGATCCGGTAGGAGTGCCAGTCGGACCAGGCAGTCGCCCAGCTCGTCACCGTGACCGCGCCGATCAGTACCGAGGCGCCGGTGCCCATCGCCTGCTCGGAGCTGAACCACCGATCCATCGGCGGCTGACCGGTCACGGGACACCCCCTCACAACGGCGAGCTCGGTACGGCGAGGAAAAACAGAAATAGCACACAGACAGTGATCGGGCGAGAACCTACGGTTGCACTCGCAAAGTGTCGGTCCCGAGGTGGACGATAAGGGCTATGCGCTGGTCCGTGATCGATTCGCCCATCGGTGACCTGTCCCTTGCCGTCGACGACGACGGCCTGTGCCGGCTCGGGTTCGGCCCGATCCAGCTCGGGCCGGAGCCTGCCCGCGACGACGTGCTGACGGCCGCCGCCGAGCAGTTGAAGGCGTACTTCGCCGGCGAGCTGACCGAGTTCGACCTGCCGCTGTCGGTCCGTGGTGGCTCGCAGTTCGAGCGCGCGGTCTGGGCCCAGCTGCTGCGCATTCCGTACGGCGAGATGCAGACCTACGGCGAGGTTGCCAAGGCGGTCGGCGACGCGGGAGCGGCCCGCGCGGTCGGCGTCGCGTGCAACCGCAACCCGATCGCCGTGGTCGTGCCTTGCCACCGCGTCGTCGGCGCCGGCGGCAAGATGGTCGGCTTCGGTGGTGGCATCCCGACCAAGCGGCATCTGCTCGAGCTGGAGGCCCGGACAACACTCGAAACTGCCTGGCTCTGAACACTCTGTGAAGAAGTTCCGGCCGAAGCGTAAAGAAGTGACTGACGTGGCCGCTTCAATGAGCGCCGGCGGCGCGTCAAGCGCTAATGTCGCGGTGTGCGATCGCAGTGACACAGTTCGATCACACGTTTGACCAAGAGCTCCGGTCCGTCCGCCGCCGCCGCGGTCTGCATCCAGCGTTCCGCCCTGCCCCCTGCCCGGAGACGAAGAGATGACCCAGCCCAGCTCGGTGCCGCACGACGACCTGAACCAGTTGATGGACAAGAGCGCTGAAGAGTGGTCGGCGCCGGAGATCCAGGACGCGGCCCGATCGGCCCTCCAGTTACATGCGCCCGACCGTGAGCCGCTGACCTGGATCAAACGGTTCGGCGTGCTGCCGTGGCTGCACCGCAACGACGCCGTCTGCCGCGAGTGCGGCGGCAGCTACCCGTGCATCACCCACCGCTATGCCACCCAGCTGCTGTCCGCCGGCCGGATCCACAACAGCCGGCCCGACCGCGGCCACGACGAAGCTCCGGACCATACGGAGAACTGACCGCCGGGAACTGAACAACTGACAAAGGCCGCGACCTCCACCTGGGGGTCGCGGCCTTCGCCGTTGCGGTTGCCGATGAGCGGGCCCGGGTGGGCCCGCCGGTGATCAGGAGTCGGTCGGCTTGCCCTCGCTGGAGCGACGCTGACCGGCGGTCTTCTTGGCCGTGCCGTTCGACGAGGCCTTCGGGGCTTCCTCGTCGGCCTTGGCGTCGGCCTTGACGTCCTCGGTCTTGCCGTTGACGTCTTCAGTCTTGCCGTTGACGGACGTGGTGTCCGGCTTGCTCTCGGCCTTCGGCGCGGCAGTGCCCGGCTTGTCGGCCGCGGGGCGCGACGTCGTACCGGCCGGGGCGGAGCTGTAGTCGCGGCCGCTGGTCGGGGTCGACTGCCAGGCCGGCTCCGGCGGGGTGAGCAGCTTCTTCACGGCCGCGGCGGCCAGCGCCCCGAAGCCGAGGAACAGCACCACCTTGCGCAGCTTGTGGCTCTTCTTCGCCGGTACCTCGATCTCGCCCTTGAGGGCGGCCGCGGTAGCCCGGCCCCGGCGCGAGGTCTCCTCGGCCAGCGGCTCGGCCGCGGCGGCCAGGGTCGCCAGTGCGGCGGTCACCTTCGGCAGCACGTCGTCGTTGAAGCGCTCGCGCGCCTTCTCCGCCGCGTGCTCGGTGGCCGGCCCGACCTTGCTCAGCGCGTCGTCGATCACCGGCCCTGCCTTCTCAACGGCTGCGTGCGCGACGGCGGCGCCGCGCTCGACAGCCTTTTCGGCGTATGGCGACACCTTCTCCCGTGCGGTGCCCACAGCCGAGCCAGCCAGCGGTCGGACCTTGTCCTTCGCGGTCTCGACCCGGCCCTTGGACTTCAACAAACCCACGGTTCCTCCATGGACGCTTCGATTCGACTTCTGGACAAATCCCGCTTTGTTTGCATCGTACGACGTACCCGGGTGCTAAACGTCGGGACCACACCCACAGATCTCGCTGGGCACGTCGATGCGGCCCGAACTTGCGGCCCATGACAGGATCGATGCCGTAAGCCGTAACCGATGAGGAGTATCTCGTGGCCGAAGAACTGTTCGCGACGCTGCAGACGACCAAGGGCGACGTCGTCATCAAGCTGTTCCCCGATCACGCGCCGAAGACTGTGCAGAACTTCGTCGGCCTGGCCGAGGGCACCAAGGAGTGGACCGACCCGACGACGGGTGAGCCCAGCACCGCACGTTTCTACGACGGCCTCGGCTTCCACCGGGTGATCGACGGATTCATGATCCAGGGCGGTTGCCCGCTCGGCACCGGCACCGGTTCGCCGGGCTACGCGTTCGACGACGAGATCCACCCGGAGCTCCAGTTCGACCGGCCGTACCTGCTGGCGATGGCCAACGCGGGCATCCAGTTCGGCAAGGGCACCAACGGGTCGCAGTTTTTCGTCACCGTTGTCCCGACGCCGCACCTGAACCGCAAGCACACCATCTTCGGCGAGGTCGTCGACGACGACTCGAAGAAGGTCGTGGACGCGATCGCCACCGCGGACACCGCTCCCGGTGACCGGCCGATCGAGCCGATCGTGATCACCAGCGTCAAGATCGAGCGCAAGACTGTCTGATCCACCACGGGACCGGCCGCCTCGACGGCGGCCGGTTCTGTACCTTTCACGACTGCGGAGGACCAGGCCGTGACCGAGACCGTCTGCTACCGGCACCCAGGTCGGCCGGCCGGAGTCCGCTGCCAGCGGTGCGAGAAGCCGATCTGCCCGGACTGCATGAACAGTGCGGCTGTCGGCTTCCAGTGCCCGTCCTGCTTCAGCGAGGGCGTGAAGTCGATCCCGAAGAAGCGGACCTCGCTGGGCGGTGTCGCCCGCGGGAACAACCAGGTCGTCACGATCACCCTGCTCGCTCTCAACGTGCTGGTCTTCATCGCCATCCGGTCGGGCAGCCCGCAGATCCTGAACGACCTGGTCCTGGTCCCGGTGCTAGTCGAGTCCGAGCCGTGGCGACTGCTCACGTCGGCCTTCAGCCACGTGCAGATCTTCCACATCTTCTCGAACCTCTTCATGCTCTGGACGCTCGGCCCGCAACTGGAGCAGCTGCTCGGCCGACTCCGGTTCGCCGTGCTCTACCTGGTGTCCGCGCTCGGCGGCGGGGTCGCGGTCTGGCTGCTCTCCGCGCCGATCGGAGCCACACTCGGAGCGTCCGGTGCGGTCCTCGGTCTGGTCGGCGCGCTGCTGGTGATCAGCAGGGCCCAAGGTCTCGACGTCACCTGGATCATCGGCTACGTCGGCGTCACCGCGCTGCTCTCGTTCATCGTTCCGAGCATCTCCTGGCAAGGCCACCTCGGCGGCTTCGTCACCGGCGCAGCTATCGCCTGGCTCTACCTCCAGGACACCAAACGCCGCCGCGCCAAGGTCCGGCGCTAGATCTTCCCGATCAAGTAGCGCGTGATGGTGGGTGCTAGCCAAGCGACGGCTTCTGGACGAGTCAGGGATGCCACCGGCGGTAAGGCGAGGACATAGCGACAGAGGGCGAAGCCGAGTGTCTGGGTGGCGACCATGCCGGCTCGTGTTGGGGCCTCGGCTGGGGCGGCAAGGCCTTTGAGTACCGGCGCCAACTGCTCGGCGAAGAGTTCACGCATCCGCTCGGCCGCCACCTCATTGGTCACGCTGGCCCGCAGGAGCGCCTGGAGAGACTCGTCGTCCTCCCAGCGGTCGAGGAAGTGGTTGATGAGCGCGGCCCCGACCTGCTCCGGCGGTAGCGCGCTGAAATCAGGCATCCGCAGGTCGAACTCGGCGGCCGCGGCGAAGAGCTTCTCCTTGTTCCCGAAGTACCGCATCACCATCGCCGGGTCGATCGCCGCGTCGGCCGCGATCGCCCGGATCGTCGCGCGCTCGTATCCGTCGGTGGCGAACCGCTCTCGTGCCGCCGTGAGTATTCCTGCCCGCGTCCGGTCGGACCGCCGCTCGCCTGTCTGGCTCATCGCCCCACCGTAGGTCAACAGGTGTTGACCTGGCCAGTCCGGCGCTCTACAGTCGAGTCAACAAGCGTTGGCCAACAAGTGTTGACCTGACTGAAGGAGCCGAAGATGATCCCCGAGCAGACCGAAGTACTGGTGGTGGGAGCCGGGCCGGTAGGGCTGGCGGTCGCGGCATCGCTGGCCGGCCAGGGACGTCAGGTGACAGTCGTCGACCG
>Ga0190275_10003301_pt1 | contig 11494 bp, 9 predicted proteins | sample Popmic550T_FD_133745 | JGI IMG/M metagenome (GOLD analysis project Ga0190275, IMG submission 133745) | Populus adjacent soil microbial communities from riparian zone of Yellowstone River, Montana, USA - 550 T | ecosystem: Environmental > Terrestrial > Soil > Riparian zone > Trees stand | place... | reverse complement strand
TGATCTTGCCGAACAGCGGCACGCTGACGGTCGACGACAGCAGGTAGGCGGTGACGACCCACGAGATCTGGTCCAGCCCACCGAGGTCGCCGACGATCGTCGGCAGCGCCGTCGCCACGATCGTCTGATCGAGGGCCGACAGGAACAGGCACAGCATCAGCGCCGCCATGACGATGCCCAGCGAGCGTCCCGTCGGCGGCCCCTCGATGTCGTTCGCTTGCGCCGCGTCCGTCACCGCCGGTCCCCCTGTCACCTCGGAGCCGAGCGGCTCCACGGGCCGACTTCAGCACAGTGCGCCGGTGGCTCCGTCATCGGAGCGACGCGACGGACGCTCGTCCCCGTCGCCGCCCACGCCTGGCCGGTCGGCGCCGATCCCTACTCGTCGCGCAGGAGCGGCGACGGGCCGTACGCGCCCCAGCGGGCGTTGCGCTCGTCGATCGCCGTCCGCAGGCCGCGCTCGCGCATGGCGTCGATGAACGGACCGCCCCCGCTGTTGAGGGCCATGATGTCGTTGCCGGCCGACAGGGCGGTGCGGATCCCCATCACCTCGTACGTCCGGTTGACCTGCCGCTTGGACAGGGCCAGGAGGTGCGGCGGGACGAGCGCGACGCGCTGGGCGAGCGCGTCGGTGAACTCGTCGAGCTCCTCGGCCGGCACCGAGTAGTTGGCCAGGCCGTACTCCTCGGCCTGCTTGCCGGTCAGCGGGTCGCCGGTGAAGATCATCTCCTTGGCCTTGCGCATCGGCAGGTGCCACGGGAACCAGCAGTTGTCCGGCGGGGACATGTCGCGCACCGGCGGGTAGCCGATGAGCGCGTCGTCGGCGACGACGAACAGGTCGCAGTAGGCGGCCAGCTCGCTGCCACCGGCCAGGCAGTAGCCGTGGGCCTGGGCGATGACCACCTTGGTGAGGTCCCAGATCAGGAAGTAGCCGGCGTTGAGGTGGCGCGGCCACTGCGCCGGGCCGGGCACGATCGGACCGACGTCGGGCAGGTCCTCGGCGCCGATGCCGCCACCGAGGTCGTAGCCGGCGCTGAAGCACCGGCCGTTGCCCTTGATGATGATCACGGACACGTCGGGGTCGCTCTCGGCGACGCGCAGGGCGTGGAAGAGCTCGCCGCGCAGCGTGTTGCGGAGGGCGTTCATCCGCTCCGGCCGGTTCAGCGTGATCCGGGCCACCGGCGCGGCGACCTCGTAGAGGATGTCCTCGTAGTCGAGCGGCTGCCGGTAGTACGAGTGGTCGGTCGTCATCGACCCTGTCTAGTGCGGCGCGCGGAGGGGGTTGCGAGGCCGGCGCGCGCGTGGTGCGCACCGCGCGCCGGCGCCTCGCTCGGGCCGCTGCGAGCGGCCGCGTGGCACGATCGATCGGCATGCTGCGCCCGAACCGGCGACGGGCGGTCGTGCCGGTCCTCGTAGCGTGCGGCCATGCCCGTGCGCTTGGCAGCGGTGACGTTCGACGCCGACGACCCGGCGCGGCTGGCGGCGTTCTGGGCCGGCGTGCTCGGCCGATCGCTCGTCGCCGAGGGCGCGGGCGTGCTGCTGCCCGGCACCGACACCCAGCTCGGGCTCCGGTTCGTCGCGGCGTCCACCGCCACGCCGGGACCGAGCTGGCTGCACCTCCACCTGACGAGCGCCAGCCCCGAGGACCAGCGGCACACGGTCGAGACGGTCGTGGCCGCGGGCGGCCGTCACGTCGACGTGGGCCAGCGCCCCGAGGAGGGCCACGTCGTGCTGGCCGATCCCGAGGGCAACGAGCTCTGCGTGATCGAGCCGGGGAACCGCTTCCTCGCCGGGTGCGGCTTCCTCGGCGAGATCGCCTGCGACGGCAGCCGGGACGTCGGCCTGTTCTGGCGCGATGCCCTCGCCTGGCCGCTGGTGTGGGACCACGACGGGGAGACCGCCGTGCAGTCGCCGCGCGGCGGCACCAAGGTCGCGTGGGGCGGTCCGCCCGTCGCGCCCAAGCACGACCGGGCCCGGCAGCGCTTCGACCTGGAGGCGCCGGACCCGGCTGCCGAGGTGGCCGGCCTCGTCGCCCTCGGTGCCCGCGAGCTCGGCGACCGAGACGGCCGGATCGAGCTGGCCGACCCGGACGGCAACGCGTTCGCGATCCGCCCCGATCGACCGCCGACGTCCTGACGAGCCGGCGCCCGTCGCGGGCGGCGGCCGACAGGTCCGGGCGGCGCTCCCGGCGGGCGGCCCACCGGGTGGCGGCGGAGCGCCAGACTGGGGTCGTGGTGGAGGTCGTGGTGGTCGGCGGTGGCATGGCGGGCGCGGCCGCGGCACGGGCCCTGGCCCGCCGCGGCAGGTCGGTGCTGCTCCTCGAGCGCTTCGGTCGGGGCCACGACCGCGGCTCGTCGCACGGCGCCGAGCGCATCTTCCGGCTCGGGTACGCCGATCCCGAGTACGTCGACCTGGCGCTGGAGTCGGTGGCCGGCTGGCACGACCTCGCGGCCGATGCGGGTGCACCGCTGCTGCACCTCACCGGCGCGGTCGACCACGGGGACGCGGCCGAGCTCGCCGACATGGTCGCCGCCTGCCGGGCGGCCGGCGTGCGCGTCGATGCGCTGACCGCGGCGGAGGCGGCGGCGCGCTGGCCGGGCCTGCGGTTCGCCGAGCCGGTCGTGTTCCAGCCCGACGGCGGGCGCGTCGACGCCGAGCGCACGCTCGTGGCCTGTTGGGACCAGACGGAGGCGGCGGGCGGCGACGTGCGGTTCGACGTCCCGGTGACCGCGGTGCGCCGGGTCGCCGACGGCGTCGCCGTGGCGATCGGTGACGACGTCGTCACGGCCCGCGTGGCGGTGGTCGCGGCGGCCGGCTGGACCGCCGGGGTGTTGGAGCCCGACGTCGCCGAGGCGCTGGTGCCGCCGATCACCGTCACCGCCGAGACGGTCGCCTGGTTCGAGCCGACGGTCGGGCCGTGGCCCAGCTTCATCCAACGCGGCGACCCCCTCGCCTACGGGCTCGGCTCACCCGACGGTCTCGTCAAGGCCGGGCTGCACGGGATGGGTCCGGTGATCGATCCGGACGACCGCCCGACCCGGGTCCCGGGTGCGGTCGAGGCGCTCGAGGGCTACGCCCGCGCGTGGCTGCCGGGGGTCGACCCGACGGCCGTTCGCAGCTCCGTGTGCCTGTACGCGTCGAGCCCGACGGACGACTTCGTGCTCGACCGTCGCGGCGCCGTCGTCGTGGGCGTCGGGTTCGGAGGCCACGGGTTCAAGTTCACGCCGGCCATCGGCGAACGCCTCGCCGACCTCGCCGACGAGGCGCTCGGCGTGCGTCCGGCGACGACGCCGACGTTCGCGGCCGATCGCCTCGCCGGCCGCCGGGCGCGCTCCGGCTCCTGGCACTGAGGCCGCCTCCCGCGGCGCGGCCGACGACGTCATGCGAGGGCGGCGGCGAACCGGTCGCGGTGGTCGAGCCACCAGCGGCGTCGACGGTCGTAGCGCGCCGCGCCGCCGGTCCGACGCCACGTCGCCACCGCACCGGCATCGCCGGCGGCGACGCGGCGCCGCACGGCGGCTTCGAGGCGGTCGATGGCGTCGTCGATCGCGGACACCAGCGATGGACGGGCGGACGCGTCGAGCCCGTAGGCGTCGGCGACGAGGCGCAGCCGGGCCGGGCGGTCGGCGGGCAACCACCCGAGCCGGACCTGGTCGACGTCGTCCTCGACGGGGACGCACAGCCGGGCGAGGTGGGCGAGGTCGTAGACGGGGCGTCCCGGCGCGGCGAACTCGAAGTCGATCAACGCCACGGCCACGCCGTCGCGGAACACGACGTTCTCGGGGCACACGTCGTTGTGGCACACGAGGGACCCGCCTGCCGGGTCGGCGAGCTCGTCGCTCCAGTGCTGACCGTCGGGGTCGAACCCGCGGGCGGCGTCGTGCACCCGGCGCAGCAGTGCGGCGACGGACGCCAACGCGCGATCGGTCTGGCACCAGGGCGGGTACGGCGGCACCGGGACCTCGCCGTCGATGAACGTCAGGCGTTCGCGGCCGTCGTCGTCGATGCCGATGGGCACCGGGACGGCGTCGCAGCCGGTGGAGCGCACCGCCCGCAGGAAGGCGTGCACCGCTGTCGAGTGAGGACCCGACGGGCGCAGCAGGTGCGGCCCGACGCGCGCGACCCGCCCCGCGTTGGCGATCCCGCCCTCGAGCGGCTGCTCGGCCACGCCGTCACCGTGCCAGACGCGTCGCCGGCGCGTGCGACGGACGCGACGGGCCGCGGCCGGCCGTCGCCGGCGGCGCGGGCGCGCCAGCGCCCCGGACGAGATGGAGGACTCGTCCGGGGCGGCCACGCGTGGCGGCGTCCGGCCCGCCCGAGCCGGACGCCGCGGTGCGGCGGGCTGTCAGCCCTGGTCGGTGGGCAGGCCGAGCTGGAGCCGGCCGGCGTGGACCAGCGTCTGCTCCGGCGTGAACGGGTGGAACGCCGCGGCGCGGATGTCGCGGTAGGCCCGTTCGATCGGCGAGCCCTTGAAGAACGCCGACCCGCCGACGACGGACATGGCGACGTCGCAGACCTCGACCCCGGCGACGGCGATCTCGCGCTTGGCGGCCATCACGGCGGCGACCGTGTGCATCGACGGCGTCGGGTCGTCGCCGGCGGTGGCCAGCGCACCGTCGAGCGCCCAGGCCGCCACACGGAGGCGGTGCGCCATCAGCCCGACCTGGCGCTGCACGATCGGATCGTCGGCGCGGTCGGCCGACTCGCCGACCGCCGCCACGGCGTGGCCGAACGCCCCCTCGGCGACGCCGAGGTAGACACCCGAGATGACGCCGAAGCCGATCGTCGCGATCACCTGCAGCGGCGGGTCGACGACACCGTGCGGGCGGTCGGCGAGCACCCGCTCGTCGGGCACGAACGCCCCCTCGACGGCGATGTCGTTGCTGGCCGTGCCGCGCATGCCGAGCGTGTCCCACGTGTTCAGCACGGTGACGTGCTCATCGGCCATCGGCACCGCCAGGTTGAGCACGCGCAGGCCGCGCTCGGGGTCCTTGTACGTGAACATCGTCGACATGACGGTGCCCGCCGGCGACTGGCTGGCGAACACCTTGCGGCCGTTCACGACGTAGCCGCCGTCGACCTTGACGGCCGTGCCGTGCGGTGAGGTCCAGTCGGCGCCACCGGTCGACACCAGGACGATGCCCTCGCCGGCGACACGGCGCAACGTCGCCTCGGCCCCGGGCAGGCCCCGCCGGTAGCGCCACGCCGTGAACGTCGTGACGTGCTGGTGCATGGCGCTCGCCAGGGCGGTCGACGCGCAGTGCCGGGCGAGCTCGCGCTGCACCATCGACACCTGCCGCAGCGTCGCCCCGCGACCGCCGAGCTCGACCGGGACGGCGATGGCCAGCAGGCCGCGCTCCTTCACGTGCTCGAACGAGTCGGCGACCCACGTGCCGTCACGATCGTGGCGCTCGGCGTTGGCGGCCAGGACGGGACCGCACGCCGCGGCCTCGGCGACGAGCTCGCGCTCCAGGTCGGTGGGGTCGGTGGTGATGGGGTCCAGTACTGCGGTCATGTCAGCTCCTCGTCGCTGGAGATCAGCGATCTCGTCGTGGTCGTGGTCGTGGGGCGCCGGCATCGTCGGCGGCGCCCCGTTCCGCTGACGACGATGCGCCTCGAGCTGGCCCGGCACATCGGGGACGGGTACGCAACCTCCCCGTCGCGGGCTACGTACGGCGGTGCCGGACACGTCGCCGGCGAACGGCGTCAGGGTGTCAGCGGCGAGCACGTCGGCGAGGAGCACCCAGGCCCGGCGCCATGCGGTCTCCTCCGTCGCCGACCAGCCCGGCGCGCTGCGGCGGGCGGCCTGGATCCACGCCTCGCCGTCGACGTCGACGGTCGGGGTGACCGCGCCCGGACCCCATGCCGCCACGGTCGCGCGCACCTGGGAGGCGAGCCGGCTCGGCGTGGCCAACAGGTCGACGAGCTCGTCGGCCGCGTCGAGCAGGCGGCGGGCGTGCGCCGGACCGACCGTCGAGCCCCGTCGTGCCGCGAGCGCCGCGGTGAAGTGGGCGGCGAACCGGGCGCGGTGCTCGCCGAGCTGCTGCCAGGACCGGCGGACGACCGCGAGGTCATCGGGTGTCATGGACCGATGGTCGTCCCCCGGTGGCGGCGCGCCATCCGCAGCGCCTACGCAACCGGCGAGCGGCTCAGCTGTCCCCGCCGTACGTAGCGTCGTCGACCCCGAGCGCCGGACCGAGTTCGGCCCGGGCGGCGATGCCCAGCTTGCGGTACACGCGGGCCAGGTGGGTCTCCACGGTGCGCGTCGACAGGTGCAGGCGGTCGGCGATGGCGCGGCTGCTCCGCCCGCCGGCGGCCAGCAGAGCGACCTCGCGCTCGCGCGCCGTGAGGGGCTCGACGCCACCGCCGCGGCTCATCGGCGGCGTGCGCACCCCGCCGGCCCGGGCGGCCAGCTCGGTCGAGCGGTGGGTGGCGACGGTGGCCTGACGCCCGTCGCCGCGCTGCTGGTGGAGCTCGGCCAGCTCGGCGGCGGCCTCGGCGGCGTAGGCGAGGACGTCGATCGCCGCGTACCGGTCCACGACGTCGGCGAGGGCGTCGGGGTCACGGCCGGCCACGGCCAGCGCGTGGTCGCGGTGGGCCTGGACCAACGGTCCGTCGACGACGTCGGCGAGCCAGCGCAGGCGGTCGACCGCCTGCTCGGCGGCTCCGAAGCGGACCAGGTCGTTGAGCACGCCCGACTCGAACGTGCGCACCCCGTCGCGCTCCACGCCCACGAGGACGTCGCGCAAGCGGGCGCGCGCCGCCGGCAGGTCACCGCGTCCGGCCTCGAGCCACGCCCGTGTGCGCTCCCGGGTGGCGAACGACGTGGCCACCGGGCTGTCGCCGACCCGGTCGGCGCGCGCCAACGCCGCCGCGGCCGGTTCGATCTCACCGAGCAGGAGGTGGCCCTGGGCCACGCCGACGTGAGCCCAGATCAACGCCGCGTCCTGCCCGGCGGAGCTGGCCGCGGCCGTTGCCGCCGAGAACCGCCGGATCGCCTCGCGGCCCCGCCCGGTGTCGCGGGCGATCTCGGCGAGGACCATCTCGAACCACACCCACGCCCCCATGGCGTTGGCGGCCCTGGCCTGCTCGGCCGCCGGCTCGACCAGCCGCCGCGCCTCGGCGTAGCGCCCGCTGTAGGCGAGGGCGTGGGCCTCGTTGACGAGGTGGGCGGCGATGCCGCGCCGGGCGAGCCAGCCGGGCAGCGCGGCGTGGTCGGCGGCGGTGCGCCGGGCGAGCTCGGCCGCCTCGACGTGGCGGCCCACGCTGAGCAGGCCGACGGCGCGGGCCGATGCGAGCTCCACGCGCGTGCGCAGGTCGTCCGGTGGCGCGATGGCGTCGAGCACGGCGAGGGCCTCGATGGGACGCCCGGCGTCGGCGAGCAGGGCGGCGCGGCGGGCGTCGAGGGCGACCTGCTCGCCCGGGTCGCGCACGACCTGGCGGGCGGCATCGAGCGCGTCGACCGCCCCCGCGAGGTCGCGCCGCGCCGAGAACCGGGTGCCGGCGAGGCGCCGGCTGAGCACGCCCCGCTCGGAGTCGGCGAGGTCGCCGGCCAGCGCGCCGGCGATGACGCGCTCGACGTCGGCGGGTCGGCCGAGCACGTCGTAGGCCTCGGCGAGCACCTCCGCCTGCTCGAAGGGGTGCGCGTCGTCCGGTTCGGCCCATGCCGACATCAGCCGCACGGCGAGGTCGGCGTCGTGCCCGGCGAGGGCCAGCCGGGCCGCCCGCAGCAGCTGCTCGCCGGGGACGTGGCCGCCGGACGCGCTGCGCCACAGGGCGACCTGCACGACGTCCTCGCGCCGACGGGCGCCGTGGCCCTCGACGACGTCGGCGAGCTCCTGCTGGATGCGCCGCAACCGCAGCGGCGGCATGCGGGCGCGCAGCACCTCGCCGTAGAGCGGGTGGGCCAGCCGGACCGCGGTGCGGCGACCGGCGGCGACGACGGCGACCAGCCGTCCCGCCTCCAGCGCTTCGAGCGTGGCCAGCCCGTGCCGGCGCTCGAGGTCGGCCAGGCCGAGGCGCTCGCACACGGCGAGCAGCTCGAGCACGGCCAGGCCGGCGGGATCGACGCCGGCGAGGTGCTCCCCGACGAGCTCGTCGAGCGCCACGGTCGTCGGCAGCTCGCCGACGAGGTGCCAGGAGTCGCCGTCGCGGACGAGCACCTCGCGCTCCACCGCCCCCCTGACCAGCTCGATGAGGACCTGCAGGTTGCCGCCGGACAGCCGCACCAGCTCGTCGAGCGCCCCCGCCGCCACCGGGTGGTCGAGCGCCCGGTGGAGCAGCGCGCCCAGCTCGTCGGCGGACAGCGGCGCCAGCTCGAGCCGGCCGAGGTGGCCGTCGCGCTGCAACCCGGTCAGGCGTGGCGACGGGCTGCGGCCGGTGCGGACCGTGCCGATGAGGAAGATCGTGCGCGAGACCACGAGCGGGACGAGGACCGCGACCGACGTGTCGTCGAGCAGGTCGAGGTCGTCGATCAGGAGCACCAACCGGCCGTCACCGGCCATCCGCCGCAGCTCGGCGCGCGCGGCGTGGAACAGCGCCGTGCGTTCCTCCGGGCCGACGCCGAGCCCGCCGACCAGCGACGCCGGCAGCAGGTGGGCCAGCGCGCCGAGCGGGATCGGCGCCGTCGACGGGTGCCCGACCGCCCGGGCGACCGGGCGGCCGCTGCGCTCGGCCAGCGCCAGCGCCTCCTCCGCCAGGCGGGTCTTGCCGGCACCGGCCGGCCCGTGGAGCATCACGCCGCCCGAGCCGCCGGTGCGATACGCCTGCCCGAGCTCTTCGAGCTGCGACGTCCTGCCGGTCAGCGGCCACGGGGCGATGATCACGCCATCGCCCGTGCTGCCGTCCGCCCTCGCCCACCCACGCCGCCGACGCTACGGCGAGGAGCCGATGCCCGAGCGGACCGGGAGGAGCGGCCGGCCATCACGTCTCGCGAGCGCACTCAGATCATCCGTCGCAGCAGGCGGTCGCGGTCGAGCAGCTGGTGCTTGAGGACGAGGCCCACGTGGGACGCGACGACGACGAAGAGCGCGACGTGGCTGGCGATGTGCACCGCGACGGCGTCGTCGGAGATCAGCACCAGCCACAGCCCGGTGAGCGGCACGACGAACAGCAGCGTGTACAGCGCCCGTTCGTTCCAGTGGGCGAGCGTGCGCTCGGCCGCCGACAGGCCCGGCGCCCACGGGGGCAGGGTGCTGCGCCGGCGCCACCACACGCGCACGGTCGCCAGCACGAGGATCGTCACCCCGAGCACGACGTGCGCCGTCAGCAGCCCGTCGTCACCGAAGACGGTGAGATCACCGCCGCGCCCACGCCCTCGTCCGGATCCACCGCCCCGCCCGCGGCCGCGACCTCGACCGCTCTCGCCGGCGTCCATCGCGTACCCGATCGTGAACTGGGCGATGAGCGCCGCCACCGTCGACCAGTGCAAGACCTTGGTCAGCGGGCGGTAACCGGTCGTCGCCGGCCGAGGCGGGTCGAGCGGGAGGGCAGCGGCGATGCGCCAGTCTGGCGCATCGCCTCGACCGGCCGCAGCTCGACCGCTGATCGGCGCACCCGACGACCTCGGCCGGCCCCAGCACGCGACTCGGCGGCACGGCGGTCGACGGCGGACGACCGACCGGCCGGCTGGTCAGGATTGACCATCCGCCCCGCCGACCGCGTGGTGCCCGGAATGGTCGATCCTGTCGATGCGCCCGAGCGCCGTCGGTCCTACCGTCGAGCTCGTTCCCCCACGGCCCGTCCCCGGAGGTGCTCCGTGCCCGAGATCCATCCCAACGTCCTGACGTACCTCGCCGCCATCGACGCCTTCAACCGCAACGACGTCGCGGCCGTCGCCGAGCACGTCCGCCCCGACTTCGTCTACCGGATCCCCGGCCGCTCGGTCGTCGCCGGCGAGTTCCACGGCGTCGCCGGGTTCATCGAGGCCCTGACGCGGTTGCGTGACGAGTCGGGCGGGACCATCGACGTGGCGCCGACGGCGGTCCTCGCCGACGACGACAACCTGATCGCCCGGGCCCACGTCACCGCCGAACGGCGCGGCCGGCACCTCGCCACGGAGAACTGCTACGCCCTGCGCTTCGTCGACGGCAGGGTCGCCGCCGGGCAGGTCTTCCTCTCCGATCCCGAGCAGGTCGAGGACTTCTGGGGCGACGGCTCGGCATGAACCCCGACCACGCCGTCTCGATCGTGACCGGCGCGAGCGGTGGCATCGGCCGGGCGATCGCCGTGGCCCTGGCCGAGCGGCAGGGTCGGGTCGTCGCCGTCGGTCGTCGCCCGTCCGCGTTGGAGGAGGCAGCGGCCGCCATCGCGACGCACGGCGGCGAAGCGGTCACGGTCACCGGTGACGTCGCTCATCCCGACACCGCCCGCTGCGCTATCGACCTCGCCCGGAGCCGCTTCGGGCGCGTCGACGTGCTCGTCAACGCGGCCGGGTTCGGGCCGCCCATGCCGCTCGCCGACCTCACCAGGGACGTCTGGGACGCCACCATCGACAGCTGCTTGACCGGCGTGTACGCGATGACGCGGGCGGTGCTGCCGCTGATGGTGGACGCGGGTGCCGGGCACATCGTCAACGTGTCCTCGATCGCCGGCAAGGGGGCCGAGGCGAACCGCACCGCGTACTGCGCGGCCAAGTGGGGCCTCGAGGGCTTCTCACTGGCGCTGCGCGCCGAGCTGGTCGGCACGGGGGTCCGCGTCCACGTGCTCAACCCGGCGAGCGTGGCGACGGCGTGGTGGGAGGCGACCGGTGACCCGCAACCGCCCGAGGTGCTCGCGGCGATGCTGGACCCCGACGACGTGGCGCGCGCCGCGCTGTGGGTGCTGACCCAGCCGGCGCACGTCCGCATCGACGACCTCGTCATCCACAACGCCGACAACCCGTGGCGATCGCCATGACACGAGATCCTCGGACGCGTCCCGACCGTCCGGCGCGGCGCGCCCTGTGCCCACATGGCGAGCCGGCCGACCGGAGGGCCCGGCGATGATCGACCTCATCACCGTCGATGGGCTGGGCGTGGGCTACCGCGACGTCGGCACCGGCCCGCCGGTCGTGCTGCTGCACGGCTACGTCGGCGACGGCGAGGCGACGTGGCACCCGCAGCTGCATGCCCTCAGCGACGAGTTCCGGCTGATCGCCTGGGACGCGCCGGGTGCCGGCGCGTCGGCCGATCCGCCCGAGGACCTCGGCGTGGCCGGCTACGCCGACTTCGTCGCCGGCTTCATCGCCGCGCTCGGGCTCAGCCGACCGCACCTCGTCGGGCTCTCCCTGGGCGGCGCGGTCGCGCTCGCCGCGGTGGCGCGCCACCCCGGCCTGGCGCAGTCGCTGTGCGTCGTGTCGGGGTACGCCGGCTGGGGCGGATCGCTGCCACCCGACGTCGCCGACCACCGCCTGGCCCAGGCGTTGGAGCTGTCCGGGCGGTCAGGCGACGAGTTCGTCGGCGTGTTGCTGCCCACGATGTTCGCGACGCCGCCGGCGCCCGCGGACGTCGATCGGTTC
>Ga0190275_10003300_pt1 | contig 11495 bp, 12 predicted proteins | sample Popmic550T_FD_133745 | JGI IMG/M metagenome (GOLD analysis project Ga0190275, IMG submission 133745) | Populus adjacent soil microbial communities from riparian zone of Yellowstone River, Montana, USA - 550 T | ecosystem: Environmental > Terrestrial > Soil > Riparian zone > Trees stand | place... | reverse complement strand
GCACGAAGGCGATCCCGGCCGGGATCTCCGGCGGCAGCTTCAGGGCGATCACGATCGCCATCACCGCTGCACCGGCCAGCGAGACGATCATCACCGCCCGCGGCCCGACCTTGTCGGACAGGATGCCGCCGACAGGGCGGGCGATCACGGCGGCGATGGCGAAGCCGGCGGTCCGGGTGCCGGCCCCGGTGAGGTCGAAGTCGTACACGTCCTTCAGATAGGTCGGCAGGTAGGTGGAGAAGGCCACGAAGCCGCCGAAGGTGACGGCGTAGAGGAACGCCATCTGCCAGGTCACGCCGAGCTTGGCCGCGGCCGCGAGCTTCGGGACCACGGGGTCGGTGTTCGGCGCCCAGAGGGGGAGTCGCGCATCATCGACAAGATGATCACGCCGACGACGGCGAGCGCGACCGCGATGATCACGTAGGTGGCGACGTAGCCGATCGACTGCACCATCCGCGGGGTGAAGAACGACGAGAGCGCGGTGCCGCCCATGCCTCAACCATCGGGGTCGGCAAGACCAATGCCGCTGGCATCGGCAACCCTTCGTCGCGAGCGCGCAGCAGCAGCGCGGCGGCCAGGTTGCCGCCGGCCGACGCCCCGCCCACGAAGATGTCGGCTGGGTCGCGTAGCCAGCAGTGCCCGATAGACCGCCAAACTGTCGTCGACGGCTGCTGGGAAGGGTGCAGCGGTGGCATCCGGTAGTCCGGACACCAGGTGATCATCCGGTGGTGTGAGGCGGTCATACTGCCCCAACCCGGCTGAGATCCCCGGCACCAATGATCAGTCCACCACCATGCAGGTCCAGGAAGATCGGTGCGGTGTCAGCGTCGGAGACGCCGTCTGCTCGCAGCACGTAGGTGCCGACCCCGGCCACCTCACGCCTCGTGCCGGTGACGGCCAGACCGTCGTCGGTTAAACGCTGCGCGATCGACTGGTTCCTTTGCTCGATCGTCTCCACCCATGCTGAGCAGTCCTCGATCGCCGGATAGGTCGGCGGATCGATCGCCGGGCGTTCGAGGCAAGCGCGAGCAGCCTCACTGATGCTCATCGGATCGGCGCGACTGGTCGAGTCGTGGACGTCATCAGCTCCACCCTTCTGGCCTCAACGAATCGTCCCACTCAGATGACTCGAACAAGGCCGGGCTCGCAAGGCGATCCGATACCCCGGGGACCCTCCAGTGGAACATCTGTTGGCTCGATGGCCCGCACTTGCTGACCGCTCAGCTGGGACGCCAGATTGCGAGGGCGAAGCGGTGGGATCTTCGGCATGCTCGCTGAAGGTTCGGCAGCCCAGAATGATGGTCTGCAGGGCGGTCTTGTCAAGGCCTCGGACGAGGTGAAGGTGATCCAGAGGTCGGCCGGGTTCATCGTGATGACCTCGCCCTAACCGCTGAAGGCGCCGATAGTGACCCCCATTCAGCAGCGTTCATCGCGAGCGCGCAACAGTGGGCACTAGCGAGTCGTGATGGTGCCGGCGAACACTGCTCGCTCATGTCTCCAGTTGTCGATGCCGACCTCGAGCAGGACGTTGTCACGCGCTCGCTCTGGCAGCACGAACCCCACTGTGTAGGGGTAGGAGACTTCTCCCGGCGGAATATGTTGCACGATCGCATGCTCGGCGTGGCCGGGCGTGGCCACGTACATGCTGGCCGTCGTCAGACCTGGGCCGGAGCGGAGCCGTGTGGTCAGCGCGACGCGCACCTGGTGGTTGGAGTCGTTGCGTACGACGATCGTGAGCTCGCTGCACGGATCACCGGCTCGCGCGTTCGGGGCGTCCACAGCCGTCGTAGGCAGCAGCGTGGTGTGTTCGATCTGGACGATCTCGACCGCCACCCCATCGATCCAGCGGAAGCTTTCGGTGAACGTGGCCGGTCGTCTGTCGACCTCGGTTGAGCGACCAGGCGGGACATGCTCCGGTCTCGACACGTCCGTCCGCCCGGAGCCGCTCGACGTCAGTACGAGGATCAAGATCAACCAGATCAGGAACTTCAGTCCGAAGATCATCATCGCTCCCGTTCGAATGGCTTCTCCCAGGGTGATCTGCACGCTACGGGTTGGCTATCGGCAGATCTGCCGGGATTTGGTCGTACGCGAGGCCAAGGCCGGGTCAGAGCATGTTGAGGAGGCTGGCTTCGTGCGCTGCCGCGGTGCGGGTGGATACGCCCAGTTTCGCGAAGAGGGCGCGTATGTGGGTGTGTACGGTGCGGGGGCTGATCACCAGACGTTGGGCGATGTCGTCGTTGCTCAGTCCGACCGCGACCAGCCGGAGCACCTCCACCTCCCGCTGGGTCAGTCCGGCTGGCCGGGTGCTGAGCGCTGCGGCCAGCTCCTCGAGCACGCGGTCGGCTGTCTGCATCGCCTCCGCGGAGGTCCAGCAGGCCCCGGTTCGGTAGCCGGCGCCCCACGCACCCTCAGCAAGCTGTCGCCGACAGCGAGCGATGCCAGCGTCGAAGACTTGCACGTCGCGGTCGTGGCTCGAGACCCCGTAGGTGTCTTCCCAGGTCGAGGCTGCCCCGAACAGCTCGGCCGCCGCCGAGCTGCGCCGTAGGGCTGTGGCGAGACTGGCTGCCGCCCGCAGCAGATGCGATCCGTGGTAGACGAAGTGCTCGAAGTTGCGCACCTGGACGGCGAGACGGAGTTGCCCCCCGGCCAGTGCCCAGTCCTCGCGTCTCAGGCCCAGGATGCCCATCGACAGGTGAACGCGGTAGATGCCGTACCCCACTCCGAGCTGGTCGAACCTGCCGAGCGCGTCGCGCCATCCTGCTTCGGCGCGCTCCGGATGCCCGGTCGCGTCGTGCCAGTCGGCCAGATCGTTGACCGACCACGCCAGGCCTGATCGATCATCGGCGGCCTGGCTCACCGCCAGGCTTCGCTCGATCAGGGCGCGCACCGCCGCCCAGTCCCCGGTGTGGAAGTCGACGTGGGCGGATCCACGCAGGGACCGAGCCATTCCCGCCTCGTCGCCGAGCTGCTGCCAAAGGGCGAACTCCTCGGCGAACCGAGCTCGAGCCAGCGCGATATCGGGCAGCCAGTCACGAGGTTTGGTGTCGCCCAAGGCGGCGTAGCCACCGTGGTCGAGGGCTTGCGCTCGAGTGCTCAGAGACTGGGGGTCGGAGCCGACAGGGGGATGGGCCAGCGCGCGATCCACCAACTTTGCGTTATCGGCGGCAACCGGGGCGTTCACCCAGAAGGTGAACAGTCCGCCGGATATACGCAGCGCGAGGTCGGGGTCTCCGCGGTCGAGGGCCCAGGTGATCGCTGCATCGATGTTGCCGAGGTCGGCATCGAAGGCCCCCAACCACTGCGCCTCCCCGGGCGTCTGGGTCTCGCTGGCCGCTCGCTCGACAAGTCCGAGCAGGTAGTCGAACCGCGCGGCCTGCGCCGTCTCGACGAGCTCCGGGTCGGCCTCCGCTGCTTGGCGCAGCGCATAGCTCCCGATGAGCTCATGCACCCGGAACCGGGCGCCGGTGGCGCCGTCAGGAATCCGTTGGATGAGCGAGGCCTCTACCAGCGCCCGCAGCTGGTTCAAAGAGGCCCCCGCGACGACCTCGGCCGCCTCCTGAGTGAAACTGCCGGTGAAGATGCCCAGCCGGGCCAGCACCCGCTGCTGTGTGCCGTCCAGCGCACGCCAGGTGCTGTCCAGCATGACCATGAGATTTCGATGCCGGTCGGGCAGATCCGCCAGGTCCGAGACGAGCACCTCCTCACCCCGTTTGATCTCGAGCAGGAGACCGGCCGGCGACAGCAGCCTGGTCCAACTCGCTGCCAGCTCGATGGCCAACGGCAACCCTGCCAAATAGTCACAGAGCTCGGCGATGGCTGGGTCCTCGGGATCCAAGTTCCCGGCCGGAGCGACCAGCCGGGCCCTCCGCACGAACAGCTCGACCGCCTCTGACCCGGACCTGCCCGCGCCGTCCGCTGCCGTCATCGGCGGTACGGGGAACACCTGCTCACCACTCAACCCCAGCGGAGACCTGCTGGTCGTCAGCACGCGGAGCTGAGGGCATTTCGCCACCAGCACCGACACCAAGGCGGCACTGGCGGCTGCCACCTGCTCGCAGTTGTCCAGCACGAGGAGGGCGGACTCCGCCGACAGCCGCCCCACCAGCAGATCCTCAGCGGAAGAGCCGGCACTCGCCGCCAGCCGGAGCATCCCCGCCACCGCGGTCGGCACCGACGCGGGATCGCTGACCGATGCCAGCGGAACCCACCAGATCGTCGTCGGTCCTGCCGCACGGCCCGCGGCGAGCTGGCCAGCCAGCTCGGCCGCCAGACGTGACTTTCCCGCACCGCCCAGCCCGCACAGCGTCACCACCCGGGACTCGCCGGTGAGAAGCTGCCTGACCTGGGCCAACACCCCCTGGCGGCCGACAAATGACGTGAGCCAGCCGGGAATCTCTGGACCGACCCGATCCGATACGGACGGCGCATCTGCCATCGCCTCGCCCCCTCATCGGGACTTCGTCGGTCACTCGCACCCACAATAGCCTTCGGGCCGCCTACTCGGCGACCATGCAGAGACTGCCCGCCCGGGGAGCCTTCGTGCCGCTCCTCTTTACGGTGCAGTTCAATCCACACGATCCTTAAGTCCGCAGTGAGACATAGAACGACTTCTCGGACTGTGCCCGCGAGGCACGCGGCCGAGCAGTGCTTGTCGGCAGGGGCCCAAGGCTGAATAGCGATGCCGATCAAGAAGCGCAAGCCCCTAGGTGCTCCGTGCGGGTTTGACGGCGATGACGGGGCAGTCGGCGCGGAGGATGATGGGTTGGGCGGTGCTGCCGGTGAGGAGCTTGCCGACCGGGGAGCGTCGTCGGATGCCGATCACGATGGTGTCGGCGCCGACGTCGGTGGCGGTGTCGAGGATGGCTTCGGCGGCGGGTTTGCCGTCGGTGGGTCGGACGATGGTGTGGTCCACGTTCTTGCCGTCGAGGAGGTCGTCGATGGTGTCGATGTCTTCTGCGGTGGCGTACTGCGGGTGGGCGTAGTCGCCGTCCTTGCCGGTGTTGACCACGGTGAGCTGGGCCGAGTTCTGCTGGGCGTAGGTGATGGCGTAGTCGAGGGCGGCTATCCCCTCGGGGGTGGGGATGTAGCCGACCAGCACATGCTGCCGGATACCTGCCATGCCAGTCAGCCCTTGGCCAGGGTGGTGGCGCCGGTCATGATGGCCACCGCCTCGGTCGGGGTGTGCGACTTGGGGGTGATCACGCCGGCGCAGCCGCCGAGTCGGGCGATGTGGATCCGGTCGGCGACCTCGAACACGTTCGGCATGTTGTGGCTGATCAAGATGACCGGCAGACCTTTGGCCTTGATCTGTTGGATCAGGTTGAGGACCTGCCCGGTTTCCTTCACCCCCAAGGCCGCGGTGGGCTCATCCAGCACCACGAACTTGGTCGCGAAGGTGGCCGCCCTCGCGACCGCGACGGCCTGTCGTTGGCCGCCGGACAGGGTTTCCACTGCTTGGGACATGTTCTGGACGGTGGCGATGCCCAGGTTGGCCATCGACTTGCCGGCGTCCTCTTTCATGCCCTTCTTGTCCATCATCCGCAGCACGGAGCCGAGGATCCCGGGGCGACGGCGCTCCCGGCCGAGGAACATGTTGGCGGAGATGTCCAGCGCCGGCGCCACCGCGAGCGTCTGGTAGACGGTCTCGATGCCGGCCTGGCGGGCGTCTTGAGGGCTGCGGAAGGTGACTTCGTTGCCGTCCAGGAACACCTGGCCGGAGTCCGGGGTCAAGGCGCCGGTCAGCGCCTTGATCAGGGTGGACTTGCCGGCTCCGTTGTCGCCGATGATGGCTAGCACCTCCCCGGGGAACAGGTCGACATCGACGCCGTCGAGCCCGACCACCTTGCCGAAGGTCTTGATCAGCCGGCGGGCGGAGAGGATGGTCTGGCTGGGTTCGGCCAGGATCGGCGGCGACCCGAGGCCAAGGGTGCCGTACTCCTGTTCGGAGGTGGTGTCGTGCCCCTGGTCGGACAGGTCGCTGGTCTGCGGGGTGGTCATGCCTTCACCTTCCGGATCCACTGGTCGATAGAGACGGCCACGATGATCAGGACACCGATGGCCAGGACGCGCAGCTGGTCGTCGACGCCCGCGAGGCTCAAGCCGATGTTGAACGAGTAGACGATCAACGCTCCCAACATGGTGCCGATGATGCCGCCGCGGCCGCCGAACAGACTCGTGCCGCCGATGACCACGGCAGTGATGGTCTCCAGGTTGGCGCTGACGATGGCGTTGGGGCTGGCGGTGCCGGCACGGCCGATCAGCGCCCAGGCGGTCAGTCCGTAGATCAGCCCGGCCACGGTGTAGACGCTGAGCAGCACCCGGTCGACCCGGATGCCGACCAGCCGCGCCGCTTCGATGTCGTCGCCGACAGCGTAGACGTGGCGACCCCAGGAGGTCTGGCTCAACGCGAACGCCACCACCGCGGCCAACAGGACCACGAAGAGGACGCCGACGGTGAGCCGGAAGGGGCCGATGGGTATCGGGGTGCCCATCAGGTTCAGCAACGGGGGCATCTCCCGCCGGCCGATGCTGGCTCCGCCCGAGTAGAGCAGACCGATCGCGGTGAAGATGCTCAGCGTGCCCAAGGTGGCGATGAACGGTGGCAGCCCGATCCGGGTGACCAGCAGACCGTTGAGCAGGCCGCACAAGGTCCCCACGGCAACACCCAGGAGCAAGGCCAGCAAGGCGGGCACGCCGTTGTTGACGGCCAGGTCGGCCATCACCAGCATGGACAAGATGGAGATGGCACCGACCGAGAGGTCGATCCCCGCGGTCAGCACGATCAGCGTCTGACCGATCGCCAACGCGGCGATGATCGCCGTCTGCTGGATGATGATCGACAACGTGGCCGGCTGCGCGAACCGTGGGTTGATGATCGTGAAGACGATCATGGAGACGACCAGCACCAGCAGCGGGCTGAGCGCGGGGTGGGAGTGCAGCAGATGCTGAATGCGCTGCACCGGCGACTGTTGCCGCATGGCGAACTGCTCAGCAGCAGTCGCCGGGGCGTGGGTGTCAACACTCATAGTGGCTTCCTCGCCGTAGCCTCGTAAGGCTCACCTAGGAGATGGAGATGGGAGATGGTTCGGGATGGGGGGAGGACCCTGCCGGCCGGCTCGGGTTCAACCAGCCGGCAGGATCTGACGGCTACTTGCCCCAGCAGATCTTCTCGGCCTCGGCGGTGGTGATGCTCTCCACGCCTTCGACCGGCTTGTCGGTGACCAACTTCACGCCAGTGTCGTAGAAGTCCAGACCAGGAGTGACCTTCGGGTCGACACCATCGCGGACCTTGTTGGCGACAGCCTCCACACCGCGCTTGGCCATGTCCAGCGGGTACTGCTGCGAGGTCGCGCCAATGGTTCCGCTCTTGACCGCCTCGATGCCAGGCGAGCAGCCGCCGTCGACGGAGACAATGGTGGCCTTGACCCCGGCGGCCTCCAGAGCCTCGGCCGCACCGACCGCCGCGGGCTCGTTGATGGTGTAGACCAAGTTGATGTCCTTCGACTTGGCCAGGCAGGTCTCCATCGCCGACCGGCCCTGGTCCTGTGCGCCGTTGGTCGGCTCGTTGCAGAAGATCTCGTAGTCCCCGCCGCTGTACTTCCCGGTCGGGGCCTCGTCACCGTTCTTCTGCTTATCGGCGACGTCGATGCCCATGCCGGTCAAGAAGCCCTGGTCCCGGTTGTAGTCGACCGAGGCGACCTTGTCGTTGAACAGGTCAAGCAGGGCGATGTTGGCCTTCTTGCCGTCCATCGTCTTCGCCGCCCACTGCCCGATCAGCTCACCGGCCTTGAAGTTGTCGGTGGCGAAAGTGATGTCGACGGTGTCCGGCGGGTTCGGCGGGGTGTCCAGCGCGATCACATACAGCCCGGCCTGCCGGGCCGCCTCGATCGCCGGGTTGACCCCGTCGGTGGCCGGAGTGATCAAGATTCCCTGGTCGCCACGGGCGACCGCGGCCTCGATCGCAGCGATCTGGGTGGTCTCGTCACCGTCCTCCTTGCCGGCCGCTGTGGTGATCGAGACGTTGTTGGCCTCACCTGCCTCTTCCGCACCCTTCTGCATGGCGATGAAGAACGGGTTGGTGCTCGTCTTGGTGATCAGCGTGACCGCAACCTCATCACCACCGCCGCCCTCGCCGCCAGGAGCGGCTTCGCCACCGCTTTGACACGCGGTCATGAGCAGGGAACTAGCTGCTAACAGAGCCAGTGGTACGAGGCCTCGGCGCAATGTGCGACGTTGCATGGTGCTCCTTGTGTTGGTCCGGCTGCCCCCGGGAGACCCGAACGGACAACGTTGTCAGTTGCATCAACTCACGTAAGGCGCCCTTGTGTCAAGAGACCTCAGCCGGTTAACTAAGTCACCTCTCACCAAGGAGACAACGATGTCAACCTCTCAGCCCCGCGGCCCCGGCGCACCTCGTGCGACCATCCGCGACGTGGCGGCCCTGGCCGGTGTAGGCATCAAGACGGTCTCCCGCGTGATCAACAACGAGGGCAATGTATCGCCTCAGATGCGTGAACGGGTAGGATTCGCCGTTGCGGTACTGAAGTTCCAGCCGCACATCGGCGCAGGTACGTTGCGTCGCGGAGATCGCAAGACCTACGCGCTCGGTCTGCTGACCGACTCCGTGGACAACCCGTTCTCTGCCGCCGTCAACCGTGCCGTGGAGAACGTGGCGATGGCGCACAACACGGCTGTCTTCGCCGCCAGCTCCGACGATGACCCGGCCCGGGAACGGACGTTGATCCAGGCCTTCATTGGGCGACGGGTCGACGGATTAATCCTCACCATGACGAGATCCGACCATGGCTACCTGCAGCACGAGCGGGAGCAGGGCACACCTATCGTGTTCGTCGACCGCCCCCCGAACGGGCTGATGGCCGATGCTGTGGTGACCGACAATTACGAGGCCGCTGCGCTGGCCACCCGTCACCTGCTCGGCTTCGGGCATCGACGGATCGCGCACCTGGGCGATGAGCTGATCATCCAGACCGCGGTCGAGCGACGCCGCGGCTTCACCGACGCAATACGCGCCGCCGGGCTGAGCGGAGGCGCTTCGACCAGCACCGACAACCTGCGGTCCGAGCACGAGGCGAGGCGGGCAGTCACCGAGCTGATGAGCATCGCCGAACCCCCGACGGCGTTGTTCACCAGCCAGAACCTGGTCACCATCGGAGCGATCCGGGCCCTCCGTGACCTCGGGCTGCAGCACGGAGTGGCCGTCGTCGGGTTCGACGACATCGACCTCGCCGATCTCCTCGATCCGCCGATCACCGTCATGGCCCAGAACCCGCAGGCAATCGGTACCCTGGCCGCCGACCGGGTCTTCGCCCGGCTGGACGGCGACACCGACCCGCCGAGCACTCAGGTCGTACCGGCCCGACTCATCGTCCGGGGCTCAGGCGAGATCCCGCCGCTGGACTGAAACTGCGACCCACCGGCACAACCGGAGTGTGCCCGGCACCCCGACACCACGGTTCACCGCGGCTGCTTCGTAGCGACAGACTCGGACAGCTCAAAGTCTGAACCGGCCCGGTCGGCTGAAAGCCGCCTGGAGCCCTTGACACCTGCCGGGCCTCAAGAACACTATTGGCCACCTTGGTCAATCGATTGGTCGCGGCTTTGAACAATGGCAAGCGGGTCCGCATGGCGGAGGTAGCGGCGCGCGCCGGGGTCTCGGTCACCACGGTGTCGCATGTGCTCAGCAACGTTCCGGGCAAGCGAATCCCTCACCCCACCAGACAGCGCGTTCGCGATGCGGCGGCCGAGCTGGGCTATGTGGTAAACGGGATTGCCCGCAGCCTACGCTCGCAAGAAACGCATGCGCTCGCCTTCATCAGTGACGAGGTGTTGACCACGCCCTTCGCCGCGGCCATGGTGCATGGAGCGCTCGAGGCGGCCGCCGAGTTGGGCTGGATGATGATTCTTGTCAACACCGGTGTGGACAGGGCTTTCGAGGCCGATCAGATCCGTGCCCTTCAGGAGCGTCAGATCGACGGCTATCTGTACGTCCGCATGTACAACCAGGAGGTCAGCATCCCCGCTGGGCTACCAGACCACGCCACGGTCCTGGTGGATGCGGCATGCTCGAACCCTCGGGTCGCGTCGGTGGTCCCGGATGAGTACTCCGGGGGAGCCACCGCCGCCCACGTGCTGCTTGGTCATGGCCACACCAAGATCGGCTTCATCAACAACCTCGAGGACATCACAGCCTCCCACGAACGTGCGCGCGGTTTCCGAGCAACGTTGGCCGAGGCGGGCGTGACGATGCCTGACGACTACGTCGTCGCAGAGCAGTCCGACGCCGCCGGTGGCTTGCGCGCCGGGCGAACGCTGCTCGACCTGCCCGACCGTCCGGAGGCGATCTTCTGTTTCAACGATCGGATGGCCATGGGGGTCTACCAGGCGGCGCACGAGCGCGGCCTCAATATTCCGGCCGACCTGTCCGTGATCGGCTTCGACAACCAACCCATGATCGCCGACGGCCTCCTCCCCGGATTGACCACCCTGCAACTTCCGCACTACGAGATGGGCGCGTGGGGCGCACGGACCCTGATCTGTCGCCTCCAAGACGCCGATCAGGGTAGCCCGACTCAGGTTGCGATGCCGTGCCCGCTCATCACCCGAGGCTCGGTCGCCGCACCAGCCGCCGTCCGCCGAGAACACAGGTCGCGTCGTTCCCGGACGGTGCCCTCACGCACGTCACCGGCGGCACCATGAGCATCTGGACGGCACAAAGGAGATCCGCAGACGTCCCGTGGCGGGACGCCCTCGACTGCATCGCGGTCGACGGACAGCACATCTCCACCCAAGCGGTCTCCGACTTCTGCTCGCTACTCTTCCTGGCTGAGCAGGTCATCGTCGTGGGACTAGGACGAAACGAACCGCCAGCCACTCCTGACACCTATCTGGCCCCACCCCATGTGGACCAGCCACAACCAGCCGGCGGCCGTGCCAGCAGCACCGACTGATGACGACTTTCAGACCCGGACCCTGACCGCATGCTCACGCAACGCTGAGTAGGCAGCAGCAGCAGCGAATGGTCGTGACACCCCCGCCACGACCTCACCGATGAACGTTTCGACCTGGAAGCGGCGCAACCCGCTCGGCGGTCTCGACGTTCAGCAATCGATCGAGGAGATCTCATGCGCAGATCCGCAGCCCACGACGACGTGACTGCACCGCTCTCGGCTCAGCGGGCCTTCCGAGCCCTCGTCATCGCGTTGGCGATGGCGCTGGTGGTGCTGGTGGCCCCAGCCGCCAGCCAGTCGGCGGCCACACCACGCGACGCCGTACCCGCCGACTACGACCAGGACTACCGACCGCAGCTTCACTACTCAGCCAAGAAAAACTGGCTGAACGATCCCAACGGCCTGGTCTACTACCGCGGCGAATACCACCTCTTCTATCAGTACAACCCGAAGGGCAACCAGTGGGGCAACATGTCCTGGGGCCACGCCGTCACCCGTGACCTGGTGCACTGGCGGGAGCTGCCG
>Ga0190275_10003299_pt1 | contig 11495 bp, 10 predicted proteins | sample Popmic550T_FD_133745 | JGI IMG/M metagenome (GOLD analysis project Ga0190275, IMG submission 133745) | Populus adjacent soil microbial communities from riparian zone of Yellowstone River, Montana, USA - 550 T | ecosystem: Environmental > Terrestrial > Soil > Riparian zone > Trees stand | place... | reverse complement strand
GATGCGTTGTCCTCCCCGCCGGGCCTCCACGAACTCACAGCGATGGCGGAAGGTGGCGAGCAGCCGGGCGAAGAACTCGGGGGTGAGGAAGCGCCGGCCCCAGGGGTACTTGTCCACCGTGGAGGCGTAGAGGCGGAAGAGCTCGTCCGGGTCCAGCTCCGCCAGCTCCTCGCCGCGCACGGTGCGCACGGTGATGCCCTGGCTGGCGGGGGCGCGCAGCTCCCGCCGCAGCTGGGTGCGCCGCTTGGAGTGGAAGCGACCGAGGAAGTCCTCCAGCGTGCGGTAGCCCGCGTTGCTCCACTGGTACTGCACCCCCAGGCGCAGCGTGAAGCCCGCGGCCTCCAGTCCCGCGGCCTCGGCCTCGGTGTGGAAGAGGACGTGGATGCCGGACAGCCCCTCGGCGCGGGCGAACTCGAGGGCGGCGGTGTACAGCTCGGCCTCCCGGGCGGCTCGATTCTCCCCGGGCGCCACGAGCACGCGGCGTCCCGTAGCCGGGGTGAAGGGGACGGCCAGGATGAGCTTCGGGTAGTAGCGCAGGCCCAGGCGCCCGGCGGCGGTGGCCCAGATGCCGTCGAAGACGAACTCGCCGTCACTGTCCTCCCGGAGGTACGCGGGAGCGGCGGCCACCAGGCGAGAGCCTCGCCACAGCGTCAGGTGGCGCGGGTGCCAGCGCCGCTCGGGCACGGCGCAGCCGCTCTCCTCCAGCGCCGCCAGGAAGGCCCACTCCAGGAAGGGCACCGCCGCCTCGTCGAGCAGCGCATCCCAGGCCCCGCGAGGGACCTCGGTGATGGTGCGGTGGACGCGAAGGGTGAGCGGAAGGGAGCTGGACATCGGCAGGCGTGGGGTGGCGCGAGCCTATAACGACCGGGCAGGGCGCTCGCCAGGGAGCGGCCTGTCCAGGGCAGCTACCAGCGGAGGAAGAGCCGGTAGCCCTCCGCGGTCCGGTCTTCCACCGTGACGGTAGGCTTGACGTGCGCGCGCTCCAGCCCCACCTCGAGGGCCCCTGCCAGGAACTCGGGGCGGTTGTAGATGTCGCCGAAGTAGATGCGCCGGGCCGTCTCGCCCGCGGGGGTGATTCGGACCTCCATCTCGCCACGGCCCATCATCGCGCAGTAGCGGGGGAGGCGCTCCACCACGCGGGCCGGGCCAATCATCGGCATGGCGACGGCCACCACCTTGCCCACCAGCGTCTCCAGGAAGCCGTCCACCATCTTCCGACCGAGCAGCCGGTAGGCCTCCTCATCGCTCAGGTGGCCGAAGACCTCGCCTCGGGCGGCATTGACGCAGCGCTGGTAGGTGAGCACGGAGTAGCTCACCTCGGGCTTCTTGATGTCGTACCCGTAGGAGAGCAGACGCTCCGCCAGCCGCCCCTCAGCCTTGAGGCCGCGGACGAAGAGCCCCTCCATCACGCTCACGGGAATGCGCGGCAGCGCTCGAGGCTCTTGGGGGGGACGGGGTGGAAGCTTCGGCTCCATAGGCGAAAGTCCTTAGATCGGCTGTCATACACCGAACCGTGCTTCGGGCTCTACATCCAGGCGTCAGTTTGCTTCCCAGGGCTCCGGGTTGCTATGGGGCCCCGTCCGCCTTAGAGGAGTAGGACAGGAGATCTTCTACATGTCGGTGAACATCCAGCTGGAGTGGACCCCCAACCCCAGCACCTTGAAGTACGTGGTGGACCGGCGCCTTCTTGCCAGCGGCGCGGTGAACTTCACCAACCGGGAGGAGGCCGAGAAGAAGTCCCCCCTGGCCCTCAAGCTGATGGACGTCAAGGGCGTGACGGCGGTGATGGTGGGCCTCAACTTCATCACCGTCACCAAGGGGGACGACGGCGAGTGGGACGAGCTGAATGACGCGGTGATGGCCACGCTGGACTCGCACCTGGAGTCCAATGAGCCCGTGGTGGACGAGCAGGCGGTGGCGGCGGCCCGCGCGGCCACGGGGGGGGGAGGCGGCGGCTCGGTGGAGCAGCGCATCCGGGACATCCTCGACGCGGAGATCCGCCCCGCGGTGGCTCAGGACGGCGGCGACATCACCCTGGACCGCTTCGAGAACGGCATCGTCTACTTGCATATGCAGGGCTCGTGCAGCGGCTGCCCGTCCTCGACGGCGACGCTGAAGATGGGCATCGAGGGGCGGCTTCGCGAGGAGATCCCCGAGGTGTCTGAGGTGGTGTCGGTCTGAGGCGCAACGTCAAGGCACCGCAGGTCCGGCGCGAGCTGCTGCCGGACCAGTCCCAGGCGCTCCTGCGCGAGCTGCACCTGCTCACGCGCGAGGGGCACCTCAACGCGGATGCCCTGCGCAAGCTCAAGCAGGTCAACCACCTGGTGGGCCTGCTGCGCCCGGCGCTGGAGGACCTCCTGGTGCGCTACCCCTCGCCCGTGCTGGTGGATGCGGGCAGCGGCAACGCCTACCTGGGCTTCATCCTCTACGAGCTGTTCCTCAAGGACGCGCCCGCCGGCACCCTGCTGTCCATCGAGGGCCGCCCGGAGCTGACCGAGCGCGCGAAGGAGCGGGCGAAGCGCCTGGACTTCACGCGGATGGAGTTCCAGACGGCGCACCTGGAGGGGGCCACCTGGCCGGAGCGCATCCACCTGCTCACGGCGCTGCACGCGTGTGACACTGCGACGGATGACGCGCTGGCGGCCGCCGTCCGGCACGGGGCGGACTACGTGGCGGTGGTGCCGTGCTGCCAGGCGGAGGTGGCAGCGCAGCTCAAGGACAAGCGGCCGGAGGTGGAGGCGACGCTGGGGCTGCTCTTCCAGCACCCCTGGCACCGGCGGGAGTTCGGCTCGCACCTGACCAACGTCATCCGGGCCATGACGCTCGAGTCCTTCGGCTACCAGGTGACGGTGACGGAGCTGACGGGGTGGGAGCACTCGCTGAAGAACGAGCTCATCCTCGGGCGGCGCGTGCACCGGGAGAACCGTCCGGCGCGTGCGAAGCTGGAGACGCTGCTGGGCTCCTTCGGAGTGCAGCCGAAGCTGACGCGGCTGCTGGGTGTGGAGCCCGCGGCGGCTGCTACCCGTACGTCTCCCGCTTGATGCGCTTGTCGTCGACGCCCAGTGTGTGGAGGTGGCCGAGCACCGCCTCCATGAAGCGGGGCGTTGCGGGCGTGCGCGTCTCCAGGGCCTTGCGTCGATCCCACGGGGAGATGGCCGGGCCACACGCGTAGACGAGGCAGGTCTGCCGGTCCGGGATGAGCTCCTCGAGGAGCGCCTGGCCGATGCGGCCCTTGCGCACGTTGGGGCCGAACCGCGACTCCTCCGTCTCCCGGGTGAGCGTGTGCAGTACCTTCACGGTGCCCGGGTTCGCAGCCTCCAGCTTCTCCAGCTCCTCTCGGAAGAGCATGTCCGCCCACGTCTTGTTGGAGCAGAGGACGGTGTGGCGCAGCTTCAGGCCGCGGTGCAGTGCGTCCTTGAGGATGGAGAAGTTGGGCACGCCGCCGGAGCCAGCCACGATGTGGACGAGGTGGTCCGTGCGCTCCTGCACGTCGTCCGGGAGGGTGTAGGGGCCCATGAAGCCCTGGACTTTGATGCGGGCGCCGGGAAGCCGGCCGTGCAGGAGGTAGGGCGCGAGCAGCGGCGGATACTTCGTGAGGCCGGGGAGGAACTCCTCGTCCTTCACGGTGATGGCCACCAGGGGCTCGTGAGGCGCGGAGGACATCGAGTAGGAGCGGAACAGCTCCCGGCGGCCCTTCTGCTCCTGAAGGAAGGCGGCGAGCGCGCGGAGGGCGGGGAACTGGTGCGGGTCGATGTTGATGAACTGCCCGGCCTTGTACTCGACCGGTGCGCTCCCGAAGTCCAGGAAGAGGGTGCCGGTGTCGTGCGTCTCCATCCGGACTTCGGTGACGGTGACCTCGTACTCCACGGGCCTCTTGCGGACGGGGGCTGCAGGGGTCTCGGCGGTGCTCATGGCCCTCCCATTAACGCAAATGAGGCAGCTTCGACGATAAGGATTGCGGAGGGCGCTCGGGCGCGGACAATGGGCCGCCCGTGACGAGCGTTCTCCAGAAGGAGCAGGTCTTCGCCGTGGCCCCGCCGGGACTGGAGTCCGCGCTGGAGGCGGAGGCGGCGGCGCTGGGCCTTGCTCCTCGACGGGTGGAGGGCGGTGTGGAGCTGGAGGGGCCCGCCGGGCTGCACCAGGAGGCCAACCTCCGCCTGCGCACCGCCAGCCGGGTGCTGCTGCGCCTGGGGAGCTTCCGCGCGCCGGACGTGGGGGCCCTGACGCGGGGGCTCGCGGCGCTGGACCTGAGCCATGTGTGGGACGGGAAGGAGACGCCGAAGCTGTCCGTGGCCGCGCATGGCTCGGGCGTGCCAGGGAACGCGGTGCCTTCTGCCGCAGCGCGGGCCTGGAAGCTCTCCAGCGTGGGGCGCGCCGGGGCTCTGGACGAAGAGGGCACCGACGGCCTCACGCTCCTGGTCCGGCTGGAAGGCCCCGAGTGCACCGTCAGCGCCGACACCAGCGCAGAGCCGCTCCACCGGCGTGGCTACCGCCAGGAGATCGGGCGTGCTCCCCTGCGAGAGACGCTCGCCGCGGGGATCCTGGCGCTCGCGGGCTACGACGGGACGGAGCTGCTGGTGGACCCGATGTGTGGCTCGGGCACGTTCCTCATTGAGGGGGCCTGGATGTCCATGCGCCGGGCGCCGGGCCTGGAGCGAAGCTTCGCCTTCGAGCGCTTCCCCGGCTTCGACCCGGCGGCCTGGGAGCAGCGCAGGGCTCGGGCACGCTCGGAGGCGCTGTCAGCTCCCCGGGCTCCGCTGCATGGCTTCGACATCAACGCGGGGGCGCTCGGGACGGCGCGTCGCAACGCGCGGAGGGCGGGGGTGACGCTGGCGCTGGAGCGGCGGGACGTGAAGACGCTCGATGCGCCCGGTGCGGGGCTTGGGTTGGTGGTGGCCAATCCGCCTTATGGGAAGCGTGTCGGGGAGAGTGGTGAGCTGCCTGCGCTGTACCGGGCCCTGGGCGCCACCCTCCGGCGGGCCTTCCAGGGGTGGCGCGCGGCGCTGCTCGTTCCCGACGAGGAAGGGCTGATTCGGGAACTGGGCCTGAGAGACACCAGAAATCTGCACGTGCGCAACGGAGGCATCCGATGCCGGCTCGTCCTCTCTCCGAAAATCTCCCTCTAAGCCCCTGAAACTCCAGGGGCTTCTCTTTTTTGTAAGGTGCGGAGCAACTTCCGCCTACATGGGCCGAAAATGTAGGCACAACCCCCATCCACTCCGACAAAGTCTGTCGGGAGAGGAGCCGCCCATGGTGTCGCCCGTCTCCGGTCGCTTCGGCTCGAACCTGGTTCAGTCCCTGGCCCAGCGTATTCAGGCCCCCCTTGGAGACGCGAAGACGGGTGCGGTGAAGCCCACGGGCACGAAGCCCGAGGAGAAGGTCCAGGATGTCCTGGGCGAGCTGGAGAAGCTCATCGCGATGCTGCTGGAGCAGCTGAAGCGCTCGGGCGCTCTTCCTCCGGGCGAGGACCTGGGCGCCTCGGGTCCCTCGGCAGCGGGCGGTGGTGGTGGCGGCGGTGGTGGTGGTGGCGGCGGTGTCCCGGGCGCTCGCGACAGCTTCGGCGGCGGTGGCGGAGCCCCGAAGGGGATGCCCTCGCTGGACGGCGGCGGCGGCGCGGCTCGCGCGGCTCCGGCCGGTGGCGCGGGCTCGGTCGCGGGCATCCAGGTCTCGGATCCTCGGCTGGCCCGCGCGCTCGAGCAGATCGCCAGCCACCCGGATGGGGCCAAGCTCCTCGCCGCGGCCAAGGCCAACGGGCTGACTTCCATCTCGGCCAACGCCGGACTCAACCCGGATGGCGGAGCCGGCACTGCGGGCATCACGCGCTGGGGCAACGGGAACACCTCCATCGAGATCGCCGACCCCAACAGCCCCGACCTCATCCAGACGCTCGCGCATGAGCTGGGCCACGCCGCCACCACGGGAGATGGCAACTCGCAGCTGGAAGAGAAGACCGTGGATGCGCTGGGCCACCGCATCGCCCAGGACCTGACTGGTCACCGCTCCAGCTTCGACCTCAACGAGAGTGCCTACAGCGACCTGGCGCTCAACAACGGCGTCCTCAACAGCCTGCGCATGCTGGGCATCCGGGTGTAGGCCAGCCCTGGCGCTCAGCCCTTCGAGCCCACAGGCAGGAAGACCTCGAAGCGAGCGCCCCCACCGAGCCGCTCGCGCACGCCGACCGTGCCGCCGTGTGCGAGCACCACGCGCCGCACCACGGCCAGCCCCAACCCGGCTCCCGTGGCGCGGCTGGTGAAGAAGGGCTCGAAGACGCGCTGGGAGTCCACGCCCGACAGCCCCGCGCCTTGATCCTCCATCACCAGGGAGAGGCCCCCTTCCACGCTCGAGAGCTCCAGCCGCACCTTCCCCCCGGAAGGCGAGGAGCGCAGGGCGTAGCGCAGGAGGTTGGACAGCGCGAGCTGCAGCAGCGTCTCGTCCGCTTGGAGCAGGGGCAGCTCTGCCTGCTCCTCGAGGTCGATGCGGGCCTGGGTGGACTCGGCGATCGGCTGCAGGAGCTCCACCACGCGCCGCGCCAGCTCCCCCAGGTGCAGCGGCTTGGGGCGCAGCTCGAAGGGCCGGACCACGTCCAGCAGATCCCGGACGATGTCCTCGAGCCGCGTCACCTCCTCCTCCAGCATGGACACCGCGCTGGTGCCGATGGGGCTGAGGTGGGGCTCGCGCTTGAGCACGGCCGCCACGTTGAGGATCGCGCCCAGCGGGTTTCGCACCTCGTGGGCCACCACGCCGGCGGCCTCGCCCAGCACCGTGAGACGCTCCTGCTCCATGAGGTCGCTCTGGAGCCGCGACACCTCCGCCAGGCGGGCCAAGGACTCCCGGTGGTGGCGCACGTTCTCCATCGCGCTGCCCACCATGCTGGCGAAGAGCTCCAGCGTGCCTGCGCTCACGGGGGTGAGCGTCTGGCCCTGCACCGCGAGGATGCCGTATGGCTTGTCCTCCACGTAGATGGGCGCGTCCAGGGCGTTGGCCTTGGGGAAGGTGCGCTTGAGGTACGCGGCCAGCTCCGGGGCGTGGAAGTGCTCCAGCGTGGCGTGGATGTCCTGGTGGAACGCGGCCTTGCGCCGCGTGAGCACGGCCTCCATGTGGGGCATGCTCGTGCGGGGGAAGCGCACCTCCCCGATGGGCCGGCCATAGAGCTTCTCTCCGAAGGCGAGGGCCTTGGGATCCTGCCGCAGAGGGCCGTGGATGAACGCGTCCCCCTCCAGGCGCAGCACCGAGATGAAGAAGCCCTGCTCGTGGATCGCGTCGACCGCCAGCTCCAGCACGGTCTGCTCATCCCGGCAGTGCATCATCTTCAGCGCTGCGGCCACCAGCGCCTCGGTGAGCCGGCGCACGGTGTCGTCCCGCTCCATGTCCTGGACGAGGACCACCTGCTCATCGGGCTCGGAGCCGGCGCAGGTCTGCACCTGACACATCCGCTCCTTCCCCGTCGCGTCCCGCAGGCGCAACCAGAGCTCGGAGCCGGGAGGTCGCTCCTCGCGGGGGCGAGACTCGTAGAGCGGCTCCAGCCACGGCAGCTCCTGGGGGATGAAGCGCTCCAGGAGCTGCGCCATGGACAGGCGAGACAGCTCCTCCGTGGAGGCGCCGAGCAGGGCCGTCAACGCCGGGTTGGCGTAGACCACCCGCTCCGCGCGCAGGATGGCGACAGGCAGAGGGAGTCCCTCGAGCGGGCGGTACTCGGAGCCGTCAAGCACAGGGGCGCATCCTGGAGCGCCCCCATGCAGCGCGCAAGGGACCTCTCGCCTAGCCTGGGGCTGACGGCTTGAGGTGGGCGCGGACGTACTCTTGGAGGAACGTCTTCTCCTCCTGCCGCAGGCCCGCCAGCCCCAGCCCGTAACCCTGGGGCTGCTTCCCGTCATCCAGGGCGTGCTCCCAGATGACGGTGCTGCGCAGCTCGATGGAGCGTGGAGGCTGCTCGAAGTGCAGCGTCAGGTTCACCTTCGTCCCCAGCCGCAGCGGCCGCCGGGCGGGGATGAAGAGCCCGCCAGAGGTCAGGTTGATCAGCCGGTGCTCGGTGAACATGCCCAGGTTCCGATCGGTGACGTGGATGTCGGCGTGGACCCGGTCGTTGTGCGTGCGCAGCTGGAGGCCGACGAACTCATCGCTCGAGTAGGTGGGTGCGGCCACCTGCTTGCGGACCGGGGTCGCCACGGGCGCGGCCGGGTGGAAGGGGGCCGTCGAGCCGGGCGGTACTCCCCGGGCTCCATTGCCCACCGCGCCCTTGAGCGGGACCGGCGTGACGCCACGGGCCGGAGTGCCCTGGACGGCAGGCCGGGCGGCCTCGGCCTCGCGCATCTTCTGCGAGAGGAAGTCGAACATCTCCTGAGATGCCCGGCGCAGCTCCTGGCCCGTGTCCGGGAGCAGGTGCTCCGGCGAGTAGCGCCGGGCCAGCTTGAAGAAGGCCAGGCGCAGCTCGTCGAGGTTGGCGCCCGGCTTCACGCCGAAGATCTCGTGTGGCGTCTTCAGGGCTTGCAGCTGGCGGAGCTGGGTTCGGATCCGCTCGGCCTGCTGCTGCTCGGGCGGAGGCTTCGCGGCGGAGATGAGGTCCCTCACCTCCTCGAAGTCCTGGATGGGGATCCAGGTACTGCCGTCCCGAGAGGCACGGGTGACGGCCTTCAGGCGCCCCGAGCCGATCAGATCTCTCAGGGCTTGGAGCGTCAGCGGGCCGAGGACACGGCCAACGGTATCGCTAATCCAGTAGTTGTTCGTCATAGGACGCCCCTCCTACTGAGCAAGGGCCTGACGGACGGCAGAGGCGATCTCCAGGGGGTGGAACGGCTTGCCCACGAAGCCTACGGCACCCGCGGCCAGGGCCTGCTCCACGACGGGCTCGGCGTCCATGCTGCTGATGACGAGCACCCGCGTGCCCGGAGATGTCTTCTTCATCGCCGCGAGCACCTCCAGGCCGCTGCGCCGAGGCATGAACAGATCCAGGAACATGAGCGCGGGCTGCTCGCGCGCGGCGATGGCGAGTCCTTCTTCGCCGTCCGAGGCCTCGAGCAGCCTCAGCTCGATGCCGGTTTCCGCAAGGGTGTCTCTCAAGATGCGCCGAACGAAGTTGTCATCGTCGACGAGGAGCAGGGTCGGTGCGTCGGCCATGGGCGCATGATAACCGGCAAAGCCCTCGATTCACCCGAGGAGGCGAGCACCCGGCGTACGCTTTTGCGATATGGAACGTTCCATGCCCATTGACCCAGCCCTCGCTCGTTTCGAGTCCCAGAAGAACGCATACTTGGAGGATCTGAAGGCCCTGGTGCGCATCCCCAGCGTCTCCTTTGACGGCTTCGATCCCGCACAGGTGCGCAGGAGTGCCGAGGCCACCGCAAAGCTCCTCAAGGACCGTGGCTTTGAAAATGTGCAGCTCCTCGAAATAGAGGGGGCACACCCCTACGTCTATGGTGAGGTGCTCAAGGCGCCCGGGAAACCCACGCTGCTGCTGTATGCGCACCACGACGTGCAGCCGCCGGGAGACGCGAGCGCGTGGAAGAGCAACCCGTTCGAGCCGGAGCTGCGAGACGGGCGGCTGTACGGGCGCGGGGCGGCGGATGACAAGGCCGGCATCGTGGTGCACACGTCCGCGGTGGACGCGTGGCTGAAGGGTGCGGGTTCGCTGCCACTCAATGTGAAGGTGATCATCGAGGGCGAGGAGGAGGTGGGCAGCGATCACCTCGCGCCGTTCCTGCAGAAGCACAAGGCGCTGATGCAGGCGGACGCCATCGTACTGACGGACACGTCCAACTTCGACGTGGGGCTGCCCTCCATCACCACGGCGCTGCGCGGGCTGGTGACCCTTGAAGTCGAGGTGCGGGGGCTGAAGCAGGCGGTGCACTCGGGGATGTGGGGTGGGCCCATTCCGGATCCCGTGATGGGGCTGTGCCGGATGCTGGCGACGCTGACGAACCCGGACGGCTCCATCGCCATCCCAGGCGTCCTGGACAAGGTGAAGCCGCTGACGGAGGACGAGAAGAAGAGCATCCAGGCGCTGCCGGGCGATGACGCGTACTTCCGCCAGCAGGTGGGCCTGCTGCCAGGCGTGCAGATGCTGGGCGGAAAGCACCCGTGGGAGATGAACTGGCGGCAGCCCTCCATCGCCATCAACGCCATCCAGGCGAGCAGCCGCAAGGACGCGCGTAACATCGTGAGTGACTCGGCGTGGGCGCGGGTGGGCATCCGCGTGGTGCCGGACATGGACGCGCAGGACGTGCAGCGCCGGCTGGTGGAGCACCTGCGGAAGGTGACGCCCTGGGGGCTGGAGCTGCACATCAAGGAGGATGCGGCGTCGAGCTGGTGGTACACGGACTCTTCACACCCGGCGTTCCAGGCGGCGTTCCGCGCGCTGAAGAAGGGGTACGGGCGGGAGGCGGTGACCATCGGCTGCGGTGGCTCCATCCCGTTCGTGGAGCCCTTCGCGAAGGAGCTGGGCGGCGTGCCCGCACTGCTCATCGGCGTGGAGGATCCGTACACCAATGCGCACTCGGAGAACGAGAGCCTCCACGTAGGCGACTGGGAGAAGGCCATCCGCGCCGCCATCCACCTGTATGAGGAGCTTGCAGAGGCGCTGAGCAAGCGCTGAGCCGTTCTTCAAGGCCGGGGACGCCGTGTGGCGCCCCCCGCTGCGTCACCGGCGGAACTTGTCCGTGGCCTCCACGAGCGCGGAGGTGGTGCCGGGCTCGTAGGCCGAGTGCCCCGCGTCCGGGATGATCTTGAGCTCCGCCTCCGGCCAGGCCCTGTGCAGCGCCCAGGCGCTCTCCATGGGGCAGGGCATGTCGTAGCGGCCTTGGACGATGACGCCGGGGATGTGGCGGATGCGCGGCACGTCCTCCAGCAGCTGGGCGTCGCTGCGGAAGAAGGAGCGGTTGACGAAGTAGTGGCACTCGATGCGCGCGAAGGCCAGCGAGAACGCGTCCTCGCTGAAGTGGGTGACGGCGTCCGCGCTGGGCAGGAGGTAGCTGGTGCGGGCCTCCCAGACGCTCCACGCCCTCGCAGCCTCCTGACGGACCCGCGCGTCGCTGCCCATCAGCCGCCGGTGGTAGGCATGGAGCAGATCTCCGCGCTCCTCGGGAGGGATGGGCGCAACGAAGTCCTCCCACGCGTCCGGGAAGAACATGTGCGCGCCGTGCTGGTAGAACCAGTGCACCTCCTGCTGGCGCAGCAGGAAGATGCCACGCAGCACCAGCTCCGTGACGCGCTCCGGGTGCTTCTGCGCGTATGCGAGTGAGAGCGTGCTTCCCCACGAGCCGCCGAAGACCATCCACCGCTCGATCCCGAGGTGGCGGCGCAGCGCCTCCATGTCCTCCACCAGGTGCCAGGTGCTGTTCTCCTCCACGCTCGCGTGCGGCGTGCTCCTCCCGCAGCCGCGCTGGTCGAACAGCACGATGCGGTACGCCGCCGGATCGAAGAAGCGTCGCTGCTTCGCGTCCGTGCCGCCGCCGGGGCCTCCATGGACGAAGATCACCGGCTTGCCCTTCGGGTTGCCACTC
>Ga0190275_10003298_pt1 | contig 11497 bp, 4 predicted proteins | sample Popmic550T_FD_133745 | JGI IMG/M metagenome (GOLD analysis project Ga0190275, IMG submission 133745) | Populus adjacent soil microbial communities from riparian zone of Yellowstone River, Montana, USA - 550 T | ecosystem: Environmental > Terrestrial > Soil > Riparian zone > Trees stand | place... | reverse complement strand
CCCGGACTTTTCCGGGAGGGAGAACATCCTCATCAACGGAATCATCCTGGGGATGACGCGAGCAGCGATCAAGGGGCGGATGGATGAGATCATCGCGTTCAGCGAGCTGGGCGAGTTCATAGACGAGCCAGTGAGGACGTACTCGAGCGGGATGTACATGAGGCTTGCGTTCGCGGTGGCGACGCACGTGGACCCCGACATCCTGATAGTGGACGAGATACTGGCGGTGGGGGACGAGCACTTCAGCAAGAAGAGCTTGGGGAAGATGATGGAGTTCAAGAGGGCAGGGAAGACGATAGTGCTGGTGACGCACGACTTGGGGACGGTGGAGAGGTGGTGTGACATGGCGGCGTGGATAGACGCCGGGAGAATCCGGAAGCTGGGAGCGCCGGGAGAGGTGGTGAGCGAGTACCGGCGAGCGGTGGAGCTAGCGGAGCAGCAGGATCGGGTGATGGTGCCCGCGGCGATAGCTGCGGATGGAGGAGCGCTGCCGGAGCTGGAGCCCGCGCCAGCGCCCGCCCCCGCGGCAGCGGCGGTGCCAGGGGTGGAGCGGGAGCTGAAGCTGATGGAGGTGAGCCTGAGGGGGAGAGGAGGCGAGGCCATTAGCCAGGTGGACACGGAGGCGGGGCTGGAGCTGCACGTGGGCTACAGCGCGGTGAAGCCCGTGGAAGCGGTGGATCTGGCAGTGGCGCTCAAGCGAGCCGACGGACTGCTCGTGTACCAGACGAGCACAAAGGGTGAAGGAGTGAATCTGCCAGGCTTACTGGGGCCGCAGGGCACGCTGGTGCTGGTGATCGAGCGGCTGGGCCTGACAGCGGGGGAGTACGCCTTCGAGGTGACGGTGCGGGCGGGCAACGGCGCGCTTCATGACGAGCGCAAGGAGGCATGCCGCTTCCAGGTGAGCTCGGCGATCGGGGACTCGGGAGTGGCGAGGCCCGTGCACCGTTGGCGAGTGGAGAGTGAGGGGACGGCGAAGCTGGAACTGCTGCCGAGGTGGGGCAGCTCGTGATAGGGGCCTGTCCTCTCGCGGATCCCATCTTCCATGTTCAACCTGCTGGCTCATCCCCTCTGCCTCTCGGCACCTCGTCTTCCTGGCGCTTCAGCGGTCTCCACCGAGCACCTCCCGCTCCTCATGCTCCTGGTGGATCTCCTCCGTCCGCGGACCCTCGTGGAGGTGGGGACGCGGGAGGGTGTGTCGTATTGTGCCCTGTGCCAGGCGGTGGATGAGCTGAAGCTCGAGGCGAGCTGCCATGCCCTGGGAGCCTGGGAGAGCGAAGAGAGCCCGGAGCTGGTGACGCTGCGGGCCCACCATGATCCCCTCTATGGCCGCTTCTCCCGGCTCTGGACGGGCGCGAGCGGTGAGGCCGGGCCTCAGCTCGCGGAAGGCTCGGTGGATCTGCTTCTCCTTCGCGGCGCTGCTTCGATCGAGGCAGCGCGTCGGGAGTTCGAGGCCTGGAGGCACCGGCTGAGCCGCTCGGCCGTCGTTCTTCTGGAGGGCACCCAGGTCCGAGCAGACAGGCCCGGGACGCGAGAGCTGTGGGGCGAGCTGGCCACGCGCTTCCCCCGCTTCGAGCTCGATCAGGGACAGGGCCTGGGCGTGCTGGCCGTGGGGGAGTCGGTGCCCGAGGGACTCGAGACGCTGCTCGAGACGCGGGGCACCGAGGCGACGGTCCTCAAGTCCCTCCTCATCGAGCTCGGCTCCAGGCTGTCCGTGGCACGCAAGCCGCAGGCGGGCCATGCGCTGGGCCGCACGCCGGAGGCGGAGCTGCGTCAGGCGCGCGCGGACATCCAGCGGCTCGGTGAGGCGCTGGATCTGAAGACGGCGGAGCTGGCACGCAAGGAGGCGCTGGTGGCGCAGCTGCGGGGCTCGCTCGAGACGATCTCCACGAGCATGGGCTGGAGGCTGGTCAACCGCTACTGGGCGCTGCGCGAGAGCATCCTGCCCCCCGACACCCTGCGGGGTCACCTCTACCAGAAGGGCAAGCGACTGCTGAAGAGCGCCGTGGGGAGGAGCCCGGGTAACGGCGCTGCGCCCGAGGCCCCAGCGGCCTCCTCTCAGTCCCCTGAGGCCGCGCCCACCGTGGATCGCCAGGCCCAGTATGCCCGCTGGGTGGAGCTCAACACCCCCACTCCCGCGGACCTGGAGCGGATGCGCCTGGAGGTGGCCGGCCTGGATTACCAGCCGCTGATCAGCATCGTCACCCCTGTCTACGATGTGGACGAGGTGTGGCTGCGCAAGGCCATCGACTCGGTCCTGCGGCAGGTCTACCCGAAGTGGCAGCTGTGTCTCGTGGATGACGGCTCCAAGAAGCCGCACATTCCCCCGCTGCTTCGCGAGTACGCGGAGAAGGATCCTCGCATCAAGACGATCCGCCAGAAGAACGGGGGCATCTCCGCTGCCTCCAACGCCGGCCTACAGCTGGCGGAGGGCGAGTTCGTCGCCCTGCTCGATCACGATGACGAGCTTGCCCCGGAGGCGCTGTATCAGGTGGTGCGGCGCCTCAACGCGGAGTCGGACCTCGACCTGCTCTACAGCGACGAGGACAAGCTGGATCTCGAGGGCCGCCGGGAGACCCCCTTCTTCAAGCCGGACTGGTCACCGGATCTGCTCCTGTCGATGAACTACATCTGCCACCTGACCGTGGTGCGCAAGCGCCTGCTCGACGAGGTAGGGGGGTTCCGGTCCCTGTTAGATGGCAGCCAGGATCACGACCTGCTGCTGCGACTGACGGAGCGGACCCAGCGCATCGCGCACCTCCCTCGGGTGCTCTACCACTGGCGCAACCTCCCCCAGTCCACCTCGGTCTCGGTCGCCGCCAAGCCGTACACGATCGATGCGGCACGCAAGGCCCTGGAGGAGGCGCTGGAGCGGCGCGGGCGTGAGGGCTTCGTCGTCGTGGATCCGCGCGGCTTCTATGCCGTGCGCTACAAGCTCCGGGCGCAGCCGCGCATCTCCATCATCATTCCGACGAAGGACAAGGTGGAGCTGCTCAAGCAGTGCATCGACAGCATCCGCACCAAGAGCTCCTACCCTCACTATGAGCTGCTGGTGGTGGACAACAACAGCTCGGAGCCGGCGACGTTCCGGTACCTCGCCGAGCTCTCGCCTCCCCATCGGGTGCTGACGGACAAGCAGCCCTTCAACTGGGCGGCCATCAACAATGCCGCGGCGGCCCAGGCCACGGGCGAGTACCTGCTGTTCCTCAACAACGACGTGCAGGTGCTCACGGCGGACTGGCTGGAGGCCATGCTCGAGCACGCCCAGCGGCCCGAGGTCGGCGCCGTGGGAGCCCGGCTGCTCTTCCCCGACAACACCGTGCAGCACGCGGGCGTGGTGATGGGGATCGGCGGGGTGGCCGGCCATGCCTTCAAGCTGCACAAGGAGGGGCAGCCCAGCTACATCCACCAGGCCGATGTCATCCGCAACTACAGCGCGGTGACGGGGGCCTGCATGATGGTGCGCCGCGGCGTCTTCGAAGAGCTGGGGGGCTTCGACGAGCAGCTGCGCGTGGCCTTCAACGACGTGGACTTGTGCCTGCGGATGCGCGAGCGGGGCTACCTCATCGTCTACACGCCCTACGCCCGGCTCTACCACTTCGAGTCCGCCACCCGGGGGACGCTGCACCCGCCCGAGGATGACATGCTCATGCGAGAGCGCTGGGCGCGGGTCCTGCGCGGCGGAGACCCGTACTACAACCCCCACCTCACGCTGAAGCGCGAGGACTTCTCTCTGAGGTTGTGAGGCCGCGCGGCGTCACTCAGGGATCGATCTCCACCGCGCTCCAATAGGACCAGTCCCAGGAGCAGTGGGAGCGGCAGGCCGTCTCCAGGATCAGGCGGCCACCGTGGGTCAGCTGGACGTCCAGGTTCTCAGCCTGCTCCTGCTGATCCGCCGGGTTGGCGGCCGGATCCAGGCAGCGCTCCCAGAGGAGGGCTTGCGTGCCCGGCGGGGCCTCGGAGCTGATCCGGAAGCACACCCCATCTGTCGCGCCGCCGTCCTGCCAGGAGCCCTCGCGCAGCCCGAACTTGACCTGGATGCGCTGGGCCGGGCCGACTGCCAGCGACAGGGTGCTCGGTGCATGGGAGAAGAGCACATCCGAGTCCATCCGGGTGTCCACGCTTCCCGGGCCCGCTGACGCGAGGAGCGCCACGAGGGCATTCTTGGAGGCGGCGCCGCGCAGGAGGAGGGGGCTCGCGAACGGCGACGAAGGGTCCTGTGGACGCAAGTGGCGCAGGCGCATGGGGATCAGCTCGACGTCGATCCGGTCGTCGTAGGCAAACCGGCCGCGCTTCTCTGGCTCCACCCGGAGGGACACGACCTTGCTGTAGGCGAGGGCTTCTGGAACGCCGGCCACCACCGCCGCCAGGGCGAGCTCGCTGTCGACGTACGGGGAGATCATGAAGCCTTCCACGGCCATGTCCGGGATGAGCCGGTGCCGCCGCTCCGTCCCATCCACAAGGCGGCTCACGAGGAAGAGCTGCGGAGACTTCAAGAGCAGGTTGCTGAGCTTGCCCGCCAGGCTCTTGCGGACCCGGACCTTGAGGAACGTGCCCTCGTGTCCCTTGGGGAGGGCCAGCTCGGCGCCGAACTGGAGGCTCGTGGCCGTGGCCCCGCTGGGGTCGAGGACTCGCTCCGTCAGGCCCTCGCTCCGACGCCGCATGAGGATGCCGTTCTGTGTGAGCCGGAGAGGCTCGTACCGCTCCAGGATCAGGGGCCACTGGGCGCCCTCGGTTGCGGCGGGGTGCCGCCCATCCAGGGTGTCCAGGGCGAACAGGAGATAGTCCGGTGCCTTCGGTCCGGAGAGATAGGCGGCATTGGCCGCAATCAGGGCGGGCGTGTAGACGGAGTACTCCTGGAAGACCGGGCGCGGGCGATAGTCCAGGCCCTTGGCGATGAGCGAGCCCTGAATGGAAGGGACGGTGTCGATCGAGCCATCCAGTCCTTCCAGCTCCTTCATGCCGGGCTGCGACGCCAGCTGCTGGAGCGCTTGGGTCTGCACCTCGACCATTCCGCGATACCACGCACCTGGCGCTGCCAACGCCCTGCCCAGGGTGCCCAGGGAGGCCACCGGGATGTCCCAGTAGCTGCGACGGAGCTGACCCAGGAGCTGCGTTCGATCCCAGCCATGCCAGAGCAGCGCCAGGGCCGTGGAAGAGATGATGGCCGCGGTGAGCAGGATCACGGCGGGGAGGCGACGTGCGGCTGGATCCTGGGACTTCGCTCGATGCCATGCCATCGCTCCATAAGCGATGGCACCGCCCGCGAGCGCCGCCCAGGACGTCAGCGTGTGCATGTCATGCCGCACGAACCCGGCCTTGAAGCAGAGGAACCAGAAGAGGGAGAGCACGAGCAGCAGCAGGAGGCTCCCTACCCTGTCCGTCGAGACCTTCAGCTCCTCCCAGAGCACGGCACCGAAGACGGCGGCGCTGAGGACCAGGAACACCGTGAGCTCCCGCGCGCTGCCCCAGAGGGACATCGCGTCGGTGTAGCCGGAGATGATCTGCTGGGAGAGCCCGAGATAGGCGGGGAGGTGGCTGAGCTGCTGGCCCGCCGCGACATAGAGGACCAGGAAGGTGATCAGCAGGAGCGGTGTGTGGATGGGAGCCCGCCTGTGGCGCATGCGATCGGCATCGACAAGCCCCAGGAACAGGAAGCCGGCGACCGCGAAGGTGAGCTTCACCAGGGCACCGAAGCCGACGATGATCGACAGGACGGCGAGGTGGCGCGTGGAGACCGGCGTCGGCCGCCGGAAGTGACAGAGGGCAATCAGCAGGGGCAGGAAGAAGAAGCCGAAGTCATTCCGTCCGTTGCTCTCAAAGGGGACGACGAGAATCAGCGCGAGGGGAATCGCCGTGAGGCCGAGGGGGCGCAGCAGGCACCCGAGCGCATAGAAGAGGGCTCCGGCCCGGAGCAGGTTGATGAGGAGCGAGGCCGTGAAGGTCTGCTCACTGAACAGGTAGGTATAGGCAAACCCATAGGGACCAAACGTGAAGACCAGATCCTGGCCCCACTGCGCCCCGGTCGCATAGCCCCGGTCGATGACCATGGTCCACGAGTAGTCGAGACCGGCGCTGGGAAACGTGAAGTGCCAGGGGGCGACGATGAGCAACCCATAGAACGCCAACAGCGCCCCCACGGCCACCGCGCCCACCTTCGCCGCCGTTGACCGTGTCTCTGCCATGGAGACGCTACCTCACGACTCCGAGCAGGGGAGCCGGGTGGGCGGCCTTGCCAGTGCCGAACAGCGCGAACTCCCGCAGGGCGCTCGCGGCCTGCACCGCCGACTGCTCCCAGGAGAGGCTGCGCACGTACTGGAAGCCCGCGGCGATCTGCCGCTGGCGGAGCGTCTCGTCCTCGAGCAGCCGGGACACGGCCTGTGCCACCCCCGCCGCCGTCGGTGGCGCCAGCACCACCGCGCCCTCCGGGTACGCCGCGCGGGTGCTCTCCACGTCGATGTCCACCACCGGGCAGCCACAGGCGGCGAGCTCCTGGGGCAGCAGGCTGTAGTTGGTGAACGAGAGGCACACCGCCACGTCGCTGCTGGAGAACACCCGCCGCAGCCCGTCGAAGTCCAGCACCCCGTGGCCCACGAAGGGGAAGGGCAGCACAGAGGGCGGAATCGGCGCCCCGGCGATGTGGATCTCCACCTCGGGGAACCGCTCCTTCACCTGCTTCAGCGCCAGCCCGACGATCTCGAAGCCCCGGCGCGTCGTGTTCGGACGCATGTACGCGAACACCTTGCGGTTGCCGCCGCGGAGCACCGGATCCGGGTAGTACACGTCATGGTCCACGGCGAGCGGGAAGCTCCGGGCGTGCATGCCGTACTTCGTGCGCATGAGCGACTCGAGCCATGGGCCCGCCGTGAGCCCGTAGAAGCCGAAGTGGTAGGTGTCCTCGGCCAGCTGCCACTCGGCGCCCACCGCGAAGAACGCCGGCTCGTAGTCCTGGATGAAGTACGCCTTCACCGGCGCGCAGTGGCTGGCCCGCACCCGGTAGGCGGTGTGCCACGCCGTGGCCATGACGATGTCCGCTGGCTCCATCTCCTCGTCATCCCCCAGGTGCCGCACGGGGGCCTGGATCGGCAGGAACCACTCGTGGACCATCGCCTGGAGCCGCATGGGCTCGGGCGGCAGGATCTCGCTGTTCGTCAGGTAGACGCGGCAGCGGTGGCCCAGGCGCTCCAGGAAGTGGATGGTGCGGAAGATTGTCATGTGGCCACCGCCGCCACGGCTGAACGGCGGGATCACCCAGTTGATGAGGAGGTGATCCGGATCCAGCTTCCGAGGGCTCGGCGGGGGGACCACGGCGCGGGCCTTGGGCGGCTGGGAGAGGAGCCGGTAGGGATCATCCTGCCACCAGTCCCCAGGCTTCTTGCGAGGGCCCTGCAGGGCGCGCCGCACGGTGAGCAGGGTGCGGGAGGCACCCTCGCTGCGGTACTGCTTCCAGTGATGAGCGGCCTTGTGGACGAGCTCGCTGGCCGTGTCGATCTTGCCGTGCCTGGCCAGCGAGCGCTTCACCGTCCCCCGCACGTCCTCGAGCAGCCCGGTGTGGCCCGAGCGCGCGTCCGCGTCACCCTTGAGCTGGTGGTGCAGGGAGAGGCGGCGGACCACCGCCTGGGGCAGCAGCTCGTGCCGATCCCCGAGGAACCACGCCAGCGCCTGGCCCATGTTGCGGCCGGCTGACACCGCCGCCTTGGAGAGCTTTCCTTGCTCCTGGGGATCGGCCATCAGCCGCTGGATGTCCTGCTTCGCCTGGAGCAGGCGCTCGCGCAGCAGCCGGCGGATGCCCGGCATGTCCTTCAGATCGAAGTACTCGCGGTGGTAGCGGGCCTCGTCGAAGGTGCGGCGCGCCTGGACCCAGGGCGAGTAGTTGTGACTGTGGCGCACCACGGAGCGGGGCGCGTAGGCCTTGATGTAGCCCGCCTCCAGGATGTCCGACGCCCACAGCTGATCCTCCATGAACTCCACGTCCCGGTAGGGGATGCGGGTCCAGACCGAGCGGCGGAGCGCGGCGTTGTTGTCGGAGAAGAAGCGGTAGAAGGGCCGGTTCGCGTCGTAGTCAGCCCAGCCCTCCGGCCCGGGCTGGATGCGGAAGAGCGTGGTGTCCGCGCCGAAGTGCGCGAAGTGCCGCTCCAGCATGTAGGCCTCGGCCGGGATGCAGCCCGGGTGCGGCACGTGGCGGCCGAACACACCGGCCACCCGCTCGTTGTCTCGCATGGGGGCGATCAGCTCGCGCAGCCACGCGCGATCCGCCGGCACCGCGTCCTGAGTGAGGAGCGCGACGAAGGGGGTGGGGCTGTGCTCGATGGCCAGGTTGCGCGTCCGGCCGTGCCCGAAGGTGGCCGGATCGATCTCCATCAGCCGTGCCGGGAACGAGCGGATGATCTCCAGCGAGTCGTCCTGGGAGCCGCTGTCGACGCAGAGCACCTCGAACGGGAAGTCCGTCTTCTGCTGGAAGACGGCGGCGAGACAGTCGCGCAACAGGGGGCTCCCGTTCTTCACGGGGATGATGACGGTCACCAAGGGACTGTCTGGGCTCATGTCCTCTGCACCTCTTCTGGTTCAGCCGGGCCCGAGCAGGGTCAGTGTTCCTGGCAGCTCCCAGGCGAGCATCTGTACGGCCAGGGACTCCGCGCTGCGATCGTCCGTGCGCAGCGAGACGTCCATGGTGGTGAAGGTGAGGTTCGGGTTGTAGAAGGGATCGCCGCGGCGGGTCCACGGGCGGAAGGCGCTGTAGGAGAGCCACGCGTCCCGATCCGGGATGTAATGGCCTCTCCGCGTGGCGGACTCGTGGTGCACCAGGTGCGTGTGGGGTGTGTACACGCACCGCAGGCCTCGTGCGATGATCCGCAGGGCCAGCTCCACGTCGCTGCCGGACACCACCATGCGCTCGTCGAAGCCGCCCACCTGCTCGAAGAGCTCGCGGCGCATCATCATGCAGGCGCCGGTGACGGCCAGGTAGTCGCGGGGGCAGTCCGGGCGGCCGAACGGCGTCCACGCGTCATCCGGGCGGCCCTTCCAGAAGGCATGGGTGGCGAAGCCGCCGGGCCCCAGGATGACGCCCGCGTGCTGGATGGTCCCATTGGGGAACAGCAGCAGCGGACCCACCACGCCCACCTCTGGCCGCTGGGCCTGGGCGATCAGCTCCTCCAGCCAGCCGTCCTCTACCAGCTCGATGTCGTTGTTGAGCAGGAGCAGCAGCTCGCCTGTGGCATGGCGGGCAGCGAAGTTGTTGAGGGCGGAGTAGTTGAAGGGATGGTCCCAGGTGAGCTTGAGGATGCGCGGGTCGTCCAGCTCCGCCAGCAGCGCGTGGGTCCTCGGGTCCACCGAGTTGTTGGAGACGAGGATGAGCTGCCAGTCCTCCCACCCCGTGTGGGCGCGGAACGTCCTCCAGAGCTGCTTGAGCAGCTCCGGCTTGTCCTTGAAGGGGACGATGATGGAGACGCGCGGAGTGCCCTTCACCGCGTGGCGGACGCGCAGCAGGCCGCTGCGGGTGACGCTGACCTCGGCCTCCTCACCGCAGCGCTGCAGGTGCTGGGACAGGGCGACATGGGCTGCCGCGTTGACGAAGTGGAAGGCCCGCGCCGTCTCCCGGCGGTGGTAGAGGACGGCGGGCACGTGCGCCACCGGCGTGGAGGCCTCCGAGGCGCGCAGGACGAGATCGAACAGCTCGGCGCCGTCGAAGCCCTCGCGCACGCCGTCGAGCTGCGTGAACTTCTCGCGGCGCATGACGAGCAGTCGCGTGGCGTAGTCACACGCGCGCTGCATGTCCCGGCTCCAGTCCGGCTTGAAGAAGGGGAGGCGGCGGAGGCCCGTGCCCTGCAACCGGTCCTCGTCCGAGTACGCCATGCCGGCATGAGGGTGAGAGGCGAGGGTGAGCGCCATCTCCGCCAGGGCATGGGGAGCGAGCCGGTCGGCCGGCTCCAGGAATGCGAGGACGTCACCCCGCGCGGAGCGGGCGGCCGCATTGAGGGCGCCTGCGTGGGCGGCGCTGACGAGGGTGCGGGTGAAGCTCAAGCGGCCATCCCTGGCCCACTCGGGTGGGAGGTGGCCGCGCAGGGCTTCCAGCTCGTGCTCGGGGCCCGCGATGCACAGCTCCCAGGGCTCGTAGATCTGGCTCAGCAGCGAGGCGACGCACTCCCGCCAGTGCTCGGGGTTCACCTCGCGTGCCGCCACGAGCACGGAGAAGGAGGGCCGTTGCCGGAGCTGGTGGAGGGCCCGGACGGTGGAGCTCATCCGCGGGGGCTCAACGGTGGCGCACCACTGGCGGTACTCCTCCTCCGAGATGGGAGGGCAGATCGCGAGGTGACGCGCCATGAAGCGGGTGGCCTCGCGGGTGAAGTCCCGCTGAGGCACGAGCAGGTCCCTCCACAGGTCCGGGAGATCCATGTCCGGCGGGCAGGGGTCAGCCGCGGCCTCCAGGCGACTCACCAGCTCATCGGCCTGAGCCCTGGAGGGCAGGGTCTCGCCCGTGGCGGCCAGCAGCACCTCGAGGGCGAGGCGGTTCCAGGTCCGCATGCGCTCGAGCGCCGGGCGCAGCAGGGGGAGCAGGACGGTGACACCCGAGCGCTTGAGCAACCCTACGGCCTTGGCGGCGGGGCCCGTGCGGTGGGACTCGTGCTGCCAGACGGCGGGGTGGGTGAGCGGCTCGAGGGTCTGGCGGAGCCGGTTCTGGACCTGCTCATGGCCGGCTCCCCCGCCGAAGCTCTCCACCTCCGAGAGCGCCGCGAGGAGCTGCTTGTTGAAGTTGAACTGCGGGCGCAGCAGTTCGATCTGGAGCAGGAGCAGGGCCCGCTGCGCCTTCCGGCGCCAGCGGGGCAGGGCCCTCGAGGAGAAGCGCTGAGTGACCGCGCCCAGGATGTCGGCGTAGAGCGAGAGCGGGCGTGGGCCCGGGATGAAGGACGCGGCTCCTTTGGGGGCGCGGCGGCGCAGCTCCCGCAGCAACTCGGTGAGGGTCCGCTCGGCGTCAGCACCTTCGGTGTCGGTGGCGGTGCCTCTGCGCAGCTCGTCGAACCGCAGGAACTGAGCGCCTGCCCGCTCGGCGAGGTCGGCGACCGTGCCGAGGCCGGTGGCAGGAGTCGGCGCTGGCTCGACACCGTCTTCCTCCATCAGAGGTCCGGAGTCGGCGCCAGCCGCTGGGCGCTGGGAGAGCTCACGCATGGGGGGCCTCCTATACCATCCGGTCATCCGGGGGAAAGCAGTGCTGTCGGGTACCGACCGGGCTGCGGATCTTCAGAGCGCCGCCCAGGCTGGATGTCCGCTGGGGGGTAAGGGGTGAGAGGCCCCGGTTTGCCTGCCTGCCCGAACTCACCGCGAAGCTCGCGACCAGGCGGCCGTCTGGTGTAGGGATATCGCCGGTTTGAGCCAGACAGGAACCATGGACGCGATCGTCATCCGCAACGTCGTCAAGCACTTCAAGAAGAGCACGATCCGGCGAGAGTACACGACGCTGAAGACGGAGCTGGTGAAGTGGCTGACGGGCAAGCGAGAGCGTCCT
>Ga0190275_10003297_pt1 | contig 11498 bp, 11 predicted proteins | sample Popmic550T_FD_133745 | JGI IMG/M metagenome (GOLD analysis project Ga0190275, IMG submission 133745) | Populus adjacent soil microbial communities from riparian zone of Yellowstone River, Montana, USA - 550 T | ecosystem: Environmental > Terrestrial > Soil > Riparian zone > Trees stand | place... | reverse complement strand
CATCGACGGCGGCGACGTGACCTGCCAGGGGGAGGGGTGCACCGTGCGCCTGAACGACGGGGCCGGCGTGGTGCGGACCACCTCCACGGGCACGCAGTACACGCGCGCCGCTGCCGGCAGCGCGCCCGCCACCTGGCGGGCGACCGGGGAAGCGGGCGACACGATCACGCTCGTCACGGCCACGGGCGGCGGCTACGCCTACGCCACCGGCGACGCGGACGGTCGGATCGCCTCCATCCGCGCGATGGCCCGCTACGCGCCCGCCGACGCGGCGGCGCAGGGAATCGCCAGCCTCGCGCTGGGCGACGCCGACCCGCGGGTGCAGCGCGCCGCGGTGGACGCGCTGGCCGGCCTGCGCGGCACCGCGCGCGACCAGCAGCTCCGCCGTATCGTCCGCGAGCACCGCAGCGGCGAGATCCGCCAGCGAGCGACGGCGGCGCTGCGGTAAAACCCGGCGGCTAAGACGGCTGGGCGAAGAAGGCGATCCGCATCCACGGATCGCCTTCTTTCGTCTGATACAGAGTCCGAAAAGTCGGTGGCTTGACCGTTGCCGGAAAGATGGATGTGGGCGTGTCCCTCCGCTGCGCTCCGGGCCGGGCTTCGCGCGCCGTAGGCAACGATACCGCCGTTGCCAACGGCGCCGAGCCGCCGGCGCGCCATGGGGGCCGCTCGTTTCCGCGGCACCGGACGCGGGCGCACCGGCGTCTCGGCCCTCCGGGCGCGAATCCCTCACGCAACCCGCTCGCGGAACGGAGTTCGTGAGATCCGTGTGAATCGAGAATACGCTGTTGATTGGTGACGAGCGCAAATCGCCGTGAAGTCCGCGAAGGCGGACTGCGTGCCGTTGTAGCCGCGAGTTCACTCGCATATTCCGCTCACGAGATCCGCCCCGCTGCCGTCCCCAACCGATGATGGCCTCACGCAGGGATCGCAGAGGATACAACGAACGAGTCCCCCGCGCCGATGCTGGCGCCGGGCACTCGTCCATCCATCATCCCCCCGATCCCGGTCAGCTGCCGGGGACGTAGGGCTGGGGGACCAGGTACTCGCCGTCTTCGCGGCCGCCGTCGTCCTCCAGCATGGTCAGGAGCTGCAGGTGGCGGCGGCGCAGGCGGTTGGCGGACTGGTAGGCCTCTTCCTCGGTGGCGCCGAAGCCCTCCCAGGCACGCTCGCGGCCGTCCGCGTGCTCGCTCACCCACGGCGAGCCGTCGGCGTGCACGCGCGGGGAGCGCCAGGGGTGGCCGAACGGGTCCAGGTAGGTGCCCAGCACCTGCCCGCCGCGGTCCACCACCACGCCGAACGCTCCGCCGCGGGCCGCGCGCCGGCGGTGCACCGCGGCGACCGCGCGCGGAAGCGCATCCGCCGCGAGCACCAGCCCGCAGAGGATCCCGATCGCCGTGACGACGTTGAAGAAGAATTCCCTCATCTGGTCCCGGATTCGCGTGGCGTACCGAACGCGTGCAGGATGCAGCCGACAAACAATTGTACACCCGGCCGGCGCTGCGTTCCCGCTCCAACTACGTCCACGCGGGTCCCCGGTTTCAAGCGGCCGAAAACCATAAGCCGCGTGGGCGTCACAACATACACGAGCACGGCCGCCGCCGCGTCACATGCCTCGAACCGGGCGGCTGTGGCGGGGCGGGTATGCCTCGTGCACCCCGCCGCGCCTCCCCGGTTCGATCCACCGAAGGCGAGACAGGGCGAGATGTACATCAACGAGCGGACCCACCCCACCTCTGACGGGCGGGGCGGCTGATGGCGATCCGCGTGGGCTATCATGCCAGCCACGAGCAGTTCAAGCCCGGCGACCTGATCCGCCACGTGCAGGCGGCCGAGAAGGCGGGCTTCACCAGCGGGATGTGCTCCGACCACTATCTCCCGTGGAGCGAGGCCGAGGGCGAGAGCGGCTTCGCGTGGAGCTGGCTGGGCGCGGCGCTGCAGGCCACCGCGCTCCCCTTCGGCGTGGTGACGGTGCCGGGGGGATTCCGCTACCACCCGGCGATCCTGGCGCAGGCCGCCGCCACGCTGAGCTCGATGTTCCCCGGGCGCTTCTGGATGGCGTGCGGCAGCGGCGAGCGGCTGAACGAGCACGTGGCCAGCGACCGCTGGCCCGCCAAGCCCGAGCGCCACGCCCGCCTGCGCGAGGCGGTGGACATCATGCGCGCCCTCTGGGCCGGCGAGACGGTCACGCACCGCGGCCTGATCACCGTGGACGAGGCGAAGCTCTACACCCTCCCCGACGAGCCGCCGAGGATCATCGGCGCGGCGCTGAGCCCGGAGACGGCCGAGTGGGCCGGCGGCTGGGCCGACGGGCTGATCACGGTGGTGGGCGAGAAGGAGGGGATGCGGAAGATCATCGACGCCTTCCGGCGCGGCGGCGGGGAGGGGAAGCCGCTGTACCTGCAGGCGCAGCTCTCCTTCGCGAAGACGGACGAGGACGCGCTGGAGGCGGCGTGGCACCAGTGGCGCGCCGCCCTGTTCCCCAGCCCCGTCCTCGCCGAGCTGAAGATGCCGGCGATGTTCGACGCCGCGGCGGAATACATCACCCGCGACGACGTGAAGGGAAAGATGCGCATCTCCGCCGACCCCGAGCGGCACCTGGAGTGGCTGCTGGGCGACGCGGAGCTCGGGTGGGAGGAGATCAACCTGCACTGCGTCAACCGCGCCGAGCAGGAGCGCTTCATCGAGGTGTTCGGCGAGCGCGTGCTGCCGGAGCTGCGCAAGGCGGGGTAGGGGCGATAGGCAAGAAAATCGAGGAAATCCGCGGCGCGGCGCCCTCTCCGGCCGGCTTAGGCCGTCCACCTCTCCCGTTCCGGGAGAGGTTGTGGGGCGGGCACTGCGATCGCTCCCAACCCCTTGTGCGAGAATAGTTTGTGAGGCAGGCACCCGACCACGCCCAGACATGGGTCGCCTCGGATGTGGCAGGCCGCACCCCTGCCGCGGCATGCCCCCTCTCCCGGAACGGGAGAGGGGAGCGCTCTAAGGCGCCAGGGAGAGGGCCCGCGGGGCCCGCGTCGCGCCTCCCATCTTCCGAAGTTTTGACGCCCGCTCAGAGGAACGGCGACGGAACGTCCTCCGCGACGATACCGGCGGCGCGGGCGCGGCCGAAGAGCTCGTGGATGGCGCGCTCGCCCTCGTCCCCCACGTCCACCGAAAAGCGGTTGACGTAGAGGTCGATGTGCTGCTGCGTCACGGCGTCGTCCATCTCCTGCGCGTGCTGGCGGACGTACTCGCGCGACGCGGACGGGTGCGCGAAGGCGTGCTTCACCGAGCGCCGCAGCGCGTCGTCGATCGCGCGGATGGTGTCGCCGCCCAGGTCGCGGCGGGCGAGGATGCCGCCCAGGGGGATCGGCAGCCCCGTGGTGTGCTCCCACCACTCGCCCAGGTCCACCACCTTCGCCAGGCCGTGCTGGGGATAGGTGAAGCGCGATTCGTGGATGATCAGCCCCGCGTCCACCTCGCCGTGGGCAACGGCGGGCATGATGTCGCTGTAGACCATCTCCACGCCGGGCGCCGCGTTGGGCGCGTAGAGCCGCAGCAGCAGGTTGGCCGTGGTGTTGCGCCCCGGGATCGCGATGCGCTTCCCGGCCAGCTCCGCCTGCCCGAACGCCTCGCGCGCCACCACCAGCGGCCCGCACCCGCGCCCCAGCGCGCCTCCGCTGCGCAGCAGCACGTAGTCGCGCACCAGGTGCGGGATCGCGCCGTACGACACCTTGGTCACGTCCAGCGCACCTTCCGCGGCGAGCCGGTTGAGCGTCTCCACGTCCTCCAGCCGCTCGCGGAACGCCAGCCCTTCCGTTCCGACGATCCCCCTCACCAGCGCGTGGAAGATGAAGGTGTCGTTGGGGCACGGCGAATAGCCGAGCGTCAGCGTGCGCGTGTTGCGGTCGGTCCCGGCCTCGATCGACATCAGGTTCTGCATCTCTCGACTGGTCTGTTAAGCATCAGCGGTAGACAAAAACGACATCCGTGACAGATCGGGACCGGCGGATTATCATCGCCGTTCACCCGCGGACGGCGACCGCGTCCGCTCGACGCGCCGACGCCCATCCACCCGATCGCGATCCTTCGTGCCTCCTCCCCCGAACACTAGCGCCACCCTCGCCGCGTCCGCCACCGCGCTGGCCCGCGACCTGTGGGACGGGGCGCTGGACCTGGTGTTCGCGCCGGTGTGCGTGGCGTGCCGCGAGCCGATCCCCACGTCGGACCCGGAGCGGCTGGTGTGCGGGCTCTGCTGGCTGAAGTGCCGGCCGCTGCCGATCCCGCGGTGCCCGCGCTGCTGGAGCCCCGTGCCGGCCGACCGCGAGCCCGCGCCCACCTGCCGCACCTGCGCGGAGTGGCCGCCGTCGGTACGCGCCATCCGCTCGGCGTACGCGATCGGCGAGGTGCCGCGGGCGCTGGTGCACGCGCTCAAGTACCGCGGCTGGGAGGCCGTCGCCCTGCCGATGGCGGCGCGCATGGCCGCCCTCGAGCTCCCCGCCGACGCCGCGGCGGAGGCGGAGCTGGTGGTGCCGGTGCCCACCAGCGCGGCGCGGCTGCGCGAGCGCGGCTACAACCAGGCCGAGCTGCTGGCACGCGGCGTGGCACGAATTTCGGGTCGCGTGCTGGACGCCGGGCTGCTGGAACGCGTGCGCGCCTCGGGGTCGCAAACGGCCTTGCATCCCACGGAGCGGCGGGCTAACGTAGCGCGCGCTTTCGCCGTGCCCACCGGGCGCGCGGCGGAGCTGCGCGGCGAGCACGTGATCGTGGTGGACGACGTCTGGACCACCGGGGCCACTTCCCTCGCCTGCGTGAGCGCGCTGCTGGAGGCCGGCGCCCGCATCGCGAGCGTGGTCACCTTCGCGCGCGTCGTGCCGGAGCTGGAGCGATCCGTCGCCCCGGCTCCGGGCGTGCTTAAGGGCCCGTGAACCCGTCTTTTTCTCGTACCGCAAGGCAAGGGGAAGCCATGGCCATCCGCGTCGCAATCAACGGCTTCGGCCGCATCGGGCGTAACGTGCTCCGCGCCGCCAAGCAGGCCGGCGCCACCGACATCGACTTCGTGGCGGTGAACGACCTCACCGACACCGCAACGCTCGCGCACCTGCTCCGGCACGACTCGGTGCACCGCGACTACCCCGGCACCGTGGAGACCCGCGAGAACGCGCTGGTGGTGGACGGCGACGAGGTGCGCGTCTTCGCCGAGAAGGACCCGTCGGCGCTCCCGTGGAAGGACCTGGGCGTGGACATCGTGATCGAGTCCACCGGCCGCTTCACCAACCGGAAGGACGCCGCCAAGCACCTGGAGGCCGGCGCCCGCAAGGTCATCATCTCCGCGCCCGCCAAGGACGAGGACATCACCATCGTGCTGGGCGTGAACGAGGGCAAGTACGACTCGGCCACGCACCACGTGGTGTCGAACGCGAGCTGCACCACCAACTGCCTGGCGCCGGTGGTGAAGGTGCTGCTCGACGAGTTCGGCTTCCGCCGCGGCGTGATGACCACGGTGCACGCCTACACCAACGACCAGAACATCCTGGACCTGCCGCACAAGGACCTGCGCCGCGCCCGCGCCGCCGGCATGTCGATCATCCCCACCACGACCGGCGCCGCCAAGGCTACCTCGCTGGTGATCCCCGAGGTGAAGGGGAAGATCGACGGCATCGCCATGCGCGTGCCCACCCCCGACGTGTCGGTGGTGGACCTGGTGGCCGAGCTGGAGCAGGAAGTGACCGCGCAGCAGGTGAACGACGCCTTCCGCGCGGCCTCCGAGGGGCGGATGAAGGGGATCCTGGGCTACGAGGAAGAGGAGCTCGTCTCCATCGACTTCACCGGGAACCCGCACTCCTCGATCGTGGACGCGCCGACCACCAACGTGATCGGAGGGCTGGTGAAGGTGATGGCCTGGTACGACAACGAGTGGGGCTACTCGTGCCGATGCGTGGACCTGGCCCGCTACATGGGCGAGCGCCTGCAGAACAGCTAGGCCGCGGGGGAAGGGAAGGGCATCGGCGGAGTCCGCCGGTGCCCTTCGTTTTTGCGGGGGGATGAAGCACACCCGGCGTGGATGTTGGCCGCCCAGCGCGACGAATCGTGAGATCGTGCTCAGCCCGCCCGGCCGTGCAGTCCGAGGCGCCGCGCGCTCTCCGGCCGGCCGAGGCCGTCCACCTCTCCCGTTCCGGGAGAGGTTGTGGGGGCGGGCTTCCGGCGCGTGGCGGGCTGAGTGTGGCGGATGGTCGCAGGGCGCACCGCCGGCGCCCCCGCCCCCCTCTCCCGGAACGGGAGAGGGACAGGCGCCCCCAGGCGCCAGGGAGAGGGCCCGCGCCGCCGCCGAAGCGCACGTCGCCCTCCCCCGCGCCGACCGAGCCGGCGCGAAGCGCCCCCCGTCCCTCTCCCAGGCTGGTTTGGGAGAGGGACAGCGCGAAGCGCAGGGTGAGGGCCCGCGGCGCCGCCGAAGCGCTCCCGATCCGTCGCCCGCATGGATCTCGATCGACGGTGCGATAGACGGTCTGATTGCGCGCCCGGCGTCTTTCGTGCGCTGCCGACTGTCGATCCATCAACCGAAACGCCGTTCATCAACCCACAGCCGCAGCCGATGAACAAGCTCTCGCTGAACGACCTGCCGAACGAGGCGCTGCGTGGCCGGCGCGTGCTGGTGCGCGTGGACTACAACGTTCCGCTCGACGCCGACGGCACCATCACCGACGACACGCGCATCACCGCCACGCTCCCCACCCTCCGCCACCTGGCCGACGCCGGCGCGCGCATCGTGCTGCTGTCGCACTTCGGGCGGCCCAAGGGGAAGGTGGTGCCGGAGATGTCGCTGCGGCCCTGCGCCGCGCGGCTGGGCGAGCTGCTGGGGCGCGAGGTGCGCTTCGTGGAGCAGACGGTGGGGCCCGAGGCCGTGGCCGCCACCAACGCGCTGGAGGACGGCGGCGTGCTGCTGCTGGAGAACACGCGCTTCCTGGCCGGCGAGGAGAAGAACGACATGGACCTCGCGCGGCAGATGGCCGAGCTGGGCGACGTGTACGTGAACGACGCGTTCGGCGCCGCGCACCGCGCCCACTCGTCCACCGCCGGCGTGGCCGAGGTGATGCGGGGCGAGGGGAAGCCCGCCGCCGCCGGCCTGCTGATGGCCCGGGAGCTGGAGTACCTGGGCGGCGCGCTGGAGGACCCGAAGCGCCCGTTCGTGGCGATCCTGGGCGGCGCCAAGATCTCGGGGAAGATCGACGTGATCAACCACCTTCTCCCCAAGGTCGACCGGCTGCTGATCGGCGGGGCGATGGCGAACACCTTCTTCCGCGCGATGGGGCTGGAGACCGGGAAGTCGCTGGTGGAGGACGACCGCGTGGAGATGGCGAAGGGGCTGGTGGAGGGCTCGGGCGACCGCCTGACGCTGCCGGTGGACTGCATCGTCGCCGACAGGCTCGAGGCCGGCGCCGCGGTCGAGACCGTGTCGCGCGACGCGATCCCCGCCGACCGGCTGGTGGGCGACATCGGCCCGCGCAGCATGGACCTGTTCCGCCGCGAGCTGGCGGGCGCGCGCACGGTGCTGTGGAACGGGCCGATGGGCGTGGTCGAGCTCTTCGAGTTCGCCAACGGCACCTGCGCGGTGGCGGAGGCCGTGGCCGCGGCGACGGACGCGGGCGCCACCACGATCATCGGCGGGGGCGACTCGGCGGCGGCGGTGACGGAGATGGGGCTGGCGGAGCGCATGAGCCACGTCTCCACCGGCGGCGGCGCGTCGCTGGAGTTCCTCGAGGGCAAGGAGCTCCCCGGCGTGGCGGCGCTGAGCGAGCGCGGGCAGTGAGCGCCCCGCTGAAGCCGGTGCTGGCCGGCAACTGGAAGATGAACCAGGGGCCCAGCGAGACGGCGCGCTTCTTCGAGGAGTTCCTGGCCGTCTGGCAGCCGAGGGACGACCGCACCGTGGTCTTCTTCCCCCCCGCCATCTCGTTCGCCGCCGCGCGCGAGGCGGTGCGCGGCCGCCCCGACGTGCTGCTGGGCGTGCAGAACGTGTACTGGGAGGCGCAGGGCGCGTTCACCGGCGAGCTGTCGGTGGGGATGGCGGCCGACGCGGGCGCGTCGCTGGTACTGGTGGGCCACAGCGAGCGCCGCTGGGTGTTCGGCGAGACGATCGAGGAGACGGGGCGGAAGGTGCGCGCCGTGCTCGACGCCGGGCTGGTGCCGGTGCTGTGCGTGGGCGAGACGATCGAGGAGCGCCGCGCCGGCCGCGAGCAGGCGGTGGTGCAGGGGCAGCTCGACCCGGTGCTGGACGCCGTGTCGATGGACGAAGCGCGGTCGCTGGTGGTGGCGTACGAGCCGGTGTGGGCGATCGGCACCGGCGTGAACGCGACGCCCGACGACGCGGGCGCCATGCACCGCTTCGCCCGGCGCTCGCTATCGGAGCGCTACGGCGGCGAGACGGGTGGCGGCATCCCCATCCTCTACGGCGGCAGCGTGAAGGCCGACAACGCCGCCGAGCTGCTGGCGGTGGGCGACGTGGACGGCGTGCTGGTGGGCGGCGCCAGCCTGGACCCGCACGGCTTCGCGAAGATCTGCGGCGCCGCGTGACGGCGCGTACCATGCGCCACGGGTTTCGTGATCCGCAGGATTGATGCGGGAAGGCTTCCGTTCCGCCGCCTCCCCGCATCATCTTTATGGTCCGACTCCGGTTCTCCGCCTCGCTTCCACCCGTTCCGCCACCCTGCCATGCCCACCGCAGAGCCCGCCGCGTCGACCGCGCTGCCCCCGATCGTCCGCGACGCGGCGCGGGGGGAGCTTCCCGCGTGGACGCAGGCCAAGCCGTCGCGCCGCGAGCACATGGCGCGCGTGGCCGCGCTGATGCGCGCCTGGGCCGAGGCGCTGGGGCTGCCGGCAAGCGAGGTGGCGCGCTGGACGGCGGCCGGCTACCTGCACGACGCCCTGCGCGACGCCAGCCCCGACGCGCTGCGCCCCGAGGTGCCCGAGGCCTTCCGCGAGCTCCCCGGCAAGCTGCTGCACGGCCCCGCCGCCGCCGAGCGCCTGAAGGGCCAGGTGGACGATGAGATCCTGGCCGCCGTGCGCTGCCACACCGTGGGCTCGCCCAAGTTCGGTCCGCTGGGGCGGGCGCTGTACCTGGCCGACTTCCTGGAGCCGGGCCGCGAGTTCTCGCCCGAGTGGACCGCCTCGCTGCGCGGCCGCATGCCCGGCGAGATGGACGCCGTGCTGCGCGAGGTGGTGGAGGCGCGCATCGGCTACGTGATGCGCAACGGCGCCACCGTGCACCCCGAAACCAGAGCGTTCCATGCCCAGGTCCAGTCCGAAGCCCCGCGCTAGCGCGTCGAAGCCCGCGCGTGGCAAGGGCGCGAAGGCCGGCGCGGGCGGACGGCTGCAGACGCTGGCGCTGTTCGTGACGCTGCTGGCCGTGGGCGCGCTGCTGGCGTCGCTGGGCTACGGGATCTGGCAGCACTTCCATCCCCCGGCCGCCGCGGGGCCTGTCGCGGCGGGTCCGTCGCGGGCCACGACGCCCCGTCGGCCCGTTGGTCGAGTGAACGTCGAGGTGCTGAACGCCACCAAGACGAATGGTCTCGCGCGAACCGCCACGGCTGTCTTGCGCGACGGTGGTTTCGACGTGGTGAGCACCGACAACGGTCCCGGCTTCAACCCCGATTCGTCGCTGGTGCTGGACCGGGTCGGCAACCTCGACCTCGCGCGACAGACCGCCGACGCGCTCGGCATCCCCCGCGTGGAGACCCGGCGCGACTCCACCCGCCTAGTCGACGTGACCGTGGTCTTGGGCAACGACTGGAAGGCGCCCGCGCTGCCGCGGTGAGGATCCGTCCCGCATCCAGGTGCACCGTAACCGAAAGACGAGGAGGATTAGGGGATGGCTGCCGATCCTCCTCGACTTGTGCGTACCCACTCGGCCCTTTGGGGATGATGATGATGCGGATTGAAATCCAATCTGAATCCCACTTCGCTGGATGACACACGGCTCGGCTGATCACGACCCGGTGCTCGCCCGCGTCCTTGCGTGGGCGGAGACGCAGGAGAGCGTGCGCGCGGTGGTCCTCACCAGCACGCGCGCGGTCGAGGGCGGGCGGGTGGACGAGCTTTCGGACTGGGACGTGATCCTGTACGTCACCGACCCCGCGACGCTCGTCGCGCCGTCGGAGTGGCTGGCGGCGGCGTATGGGCCGGTGCTGGTGCAGTGGAGCGACGAGATGGAGTGGCGCGGGTTCCGCCACCACATGCGGCTGGTGATGTACCGCGACGGCACCAGGATCGACTTCACCCTGGCGCCGGCGGACGAGCTTGCGGCGCTCGCCACGGCCGACCGGCTCCCCGACGCGCTGGACGTGGGCTACCGCGTGCTGCTGGACCGCGACGGGCGCACCGCCGCGCTGCCGCCGCCCACCTTCACCGCGCACGTGCCGGCCCCGCCCACGGCGGACGAGTTCCGCGCGGTGGTGGAGGAGTTCTGGTTCGAGAGCGGCTACGTGGCCAGGAACCTGCGCCGGGGCGAGCTGTTCCCCGCGCGCTACAGCCTGGATTCGGTGATGCGGCCCACGCTGCTGCGCATGCTGGAGTGGCGCGCCGAGACCGACCACGGCTGGTCGCTCCCCGTGGGTGCCCACGGCCGGCGGCTGCGCGGCGCGCTGGACGAGCGGACCTGGCGCGAGGTGGAGGCGACCTTCGCCGGGGCGGGGAGGGACGACGGCTGGAACGCGCTGTTCGCGATGCTCGCCCTCTTCCGCCGCCTCGCCGGGGAGGTGGCGGAGCGGCTGGACCTCACCTATCCACGCGAGCTGGACGACACGATGACGGACTACCTGCGGCGGGTGCGCGACACCGGCGCCGCCAGGGCAACGGGGCAGGGGGGATGATGGAGAGTGGATACGCGCCCGGCGACGATTTCGTGCTCTTCGCCGGCACCGCCAACCCCGCGCTGGCGCAGGCGGTCGCGCGGGAGCTTGGCGTGACGCTGGGCGAGTGCCGGATCGAGCACTTCCCCGACGGCGAGCTCTCCGTGCGCCTGCTCGAGTCGGTGCGGCGCCGGGAGGTGTACGTGCTGCAGCCCACCGCGCCCCCGGTGAACGACATGCTGGTGGAACTGCTGGCGTTCGCCGACGCCTGTCGGCGCTCGGCCGCGGCGCGGATCACCGCGGTGGTGCCGTACTTCGGCTACGCGCGGTCGGACCGGCGGCGCCGTCGCGAGCCCATCACCGCAAGCATGGTGGCGGCGCTGATGCAGGCCGTCGGGATCGACCATGTCCTTTCCGTCGATCTCCACACGCCGCAGATCGAGGGCTTCTTCCAGATCCCGGTGGATTCGCTGAGCGCCGTGGGTCCGATCTGCGACGCGCTGGCGGGGACGCTGCCGGGCGACGTGACCGTCGTCTCGCCCGACGCGGGGCGGGTGAAGGCGGCCACCGAGTTCGCGCACCGGCTGGGCGCCCCGCTCGCCATCATCATGAAGCGCCGCGAGAGCGGCACCCGCACCGAGGTCACGCACCTGGTGGGCGACGTGGACGGCCGCGCCT
>Ga0190275_10003296_pt1 | contig 11502 bp, 13 predicted proteins | sample Popmic550T_FD_133745 | JGI IMG/M metagenome (GOLD analysis project Ga0190275, IMG submission 133745) | Populus adjacent soil microbial communities from riparian zone of Yellowstone River, Montana, USA - 550 T | ecosystem: Environmental > Terrestrial > Soil > Riparian zone > Trees stand | place... | reverse complement strand
TGGCCGGGTCGAGCCGCTGCCCGACGGCCGAACCCTGCTGACCGGCTCCACCAGCAACCCCTACGGGTACGCCGAGGACCTGGCCCGGCTGCACACGACGTACCGGATCCTGGGCGGCCCCGAGCTGCTGGCCGCCGCCCGCGACGTGGGTCAGCGACTGCTCGACGCGGCCCGCTGAGGGCCGCTCGCGGCACGGCCCGCGGAGACTGCCGCCGCGGCGTCCTCGGCCACGAGGTCCGCGTTGATCTGCGCGCCGGCCATCGCCCCCTGCGCGGCCGACGCCCCGACCTGGGCGGTCAGGTCGGACACGTTGCCCGCGACCCAGACACCGGGCACCTCGGAGCGTCCCGTGAGGTCGGTCGGGACGTGGGTCCCGACGCCCGCCGGGTGATCGACGACCGGGAGCCCCAGCCCTGCCAGGCTCGAGACCCGAGCCTCCATCCGGGTGGCGACCGCCAGCGCCTCGCGCGGTACGACGTCGCCGCCGGCCAGGACGACGCCCGAGAGCCGGTCGTCGGTGACCTCCACGCCGACGACCGGCGCGGTCACGACCCGGACGCCGAGCGCGGCCAGCTGCTCGGCCTGCTCGTCGTCGGGTGGCACCTGGTGCGCGAAGAACACGACGTCGTCGCTCAGCTGCCGGAACAGCAGCGCCTGGTGGTGGGACATCGGGCCCGAGCCCAGCACGCCGATCGCCCGGTCGCGCACCTCCCAGCCATGGCAGTAGGGGCAGTGCAGGACATCGCGGCCCCACCGCTCGGCGAGCCCGGGCACGTCGGGGAGCCGGTCGACCAGCCCGGTCGCCACCAACAGCCGCCGGGCCCGCACCGACCGGCCGTCCGACAGCGTGACCAGGAACCCCGCCCCCTCTGCCACGGCGTCGACGACCTCGGCCGCCACGACGTGTGCCCCATAGCCCCGGACCTCGGCCCGGCCGCGCTCGAGCAGCTCGGCCGGCGCCATCCCCTCACGTCCGAGCAGCCCGTGGACGCCCTCGGCAGGCGCGTTGCGCGGCTGGCCGGAATCCAGCACGACGACCGAGCGTCGTGACCGCGACAGCATCAGGGCACCGTTCAGGCCGGCGGCACCGCCGCCGACCACCACCACGTCGTACTTCTGCGCAAGGTCATCACTCATGCCATCCATGGTGGTGAGCGAAGGCCGAATGCGCAAGTCGCCTTGCTGTTGTGGCAAAGTGGGTGCCATGGCAGAAGACGTGGACCAGACCCTGACCTCCGTCGGACCCCGGCTGCGGGCGCTGCGCCAGGAGCGCGAGACGACCCTCGCCGACCTCGCTGTCGAGACCGGGGTCTCGGTCAGCACGCTCTCGAGGCTCGAGTCCGGCAGCCGTCGACCGACCCTGGAGCTGCTGCTCCCGCTCGCCCGCGCGTACGACGTGACGCTCGACGAGCTGGTCGACGCGCCGCCCACCGGGGACCCGCGCGTGACGCTGCGGGCGACCAAGGCAGGCGGCATGACGATGCTGCCGCTCACGCGACGCACCGGAGGGATCCAGGCCTACAAGATCGTGCTGCCCGGGCGCGGACCACGAGCGCGCGCGCCGGAGCTCCAGACGCACGAGGGATACGAGTGGGTCTACGTCCTCGACGGGCAGCTGCGACTCCGGCTTGCGCACCACGACCTGGTGCTGTCGCCGGGCGAGGCAGCCGAGTTCGACACCCGCACGCCGCACTGGTTCGGTTCGGCTGATCGCGAACCCGTGGAGTTCCTCAGCCTCTTCGGCAAGGAGGGGGAGCGGGCACACCTGCGGGCGCGTCCGAAACCGCGCGGGAGCAGTGGTTCCTAGACTGCCGATGTGACGAACACCTCCCAGGAACTCACGCTGCTCCGGCCCGGATCGCCCGGCTACGACGACGCCCGGCGCGTCTGGAACGCCATGGTCGACCGACGACCCCGGCTGATCGCGCGCTGCACCTCTTCCGCCGACGTCGCCGCCGCCCTCGGGATCGCCCGCGCCGAGGGGCTCGAGGTCGGGGTGCGCTGCGGCGGTCACAGCATCGTCGGCCATGCCGTGCCCGACGACGGACTGATGGTCGACCTGACCCCGATGGCCGACGTGCGCGTCGATCCAGACCGGCGTCGGGCGTGGATCCAAGGTGGCGCTCTGCTCGGCGCCCTCGACGTCGCAACGCAGGTGCACGGGCTCGCCACGACCGCCGGCAACGTCTCCCACACGGGAGTCGGCGGCCTCGCGCTCGGCGGCGGCATGGGGTGGCTGGCCCGGATGCACGGCCTCACCTGCGACAACGTCGAGTCCTTCGAAGTGGTGACCGCCGCCGGTGAGCGGGTGCGTGCCTCTGCGACCGAGAACGCGGAGCTGTACTGGGGGTTGCGCGGCGGCGGCGGCAACTTCGGCGTCGTCACGGAGTTCGAGCTGCGGCTGCACGACACGGGCACGCAGGCTCTCACCGTCGAGCTCGACTTCCCCGTCGGCCGCGCCGCCGAGGCCGTGGCGACGTGGCGCGACCTCAGCGCCGCAGCGCCGCGCCGGGCGACGTACGCGGCGTCCGTGTTCGGCGGGATCGCGACCGTCGGCTTCGTGTGGGTCGGCGACCCTGAGTCAGGTCGGGCGCATGCACGGGTCCTCGACGCGCTGGGGGAGCCGGCCGAGCGCCGGGTCGTCGAGCACTCCTACGTCGACCTGCAGCGGCGAGAGGACACCCTCGAGGGTCACGCGCAACGTCGCTACTGGAAGGGCCACTACCTCTACGACCTGCCGGACGAGGCGATCGGCGCCCTGCTCGCGCACGACCCGGCCATGGGGGCCAGCCTCCAGGCGTACGGCGGCGCCATCGCGGAGGTGCCGGCGGACGCGACCGCGTTCAGCCACCGCGCCACGGCGTTCGAGTACGTCGGGGCGGCCCGGTGGACCGACCCCGCCGAGGACGACGAACGGATCTCGACCGCCCGTGCCTGCGCGGCCCGGCTGGCGCCGTTCTCGAGCGGTACCTACGTCAACACCCTGGGCGACGACGGGACCGAGGGAGTCCGACTCGCGTACCCACCGGCAACGCTGGCGCGGCTGACGGCTCTCAAGGACCGCTACGACCCAGACAACGTCTTCCACCTCAACCAGAACATCCCGCCCAGCACACGACCGGCCGGCTGACGTTCACCGACTGCGGAGGTCGAGTCTCATCACCACGCGCGGGAAGCCTCCAGACGACGCGTCGGTCTCCGAAGCCAGCTCGAAGCCGGCGGACTCGAAGACGGCCCTGGTGCCGACGTACGCCATGGTGAGGTCGACCTTCTCGCCCCGGTTGTCGACGGGGTAGCCCTCCACCGCGGGTGCCCCGTGGGACCGGGCGTACTCGACGGCACCCTCGAGGAGGGTGTGTGACAGTCCCTTCCCGCGGTGTCCTGGCCGCACCCGGATGCACCAGACCGACCAGACCGGGAGGTCATCGACGTGCGGGATCTTGGTGGAGCGCGCGAACGGCAGGTCGGCACGCGGGGCCACCGCCGCCCACCCCACGACCTCGTCGCCGTCGTACGCGAGGACACCGGGCTTGACCCGTTTGCGGGTCAGCGCCCTGACGTACTCGCCACGCTCGGGCCCGGCGAGCTCTCGGTTCTGCTTGGCGGGGATCCGGTGGCTCAGGCACCAGCACACGTTGGCGTCGTCGCGCTTCGGCCCGACCATGGTGCGCACGTCGTCGAACCGCTTGAGCGTCGCTGGGTGCACCTCGATGCTCACCTGGATGCACCCCTGGCACCGGCTGTCACCCGGACGGTGATCTCGTCGCCGTCGTCGAGCCCTTCGGCCCGACGCACCTTGTCCTTCAGCGGGACCAGGTAGCGGCCATCCTTGGGGAAGAGCGAGGTCTCCCACTCGGTGTCGCCGATCGTCACCACGACCGGGATCACGCCCCAGCCGTAGGTCAGCATGGCCGAGGCCTCCTTCAGGTCGGCGCTGTCCTCGTCGGGCAGGGCGACGTAGTAGTACGGCGCCGGTCCGCGCCACTGGAAGACCTGCCCGGTGAACTCGAACTCCACGCCGCTCCTCCCCTCGGTCGCCGCCATGCTGGCACAGGTTCCGGACGGCCTCCGACCGGAACCAAGGGGGTCGCCGGTCCGGTCAGGGAGTGAGCTGCTCGCCCGGCCCGAACACGTCGAGGACCACCCCGGAGGCGCCGATCGCCCCGTTGTCAGCGGTCCAGTAGGTCCCAGCCCGGCCGTCGGCGACCACGATCGACCCGCCGGTGGTGGCACCGTCAGCCTCCAGGGTCAGCGACGAGCCGGCGTTGATCCCGGCTGCCAGGGTCGCCGGGTCCTCCGAGACGCCGGCGTACAGCCGGCCCCAGCCGAACTCGGTGTTGAGCCACGGCACCAGCGTCGCGTCCACCAGGCCGAGGCCGGGCTGCCAGGCGGCGTCACCGGCCTGGAACGACGCGATCCCGAGCTCCTCGCGGTCCCCGGAGGACGTCGAGCGTCGCTTCGGCGAGTACCGCTCGCCGAGGGCGGCGGTCATGGCGCCGTCGGTCATGACCACCGGATGCCGCGAGAGCACGCTGGTCACCCAGGTGCGGAACGGTCGGCGGGACAGGCGGTTACCCACGACCACCGGGTCGTCGGCGACCAGGAGCACTGCTCGTGCGCCGGCGAGGCGCGGCCGGTCGTCGCCTTGGTAGACCGTGGTCGAGACGCGGCCGCGCCAGCCCGCTGACGTGACGGCCTTGACGTAGGGCTTGGCCACCTTCTTCGCGCCGACCACGACCACCGCGATCGTGTCCTTCTTGCCGGCGCCCCCCTGCTGTGCGGCCGCGACGACGTCGGCGATGCCGGCGGACGGCGCGTCGCCGCCACCGAGGACCAGCGTGCCGTGATGGTCCGCGGCAGGCGGCGTCCAGGGCGCGCCCGCCGGGTTCGGCAGCGCCGTGTCGCCGCGGCTGAAGGTGCGAGTCGTCAGGTCGTACGACGAGCCGGTGGTCAGCAGGTGGGTGAGGATCCCGCGTGCCGAGAGCACGGCCGGGTCACCCACCCACTCGTGCGTGGCGTCGAGGGTCCCGAGGTCGACCAGTGCGGCCGACCCCTGGCCGAAGACACCGGACAGGGTGTGGTCACCGGTGCTGCGCAGCCCGGTCCCGTAGTCGATGCCGACCCCCACGGGGCTGGTGCCGCCGCGCTCGTCGGCGGTGGCGATCGTCGAGATCGTCCGCCCGAAGCGGCCGCGCTGGTAGAAGTGCTGGTCGTAGATCGTCGCGGTCGAACCGAACACCAGCCCACGCTCGGCGTCGTCGTCGTCGCCCCACCACATCAGCGTCGAGCCCTGCCGAAGCCCGTCCTCGGGCCCGAGGTCGCCGACGTACCCGTTGATCATCGAGAGCGACTCGACCGCCGCGCCCGCGCTGGTGCCCCCCACCACGGCGCCACGGTCGCTCGCCGCCTGCATCGCGGCCTCGGCCGGGGTGTCGGCGAGCACCGCCATGGCCAGCCCCTGGTCACCCCCGAGCACGTAGACACCGTCGGTGCCCGGGTCGGAGAGCGCCTCGGAGTTCGCCGGGTCGAGGGCGTCCGCGCGGTCGAGCAGCACCGCCCGAGTCGCGGTGCAGTCGGTGAGAGGCGCGGTCACGACGGCGTCGCAGGCGGCCTCGACCTGGTCGGTGCGCTCCTGGGACAGCGCGAGGTTCTCCTCCCGGTCCTCCGGGGCGTCGCCGTACGCCGCCGGCACCACGACCAGGTCGACGGTCGGCCCGCTGGCACCCTCCGCAGCCGCCAGCGCAAAGGCCTCCAGCGTGGGTGTCTCATAGCCTCCCCCGATCGGTGTCATCACCCGGTCGTCCTCGGCCGCGACCGCGGCCCCCGAGACGGCGAGTGCGACGGCGACGGTGGAAGCGACGGCGGCGATGGGCAGGCGAAACGTCCCGAGATGAGTGAGGCGCATCCGGCCACCGTAGTCGCGGTTTCGTCGGGACGATAGAGGGCGACTCGAGCAACGGCTGACACCCATACCTAATGGGCAAAGAAGGTTTCGTTCGTTATCCTCCCAGTGTGAGCGATGATGTCCTGCGCTTCCCCGATGGCGGCTGGGCCGAGCTGGTCGGCAACCATCCGGCGCTCGACCTGCTCAACACGGTCGCGTGGAGACCCGATCCTGCGCGACGGGTCGACCGTCTCGGCGACGCCCGGGAACTGGTGCGGTGGGGTGCGTTCGCGGGGGTCCTGGACGGCCCGACCGCGCGGCGGTTCGCACGGGAGGCAGCGGCGGATCCGGCGGAGGCCGCGCTCGCCCTCGGGCGGGTACGCCGACTACGCGAGCGACTCCACCGCGTCGTCCTTCCGCTGGCGCGAGCACAGCACCCCGATCCGACCGACGTCGTCGGCCTCCACAGCCTCTTGCTCCGGGCGCTCCAGCGGGTCGAGGTGGAGTCGACGATGCCGACGATCTGGAGCTCGCGGCCCGGCACGCTGGCCGAGCTGCCGGACCAGCTCGCCGTGCGAGCCTGGCAGCTGCTCCAGCGCGACGACGCCGACCGGCTCCGCCAGTGCGGTGACGACAGCTGCGGGTGGCTCTTCATCGACCGCAGCCGCAGCGGTACCCGGATCTGGTGCAGCTCGGCCGACTGCGGCAACCGCAACCGGGTTCGGCGCCACTACCGCCGACACCACGACGCGCCGGTCCGGCCGCCACGATGACGAGGGAGTCCTTCGTCGCCGGCCTACGGCTGGGGATCGGGCCAGGGGCGGCGACCTTCGTCCTCGGTGTCTCGTTCGGTGCCGCCGCGGTGGCCGCCGGATGGGGAGCGGTCCTCCCGGTCGTGTCCTCGATGTTCACCTTCTCGGGCTCGGCCCAGTTCACGCTCGTGACGACGCTGCCGACCGGGACCGCGGCCGCCGCCATCGCGGCCGCGCTCCTGATCAACACGCGGTACCTGGTGATGGGGATCGCGATCAACGACAGCCTGCGCGGCGGACGCTGGTGGCGCGCGGTCCAGTCGCAGGCGCTGGTCGACGCCTCCTTCGTGGGAGCGCACGACGGCGGAGGTCGGTTCGACGTGGGCCGGCTCGTCGGGATGACGGTGGCGCAGTGGACCTGCTGGGTCACCGGCACCGCGCTCGGGGTGGGTCTGCAGCCCAGCCCCGACCTCCTCGAGCGGCTCGGTGCGGATGTGGTGTTCCCCGCCTTCTTCCTGCTTCTGGCACTCGAAGAGGTCCGGTCACCACGGGCCGCTGTCGCGCTCGTCGTCGGCGGCACCTTCTCGGGACTGGCCATGCTCTTCCTGGACCCGGGCCTGGCGCTGCTGGCGGCCACGGCCGGGGCCGCGGTCGCCGCGGCCCCGATCCACCGGCGCGCCCGAGGTGACGTGGGGTCTCCCCGATGAAGGCGTGGATCGCGGTCCTCGTCGTCACCGTCGGGGCGAGCCTCATGAAGGCGCTGGGGCCGCTGACGCTGGGACGCCGGCGGCTGCCTGACCCCGCGCGTCGCGTGGTGAGCCTCATGGCACCGGCTCTGCTGGCCGGGCTCATCGTGGTCGAGCTCGGGGGCGACGGGCTGGGCGGCCTGGACCGGGCTCAGGTCGCCGGCGTGGCGGTCGCCGGGATCGCGTGGCGGCTACGCGCGCCGATGCTGCTGGCCGTCCTCCTCGGCGCGGTCGCCGCCGCAGCCCTCCGCCTGCTCTGAGGCGACTCAGTCCGGGGTGTGGTTGGTCTCCCAGCTACGTTCGACGAGCTCGACCAGCACGTCCCGGTCGAGGTCGTCGAGCCGCTTCACGTACACGCACCCCTTGCCGGTGGTGTGCGGTCCGAGCCGGTCGAGCAGGTCCTGGTTGGAGTCGTCATAGGTCAGGCCGTAGAGCGTGAGCGAGGCCTTGCGCGGCGACAGCCCGACCGCGAACCACTCCCGCTCCTTGCCGTCCGCCGTGGTGTAGCGCTGCGTGCCGAACCCGACCATGGAGCCGCCCCACATCACTGGTTCGGCGCCCGTGACGTCGCGCATCAGCTCGAGGGCGGCCACGGCGTCGGTCCGGCGGCGCTCGTCCGGCACGGAGTCGAGGTACCCCCGGGCGTCGCCCGAACCGGGCTGGGTGAGTCGGTCGTCGGCCATCCCTCAGGGTTGCAGACGCCCTACGATCGGGCCACCCGCCCCAGGAGGTTCCGTGCTCGTCGTCGCCGCCGTCCTCGCCACCCTCGCCGCACTGCTCCACGTCTTCATCTGGTGGCTGGAGTCCTTCGCCTGGACCGGACGCGCCCGGGCGGTCTTCGGTACGTCCCGCGAGGAGGCGGAGGCGACCAAGGAGCTCGCCTTCAACCAGGGCTTCTACAACCTGTTCCTGGCTCTGGTGACGCTCGCGGGCGTGGTCGCGCTCGCGTCCGGGTCACGCGACGTGGGCGTCGCCCTCACCGCCGCGGGCACGCTTCCCATGCTGGGCGCCGCGGTGGTGCTGGTGGCGAGGTCACGAGCGCGTGCCGGAGCCGCGCTCAAGCAGGGGGCGCTGCCCGCGCTGGCGCTGGTCTGCCTCCTGATCGCGACGACGCTCTGACCCGCTCTCACGTCCGTCTGGTGAAGGCGACCTTGCCGCTGGGTGTGGTGGTGGTCCGGTAGCGCTGGTCGTGGGCGAGAGTGTGGTGGCGCCGGCAGAGCAGCCGGCCGTTGTCGAGGCTGGTGCGTCCGCCCTGGCTCCAGGGCTGGTCGTGGTGGGCGTGTGTCCAGGCGGGTGGCCGGTCGCAGCCCTCGGCGGTGCAGCCGCCGTCGCGGAGGCCCATGGCTACCCGCTGCGCCTTGGTGTGGAGCCGCCGCTTCCGTCCGACGTCGAGGGGTTCGGAGGGTCCGCCGAGCACGACCGGGATGATGCCGGCGGCACAGGCCAGCCGGCGGGCCTCGGCGGCGGAGATCCGGCTGCCGTCGCACAACCCGGCCGCGCGCAGCCCGCCCATCAGGGACTCCAGGTCCAGGGTGACCACGACGGTCGCGGCGCAGCCACCCGCGGTGGGGAGGGTGTCGTCGCCGCGGGACTCACGTACTCCATGAACGCGTGACCGAGCCGGCGCCGGGTCAGCACCTCACGCCGGTCTGGGTGCCGGTCGGGGTGGCGGGTGGGGTTGGCGAGTGCTTCGAGGGCCTTGCGGAGCATCGACCCGTGCATCGAGGGGACTGTGAAGCGGCCATGGCAGCGGCCGTGCCCGTCGTCGGCCATCGTGAACGACGACGCCGCCCGTGCCTCCGCCTCTTCGTGCTCGAGCCGTCGGGCCTCCTCGGCGTCCGCTGCAGCGGGGTCGAGGACCTCGAGCAGCCGGCGACCCAGGATCCGCAGCGCCTTCGCGTCGTGGTCGCGGGCCTCGCGGAGCAAGAACGCCTGCGCGTTCGAGATCGTGTCGGCCGCCACCAGGTCCGTCGGGAGCGCGTCGACGGCATCCACGATGACGTGTGCCTGGTCGAGGTTGATGAGGCCGTCGGCCAGCGCGGTGTCGACGTCAGCGTGGGCGTCATCGAGCTGCCTTGCGAGCCGCGCCGCTCGGTGCATCGCGGGGCGGGTGGTGCGGGTCTGCACCGCGACCCAGTTCGCCGCCGAGGTGGCGCCGACGTCCTGCCCGACCCCGGACCGCTCGGCCTGCGCGAGCAGTCGCAGCTGCAGCTGCGCGACCTGCGCCGCCAGCCGGGTCACAGCCACCAAGACCTCACCCAGCTCGGCCGGCGGCATCGACCACACCGGAGTACGCGCCACCGCTCGCACCTCCTCCCGCACCCGGGCCACGGTCGCGGCCACCGGGTGCGAAGGAAGCGCTGCTGCGGTCATGCCCCCGATCCCATCACCGCACCCGGACACCTCACCACGCCATCATCGCGACCTGTGGACCCGCCGTCCTGGGCCCTGCTTGTGCACGCACAGCGGCTCAGGTTGCCGAGACGTCAGTTGCCGAGACCAGGGCACTTTCTTGCACTCCCAGCCACCCAGACGGGTGTGTGACTCCGCCGCTACGGACGGGCGCCGGGCGGTGAGCAGCGGGCCCACAACCGGTTCGAAATCGTAGCGTCAGGAGAGGCAGGTCGCGGGTCCGGTTGGCCGGAGCTCGATGATGCGCTGGGAGGCGCGACAGGGTGCTTGCCGCCGGGGCTCCCCGCGCCTGATCGGTGCCAAGATGGGGCATGGTTCCGCAGCACGCTGTCGCACGCCTCGTAGGCCGCGACGCCGAGTTGTCGATACTTGAGGAACAGCTCGCCAAGGCGGTAGCCAACGGTCGCCGCATCGTTCTGCTTGCGGGTGAGGCCGGACTGGGCAAGACCGCGCTGGTAGAAGCGTTCGCTTCGTCGCTGACCGGACGCCGGAGCAGGGTGGACGTCGTCCGAGGGCTGTGCGTCCCGATGGGCGAGGCCGGATTGCCGTTCACCCCGGTGCTGGGCCTGCTGCGCGACATGGAGGAGCTGCACGGGACCGATCGCCTGGTCGAGTGGGCGGGCGGTGGGCGGCGGGCGCTGGGCGCGCTGCTGCCCGATCTGTTGCAGCCCGCCGAGCCAGCCGAGGACCTGCAGCTCCAGCTCTTCGAGGCCGTCACCCGAGTCGTCCAGGGTGCCGCTGCCGTGGCGCCGCTGGTCGTGCTCGCCGAGGACGTGCACTGGGCCGACGAGTCGAGCCGGGCGTTGCTCCAGTTCCTCGCTCGCCGCCTCGGCGAGGCCCCGGTGCTGCTCGTGTGTACGTTCCGACCCGACGAGGTCACCGGTCCGCTCCTGCTACGACCGTTCCTCACAGACCTGGTCCGACTCCCGTGGACTGAGCGCATCGACCTCTCGCGGCTCGGTCGTGCCGATGTGGGCACCATGCTCGCCGCGCTGAGGGGGCCTCGGCCTACGGCCGACCTCGTGGACCAGATCCATCGCCGCAGCGAGGGGGTTCCCTTCTACGTCGAGGAACTGGCCATGCTGGACCGGTTCGGAACCGTCGTACCGGAGTCCCTGCGTGGAGCACTGGAGGTTCGCACCAGCCTGCTCAACCGACCGGCTCGGGAGCTCCTGGGCCTGATGGCGGTCGGGGGGATCCGGGTGCACCACGAGCTGCTGATCGAGGCCTCCGGTGTGGGCTCCGCGCAGGTAGACGGATTGCTGCGAGAAGCCGTCGATGCCGGAGTGGTACGAGTCGACGGCGACGAGCTCGCGTTCCGGCACGCGCTCTTCGGCGAGGCGCTCTACGCCGACCTGTTGCCGGGAGAACGCATCCGACACCACGCCGCCGTCGCCCAGACCCTCGAGCGGCGTCCGGGCCTGGCGCCGGGATCGCCCGACCACGTCATCGCGCTGCACTGGTCGCGCACGAGTGAGCACGAGCGCACCTTCGCGGCGGCGGCCCGGGCTGTGCGCAGCGGGTCGGTCGCGCACGCCGAGACCCTGGTGATGTGCGAGCGGCTGCTCGAGCTCTGGGACAAGGGCGCGGACCCTGAGACGGCGGCCGGGCCACCTGCCGAGCTCCTGACCGACGCCGCGCGGGCGGGCCGCGACGCCGGCGAGTTCGACCGAGCGATCGAGCTCGTGAGCGCGGCGCTCGAGGAGTC
>Ga0190275_10003295_pt1 | contig 11503 bp, 7 predicted proteins | sample Popmic550T_FD_133745 | JGI IMG/M metagenome (GOLD analysis project Ga0190275, IMG submission 133745) | Populus adjacent soil microbial communities from riparian zone of Yellowstone River, Montana, USA - 550 T | ecosystem: Environmental > Terrestrial > Soil > Riparian zone > Trees stand | place... | reverse complement strand
GTGGACGAGCGCAACGCCGCGCGGCGCTTCGCCGGCAACGGCGTGCTCCCGTCGCTGGCGGCGGGGGGCGAGCTGCGCTACGGCACCGGCGCCTGGGCGGCGGTGGGCGCGGTGGACTGGAGCGGGGTGGGGCTCAGCGGCTACCGCTCGGCGGGCGCGCGGGTGTACCTGTCGCGCGCCGTGCGGACGCCGTGAAACGCGGCGCCTACACCGCCACGGCCACCGGCGCCGCGATCGCGCTCGCGGCGCTCGCGCTGCTGGTGCTGGCGGTGGCGGCCACGCTCCGCCTGCCCGTGGAGCTGCAGACGGGGCTGGTGCGGGCGACGGTGGTGCTCTTCTTCGCCTTCATGTTCCTGCTGGTGCTGCGCTACCTGTCGCTGCTCTGGCTGGGCTACCTGCACTTCCGCCACGACGTGCGCGAGGCCGACGACGGCGACGACTTCACGCCGCCGGTGAGCATCGTGGTCCCCGCGTACAACGAGGGGCGCATCATCGCCGCCTCCATCCGCTCGCTCCTGGCGCAGCGCTACCCGCGCTTCGAGGTGCTGGTGGTGGACGACGGGAGCACCGACGACACCTACGCCCAGGCCGCCGCCTTCTCGGGGCGCCAGGGCGGGGTGAACGTGCGCGTGGTGAGCAAGGGGAACTCGGGGAAGGCGGGGGCGCTCAACACCGGCATCGCCCTCTCCCGCTACCCGTTCGTGCTCTGCGTGGACGGCGACTCGCGGCTCTCGGAGAACACGCTGCGGCGGATGGTGCGCCACTTCCGCGACCCCGACGTGGCGGCCGTGGCGGGGAACGTGAAGGTGGTGAACCGCATCGGCTTCTGGGCGCGGCTGCAGGCGCTGGAGTACATCGAGGGGCACAACATGGCGCGCCGCGCGCAGGGGTTCATGCGCGCGGTGAACATCATCCCCGGGCCGGTGGGGATGTTCCGGCGCGAGACCGTGCAGCGGCTGGGGGGATACGACACCGACACCTACGCCGAGGACGCCGACCTCACCCTGAAGATCCTGGCGGCCGGGTGGCGGGTGGAGTACGAGGCCTCGGCGCTTGCGTTCACCGAGGCCCCCGAGTCGCTGAACGCGCTGATCAAGCAGCGCTACCGCTGGACGCGCGGCATCCTGCAGGCGCTGCGCAAGCAGCGGCGGGTGCTGACCGACCCGCAGAGCTTCAACACCTGGCTGTCGGTGGTGATGATGCTCTTCGAGGCGCTGCTCTGGCCGGCCATGAACGTGGCCGGCAGCATCTTCTTCGTGACCATCGCGGTGGCGTTCGGCGCCAGCGCGCACCTGCTCGCGTGGTGGGTGCTGCTCACGCTGCTGGACCTGGCCGCCGCGCTGTACACGGTGGCCATGGAGGGCGAGGACCTGAAGCTGGTGCCGCTGGCGGTGGTGTACCGCTTCGTGTTCGTGCTGCTGATCGACGTGGCCAAGCTGTTCGCCACGGTGGAGGAGTTCATGAAGGTGGAGATGACCTGGGGCAAGCTCGAACGACTGGGGAGGATCTGATGGACATCGTGCAGCTGGTGGTGGTGGGGATGGTGCTGACCATCCTGGCGACGCTGGTGCTGGCCACCGTGAGCTACGGCGCCTTCAAGGTGCGCGAGCGCCGGGTGCCGGGCGCCGCGCGCGCGGCCGACTCGACGCCGCTCTTCTTCGAGCGCGTGCGCTTCGTGGCGCGCGACGCCGCGGGGAAGTAAGGCGGCCTGCCGATGCGCTCCGGGCCCCGCACGACCGTCGCCGTCTTCTGCGTGGCGGTGTTGGCCGCGCTGGTCGGGCTGGGCACGGTGGTGTGGCGCTCGCTGGCCAGCGAGGCGCTCGACGAGGGGGCCGAGAACTCGAGCGAGTACACGGCGCCGGGCGACATTCCCACGGTGTTGCCGGAGCCCTCGCTGAACGGGGTGCGCGCGGCCGTCTGGGCCGACCCGCGCAACGCGCCGCAGCGCGCCCCCGGCGGCTACCAGGCCGAGGTGGCGCGCTGGCAGGGCTGGCTGGCGCAGGCCGGCGCGCTGGTCGTGCCGCCGGCCCAGGCCGAGGTGCTGGTGATGCCGTACGCCGCCTGCCTGGGGATGGCCGAGCGCCAGCAGGTCGCCGCGATGCTGCGGGCGGGGAAGGGGATCGTGACCACGGGGATGCTGGGCGCGCGCAACGAGCGCTGCCACCCGCTCCCCGACACGCTGCTGTACGCGCTGCTGGGCCGCGCGCGCGGCGCGGCACGCCCGGTGCCGCGCGCGGAGCGCAGCTCGTTCTACGGCGTGGTGCTGGGCGAGACGGCGCTCTCGGCCGGGCTGCCGCCGGGGGCGCGTTTCGAGGTGCGGCCGGCGGACCAGGTGACCTTCCGCGACCCCGGCCGCGCGGTGTTCTGGACCGACTTCTACCGCGACCCCGTGGGGCGCGGCGGCCGCGATCCGTACGACGCGGCGCTGGTGCGTTCGCGCGTGGGGCCGGGGCGGGTGGCGGCGTTCGGGTTCGGCACCAGCCACGTGGTGCCGGGATGGAGCGAGGAGGTGGTGCGGCGGCTGGCGATGAACGCGGTGCGCTGGGCGGCGGGACGGCCCTCGGTGCAGCTCGCCACGTGGCCGGGGGGGAAGCGCGCCGCGGCGGTGGTGGCGCAGGACGTGGAGGCCGACTACGGCAACGCGACGGGCGCGGTGGAGATCCTGCGCCGCGAGCGGATCCCCGCCACCTTCTTCGTGGTGGGCCGCCTGGCGGGGCGCGACCGGCGCACCACCGCGCTGATGCGCGACTACGGCGAGATCGGCACCCACACCTTCGACCACCTGTCGCTGGACGAGCAGAGCGGTTCGCGCCTGGCGAACGGCCTGCGCCGCTCCAAGGAGCGCGCCGAGTCGCTCTCGGGCCGGCCGGTGCTGGGGCTGCGCCCGCCGGCCGAGCGCTTCAACCTGGAGACGCTGCGGGCGTGGGCGGGGCTGGGCGGCGAGTACGTGTTCGCGGCCAACAACGTGCGCGCCGCGGCCCCCGAGCTGGTGCCGCTGGGCGCCGACACGCTGGTGCTGCTGGCGCGCGTGGTGGACGACGATTTCGCGGTGCTGGCCCGCGCGGGCGTGCGCGACCGCGCCACCATGTCGCGCAACCTGCTGCGCGAGCTCGACGAGGTGATCGCCGAGCGCGGGCTGTACATGTTCAGCTACCACTCGCACCTGTTCGCGCGCCCCGACCTGCGCCCCGTCCTGCAGTCGCTGGCCGAGGCGCTGCACGCCACCCCCGACGTGTGGGTGGCGCCCGCCGGCGAGGTTGCCGCCTGGTGGCGCGCCCGCGCCGCCATCCGCCTCGAACCCTCGGCCAACGGGCGAAGCGTGGGCGTGACCAACACCGGCCGCGCGCCCTTCACCGGCGGCGTGCTGCTGGTGGACCTTCCCTCCGGCACCCAGCGCCGCCTGGCGCTCCCGGCGCTCGCGCCCGGCGTTACGATGGCCGTCCAGGTCCCGGCGGGCTGAGCCACCCGACACTTCGCTCATCATCCCCACGAACGACGTTTCACACGGAGTCAGCGGAGTCAACGGAGTTGCTTCGGTGGCGTATCCCGCGGGAGCCGTCGTGGAGAAAAGAAACAAGGAGTCGCGCGATGGTGGCGTGCGACTCCACGCGTGTGGCGGAGAGGCCCAGGGATCGGCCGAGCATGCGTTAACGGAAGAGGGGGCGCAGGTACCGGGGGCAGCGTACGCCGTGGATCGAAAGCTTTTTAGGTGGACACACGGGTCAAACGAAGCGAAGTGGAGAAATGCTCCACCCGATCGATTCGGTTGGCTACGTGCCGACGGGCGTTGCGGCCGATCGCCTAGTGCGCGCCCACCAGCTGGAAGGCGGCCCAATACCGCGGATCGGGATAGGTAACGGCCACCGCCATCTGCGCGAGCCTCAGCGACTCGGCCTTGGTATGCCTGTCGATCAGCCAGTTCCTGTAGAACATCTGCATCAGCAGGTTGGTCGGCTTGTCGCCCACGCTCCACAGGCTCACCAGCACTCCGCGCGCGCCGCGGGCCAGAAAGGCGCGCTGGAACCCCAGCGCGCCCTCCGCGCGCATCACGTCGCCCAACCCTGTCTCGCAGGCGGAAAGCACCACCATCTCGGCTCGCATCTCCCCCACCTGGTCCAGCACCTCGGCGACTGTGAGCTTCCCGTCGTGGAGGGGCCCCCGCGCGAGCGAGATGAAGCTCTCGCGGGCGCCCGCCGCGCCGGTCAACGCCTGCGCGTGCGCCGCCAGGTGCACCAGCGTTGCGCCTGGCAGGCGGGCACGCACGCTGTCCTCCGTGGCCACGTCCCGTTGCAGCACCCCCGTCCCCCTTCCCACCGAATCCACCCACGCCCCTTCTTCCTCGGCGCCCTTCAGCGAGATTCCCGGGGCCGTCGGGTTAGCCACCACCAGCATCCGCGCGGTGACATCGGGCACGGCTCCGCGCGCCTCCAGGTCCGCGAGCACCTGCAGCGACGGCGCGTAGCGGATCGCGTAGCGCAGCCCCAGCAGCGAGGGTGCCCCCGGGAGACTGGGGAGGGAGAGTACCGCGAACGGCAGACGGAAGAGCGGTCCGCTGGGGACGATCACCAGCTCGCCCGAGGCGGGGAGCCGGGCGCGCACGTGGAGTGGCAGGAGCACGTCGGCCAGCGCGGCCGCGGCCGCGGCCGCCTCGCGCTCGGAGCCCGGCGGCGCACCCCGGGCGTCCATCCCGCGCGTCTGCGTCCCCGCGGCGCGGCGGGTCCAGCGGGCGGTATCCTCGCTGAGCCCGTTGAGCACGCGCGTGACCATCGACGCCACCGTCGCCTGGGGCACGAATGCCTGGAACACCTCCACCCGGCGCCCGGGAACGATGAGAAAGGTATAGAGCGTCGAGTCCGTCACCAGGAACGAGAGCACCGGCGTGCCGCCCCGCGTCACCGACGCGGCCAGGGCGCGTCCCTCCGCCGGCAGGTCGGCGCCGGCGCCCGGGTGGGCGGGCCCGGCCCCGGCGGCGTGCAGCGAGTCGCTGGCGTTGGCGCGCATCAGGTCCCGGAGTGCCTGCGCACGCCCCCGTTCGGAGACCGCGAGCGCGGCTTCCGCGGCCATGGCCCGCCCCACCTTGCGCGTGCGGTCCAGCCACACGATGGACCACAGGTGATACATCGCCACGTCCTTCTCGGCGAAGCTCACCCGGTTGGGGTCTTCGCCCGACGCGCGCGCGATCTCGGCGATCTCGGCGGCGGCGCTGTCGTAGTAGGCGGCGGCCCGCGGCAGGTTGCGCCGCCGAGGGTTGGAATGGTAGAGGCTGCCGATGTTCACCAGCGCGGAGCCCACCCCGCGGCCATCGTTCACCTCGCGCAGCACCTGGAGCGCCTGCCGGTAGTACGCCAGCGCCGAATCCACCGGGCCCTTTTCGCCATACGCCTCGGCGATGTGGCTGAGCGTGCTCCCCTGCCCGCGCCGGTCGTCGACCTCGCGCTGAAGGACGAGTGCGCGGGCGTGGTACGCCAGCGCGGAATCGGCCCTGTGGGCCCGCCGGTGAACCGAGCCCATGATGTCGAGCACCGTGCCCATCCCGCGGCGGTCTCCCACCGCCTCGGCCCCGCGGAGCGTCTCGGCCAGGTCGGCGAGCGCGGCCGCGGGGTCCGTGGTTCCCCGAAGGTACGCGGCGGCCCGGTTCACCCGTGCGGCGTTCTGGGCTCTCGCATCGAGCCGTTCGCCCGAGACGCGCGCCTCCTGCCCGTAGTAGAACGAGGCGGAGTCGCCGCGCTGCACGCTCTCGAGGACGCTGGCGATGGCACCGAGAACTCTCGCCTCCACCGTTCGATCACGCCGTTTGCGCGCCAGGTCGAGCGCCTGGTCATAGTACGCCCGCGCCGAATCGGCACGGCCACTCACCTGGTACGCCTTGCCGACGTGCTCCAGCGCGGCGGCCACCAGCACGGTGTCCCGCCGCGCGCGGTGGATCTCGAGCGCCGCGCGGAAGAAGACCAGCGCCGTGGCCGCGTCCCCCTTCTCGTAGTGGACCACGCCGATGTTGAACCGCGTGACGCCTTCCCCGGCCGAGTCGTGCAGGGGCTGGTAGATGTCGAGCGCGCGCGTGTAGAAGACGAGGGCGGAATCGCCACGCGTCAGCGCGCGGTAGGCCGACCCCATGCTCACCAGCACACCCGCCGCTCTCACCTGGTGTTCCGGCGCGCGCAACGCCTCGAGCGCCAGGTTGAAGAGGTGGATGCTCTGCCGGGGATTGTGCTGCCGAGCAGCCTGTACGCCCGCTTCGACCAGGCGCGAGGCGGAATCGGCGTAGCCCGCGTAGCGCGGTTGGGCGCGGGTGGGCGCCGGAACCAGCAGCGTGAGGATGAACACGGCAAGGACGGACGAACCGCGGGGAATGGAGCTTGATCGAAGCATGATCGGCCGCGGAACGAGTTATCGTGGGCGAGCGGCGAAAGATCGGAAAGGACCAGAAAATCGGCGGACCGCGGTAAGATGTACGACCGTCATATTCGTCTTCTCAACGGCGTGACGGGCGAACCCACCGGTCACGTTCCCGGCTCGAAGGCGCTGCCGCATCAACATTTTCCTTGACGCGGGCCCTCTCGCGAGCATCTATTCCAATGATACCGGTTTCTGTAGCAGATGAACAGGGCAAGATACGTTTCGCGCTTGTCCTTCCATCCGTCAGGCATCCCCCCTTCCCCTCGCTCATCCCGACAGATGCGCACCGGTTACCGTACCGCCGCGGCGTTCGCCACCGCCATCCTGCTCGCGCACGCGCACCCCCTCGCCGCGCAGAGCCGCACCGACGCCGGGTTCGTCCTGTCGTTGAGTGGAACGTGGTTCACATCGTCGCAGCCGACGCAGCCGCTCGGCCTCGGCCAGCCCGTGCTGGAAGGTGACTCGGTGTGGGCGGGCGAACGCGCGGGGGCGACGAATTACCTGAACCTGGTGCTGTTTGCCGACGATCCTGCGCTGGGATTCCATTGTTCGCGGCCCGGCGACTGCACTCGGAGGCACCCGATCCTGGCAAACCGACCGGGAGGGCTCCGGCTGGGGCAGTGGCTCCGGGCCGTGAGGATCAGCCTGGGAGGAGGGCCGGACCGTTACAGCGTGAACCTCACGCGGGGCGTCCCTCTACCGCAGGGCGACCCTCGGCCGGAGGAAGCCATCGTGATCCGCGGTCCTGGCGGCGTCAACCTTGCGCCGGCGCTCGACAGCATCAAGCAGCGGGAGGTGCTGCTCTGCGTGGCGGCACTCGACAGGGCTGCCACGGCCCACTTCTGGGAGCCGCTCCGCGTCTGGCTGACACCGGGAAGGCCGGCACTGGTCGCGTCGGCATTCCTGCCTCCCGGGCTCTATGCCATCCGCCTGGTCGGCGGGCAAACCGACCCGGTCGGCGTGCAACCCGACGCCACCTGGGTGCTGGTGATGGACGGCACCCCCACCGCCATCGACGATGCCGCGGCCTTCCGGGAGCTGTCGGCGCGGCTGCGGGACCTGAACGGCGGCCGTCACGACGAGGACACCATCAAGGTGCTTCGAGCCACGCTTCATCACCTGGCGCTCCGGGGCCCGGCGGGCGCCGCTCCTTCGTCCCCGTGAGCCGCGTCCGCGCGGCCGCCGTCTTCGCGGCCACCCTCGTTCTCTCGTTCATCCTGGAACGCCACGGCGCGCCGGGAGAAGCCGCGTTCGCGCTGCAGGCCAATACGGCGGACCCGACCCGCCCCAGCGTCGTGAAAGTGGTCGCCATCGACGACACCGCCTACCTCGAGCTCTTCGGCAAGCAGAGCCCGATGAACCCGGTAAAGATCATGGAGATCGTCCGGGCGATCGCCACCGCCGGGCCGGCGGTGATCGGGGTGGATATCGAAAGCGTCAGTCCCGCCTACACGAGCTTGCCAGACACCGTGGACGGAGTTCCAGTCGTATGGGTCCGCTACACCCGGTGCGGCGTCAGGGGAGCCGAGTTCGCCACCTGCCCGCCCGGCCAGCGGGTGCCGCGGCCCGCCGCGGGCCGTGACGACCCGGGGCCGCTCCGTGCCGGGTTCGCGGAGTTGCCGGAAGACGGCGACGGCTTCACCCGGCGCTACTCGCGGTTCCTCGGAACGTCGCGTGGTGACTTGCCCACGTTCTCCACCGCCGTGCTGGCGATGAGGGGGCGAGAGATCCAGTTCGAGCCGAGCGGAACGACCCGGCTGATCCGCTTCCATCCGATCGCCGAGGCGGAGAAAGCGATGACCGCACAGTGGGTCCTCGGCACGGTGTCGCAGGGCGGTTTTGCCCGTGACAACGTGCTCCGCGGCAACATCGTGCTGCTCGGGGGAACCTTCACGGAAGGCCGCGACGTCCGCCGTACGCCAGTGGGTGACATGGCGGGCGTCAACGTGCTGGCGCAGGTTCTCGAGACCGAGCTCGACGGCGGCGGACCGTATTCGCCGGGCTTCTGGTCCTATTTCGTGATCCAGCTGCTCACGGGGATCGTCATCGCGTGGATCTTCCGCGGCCGCACGCACGTCCGGGCCACCGTCCTTTCGCTGGGGCTGTGCGTGGCGGTTACGCCGGTGGTCAGCTGGCTCCTGTTCGACACCTGGAGCCTCTGGGTCTACTTCCTCCCCGGTGTGAGCGTCTGGGTGCTCTCGCAGCTGTTCGACGTTCTGAAAGGCCACCGGGGTGGACCGGCACCCGCCGCCACGCAGCCCGCCGCGGGCGTGGTCACTCCAGCCCCCGCGTTCGCGCCGGCGGATCTCGCCCCCGCCGCCGGGCCGGTGGGCGTAGCCGGCGAGACGGCGATCGCCGCGGTGCCCATCTCGCCGGCAAAGTCCCCGGCGTCCGCTCCATCGAGCGATGCCGTTCCCGTGCCGCCCGCCGAGCCGAGCGAAAAGCCCGTCGCGGCTCCCGACGCTCCGCTGGTCCGGCTCGCGGCGGAGGTTTCGCCGAACGCAGCTGCCGGCGGCGCGGCGATGCCGGACGAGGGCAACGAAGCGCCAGTCTCGGTCGCGCCGATCGAGGCTGGCGCCTCCGCGCCGGACGCATCGCCGAACGAGCTCGCCGGCGCGGTAGGCACGGGAGGAGGCGGCGAGCTGTTCATGGCCGTCCCGCCTTTCCTGCCGATCGCGACACCCGGGCCCAGCCCGGCGACCGTTCGCGCCGCGGAGATACGACCACCGGAAGAGACCGGCGCCGCCGGCGAGTCGCGCGCTCCATCGAACGACCGTGACACCGTTGGGGAGCCGCGCGGCGGCGGCAGCACGATGTTCATCGCGGTCCCGCCATTCCCGCCGAGCGCATCACCAGAGCCGGGCCCGCGGAACGATGCTGGCGGAGGCGAAGACGGCGAGATGCCGAGCGTCGCGGCAAGTCCGTCCGAAACGCCGAAATCATCGGGCAAACGGAGGCGCCGTGCGAAGCGGGGGCGGAATCGGAAATCGTCCTGACGCCCTGGGAGCCATGACGAACCGATCCACCTTACCAGGACCAGGTCGCTGCCCCGAGGCGCTCCCGGCGATCGCGCCCCGGCGTGACCCTGGCCGCCCAGGTCCCCGCGAGCTGAGCCGCGACCGTCTCCATCCCTGATCCCCCGAACGACGTTTCACACGGAGTCAGCGGAGTTAACGGAGTAACTTCGGAGCGATCCGCGGAAGCCCGTCGTGCAGAAAAGAAAGGAGTCGCACGGTGGTCGCGTGCGACTCTCCACGCGTGTGGCGGAGATGCCAGGGCTCCCGCCGATCATGCGTGGAGGGAAGAGGGGGAAGCAGGTAGCAGGAGCAGCGTGCACTGTGGATCGAAATTTTTGAAAGTGGACACCACTGGCTGAAAAGAACGGCGGGGAGGAGTGCGTCCACCCGATCGACGCAGTTGACGATGCGTGTCGATCGGGAGGTGCCGCCGAAACGCCTCCGTTCCCTCCGTTGACTCCGCTGACTCCGTGTGAAACCCGCCGTTATGGGATCCGCTCAGCGCGGGCGGCGGGGCTGCTGGAAGATGATGGTGTAGGCGCGGATCCGCTCCACGTAGTCGCGCGGCTCGGGGGGAAGGTGCTCCTTCCAGGCGGCGCCGTGGTCGCGGACGAGGTTCCAGACGTCGGGATAGCCGTGGTTGTAGCTGGCGGTGACCAGCTCCAGGAGCTGCCCCTCGCTCAGCGGCCGTCCGCCGTTCAGCCGGTTGCGCGCCGAGTCGCCGTACATCCCCGGCCAGTGGCTCTCCGTCCAGATCGCCTCCAGCAGCCGCACCCAGAGCACCGCCGCCCGCGCCGACGCGCGCGCGTCGAGCAGGTACTCGGTGCGCGGCCCCATGCTGCCGGACGCGACCATCTCCCGCACCGCGCCCGGGGACGCGGGCGCGGCGTGGAAGCGCGGATCGCGGGGCCAGCCGCGCACCTCGCGGCACATCCACCCCGACAGCGAGTCGGCGCGCGTGATGATGCGCATGTCCGAGTCGGCGGCGAAGGTGAGCTGCGCGTAGCCCAGGGCGGCGTGCGGGCTCACCGCGCGCGGGTCGAAGCCGCTCTCCTTGGCGAGGAGCGCGGCCACGTACGCGGGGTTGATGGCGAGCCGGGGATCGCGCGCCCAGCGCTCCAGCAGCGGCGCCACCCCCCGGCGGAAGGCGCGGTACGAGGCCGTGTCCACCCGCTCGCTCCCCGCGCGGACGATGCGCGGCGAGGAATCGGGGTCGGCGTTGCGGAAGGCGTCGGGGCCGGGATCGCCCAGCGCCACCCCCGGCACCGCGTGGAACCAGGCGACCGACGAGTCGGCGGGCCCCCCGGGCACGGGCGCGACACGGCCGGGATAGCCCGCGAACGGGCAGGCGTCGGGAGGCACCGCGACCGGCCGCGGCTGCGCGCAGGCGCCGGTGACGGCGGAGACGGCAAGCAGCGCCGCCCCCGCGAACGCGAGCACCGGCCGGGCAGCCATGCCCGGCCGGCGCATCGTCGTGAAGCCGCGTACAGCCACGCTCAGCGCGGGTAGCCCTGCATGTGCGCCTTCACCACCGCGCCCATCGGCGAGGGCGTGCCGTTCCAGTCGGTGATCAGCGCGGCGAAGCTGCAGAGCAGGTCCTGCCGGTCGGCCGGCGGCGCGTACCAGGCCCACCCGATCCAGCTCATGTTCTTCTGGTCGGCGTAGTCCATCACCGACTTGTAGTAGGCGGTGCCGCAGTCGGTGGTGCCGAACTCGCCGATCATCATCGGGACGCGCGCGGCCAGGTAGCCGAAGTCCTGCTCCCAGCGCGCCGGCTGCTTCTCGGGCCAGTCGTACACGTGCATGCCGTAGATGATGTTGTAGCCGTTCAGCATGTGCGTCCCGGCCTGGCTCATGTCGTAGCCCCAGTTGAGGCCGTTCACGATCACCAGGTTCTGCGCGCCGGTGGAGCGCACCGCGTCGTAGAGCTGCTGGTAGCCCGCGGTCATGTAGCCGTCGCCGCTGGGCCCGCCGTTCAGCCAGGTGTCCCAGGAGATGTCGTGCGGCTCGTTGTACAGCTCGAAGATCACCCGGCCGTCGTTCCTGTAGCGCGCCGCCACTTCCTTCCAGAAGGTGATGCCGTGGTTGGC
>Ga0190275_10003294_pt1 | contig 11503 bp, 14 predicted proteins | sample Popmic550T_FD_133745 | JGI IMG/M metagenome (GOLD analysis project Ga0190275, IMG submission 133745) | Populus adjacent soil microbial communities from riparian zone of Yellowstone River, Montana, USA - 550 T | ecosystem: Environmental > Terrestrial > Soil > Riparian zone > Trees stand | place... | reverse complement strand
GGGCCCGAAGCGACGCCTGGCCACCGGTCAGCACGGCGATCAGGCCCACGGCCGCGATCGCTGCGAAGACGAGCCCGCCGCCGTACGGTCGTCGTTGCTCCAGCCGACCGGCCAGACCGCAGAGCGCCAGCACGCCGAGTCCGATGATCACCAGCAGCACCGGCTTGTCGGCCGTACCGAGGGTCTCCTTGCCCCAGTTGACCATCCCGGCGGGCAGCAGGTCGATGATCAAGGACCCGACCGCCGGTAGCGGTGCCCCTGCCGGTGCGATCAGGTACGCCGTGAGATCGGCTGCGGCCATCCCGGCCACGCCGCCGATCACCCCGCACAGCCAGCCCCAGCCGGTCGCGGACCCCGGGGAACCAGCCACCACGTCATCGGCGGGCAGCTGGCCCGACGGCCGAGCCGTCTGCGTCATGCGCCCATCCTGCGTCGCCGATTTCCCGACCACAACTCGCCGGCCGCTTGCAGGCCGCTTACGTCCGAGGGCCGAGGGTCGGTGGACCGGAGGGATGGAAGGGTGGCCGAATGGCTCTCGCTCGACGATTCAACCCGCCGCCCAACTGGCCGCCCGCTCCTTCGGCCTGGACGCCTCCTCCGACTTGGCAGCCAGATCCGGCTTGGGGGCCGCCACCGCCCGGTTGGGAGCTGTGGACGACCTACCGGGCCAACCCCCGGGCCTTCGCGTGGTCGTTCGCCTTCGCGGGCGGCTTCTACGCGTTGATCCTGGTCGTCGCCCTGATCGGAACCGGTGGGCAGATCAACCCCGAGACGGCCGGATTCGTCCTGTTCCCGTTCCTGATGGCCGGTCTGATCACCGGCATCATCGCCTGGACCCGCCCGGCTCGCTGGGGCATCTGGCTGTACCCGCTGGTCGTCTTCGGCATCGCGCTGGGCTTCAGCCTGATCAGCAACCTGGGCCGGATGAGTTGACCCGTACGGTGGCTCGCGTGGGGTACGCCGTACAGGGGGTTCTGTTCGATCTGGACGACACGCTGTTGGACCACTCGGCCGCCGCGGCTGCGGCTGTGTGGAGGTTGGTCGGTTCGCGTCCCGACTGGCCCGACGACCGAGTCACCACGGTGACCCGGTGGCACGAGCTGGAGACGGAGCACTTCGCCCGGTTCGCCGCCGGCGAGGTCAGCATGATCGAGCAGCGGCGCGCACGGATCCACGCCTTCCTGGATCTGGGCGAGGTCGGCGACGAGGTGCTGGACGAGCAGTTCGACACCTATCTCCGCCACTACCGCGAGGGCTGGCGACCGATCCCCGGCGGCCCTGATCTGGTGATCCGGCTGCTGGACGAGGGCTATCGGGTCGGCATCCTCACCAACGGCCAGAGCGTCCAGCAGCGGGCCAAGCTCGCGGCGATCGGTCTGACGGACCCTCGCCTCGTCGTCTGTGTGTCCGAGGACCTGCCCGCGGCGAAGCCGTCGCCGCAGGCGTACGCCGCCGCGTGCTCCGCACTCGGCCTTCCTCCGGATCAGGTGCTGATGGTCGGCGACAGCCTGATCAACGACATCGACGGAGCGCGCGCGGCAGGACTGCAGGCGGTGCAGGTCAGCGCAGATAGTGCCGACCGGGACTCCGACGCCGACGACGTGGTCGAGCGGATCGCCGCAGTGACCGACCTTCAGCTCTGAGCCTGCGCGGGAGTCGCGGGCCCGGACGTGATCGCTTCACCTGGAGGTGTCGGGCTCGAACTCGTAGCTGTGTGGCGCGGCGATGTGGTCGATCGGGCCATCGACGTAGCGGGCCGCTGTGAACAGGACCGGATGGTCGAAGAACGCCTCGGTGCCGCACGGGAAGGTCAACGGCGTGCCGGTGGCCAGCCAGGAACTGGTGTGGATCATCGCGAGCATCGGCCGCGGTTCGGAGGTCCGATTGGGCATGCCGGCATGCCAGAGGCGGATGTCGCGGATCAGCATGCTGCCGCGTCGCATGCTGGGCTGGAACGGTGCCGACACCGTACGACGCGCTTCGAGCAGGTCGGGGTCGATCTTGATGTCATCGCCGACACCGACGCCCAGCTCGCGGTGCGTGCCGGGCCACAGCTCGGTCGCTCCGTTCGCCGGGGAGATGTCGACCGTGGCGACGTTGACCACCAGCTGCGCAGCCGGGTGCGCGGACTCCAGCACCTCGAGCGGCCAGAGATGGCCGACATCGGCGTGCACCGGCTGGCGTTCATCACCGGGGAGCGCCGTGTTGCCGCCGTACATGACGTTCTTCAGTCCCGGGCCTAGCACAGCGGAGGTCACCGCGATCACATAGGGGTTCAGCAGCACGTCGGCGAAGAGATACGGCGGGAACGGCGGCGGATCCTGCTGCAGGTTCCCGACGTTCCAGTTGTACGGCGCATCGGCCCGTGCTCGGAGCTCGGCGACCTCGGCGACCAGCCGCTCGTGCAACACGTCCAGATGAGCCGGCGCCACCACCTCGTTCACGACCACGAAGCCATCGTTCCGGAGGGCATGCACGCCTAATCGCTGGTTCTCGGCGGACAGCACACCGGCGGCTCGTTCGGCTTCGGTGGGATCGATGGTGATCATCGGTGTCTCCTCTCCCACGTCGGTAGCACTGTGAGCCCCCCTCGAGCACATCGCTCAGGACGTGGGGCCGGACCGACATCCTCCGACGTATAGTGACCGACGGCGATGGTGTCCGCTAGAGGGTTGCCCTCGAACCGCCCGCCCGGACTGATGACTCCTGAGACGAGCCGGTCGACGTCTGAGGAGCGTGGTTGATGAGCGGGACAACTCGAACCGAGCCGACCGAGCGTCTCTCCGGTGCCGACATCGTCCTTGTCGCAGCAGGTGGAGCCGTCGGCACCGGCCTCAGATTCGGCCTCACGCTGAGCGTGCCGCCCGTCCACGGCCTCCCGATGACGATCTTGATCGTCAACGTCGTCGGGGCCCTCGTCCTGGGTCTGCTGCTCGAGAGTCTGGCCGAGCTCGGCCCTGATCATGCTCTGAGCCATCGGCTGCGCCTGGGCGTCGGCACTGGCGTGCTGGGTGGGTTCACGACCTACTCGACGCTGGCCGTCGACGGCGTCACTCTGGCCCTCACCAGCCCAGCCGTCGCCCTGGCCTACGGGCTCGGGACGGTGATCCTCGGTGCGGTCGCGTCGATCGCCGGGATCGCGGCGGCCCGGAGCCTGATCCGGCCCGCGCTGCGCAGCCGGCTGGTGCCACCGTGTTGATCGAGCTCCTGGTCGTCGCTGTAGCCGGCGGGACCGGCGCTGTCCTGCGATTCGTGGTCGACGGAGCCATCCGGCGGCGCAGCACGGCCGACTTCCCCCTGGGCACCATGATCATCAACGTGTCCGGCTCACTGGTGCTCGGGCTGCTCACAGGGCTGGTGCTGAGCCAGCTGCTGCCGCCCGAGTGGCACCTCGTCGTCGGCACTGGACTGATGGGCGGCTACACCACCTTCAGCACCGCCAGCGTCGACACGGTTCGTCTCCTCGAGGAGCGCCGCTGGGCCGCGACGGTGATCAACGGGTTCGCGATGTTGATCTTCTGCACCCTCGCCGCCGGCGTGGGATACCTGATCGGTGTCACCGTTTAGCCAGGTTGCGCGTCGAACATGGTCCGATCCGGGTCGTGGCCGATCATCTCCAGCTGAGGATGCGGATGACGGTGCTCCCGTTCCCCGATCGGAGCTGCACGAGGTCGCAGTCCTGGTTCACCTGCCACAATCCATCGTGAGCGTCGGTAGGAACCGTTCGACCATGGAGCGGGTCGTCGACAGGCGCATCGTCGGAGACCTCGCAGATGACGGCGTCGGCGTCGCTCCAGATCCGGATCGCCACGCTGGTCGAGCCACGGCGCAGGCTTCCCCGAGCCAGCACCTCCGTCGCCGCCGCCATCCGGGCGGCTCGGTCGGCGGACAGTCCGGCCACGTACAGCTCGAGCTTGGCATAGCCGACCAGACGATGCATCGAATCTGCGGTGTAGACACCGCCGCGCGTGCGACCACCCGGCTCGCTCAGGCTGCCACTGAACAGCTCTTCGACGTGGGCCCGTCCACCGTAGGTGCCGCTCCCTCGGTACTCTCCCGCGTCGACGATGACGGGATGGCTCCGGTGCGCCTCCTCGATCACCGGGGCCGGTAGCGTCTCGGCGTCATAGGGGCAGATCAGCCACAAAGGTGCCGCTGGATCGATCGCCACGTTCAGGATCGCCTCATGCAGCTGGCACTCCGCCAGCTCCTCGTCATGACGGCCCGGCCAGATCGGCTCCCCGATGCCTCGGGAAGGTCGACTCTCGCCATCAGGCGTTGCGACGAAGTCGCGCCAGGCGGGAATGATGCGGGCCGGGTTGCTTCCCAGCCGCTCCATGTCCACGAACCGCACCTGTTCGGCCGCTGGTTCGCCGAGGGCAGCTCGCAGCCAGTGCGTGTGCTCGTTGGTCACAGCCACCAGAACCGGCTCACCCAGCTCCAGTCCTTCATCGACGAACGGCACCAGAGTGTCGGTGAAATCCTCGCGATCGTGCCACAGCAGAGCCTCGTGTCGATAGCTCTGCTGGGACCGCTGGGGTACCCGTCGACTTCTCATCAGCTCCTCAACACCGTCGAGTCGTGAGCCACGCAGGACAAGCACTGGATCTCGAGGGAACTGCTCCTAGCGGAGATCTCGCTCGAGAACGTCAAGGCACCCGAACGTGACGACTTCCTGGCGCCGGTTTGGACAGCGTGCAACAGTTCGACACTGGCACTGTACTCGCGTGGCCAGCAATCGGGGGGCCGACGAGGAGAACAGCACGAGAAGCAAGGCCAGGAGGAGCCAGATCCGACACCACAGGTCACGGGGGCGGATCGCCCGCTCGAACCCAGGATCTGAACCGACCTGGCAGCTCACCTGACGTTCCGCCCATGTCGAACGCGGCTGGTCGGCTCCGACCTCGGGATGACAGGCTCACCAGGAGCCATCGACAGACCAGGAGCGACTCGTGAAGTACGTGATCTTGATCCACAGCAACCCTCAGCCGTGGGGTCACCCGACCCAGCAGCTCACCGAGGAGGGGCGCGCGCTGTCCGCCGAGCAGCACGCTGAGATGGACCGCACCTTCGACGCGCTGATGGAGGAGATCTCCGCGTCCGGCGAGTTCGTCACGGCCGAGGCGCTGGCCGACCCGAGCTCGTCCACGTTGTACCACTGGAGCCCGGACGGAGACTTCACCACCGACGGACCGTACGCGGAGACCAAGGAACACCTGGCCGGGTTCTTCCTGATCGACTGCGCCAGCCGTGAGCGGGCGGAGCAGATCGCGGCCGCGTTCGCGCAGCCCGGTGGCACGGTCGAGCTGCGGCCGGCCATGTGGTCGGGCAGCGACGACCAGTGAACGCGCTCGGATGACCGAGTCTGACTGTCGCGCTCCGCGCTCCGCGGTCACGAGCTGCGCGAGATCTCGCTCGTTCGTCACGATCATGTACGACGCGGCATTGCCTGGACAGATTGGGCGTGTCGTACCTGATCGCTCCTGCACTCCCGAGAGGCTCCGCCCGTGACCGACCGGGAGGTCGAGGACCTGTGGCGGGACTGCGCGCCCCAGGTCCTCGCCGCCCTGGTACGCAGGTACGGCGACTTCGACGCCGCCGAGGACGCGCTCCAGGAGGCCCTGCTGGCGGCCGCGCGACAGTGGCCAGACGCTGGGATCCCGGACCGGCCCGAGGCATGGCTGATCACGGTCGCGTCCCGGCGGCTGGTCGACGTATGGCGCTCGGAACGGTCCCGCCTGGAGCGGGAGCACCTCGACCACGTCCGGACCGCGGCGGATCGGCACCATGCTCCCGCTGCCGACCAGGTCGAACCGGTCGACGACTCGGTGGTGGTGCTGCTGTTGTGCTGCCATCCCACCCTGTCCCGGCCCAGTCAGGTCGCGCTCACCCTGCGTGCCGTCGGCGGCCTGCGCACCGATCAGATCGCCCGGGCGTTCCTGGTCCCTGAAGCCACGATGGCCCAGCGGATCAGCCGTGCGAAGGCACGGCTGCGCCAGCTGGACGCACCGTTCGCCCCGCCGACTGCGGACGAGCTTCCCGATCGGGTCGCGGCCGTCACCCAAGTGCTCTATCTGATCTTCACCGAGGGCCACCTGAGCAGCTCCGGCCCTGAGCTCTTCGACGTGTCGCTGAGCCAGGAAGCCGTTCGACTGACCCGCTGGCTGCATGCCCGGCTGCCGAGGCAGGCCGAGGTCGCCGGGCTCTTGGCGCTGATGCTGCTGACCGATGCCCGCCGGGCGGCGCGGCTGGCCCCGGACGGTTCGCTGATCCCGCTCGATCACCAGGACCGCCGCCGGTGGGACGCGGAGCAGATCCGGGAAGGCATCACCCTGATCGAGGCGGCGCTGCCCACGGGACCGGTCGGTCCGTACCAGTTGCAGGCGGCCATCGCCGCCGTGCACGCGGAGGCAGAGCGCGCCGCAGACACCGACTGGCGGCAGATCGAGCTCCTGTACGGGATGCTCGAGCAGGTGGCGCCGAGCCCGGTGGTCACCCTGAACCACGCGGTGGCCGTGGCGATGGTCGACGGCCCGGACGCGGGGCTACGGCTGATCGAGCCGCTGCAGTCGGTCCGAGAGCTGCGGCACAGCCACCGGCTACCGGCGGTTCAGGCCCATCTGCTGGAGCTCGCCGACCGCGCCGACGAGGCGCGCACCGCGTACCTGTCAGCCGCCCGGCTCGCGACCAGCGTCCCCGAGCAGCGCTATCTCAACCTGCGGGCCGAGCAATCCGGTCGGCCGCCTCGACGATGAGCTGCGGCTGGTCGACACTCGCCGCCAGAGTGCCCTCGAGGGCACCGGACAGGCCGACCATCTCGAGGATCCGCTTCTCGTTCAGCACCCAGACGCCGTGCTCGCAGAGCCGAGCGTGTGCTTCCTCGACGGCGGCCCGGGCAAGCTGACCGAGAGCCACCACCTGGTTGCCCAGTCCGGCCGCGCGGCGGGCATGGGCCAGGCTGAAGTCTCGGTGGAACCGCCAACGCTCCGGACCCGATCGGGACAGCGCCGCCGGATAGTCGGTCGGCACGTCGAGACCACCGGCCAGCACGATCGAGGAGGCGACCTCGGCCGTGAGCGTGTAGGTCGGCATCCCCGCGAGATAGCCCAGCAGGCCGTCCACCTCGTAGCGTCCGTGCTGCGATTCGGCCGTCCAGCGCTCGACCGAGTCCAGGTCGCGTAAGAGGGCGTCGATCCGGATGCCCTGTCGGGTCAGCCACGCGCCGCCGTTCATCAACCGGCCCCACGACCCGGGCGGGTGGACCTCGCCGAGCTCTCGCAGCCGAGCCAGGTCGAGGGAGTTTCGGTAGTAGACGCCGAGATCCCAGTCGGAGTCCTCCGTCGCGGTCCCGCTCACTCGCGAGCCGCCGAGCACGACCGCCCGAACCCCTGGCATCGCCGCTACTCGCTCGACGACCTCGACGACTGGGGCCGGCAGGGCGGGCAGCGTCAGCGGGATGCTCGGGTCGGGCATGTCGGCCGACCCTACGCGCCGCCAGAGAGGCCGGCATCTGGTTACTGTGGCGCGGTGGACAGGACCAACGGCGGTGTGCCAGAACCTGACACGGAGGTGGCGGATGACGGACGTCAGCGAGTTGCCGGACAGCATCGGCAAGGTGGCTCGACGCGAGCTCGGCGTGCACGGGATCACCCGCTACGACCAGCTGGCGGAGAAGACCAGCAGGGAGATCCTGGCCATCCACGGTGTCGGGCCCAAAGCGGTCCGGCTGCTGACCGAGCAGCTCACCGAGCGGGGTCTGTCGTTCAGGGGCGAGAGCACCGGGCCGGCAGCCGTCGAGCCCGACTCGGCGTCGTACCGGTTCCGGACCACGATCGAGCTGGGCGGCAAGACAGCGACCGGGTTTCGTGTCCCGGCCGAGGTGGTCGCCGCACTCGGTCCGGGCAAGAGGCCGCGGGTTTCCGTCACCATCGGTGCGCACACCTACCGGAGCACGGTGGCCGCCTACGGCGAGCTCTTCATGCTCCCGTTGAGCGCGGAGAACCGTACCGCTGCCGGCGTCGCTGCCGGCGACGTGGTGGAGGTCGAGCTCACGGCTGACCACGCGCCGCGGACCGTCGAGATGCCGGACGACCTGGCCGCCGCCCTCGCCGGCCGGCCGGGAGCCAGGGCCGCGTTCGACGCCCTCTCCTACAGCCACCAGCGGTCCCACGTCCTCGCGATCGAGGCGGCCAAGAAGCCCGAGACCCGAGCCCGTCGGGTGGCGAAGGTGGTCAGCGACCTTACCGCGCCCTGAGCCTGTCGAAGGCCCGGTGCTCGACAGGCTCCAGCACGCACACATCTCCCAGGCCTGAGCTTGTCGCGCCCTGAGCTTGTCGAAGGGCCCGTGCTCCGACAAGCTCAGGACGCACACTTCCATGCCCAGGTGCTGCCTCGCCTGCAAGGATCGCCGCATGGAGATCCGCGACGCCGTCGACGCCGACTGGTCCGGCATCTGGGAATTCATGCGCCCGATCCTGGCGGCCGGTGACACGTACTGCTGGCCGACCGACACCACCGAGGAGGCCGCTAGGGCGTGGTGGATGACGAAGCCGGGCGGTCGCGTGCTGGCGGCCGTCGACGACGCCAGCGTCCTCGGCACAGCCGAGCTGCATCCGAACCAGCCGGCAGCCGGCAACCACGTCGCCAACGCCGGCTTCATGGTGGCGCCGGCGGCCTCCGGTCGCGGAATCGGGCGGGCTCTGGCTCGACGCGTGCTCGACGCGGCGGTCGAGGACGGCTACACAGCGATGCAGTTCAACGCCGTCGTCGAGACCAATGAGAACGCCATCCGGCTGTGGGAGTCACTCGGCTTCACGACCCTCGCCACCGTCCCGGCGGCGTTTCGTCACCCGCGGCAAGGATTGGTCGGCCTACGCATCATGCACTGCTTCCTGGCGTGAGCTGGCGCGGCGAGCCGGCCCAGGACCAGCGGCTCATCGAGCACCGTCAGCCGTCGCCGCTTCGCCGGTCAACCTCACGGACACCGAGCGCCAAGGTCGCCGGATGCCCGTTGACGAGCAGGTCGTATGACCTCGATCGCTCGAAGCCGTGCTGCCGCCACAGCTCCGCCGTCTGGTCGGCGAGCCGGCGAGACAGGAGCATGGCCACCTGGCCGCCGGGGCGCAGCACCCGATGGATGCTGCCCAGAGCGTCGGCCAACAGCGTCTCCGGTTCCGAGTTGTTCTGATCGAACTCCCCCCACGGGGGATCGGTGACAACGACGTCGACGGAGCAGTCGGGAACGGAGACCAGACTCCTCGCGTCATCCGCGAGCGTTCGGACACCTGGTGTGCCTTCGACTCCCGGCAGCAGCTCGGCCGAGCCGTCCGCATAACCGAGATCTGAGCAGATCGCCACCCGAAACGGCTTCGTCGTACGCGCGGCGATGAGTGCACCGCTGCCGGCGAAGGGGTCGAGGACCACGTCGTCGGCACGGGGCCTCGTAGCGTTCACGATCAACTCGGCGAGGTCGGGAGCGAGCCCACCCTTGGGCGGCTTCGAGCGAGCGGGCCGCGGGATACGCTGACAGAACAGGACTTCGCCGAGATCTCGTCGGGTGATGGCCCAGTACTCATCCCCGCCACCACGGGGCGTGAACCGTCCGCCCGTGGCCCGACTCACGGCCTGCTCCAGCCGGGACCGGCTGCCAGCGGGAACGCCGGCGAGCTGTCCGTCCTCGGAGAACATCAGCCGGTACGGCTGACGAGTCCGCGGCAGCGACCACTGCGGCGCTCGTGCGGCGATGGCCTCGACTGCCTGTTCGAGGTTGCGGCGCCGAGGAACGGACCCGAGGACCTCGAAGCAGTTCTTCACGTAGGACACTCGGCCGAGCTTCTGCTGCGGGACGTCCGTTCGGATCAGGACCGCGCTGTCGTCGGCGTAGAGCGTCCGACCGTTCACGTCGGCGCTCAGTGACAGTGCCACCAGCTCTCCGAGCCCGGCGGCGTGCATGCAGAGCACCTTCACCGGACCGACCCTATCCGCCTGTCAATTCGCCGCAGTGTCGAAGGATCTCGTCCACGACCCTGGACAGTGGCGCGGTCGCGTCGATGATCACGCCGATCCGCGGGATGTCCTCCCTGGTCTGATGCAGTTGCAGGACGACTTGACGTTCTTCCTCTCGTCCGCCCCATTCGTCGCTGGGTCTTCTCTCCAGTCGGCGCCGCAAAGTGTCCGGGTCGACGTCGAGGACGAACACGCCGTCGAAGAGGTCGATGAAGGCGGGGAAGTTCCGGGAACCGCCGCAGAAGAAAGTGATCGGCTGCCGCTGGTCCGCGACCAGGGCTCTGACTCTGTCCAGCCGCCAGAGGTGGTGCTCGTGCCCACCACCGACGACAGGTTCTCCGGTTACCGGATCACCTTGATAGGCCAGCTCTCGGTCACCGTGGACGGCGTGGTGACCGCGCCTCTGCAACTCGGTGCAGACCGAAGTCTTACCGGTGCCGGAGACGCCCTCGATCAGGAAGTTTCTGACACCCATCGTCGGATGGTACGAGTCGCCACGGGTGAAAACGGATGGCGCCCGACGACAGAATGCAGTCATGGACATCGAGAGCCTGAACCGCGCCGCCTGGGACAAGGCAGTCGATGGCGGCGACAACCCAGCCACCAAGGTCGTCTCGAGTCAGCAGGTCGCCGATGCGCGGGCCGGATCGTGGGCCATCCGGGTGAGCGCGCAGCGGACGGTCCCGCACGAGTGGTTCCCTCCCCTGCCTGGACTCCGCGTCCTGTGCCTGGCGGCTGGGGGCGGACAGCAGGCGCCGATCCTCGCCGCGGCCGGCGCGGAGGTCACGCTGCTGGACGGGTCGCCTCGGCAGCTCGGCCAGGATGCTTTCGTGGCCGAGCGGGACCGGCTGGAGCTTCGCCTCGTACAAGGCGACATGGCCGATCTCTCGGCGTTCGCCGACGGGAGCTTCGACCTGGTCGTCAACCCGGTCTCGACGCTCTTCGTCCCCGATGTGCGCAAGGTCTGGCGCGAATGCCGCCGCGTCTTGACGAGCCAGGGTGTCATGATCGCTGGCTTCATGAACCCGGACGAGTTCGTGTTCGACCCGGATGCGCTCGATGATCGCGGCGAGTTCGTGGTGAGGTATCCGCTGCCGTACGTCGAGCACGAGACCCTCGACGCCGCCGCGCTGCAGGATCGGATCGCCGCGGGAGAGATGTTCCACTTCAGTCACACCTTGGAAGCCCAGCTCGGCGGCATGATCGAGGCGGGATTCGTTATCGCCGGGTTCTACGAGGACCGCCGCACCGAGGAGGACGGCAACCCGATCCGGTTCTACCTGCCCAGCGACTTCGTCGTGCGTGCGCTCGCCGTCGACTGAAGAAGACCCGCGAGCATGAACTTCGGCGCCCTGTCGAATCCAGCCCTTCCCGCTCGACGCAGGGGTGAGCCAGGGTGGAATCGGGCAGTGGGTCCGATCCCGGGCGGCAGACACGAAGGAGCACAGCGATGAAGGTCATGGTCCTGGGCAAGGCGACGAAGCAGTCCGAGTCCGGG
>Ga0190275_10003293_pt1 | contig 11503 bp, 8 predicted proteins | sample Popmic550T_FD_133745 | JGI IMG/M metagenome (GOLD analysis project Ga0190275, IMG submission 133745) | Populus adjacent soil microbial communities from riparian zone of Yellowstone River, Montana, USA - 550 T | ecosystem: Environmental > Terrestrial > Soil > Riparian zone > Trees stand | place... | reverse complement strand
GCACGCGGATCGAGTCCTTCACGCCCGCCTTGGTGGCCGTCACCCGGGAACGGCTCAGGTCGGCGCGCACCCGGTCGTGGCTACCGAGTTCGAGCAGCAGTTGGTTGCGCCCACTGCCGCCCTTGATCCGCGTGGCCTTTCCGCTCAGGGTGTTCGACTCGTAGGAGTCCTTGCCGCCGCCGAGCGCGATGTCGCGGTCATACGTCATCGGCGCGTTGACCTTGACGTGCTCGGTGCCGCTGGTGCCGCGGAACGTGAACCGCCCGTGCTCGGCCGACGTAGTGAAAACGAGTCTGTCGAACTCGCCCGTCCAGGTGAGCATCGTGTCAACCCCCGTCACCGTGCCGCTGGCGTCCATGGTGACGTCGTCGTTGGCGGATCGAACGCCCAGGATGCCGCCTGTGCCCACGGACAGCGCGCCCGGGGCGGTTTGGATGCCGCTCCAACTGACTTCGCCGAAGGCGAGGTCGATGATGTCGGCGTTCGGCTGGCCCACCATGCCGGAATTGACGTCGCCGTTACCGGCGCGGATGACGTCGGCCTCGGTGTCGGTGCCGTCCACGGTGCCCGCGTAGATGTAGTGCCCTCCTCCGCTGGAGTCGATGAACGTGTCGGCCCCCGCGCCGAGGATGGCGCCGGCGCCGCTGCTTGAGAACTTGGGGTCCTCGCTGGTCGCGCACACGAGGTCATCGCCGCCGAGCGCATCGACACGCGTCGCGCCGTTCGTGACGATGACGTCCGCGCCCTCCGTGCCGGTGATCTGACCCCCGGGCGTCCCGACGATGGTCGCCGCCTGCCCCTGACATGTCTCACCCGCTGCAGTGGCCGTGCCCACTGGCGCAAGCAGAGCCGCACCTAGCAACGCGACGGCGGTCAGCCTGATGCTCCTCATGATTCCCCTCGATCGTTGACGATCCCGTATGACTACGCATCGGCCTGAAAGGTTGTCACGACCCCGCTGACGGAGACTGGGCCACCCCGGGGGATGCGCCAGTCCGACGGTCACAAAGTCAGCGAGACACGAGTGAAGACCCGGACGTCGTGCAACGCGGCTGCCGTCGAGGAGGTGGTGCGCACGCTGCTCACAGTCGGCAATGCGAAGGTGCGCCGACCTCAAGCGCTACGCCGACGGCCGCTCATCGGCATGTCCGGATGTTTGAGTTGCGCCGAGAGGCGGTAAGACGCACTCGACCCGCACATATGGCACCGCGGGAGACTGATCATGATGCGGGTGCAGCGGCCCCGATCCGCCCCGACAAGACGCCGAGTCCAGTTCATGCGATGTCGGCACCGGGCGTGGCGGCGATGCTCGACTGGATCTAGGCGCCGCCGTAGATGGAGTTCGGGTGGGTGGCGTAGTACTCCCAGCCTTGAGCGTCGTACTCGAAAGCGGCGGACTGGCTGAGCGCGGGGCGGTATTCGATCAGCCACTCCGAGGACACCAGATATACGGCACCCGGCAGGACGGTCCAGACGTGGAGTTCCCACTGGCAAGGAAGGTTGGTCTGGAGCTGGGACCATGTCGTTGTCGCGGCCACGGGTTCGCTCGACGGGGTCCAGCAGGTCGTCGTCGGCGGCTCGAGACCCTCGTCGATGGCCCCGTCGCAGTTGTCGTCGAGACCGTTGAGGACCTCCAGCGAGCCCGGGTTGATCGCTGAGTCGGCGTCTCGACAGTCGCCTGGCGTGGGGTAGCCGTCGGCGTCGGCGTCGGTCGCCACGGTGACGGTGTGTGACTTCGCCGACGCGCAGGTGTGTTTGTGTTCGGACGATCTGACGTCCTTCGCAGCGGCGAGTGCATAGTAGTCGCCGCCCGGAATACCGGCGTCGTGCTTCCAGGCACCGGTGGTGCCTGTCGTAGTGTTGAAGACGGCGGTGGCGCCTGCGGTCCCTAGGCGGTAGAGCGTGATCGTCCGTCCGCTGAGGCACCCCGAAAGGGTGCTGCTGAGCTGACCGGTCAGCACACCCGAATCCAAGGTCAGCGCGTGCTGGGTGGCGATGGTCGGCGTGTGTGCCGACGCAGCGGGTCCGATGAACGAGGACATGGCGGCGAGGATGACTGCGGTTGTCGAAAGCACCAGGCGGGTGAGGTGTTGGGCCGCGATGCGGCCGCGGGTGCGTGATTCTTCTGATCGGCCAGCGCCAACGAGTGCGGGTTGAGGTTGGGTCGCCGGATTCCAGCGCTGACTGCGTCTGGGGACAGTGCGTGGGGTGCCGGCGGCGCCATTCCACTTCCTGCGGGCCATACGACGGGTCTCTACCTGCCGCATGCGGTCTCGGATCTGCGCTCCTGTGACGGCGTCGGTGCTGTTGCTTGGGGTGTACATCGGATCCTCCTGTGGTTGGCGCGGGAGCCGGGCTCCTACAAGGCTCGCCGTAAGCGGTGCCGCACGCATCAGGCGAATGCCTTAGGACCTCAACGTCGGTTGCGGCGGTCCGAGAGGTGCGATACCAGGGTGGCCGCTGTATCCGTAGTCGGTCTGAACGAGGTCTGGAGGGTTCGAAAGACTCATCGTGTGCTTGCGACGTCTCTCAGCGTCGCGCGAAGAAGCCTCGGAGCGATCGGGCAGCGTGCCTAGCCGTTGAGTCGACCGCCGTCCCGTGACAGTTGCTCCTAGTAGGAGGTCGTGCGCGCGCTCTGCGAGCGTCGGCGGGGTGCTGCAGGCGAGGGGGTCTGCGCCGTACCGTTGAACCATGAGTAGGCCGATGGTCGGGCGCGGCGCAGTTCTGGCTGACCTGCTCTCCGAAGTCGAACGCGACCTTTCCGCGCTGGTCCTTCTTGCCGGTGATGCGGGCATCGGAAAGACCCGGATGGCGACGGAGGTGGTCTCCAGGGTTGCGGGCCGGCTGGTGCTTACGGGCACGTGCCTGCCCATGAGCCGGCCGCTGCCGCTTCTTCCGTTCGTGCAGGCGCTCGACAGCGCAGACTCCGACGTGCGACGTGCTCTTGGTCGGGCGGCATCGGTCTTGCCCCACCGTCTGTGGCCCTCGTTGGCAGCGTTGATGCCTCGGCACTGGACGCCTCATGGAGGCGCCGACGGCACCGACAGCCGGGGCGCGAGCGAGGGCAGCCGGGAACAACTGTTCCAGGCGTGCCGCGCGCTCCTTGCTGCGGTAGCCGACGATCGGCCGGTGCTGCTCGTCGTCGAGGACATTCACTGGGCTGACGAGGACACGCTCGACTTGCTGACCCTGCTGGCCGCCACCGTCGGCAGCGGCCCGAGGTCGGGCTTCACCGTGCTGGCGACGTTAAGGACCGATGAGGCTCGTGTTGCCGAGCACATCTCGGAGTGGCTCGAGCGACAGCGCCACGATCCGCGTGTCCGCGAAGTGCACTTGGCGCCCCTGAGCCAGGACGAGGTGGGTGCCTTGGCGGCGTCCCTCGTGGATGAGCCTGGCGGCGGGGGCGACGTAGATCAGGTGCATACCGCGGACGCGGTGATAGGCGAGGTGTTCGCCCGCGCACAGGGCAACCCGTTCTTCACCGAGCAGCTGCTGGCTGCCGTGCGGGACGGCACCCGGCTTCCGGCGCGCCTCGCCGAGGTCTTGATGAGTCGGGTCCGCGCGACGTCGACGACAGCCCGACAAACACTGACGTTCTTGGCTGTGGTCGGTCGACCTCTGTCCGTCCTGGATCTTGCCCGGGCGGCTGGCCTGGACGAGCCCGTGTGCGTCGCTGCCGTTGCAGAGCTGGACGCCGCCCGCCTCGTGGCTCGCGAGCGCGGGTCGGTCCGGCCTCGGCACGCGCTGCTTTCAGAGGCCGTCGTGGCCAGCCATCCGGGGCTCACGCGGGAGGAGCATCGTCGCGTCGCCGGCGTGCTGCAGGCACTCGGCGATGACTCGGCTGCGGCTGCGGCGGCCGAGCACTGGCGAGCGACCGGCGACGAGGCGGCGGAGCTGACGGCGTGCCGTGCGGCTGGGGCCAGGGCCTGGCGCCTTCGCTCCTTTGCGGAGGCCGGCCGCTGGTACGCCCGCGTCTACGAGCTGGCGGCCCGTCATCCGACCGTCGCCGGTGACCTGTCAACGGCTGAGGAGGCGCGCAGGTGGGTGCGTTCCCTCGACCGCAGTGGGGACCGTGCCGAAGCCACCCTCGCCGCGGAAGTCGTCCTGGAGGAGCTGGCGGACTGGCCCGACAAGGCTGAGCGGTTCCGAGTGCTGAGCCACGCGGCTCACCTGGTCATGGTGGACGACGGCGCCCGGGGTCTCGCGCTCTTGGAGGCTCTCTTGGACGAGCATGCCGCCGAGCCGCCAACAGGAAGCTACGCCCACGCCTTGTCTCGGGTAGGGAACCAGCACGCGCTCACCGACTCTGCGCTGGCCCTCGGCTACATGGAGCGCGCCCTCGCCATTGCGACCCGGCTGGGTGACGACCTCGGTCGTGCGCACGCCCTCGCCCGCGCGAGCGGCATCCACCTCATGCGGGATGAACGGGAAGCGGCCGAGAAGGCCTTGACGGAGTCCCTCGCGATCGCCCGGCAGGTGCAGGATGGCGACGCGTTGCTCGACGCCACCGTCATGCTCAGCGACAGCTGCCTGAAGTTCGCCGAGTACGAGGACGCCTTGGCGTGGGCTCGCGAGGGGCTCGAGACCGCGAACGAACGGCATCAGCAAGGTGACTTCTTGGCACTGATCCTGCTCAACAACGCGGCGGAGGCCTGCCTCCACCTGGGCCGGACCGCGGAGGCGGGCCGACTCCTCGACCCGCTGACGGCGCAGCCCTGGCGAGAAGCCGACAACACGTTTCTGGACTCACTCCGGGCGAACCTGCTGGTTCGGCGAGGAAGTCCCGACTCCGCGGTCCGCCTGTTGCTGGACACCCAGCCGAGACTGGGCCAGGTACTCAGCGAGAGCCGACGGCTCGAAGCGGAGGCCCTGGCCGAAGCGCTGCTTTGGGTAGGCGAGCCCCAACGGGCGTTGCAAACGTGCGAGGCGCACCTGCGCGTCACGGTGGATACCGACGACAGCCAGCGGCTGGGCGTGCTCCTCAGTCTCGCCGCCCGAGCGGCCGCGGACGGCGCCTTCGATGACCGCGTCGGTGCGCTGACCCGGCTCGACGCCCTCCGCAGCTCCTGTCGGCTCGACCCTTTCGTCGAGCGCGCGACCCTCCCACGCGGCGTCGTCGACGGACACACCTATGCGGCCGAGGTGGCCCGAGCGGATGGGGCGGAGGACCCAGGGCCGTGGTTACGGGCTGCGGATGCCTGGGCGCGGCTACAGATGCCGCACGACGCCGCGTACTGCTGGTGGCGAGCGGCCGAGTGTCTGGCGACGGCCGGCGACCGCGCGGCCCTGCGCGACCTGCTCCCTGACGCCCGCGCGGCGGCCGAGGAGCATCTCCCGCTGCGTCAGCGCATCGACCGGCTAGCAGCCGAGCAGCGCATCCCGCTGCAGGACGGCACGTCGCCGCCACCCGCGCCGGCCGGGCTCACCCCTCAAGAGATCCGCGTGCTTACGCTGGTGGCGGACGGACTCACCAACGGCCAAATCGGTGCCGCCTTGTTCATCAGCCCCAAGACCGCGAGCGTTCACGTGTCCAATCTGATGCGGAAAATCGGGGCATCGAACCGGGCAGAGGCCGCGGCCTGGGCAGCCCGGCACGGGCTTCAATTCCCTACCTAGATGTGTCCTCTCACCGAACTGTTTGTCACCGGATCGCACTCATCGCGGCAGGTCCGGACGACTGGATGTCAACTCGATGCTCGGAGAGCGCTCTACCGATCAGTTCGAGCCCTGCTCGGTAATGTCGACTGGAACCGGCGGCGGTCCGTCCCGCAGCAACGCCAACAGCAGATCCCCAAGACTGGGCGGAAACACGGTGTCGGACGTCCGTGACAACTCGTCGGCACGCCACCAGCGGAACCCCAAGACACTACTGGCCTCGTAGTCACTCAGGTCTGCTGGGGCCGGATCGAAGTGTTGTACCGAGTGGAGAAGCCAGTCCTCATGGACATCGGAAGTTCGTCCGTCGTACTGGTAGGTGTGATCGCGAGTCCAGACGAGCGTTCCCTCCGGCAACTCCACCAGCCCCGTCTCCTCATAGGCCTCACGGCTGGCGGCCTGTTGGAGCGACTCCCCAAACTCGACGCCTCCACCGACGGGGTACCACCACTCACGTCCCGTGGGCGGATCTATCGCGCGGAGGAGAAGAACACGATCCTGCTCGTCCAGAAGCAACAATTTGACGGTCATCCGAGGCACGCCCGGAGTGTAGGTGCTCAGGCGGACAGTCGATCCGCCCCGGCCGACGGACATGACACGGCCGCTCAGCCCGAGGCGCCTCGGCGCGGCAGGGAGTGGCGTCCATTCAGCCTAGAGGCGAGGCCGAGGCCTTCTCCGGTGACGGGAGGATTCAGCCGATCCTGAGGTAGAGGTCTCGCAGCACGCCGATCTCGCCACCGTGGTGCATCGTCTCCCTGCTGACATGGAGAGCCAGTGCGGCCATCGAGTCGTCGGCGTAGGGGCCGCCCTTGGGTCCGAGTGGCTGCATCATGCCTTGGTCGTCGAGCGCGGCCAGCCCATCGCGCCACTGCTGGTACGAGTCGGCGAGCAGGCCGATCGCGCCTTCCGCGGTGCCGGGAACCGATGGCGCATATTGCTCGTCGTTCATGGTGAGGCCATCGATCTGCCGATCCCCGAAGAACGCGTTGGCGCGGGTGCCGAGGTTCTCGACGGCGAGGTGGGACAGGCGCCACGCAACGGTCGTCAACGGCGCTGCCCCGGCCTGAGAATCGCCACCGTCGATGGCCCACTCGCTGCCGCTACGGCGGACCGACCAGCAGTCCTCGACCGGCTCCCAGAAGAACTCCTCATCGGACAGCCCATCCAGACGGGGCAGCAGATGAGCCTCCATGTAGAAGTCCAGCTGGTCGACGATGAGCTCTGCCCAGGTTTGCACGAGTCATCGTGGCATGACCCGCGCTGCTCGGGAAGCCGAGGTCCTGGCTGGTGAACCGACGTGGCGGTCGTCCGCCAAGTGGCATCCACTCTTCGCGGAGCCGCGCCGGGCACGCGGCGCTGACGCACGCACCGACGCCGACGACCGGGATTGAAGTACGTCAACGTGCAGCGCCTCTTCACCTACATCGAGCACTTGATCAAGGAGGGTAAGGACGGACGGTGTTCGATTGGAAACGGGCACTCTTAGGGCGATTATGACGCGGCGCCATGACGCGTCGCTTAGACGCATGATCCTGAAGTGGATTCGTCCGGATCGAGAGCGGAGCGCCCTGATCAGCATGGCCAGGACCCGAACGAGTGCGCCCCGGAAGCAGGGTCAGCCCCGTTCGGGGAAGGATCACACGGCGTAGTGTCGGGGGTTGTGCGCCGACGCATGCGGGAGCGGGACTCAGAGTTGTCTGCGCCCCGGAGCCAGGGTCGAGAGGAGCCGTCGATGGAGGGTTGGCGGCACGTCAAGCGGATCGTGTTCGCGCGGCACAGCAATCCATGGAGCGCGTGGACGAGGTGGGCGAGCGCACCGCTGGTGCTCGTCCCGGTATGGCGACGCAGCTGGCGCGACGCCGCGTTGGTCGGCGTATGGATGGCTCTCAACCCGGTGGTGTTCGGCAGACCCGCACACGAGCGTGCATGGGCGACTCGGGCAGTGCTCGGTGAGGAAGAGTGGATCGCCGAGCGACGGGTGGACGCCGCAATGGCGGTCGACGTCGCCGCGACCGCGGCGGGACTGGTTGCCATGGCCGCCGCACGCCAGCGCCGCGCGGTGCCGGCCGCAGCAGCCACGGCGTTGGAGATGGGCCTGCTCATGGCGTACTGGGAGCTGATGGCTCGCCACCACGACCGCAGCCGGGGCCGAGCGCTGAATTCCTTGCCGTGACGCTGAGCACCGCCGAGGCTCAGTCGGCTGCTCTGACGGCGTCTCAAGCTGCGGCCGTTTCGCGGCCGGAAAGTCGCACCTTCGGCCGACGTGGCAAGCGTCGCCGATACTGAGCACGTGGAGTACGTCTCCAGAGTGCCTCGACCACCGCTGGACGGACTGATCGACGACCTCTACTACCTGGAGGGTCGGCCGCCGTACGCCCGGCTGACGCTGCCGCCGGCGCCGGCGGCGCTGCTCATCGTCAACCTCGGGGCGCCGTTCCGCATCCGTGCCGGGCCTGACGTCGAGGCGGCCGCGTACGCCGACGGCTGCGTGGTCACCACGCCCACCCGCGCGTGGGAGTTCGGCTACCCACTCCCGACTCGGTCCGTCGGCGTGCACGTCAAGCCGTGGGGGCTGGCGCCGTTCCTGTCGATGCCCGCTGCCGAGCTGTGTGACCGGCCGGTGACACTGGAGCAGGTGTGGGGTCGGCGCGCCGTTGCAGAGCTGCAAGACCGGCTGGCCACGGCGAACGGGCCGCGGGAGATGCTGGTGCTGCTCGAGGAGGAGCTGATGGGACGGCTGTGCGAGACGGCCGGCCTGGGGCTGGTCCGACACACGAGCAGCGTCATCGCGGCGGCCAGGGGGGCGGCGGCGATCGGTGACCTGAGCGTGGCAGCCGGTGTCAGCAGCACTCATCTGACGCAGCGATTCAAGGAGCTGATCGGCGTCACGCCGAAGCGGTTGGCCCGCACCCACCGCTTTGCCGCCGCCGTCTTCGCGATCGACCCCGGCGGTCCGATCGACTGGGGCGACCTGGCCGGTGGCGCGGGCTACTTCGACCAGGCCCACTTCGGTCACGAGTTCCGGGAGTTCACCGGGTTCACGCCGACCCGGTACGTCGAGGTCCGGCGGCGGTTCATGCGCGAACATCCCGGCCACGTGTTCGACGGCTGGCCGTTGCCGGCCGATTGATTTCGTACAAGAACGACCGCTCACGACTCGCTAGCTTGGGCACCCGAAGGCAGAGGAGAGCCCCGTGGGCAAAGTGATCATGAATGGCTCGGTGTCGGTGGACGGCTTCGTCGCGGACGAGAACGACCAGCCCGGACCGATCTTCGACTGGTTGACCAGCGGTGACGTTCCGTTGGACGAGAGAGGCGTGCTGAAGGTGTCGCAGACCTCCTACGACTACATCCGGCCCTACTGGGACGAGATCGGGGTGACGATCGCCGGCCGCCACGTCTTCGACGTCACCGACGGCTGGGACGGGACGCCTCCGAGTGGGATCGACCACGTGGTCGTCGTGACGCACCGGCCCGCGCCCGAAGGCTGGGACCCCAACGCGCCGTTCCATTTCGTCGACGGCGTCGAGGCAGCCGTGGCCAAGGCGCAGGAGCTCGCGGGTGACCGCCCGGTCGAGGTCGCCGCTGGTGACGTCGGCGGCCAAGTGCTTGCCGCGGGCCTGATCGACGAGGTGCGCATGGACGTCGTACCGGTCGTGCTTGGATCCGGCAAGCGCTACTTCGGATCGGTCCACGCACAGCACCTGTTGGAGGATCCTGACGTGGTGATTCAGGGTGACCGGGTGCTTCACCTGCGCTTCCGGGTGCGCCGTTGACCGATCTGGGCGGGTACGCGAAGAGGTCTGCTGCGTACGGCGACACCCCGGCGAGCGCCTGGGAACGGGACCGGCGGTAACACCTTCAACTTGGTCAAACGACAGCATCGCGACTGCCCGCGATGGACTCCCGAAGCCGCGGCGAACGCGCCGTCCGCGCTCGCTAGCAATGCGGGAAGGCAGCACGCCCCTCCTGGAGTTCAATGACCTTCGATCAGGCCGACTTGAACGGTGTCCATGTGCCAGGTCAGGGCCTCGCGCTCGGGTCGTAGCTTTGCGGTACGCGGGAGGGTCACGAATCCGCTGAGGAATCCACCGCCGACGAGACGGTTGTGGGGAGCGTGGGTCTTGAACAGCATGGGTTCGCCGGTCGTCAGCGCCCGGAACCCGACGCTAGACGGCGTCCAGAAGTTCGCCTCCGTGCGGTGCGACCGCGCGCTGAGGAAGTCGGACCACCGCTTGTCCGTGACGGCGACCACCGCATGCACGCTCGCATTCAAGCACTGGCCCCAGTCATGTTCGACGATTCGGCGCCAAGAGTCTCCTCACCAAGGGTCACCCGGTTCGGGCGGTGCAACCCACGTCCTAGGGTGGTGTTCTCGGGGGGATTGAACAGGCCCGTGCTGGACGGGAAAGCCGGCCGAGAGGAACGGCAGTGGCTGTGGAAGCGACCTCTCGTTTCGATGCGCTCTCGCGCACGGTGCCCGGGCTGGCGATGCTGCGGTCGTACCGGCCGACCATGTTCGGCAAGGATCTGGTCGCCGGTCTCGTGCTCACCACGCTGCTGGTCCCACAGGGGATGGCGTACGCCGAGCTGGCGGGCCTGCCGGCCATCACCGGTCTGTACACGACCATCCTCGCGTTGCTCGGTTACGCGCTGTTCGGCCCGTCCCGGGTGCTCGTTCTCGGTCCGGACTCATCGCTCGGTCCGATGATTGCTGCGATCGTGGTTCCGCTCGTAGCAGCCGGGGGAGACGTGGAGGCCGCCGTCGCCTACGCCTCTGTGCTCGCCCTCATGGTGGGTGCGATAACCGTGCTCGCCGGCGTGTTCAACCTCGGCTTCCTCGCGGACCTTCTCTCGAAGCCGACCCAGACCGGGTACATGAACGGCCTCGCGCTCACGATCCTCGTGAGCCAGCTACCCAAGCTGTTCGGGTTCTCCGTCGATGCGGACGGCCTGATCGGTGAGGCGGTCGCGTTCGCGGAGGCGGTCAGTGACGGGGAGACCGTCGGAGCCTCGCTGGCGATCGGAGCAGCATGCCTGGTCTTGATCCTGGGACTTCAGCGCCTGTGGCCGGTCTTCCCGGCCGTGCTCGCCGCCGTCGTCCTCGCGATCGCTGCCGTTGCCGCGTTCGATCTCGCGGACCGTGGTGTCGAGCTGGTGGGAGAGCTCCCCTCAGGTTTCCCACCACTCACGCTTCCGACGGTACCGATCGGTGACCTGGGACTTCTGTTCGCCGGCGCGCTCGGCATCTCACTGGTCTCCCTCACCGACACCATCTCGACCGCATCCGTGTTCGCCGACAAGACCGGGGAGGAGATCGACGGTGACCGCGAGATGATCGGCGTCGGCGCGGCCAGCATCGCCGCGGGGTGCTTCCAGGGGTTCCCTGTCAGCACGAGCGGTTCGCGGACCGCGGTCGCGTTCCAGAGCGGCGCCCGGACCCAGGTCACCGGCCTGGTCGGAGCGGCGGCGATCGTCGCCGTGCTCGTCGCCGCGCCCGGACTGCTCCGCAATCTTCCGCAGCCAGCGCTCGCAGCCGTTGTCATCGCGGCATCGCTGTCCCTCGCGGACATCGCGGGACTGCGTCGGCTTCGGCGCCAGCGCCGCTCCGACTTCGTCCTCGCCCTGGTCGCTTTCCTCAGCGTCGCCCTCCTGGGGGTGTTGTACGGCATCGCTGCGGCGGTTGGCATGTCGATCCTCAACGTGTTCCGGCGGGTCTGGTGGCCCCACCAGGCGATCCTCGGCCGCTCAAGCGACGTCCGCGGCTACCACGACAGCGCTTACCGTCCGACCACCGAGCACCTGCCCGGTCTCGCGATCTACCGATTCGACGCACCGCTGCTGTTCG
>Ga0190275_10003292_pt1 | contig 11505 bp, 8 predicted proteins | sample Popmic550T_FD_133745 | JGI IMG/M metagenome (GOLD analysis project Ga0190275, IMG submission 133745) | Populus adjacent soil microbial communities from riparian zone of Yellowstone River, Montana, USA - 550 T | ecosystem: Environmental > Terrestrial > Soil > Riparian zone > Trees stand | place... | reverse complement strand
CAGTTGTTCGACACCGGCGGCGCCATCTTGCTGTCCAGGAAGCGGATCATGGCGAAGAACGGATCCATCGCCGCGTAGGTCACGTTGGTGGCGTGCGAGCCGCGCGCGGACTCGTCCTTCGCACCCTTGCGCCAGTTGGTGAAGAGCGTGTTCCACTCGATCACGTCGAGCTCGACGTCGAAGAAGCACTCACCGAGGCTTTGCTGCACGAACTCGTTCATCGGCAGCGGGAGCATCTGGCCGGAGCCGGAGGCCGAGGTCTGTGTCTTCACCTTCAGCTTTTTGGTCGCCGAGAAGCCGGCTTCCGTCATCAGCTTCTTGGCTTCGGCCGGATCGTACTTGATCTGGAACTTCGGATTGCCGCGCCACGGATGACCCGGCTCGAACGTGCCGGTTGCCGAGACCATCAGGCCGCCGAGCAGGCCGTCCTTCATCGCGTTGCGATCGACGCAGAGATTCGCGGCCTTGCGGACGCGGAGGTCGTTCCAGGGCGAGCCCTCGATGCGGCTGAACTGCCACGGCCACACGTGCGGCTGCTCGTTCTGATAGACGACGAAGCCGCGTTGCTTGACCTGCGGCAGCGCATCCGGCGCGGGGTTTTCGATCCAGTCGACCTGGCCCGAAAGCAGCGCCGCGGTGCGCGCGTTCGCCTCCGGCATCGGCAGCAGCACCAGGCGGTCCACCTTCGGGACGCGCTTTGCATCCCAGTAGGCCGCGTTCTTCACCAGCTCGAGCCTCTCGCGCGGGACGAACCTGTCCATCTTCCACGGGCCGGTGCCGGATGCATTGCGCGCGAACGCGTCCCACGCCTGCTTGGCCTTCTCCTTCGGATCGGTCGCGGTTGTCGCGTCGTAAAGCTTCTTCCAATGCGCCGGGCTCGCCATATAGAGATTGGTCAAATTGATCGGCAGCAGCGCGTCAGGCGCGGCCGTCGTCAGCTCCACGGTCATCTTGTCGATCGCTTTCGCGCTACGCAGGTTCGGCATGCGCGTCGCGGTGACGCCGACCTGGCTTACGTCGAAGTGCGCCGCGTCCTGCTTCAGCACCTTCTCGACGTTCCACACCACGGCGTCGGCATCGAGCTCCGAGCCGTCGTGAAATTTCACGCCCGGCCGCAGCTTGAAGATCCATTTGGTCTGGTCGGTCGGCGACACGTTCCATTCGGTGGCGACACCGGGGATCACCACGCTCGCCTTGTCGGCCGACGAAAGGTCCCAGGTGGTGAGCCCCTCGTACATCGTGTTGCCGGTGAAGCGGTTGCCCTCGAAGCCCTGGTCGGGCTGGCCGACAGTCTTTGGAATGTCGGCTGCCGTCATGCCGATGCGCACCACCGACTGCGCCGATGCGGCTGTCAGGTTGAGCGCAAGCAGCGCGACCGCAAGCGGCGCGGCGGTCATCAACAAACCCGTTCTTTTCATTGCAAATCTCCCGATTGGACGCGTTTTCGTTTCAAGGACTGTGCCATCGCGGCCAGCATCGAATCCGGTGCATGGAGGGTGTTTGTCGCCCCGTCCGGCAAGCGGATGCGGCACAGCTTGCCCACAAATTGGGCAAACGGAAATATCCCTGGCGGCGATTGTTGGGGAGGGCCGGAGAGCGGCGCCTAACCCTGAGGCGAGAACGGCGCGAAGGCGCCGGAATAGGCCTTGGGTAGGGGACGCGCGTAGCCGCCGCGCTTCGAGGTCCTGAGACCAATCGCCGCAAGCCCCTCGGCGAGAACGACGGCTGCTCCGACACCGTCGATCACCGGAACAGCGAACTCGGCGGAAAGCGAGGCCGCAAGGTCCGCCATGCCGGCGCAACCGAGCACGACCGCTTCCGCGCCGTCCTCGGTGAGGGCGCGGGCGATCTCGTCTGCGATCTTCCTGCGTGCGCCGGAGGCCGGATTGTCGAGTTCGAGCACCGGCACCGCGCACGCGCGCACGCGCGCACAACGCCGATCGAGGCCGTAGCGTAACAGGTTGTTCTCGAGCACCGGCACCGAGCGCGCCAGCGTCGTCACGACCGAGAAGCGATGCGCGAGTATCGCAGCGGCGAAAAACCCGGCTTCCCCGATCCCGACCACGGGCGCGTTCGCGAGCGCACGCGCCGCATCGAGGCCCGTGTCGTCGAAGCACGCGATGACATGCGCGTCGGCGCCTTCCGTTTCGCCCTCCTTGATGCGCACGAGCAGGCCGGGCACCGCGAAGGCATCGTCATAGGTCCCCTCGATCGAGGGCGGCCCGAACGCGGACTCGACCGCACGGATGACGGTGTCCGGCCGCGCGGCCTTCGTGGCGGCTGCCGCGATCACCTTGGTCATCGCGGCGGTCGTGTTCGGATTGACGATGTTCAGTCGCATGGTTTCCACCTTCCGCTCGCTTTGTAGCGATCCAGCACGTGGTCTCCAAGGCTGAGCCGAATTGGATTCCGGTAGGGCGCCAGTGTCCTCGCCTGACTCGGCAAGTCGCGGCCCGGCCGCCTTTACCTCTTGCGCCGCGCGTCGCCGGATTTCTTTCGCATCTCGCGAAATTCGGGCGGGCCTTTCAATAGTCTCTTCTTTCGATGTTCGCGGTCTTCATGCGTTGCCGACCGATCCCCCAGAGAGTCGATCATGTCACTGGCCATCCCGGCGGCCTGGTCAGCACTCCGGTTGGATTTGACCGCTTTCGAAGAGACCCCGGCACGGCCCAAAGCAAATTCCGCGAGGCGGCGAATTGCCTCCGAGCGGCTGACCGGGCCGTCTTGACTGGCGATCCAGCGATCGATGCGTTTGAGCAGATCGCGCGACGGCCGAACATCTATCGCAATATCTCCAGCTTTCGGCGCAGGCGGTTGACGCGCAGGCATATTGGCCTCCGTGTTTCGAATTCCGGCAAGACATATCATCGGCGCATGAAAAAAGCCCGGCAGACGCCGGGCTTTCTCTCACCGAATGGGCAGAACTACTTCTGTTGGTCGGCCGGCTTGTCGGCGCCCGGCTTGCTGTCACCCTGAGTCTGCTGCGGCGCGGGCTGCGGCGTCTGCGCCGGATCGACCTTGGTGGTGCCCGGTGCGACCGGCTTCTGATTTTCGTTGCTCATTTTATGAATCCCTTGGAGTGTAAAGACCTAAAAACATTTCCTAGGTACTCATACGAGATAACTACGTAGGGCTAAAGCACAAGCCGCGTGCGGCATATCTTCCGCCATGCTCATGGACTTTGCCCCGCAATGCGCGCATGGTGCGGGTGACCGAAACGCCAACTCAAGGCGGCCGGCCCTTCAATCCAACTTCGTTGTTCGATCGGAGCCCGCCCCGGGCATCCGTTGCACTCGCGCCGGGATATCTCGGGCGAAGGGAGAACTCATGGAAATGCCAGCGATTCTGCGCGGTGATTCGCTTACTCGCCTGCTACAAGGAGCCGCCGTTGGCGCGGTCGCGACGCTGATCGTCGGGTTTTACTGGGGCGGCTGGGTCACCGGCGGCACTGCGAAGGAGATGGTCCAGCGCAGTAGCACTACTGCGGTCGTGACCGCACTCTCGCCGATCTGCGTCGACAAGTTTCAGCGCAGCGCCGAGGCTGCGACAAACATGGTCGAGCTGAAGAAGGTGAGCTCGTATCAGCAAGGCTCGTTCATCGAGAAGGGCGGCTGGGCAACGCTCCCCGGCAGCGACAACGCGAATTCTGCTGTGGCACGTGCCTGCGCCGAAATGCTCGGCGCGCTGAAATAAATCAGACTGCCAACGCGCCGCACTGGTTTTCACGAACCGGTGCGACGTATTTTTTGCAGGGCGGACAATGGCCTTGATGTTTCCAAACGCCAGCCGCAGCTTCGACGCGACCCGGCGCGCCGTGCGGTTCTGGGGTCACGACAGCGCGATGGAATGGTCGTTCTTCGTGACAGAGGATGCGTTGAAGCACATGCATCCAGCGATGGATCGGGACGAGACCGGAATGCTCGGCGCATTTGATGCGCATCGCGATATGATTTGCGCTGCCGCCGTGAAGGTCTATGGGCGCGCGCAGAAGGGCTCATACGAACTCGGCGTCGCGGACTTTTGACGTGCTCACGCGCACACGCGAGCAGACCTGGACGTTCAACAAGGCTTTCCTGCTCAAGGGGGTCGATCGGCTGCTTCCGCCAGGCAGCTACCGCGTCGTGACCGATGAGGAACTCATCGAGGGCCTCTCGTTCCCCGTCTACCGGCGCGTCGCAACGATGATATTCGTGCCCGGGCCGAACGGCACATCCCTCGAAATGGTGACGATCGAAATCGCGGAGCTGCAGGCGGCGCACGAGCGCGACGGCGCGGCGATGAGCACGCTTGATCGGCCGTTTCGTTAATCAATCGGTGCGCAGGTGTCCGCCTGAACAGCGGAGACACCGATGGCAAACGACGCGATACGCGCGCAATACGACAAATTCTTCGGCGCGGACTTCATGCCGCTGATCCGTCATGACCAGACGCAAGGGTCGGATGCGCGCATGGCCTACGCGGCCGAGTTCGCCGCCTTCCAGCTTGGGCAGATCGACAAGAAACTCGGCCGTCTCATCGAGTTGATGGAAGCGCAGCGCCACCTGGTCTGAACGTTCGAGATGGCGTGAAACGGCTCGCACGCGCGCTACGCCGCGGCGTAATAGTCCTTCGTCGTCACGCGTCGCAGGTCGCGCGGATGCGCGGCATCATCATAGGCGCGGCCGCGGTGCAGCGTGCAGCGATTGTCCCACATCACGAGATCGCCGACGCACCATTCGTGGCGGTAGACGAATTCGCGCTGCGTCGCGTGCTCCATCAGGTCGCGCAGCAGGAGGCGTCCGTCGGGCATCGGCCAGCCGACGATGTGCGAGGCGTGCGAGCCCATGTAGAGCGTTCTGCGCCGTGATCCCGGATGTATCCGCACCAACGGATGCCGCACCGGCGGCAGGGCGGCGCGCTCGGCGTCGGTGTAGTCGGTATGTCCGAGCTGACCGCGCGAATGAAAGATCGAGTGTTCGCACACGAGGTCCTCGATCTTCGCCTTCATCTCGGCACCGAGCGCGTCGTACGCGGCGCGCAGGTCGGCAAACTCGGTCTCGCCGCCGGCCGGCGGAACGATGTGCGCGAACAGCATCGACAGCGCCCCCGGCACCTCGCGGAACGATGCATCGGAATGCCAGAGCCGGTTGCCGAGCGAGTCGAGGCGGCGCTGATCGTCGGGCGCTCGCAGCGCGTTGGCGGCGGTCAGGTTCGAGATGTCGGCGAGCTCGGCATGCTTTAATCGCTGCTGGACGCGGTGATTCCGCGGCGGCTCGACCTCACCGAACAAGCGGCCGAGAGTGAGAAGGCGGTCGTCGTCGAGGCTCTGGCCAGGAAAGACCAGCACCGCATGGCGGTTGCTGGCGTCCTGAAGCGTCGCGACCTGATCGGGTGTGAGCGCCGCGAGATCGGCACCGGTGACTTCGGCGGCGAACAACGGATGGATCTGGCGCACGCTGATCATGGCTCGGCTCCGCGATCGTTGGCGGGCGCGATGTTAGCAGGGGCGGCCCGTCAGATCAGCCGTTCGGCGCAGAACGTGGCGCAGAACCTGAGCCGTTCGGCGCAGAACGCCCCTGCAGAGTCCGGCCCTACTGCAGCTTTGCCTGTTTCGGTCCCGACTTCCCGAGCGCCGCGGCCGGATCGACGAGACCGGCGCCGACATCGTTTTTCACGCCGCCGATGTTCTTCGCCGTCGAGGTGAGGATGCTGCGCACCTCGGACGGCTTGAGCTCCTTGTTGCGCTCGAGCATCAGCGCGACCACGCCCGAGATGTGCGCGGCGGCGACCGACGTGCCGGTGGTGAGCTGGTAGCCGCCCTCCGGCGCCGGAACGAGGATGTCGACGCCCGGCGCCGCGATCGCGACATACTTGCCGCGGTTCGCGTTCTTGTAGGTCTTGTTGTCCACGTCCGTCGCCGACACGGCGATCACGTTCGGATCGGCGCCGGGGAAGAGCGGTGGCGACTTCGGGCCCGCATTGCCGGCGGCGGCGATCAGGATGATGCCCTGGTCGGTGGGGCGCTGCATCGCCTGCTGCAGGATCGGGTCCTTCGGGCCCGCGAAGCTCATGTTGATGACCTTCGCGCCCTGATCGACCGCCCACTGCAGGCCCTTCACGATGTTCATGCTGGTGCCCTGGGCGCCGCCGGTGTTCACACCAAAGGCGCGCACGCCGAGGATGCGTGCGTTCGGCGCGACGCCGAGCAGGCGCCGGTGCGAGACGATCGCGCCCGCCATGCCGGTGCCGTGCGGATGCGCGGTCTTTTCGTCGGAGGGCAGCGCGTCGAAGTTGTCGGCGATCGCGCCCTCGAGATCGGGATGCTGCCGGTCGATTTCGGAATCGATTACCGCGACCTTCACGTCCTTGCCGGTCGCGATCAGATGCGCTTCGGGCAGTCCGAGCTTGTCGACGATGTACTGCGCCGAGTCGCCCCTGCGGTTGGTGTCGGCCGGCGCAGGCGCCTGCGCGAGGTCCTGCGTAAGCTCGAACTGGTAGACCGGCTGCCCGGCGAAGTTCGCGCCCTTCCTCTCGAGCGCCGCGATGATGTTGCGCACGGTGGCGCCGCTGGGCAGCTTGAGGCGCAGCACCTTGCGGCCGAGCAGGCCGATGTCTTCCTGGTACAGCACCTGCAGCCCGAGCTGGTTCAGGAGGCTCGCGAGCTCCTGGTCGGAGAGACGGCCGCCGAGCTGGAACACGACCTCGTCGTTGAGGAAGCGCGTCTCGTTGATCGGCGGCATGCCGCTCGGCAGCGGGCCGAGCCCGAAGGCCGCGACCACGTTGGCGGGTGGGCGCGAACCGCCAGCCGCTCCGCCGCCCTTCTGGCCGCCGGGCGAGCTGCTGCCGCCCGAGCCGCTGCCGCCCGAACCAGTCTGGTTGTTGATGACGAGCTCGGAGGTCTTGGGCTCCGTGCTGAGATTCGTGGCCGCAATAGCGTTCGCCTGCGGCGAAATCTGCACGATGCTGGTGTTGTCGACGATGTGATCCGGCTGATGCGGCAGAATCGGTGGGATCGGCGGGATCGGCGGGATCGGCAGATCGCCACCCGGATTGAACAGGGTGCCGCCGCAGAACTGGCCACCCTGGTCGCAGGTGCCGGCGGGAAGGCCGGGGAGCCCGCTGACCGGGTAGGGCTTGCCGACCTGCCCCCCGACGGTGCTGCCTGATCCGCCGCTCGCCGTGCCGGAGCCGATCGAATCGACCGTGTTCGTTCCGATGACCTGCGAGCCGTCCGGGAACTGCAGCGCGCCTTGGGCCCCGATCAGAATGCCGATAACGCTGTTCGGTCCCGACTGGACGTTGCCTGTCGAGAACGAGGGATCGACCAGCCCGAAGTTCATGCCGACGAGACCGCCCGCGATGTTGTTTGCGCCGGAGCCGGTCACCGTCGAGGACGAGGTCGAATCCTGGACGAGTGCGAGGTTGACGCCGACGAGACCGCCGAGGAAGCTGTCCGACGTTCCGCTCACCGGTCCCGACGAGGTCGCGCGGACAAGATTGCCCATGTTGGCGCCGGCAAATCCGCCCACGACGCTGTTCGGGCCGCTGCTCGCAACCGCGCCGAACGCGGCGGAGTCGCTGATCGAGCCGTTGTCGAGATTGCCCGCCGCGAAGCCGCCGAGCACGGAGTTCGAGCCGCCGCTCACATCCCCGAACGCCATTGAATTCGTGATGGTGCCGTGGTTGCCGCCGGCGAAGCCGCCCGCGGTGCCGTTGTTGCCGACCGTGACGGTGGTGAGGCTCGGGAAACCGGGGAAGCCGGGGATGCCGGCCGTGCTGGAATCGATGGTGCCGTTGTTGTTCCCGACAAAGCCGCCCGCGTTGTTGTTGCTAGTGACGCTGCCGAAAGCGGCGCTGCCGGTGATCGCGCCGCTGTTGTTTCCGGCGAATCCGCCGGCCTCGCCGCCCTCATGGTTGGGTGAGTTGGGTGCCGTCGCGGTGACATTGCCGAACGCGATTGAGCCGATGATCGTGCCGGCATTATTGCCGACGAAGCCACCGATGCCGAACCCGCCGCCGCTCACATTGCCGGTGGCGAAGGACGTATCGATCGTGCCGGTGCTGCCGTTGAAACCGACGAGCCCGCCTGCCTGGTTGTCGGCCGAAAAGACGGTGCCGGCGGCGCCGCCCAGCGTGATCGAACCCATGTTGGAGCCGGCCAGCCCGCCGGCCGAGCTCTTCTCGCCCGCGGTCACGTTGCCGGTCGCGAACGCGGTGTTGATCGAGGCATTCTGAGCATTGCTTCCGACGAGCCCGCCGATGTTGCCCGCCTTGGTGATGTCGGTGCTGTTGCCGCCGCTCACATTGCCGGTCGCGATCGAGAAGCCAATGCCGCCAAGATTGAAGCCGACAAGGCCGCCCGCTGCGGAGCCGGTCGCATCCGAGACGTTGACCTCGCCGCTCGCGCCGGAGAAGAACGTGCCGCTGATCGAACTGCCGCCCGTGCCGTTGATCGTGCCAGTGGGTGCGTTGACGCCCACCAGCCCGCCGACGAACGAGAACGCGCCGCCGTTCACGTTTCCGGTGGCGAACGAATCCGTGATCGTACCGGTGTTGTTGCCGGCTAGCCCGCCGACGTTGTTTGTCTGCGTGGCGCTGGTCGAGTTTCCGACGGCGACGCCCACGGCCGTGTTGGCGCTGGTGATCGTTCCGTCGTTCTTGCCGACGAGTCCGCCCGCCGTGATGCCGTTGAAGTCGCCGACATTGATTGTGCCGCTCGTCACCGTAACGGTGGAGATCGTGCCGGTGTTTTGACCCACCAGTCCGCCGATCATGGCTGCGCCGGTTGCGGTCAGTGTGCCGGTTGCGGTCGTGATGCCGCTGATGGTGGCGGAGGAGAACGCGGCGTCGTTGAAGCCGACGAGACCACCGATGATGGAGCCTGGGCCACCCGTCAGGTTGCCCGTCGCGGATGAGGACGTGATGGAGCTGCGGTTGTGCCCAACAAGACCGCCGACGTAGGCATTCGTGCCGCCGGTCACCGCGCCGCTCGCGCTTGAGCCGGAGATGGTGCCGTCGTTGAAGCCGACGAGTCCCCCCATTGTGCCGGCCCCGGACACCGCGGCAGACGAGGACGAGTTGGTGATCGTCGCCGCAGGGTCATTGTGGCCGACCAGCCCGCCGAACTGAGCGGAGAGACTGGTCGTCGGCCGGTTGACGGAGCCGCTGGACGTCGAGCCCGAGATGGCTCCCGAATTCGAGCCGACGAGCCCGCCGGCAAAGGAGAACGCACCGTTGACGTTGACGTTGTTCGCCTGCGCGCCGGTAATCGAACTCGAGTTTTTACCGACGAGCCCGCCCGCCTGTGACGCGGTGCCGGTGATCGAGCTGCCGGTGACATTCGAATTCGCGATCGAGCCTTCGTTCTGGCCGACGAGGCCGCCGATGAGCGCGCTGGTGGCGTTGCCCGACACATTGCCACTCGCGCTGGCGCCGCTGATCGACGCGCCGGTCGCATTGAAGCCGGCAAGGCCGCCGACCGATCCGCTGCCGCTGACAATTCCGCTCGCCGACGAGGTGCCGCTGATGGTGCCGCTGTTCTGCCCGACGAGACCACCGGCGAACGAATTGGTACCGGCGGTGACGCCGCCGCTCGCGGTCGAATTGGCGATGGTGCCGGTGTTCTGCCCGGCGAGACCGCCTGCGGAGTTGAAGCCTCCCGGCCCGATGACGCCGCTGCCGATGGTGACGTTCGCCGCGGAGGACGAGTTGTGGATCGAGAGGTTGCCGGTGTTCTGTCCCACCAGGCCGCCCGCGATGATACCGGAGAACGCCGGCCCGGCGTTGACTGTGCTCGCGCCGGGGCTCGATGCGGTCACGTTGACGTTCGTGACGGTGCCGTTGTTCACGCCTGCGAGCGGCCCGAGAAATTGACCGCTGGCCGTTGCGGCGACGCTGATGTTGGCAAGATTGAAATTACCGACAGTGGCGCCGATCCCAATGACGCTGAACATTCCGACATTCGGATTGCTTCCGGCCGGGACGATGTTCAGGCCGGTAATGGTCTTGCCTTGCCCCTCAAACTTGCCGGTGAACGGAGTAGAGATGCTCCCAAGCGGCGTGAAGGTCGGGCCCGCCGCGTTGATGTCCTTGCTGAGCGCGTAGTTGCCGCTCAGATTGGTGCTGATGCTGGCGAGGTTGGTGAGATTGTGCACCAGCATGTAGGCGGTGAGCTGACTCGGCGATCCGACGACAACCTTGCCGCCACCTCCACCGCCTGGCCCCGTATTGGCTTGGGACGTATAGTCCACCGGGCTCGTGTAGCCGTTCCCGGGATTGTAGTAGATCGTGACCGAGCCGGTGTTTCCCCAAACGATGCGGTCAGGAGTGGTCCCGGCGTTCAGAATGACGGTGCCATTGCCGGTGCCCGTACTATCGGCGTGCAGGACTAAGCTGCCACCGTTGGTGTTCGAAATTGTCGGAGGGGAGCCTGGGCCTGTGATGAAGGCAAGCTGGATATTTCGAAAGGCGTTGAGCGTCAGAGTCGTTTGTGCGTTCCAGACGACGGGCGCATTGACAAAGATGTCGCCGTTCTGACCTGGCGGAAAAGAGGCGTTGTCCGTTGCGATCGTGACGTTGTTTGTCGCGAGCTGGTTCTGAAGATCCGTGTTCGAAATTGAATTTGTGCCGGTCGTTGTCCCAATGGTGAAGTCGGCAGGATCGAGCAGCAACGTCCCTGCTGCGCCATTCGGCGCGCGCGTGTCGACGTTGCCGGTGAAATTCAGCAGCGCTTTGCCGGACGTCTCGACAAACCCGCCATTGCCGATCTGCGCGCCACCCAGCGCCAGGATCGTCCCGGCGAAGCTCGTCGTCTGATCCGACCACAGGATCACCTTGCCGCCGTCACCCTTATCCTTCGCCGACGCATCGATCGTAGTCGCGGCGTCGACGCTTACCGTCGTGGCGGTCGCGATCGCCTTGTCCTCGAGCTTTGCGCTCTGGTTCGACACCAGCGAGGTGTCCGGCTTGCCGCCGGCCCAGTCGCCGCCGATCAGCACCTTGCCGCCGCCCTCACGGCCTGACGCGTCGATGGTCGCGCCCGCGACCTCGATGTGCTCGCCAGTGACGGTGATCGTGCCGCCCTTTGTGCCGGCCTTCTTGCCCGCGGCCGAGAGCTTGCCGGAGACCTTCACCTTCTGCGGCGGCAGGCTCGCCGTTGCAGTCGGGGCTGCGCCGCGCGCATACGGCGCGCTGCTCTTCGGCGCCGTCGCCGCCGCGAGCACGATCTGGCCGTTTTTCATGCCGACCGAGTTCGCCTCGATCACGCCAGAGGTATTGATGACGGAATCGACCACATGCCGCGCCGCCGCCGCGGTCAGCTCGACGCGCCCGCCGTTCGCCTTCAGCTTGCCCTCGTTGGTGACGAGCGACTTGAGCGTCTGCCCGGTCGCAACGTCTTTCACCTTGCCGGCGATCTCGTCGCCGATGCCGAGCTGCACCAGCTTATCGCCGTAGAAGTCGAGGCTGAACGTGTTGCCCGAGGCGAGCGTCACGGTGCCGAGGTTCGCCGTGATGGTGCCGGAGTTG